>Ga0209027_1000518_pt1 | contig 13736 bp, 10 predicted proteins | sample GraSoi013_1_20cm_3_FD_185821 | JGI IMG/M metagenome (GOLD analysis project Ga0209027, IMG submission 185821) | Grasslands soil microbial communities from the Angelo Coastal Reserve, California, USA - Sample 09_27_2013_1_20cm (SPAdes) (version 2) | ecosystem: Environmental > Terrestrial > Soil >...
TTCGCCTTCGACCCGCGCGTGCTCTCCGCGTGGCGTCGGCACTCCGCGAACACGAGCCGCGACTTCGTCTGGATGATCGAGGCGCGGCTCGCGGCGCAGCGGAGCGTCGCCGAACATTTGTGTCTCGATGACGACGAGCTCCGACGCTTCCAGCGCGCGCTCAACTTCGCGGGCGCGGAAGACCTCCTGCGCCTCGGCGACAAAAGGATGGCCCTCAAGTTCCTACGCCGCGGCTTCGGCGGCGCTCCCTCGGCTGCGGCGCTGGCCCGCGTCGCGCTGCGACTCGTCGCGCCCTACACGCTCGTCAAGTGGCGCAAGCGGCGTGCGAGTGAGCGCGCCGCGCGGCGCTACGGCAGCATCAGCCCGACGTGAGCGGGCAAAGCTTTTATCCACGAAGTCACACGAAACGACACGAAAGAGAAAAAGGGCACGAAGATGTGTTGAGTTCGTCTCTACCTGTTCGTGTCGTGTCGTATGGTTTCGTGGACAGTTTTCCTTCCGAAGTCATGCGCGCTCGATCCAGCGCTCGTACCAGAGGCTTAAATTCAGGAGCGCCCAGAGGTGAAAGCCCCAGTCGCGCGCGCCGCGTCGGTGCTCTTCGAGGAGGCGCGCGACGAACGCGTAGTCGAAGAAGTCGCGCCGCCCGATGGTCGAGTTCATCAAAAGCTTTTCCAACTCGACGCCCGTCTTCCCGCGGAACCAACTCGTGACCGGAGCGCCGAAGCCGCGCTTGCGTCGGTAGAGCACGTCGCGCGGCAGAACCCCTTCGAGCGCGCGCTTCAGTACGTGCTTGCCGCTCGCCCCCTCGACTTTCAAACTGCGGGGAATGCCCATCGCGTACTCGACGAGCTTGTGGTCTAAAAACGGAACGCGCGCCTCGACCGAGGTCGCCATCGTGATCTTGTCAACGCGCATCAACAGAAGTTCCGGCAGTCGCAGCTTTAATTCGAGGTAGGTCATGCGCGCGAGGAAGTCGGACGCGGGGCGCTCGCGCTCGATTCGTTCCAGGTCTTGGCGCACGACATCGTAAGAGCTGAGCTTGTCGTGACGAGCGAGCATGCGCGGCGAGAGGAGGCGGCCTTTGAGCGTCTCGTCGAAGACGACGGCAGCGCCCCAGAAGAGCGCCTCGTCCGCGCCCAGACGCCTGACCAGTTCCGCCGCCTCCGCGTTCTTCGTCGCCGCGCGCACGATGGGCCCCGCCACGGCGCTCGCGGCGCGGCGCGCGACGCGCGGCGCTCGCTCGGCGTGACGCCAGAAGCGCTCGTAGAGCCGAAGGTACTTCACATATTTGTCGTAGCCGCTGAACAACTCGTCCGAGCCTTCGCCGACCTGAACGACCACGGTGCCCGAATCGCGGGCGAGCTTCGAGACGTAGTAGAGCGGCACGCAGACCGGGTCTGCGACGGGTTCGTCCTGGTGGAAGACGAGTTCCGGGAGGAACGCGCGCATCTCTTCGTCGCCGATGATTACTTCGTGGTGGTTCGTCGCGAAGCGTCGCGCGGTCTCGCGCGCGGAGTCGAGTTCGTTCAACTCCTCGTGGTCGGAGTAGGCGACGGTGAAGGTCTCGACGGGGCGCGACATCTGCTCGGCCATCAGCGCGACGTTGGCCGAAGAGTCAACGCCGCCCGACAGGAAGACGCCGAAGGGCACGTCCGCCATCATGCGCTTTTTGATTGACTCGCGCAGCAGTCGGAGAATCTCCGCGCGGTGCTCCTCTTCGACGCCCGCGCGCGCGCCGTCGCCGTTCGCTGGACTCTGCGGCGGCAGCGCGTCCCAGTATCGAATCGTCTCGACCGTGCCGTCGCGCCGGCAGACGAGCATGTGGCCGGCGGGGATTTTCTCGACGCCGCAGAAGAGCGTGCGCGGCGCGGGCGCGGTCAGGAAAGAGAGGTAGTGGTAGAGCGACTCCTCGTCCACCTCTGCGCTCAACGCAGGGTGCGCGAGGATGGCTTTTATCTCCGAGGCGAAAATCAGGCGGCCGCCCTGTTGATGAAAGTAGAGCGGCTTGACGCCGACGCGGTCGCGCGCGAGCACGAGTCGTTCGCGCCCTGAGTCCCACAAAGCGACGGCGAAGTCGCCTTCGATGTCGCTGACGAAGTCGAGGCCGCGCTCTTCGTAAAGGTGGATGATCGTCTCGCTGTCGGTGCGCGACTTGTAGACGTGCCCGCGCTCTTCCAGGCCAGCGCGTAAGCGCGCGTGGTTGTAAATCTCGCCGTTGAAGACGAGCCACACGCCGCGCCCCTCACACCCCTGCATCGGCTGGTTGCCCGCGCGCGAGAGGTCAATGATCGAGAGTCGCCGGAAGCCGAGGCCCAGACGCCCGCCGTCGAACAGGCCCGCGCCCGCGTCGTCCGGCCCGCGGTGCGTCACGCGGTCGCGCATGCGCTCGACGAGCGCGCGCTCAACGCGCCCCTCCGACGCCCCATACTCCCAGACTCCGCAGATGCCACACATAAGATTTAAGTCAGAACCGCCTGCGGTAGCGGGCGGTTCGTTGCTCCGCGTTGCTGGCCCTTATCGTAGCGCACACCCGCCCGCTACCGCAGGCGGTTCTGACCTGCCCTTAGTTGCGCTACCAACTCTAAACGCGCACGCGCGTCTTCGCCAGCGCCGACGGGCAAAAGCAGCCAACGCGCCTTGAGCGGCGCGCTCGCGCGCAGCGCCCAGACGGCGGCGACCGTCTCGACCGCCGAGCCGTAGGCGCGCGAAGACCGGCGCGGCTCAAGCGCGACTCCGCCGAGCGATGAGAGCGACGCGACGACGAGACGCGCGCCGCTCGCGCCTTCGCGAATCTCGACCGCCGAGCCGTCGAGCACGCGCGCGTCGCGTCCCGGCGCGGCGTGGAAGACGAAGCGGAAGTCGTGGCGTCCCTCGCCCGCGAGCGTGTCTTCAATCAGCCAGAAGCCTTCGCGCTTGTCGAACGTGACGGCGCGGCGGTGCGTAACGGGGCCGGCGGTCAGACGCTCGTAGCCGTGGTGCTCTGCGACGGCCATGTCGCGCGAGGGCGAAGTCTCCCAGCGAATGACGCGCGGCTTCGCCTCGTCGCCGATGAAGAAAGGCGCGTCCTCGACGGTCGTGTTCTGCTCCTCGCCGTCAACCTCGACGGTCGAATGAAAGGCCGTCGAGCGAAACTGCTGGCGCGCTCGCTCGTCTGCCGTGTAAACGTACGTGCCCGCGTCGGCGATGAAGCTCACGCCGCGGGCCGAGACCTCTAAAGAGAGCGCGTCGTTGTGGGCGTGCGCGCCGCGCCCCGACAATCCAGCGCCGCTCGCGCTCAGCAAAAGGTACAGGTCGCCCTCGCGCATGACGCACGCGCCCGCGTCTTTGAAGACCGCGGACTGCGCCGAACGCCCGCCCGCCGTCTCCAACTCCGAGTAAGCCTTAACGCCTTCGGGGCCGAGCAGCCAGAAGAGTTCCTCCGGCGCTTCCTCAAAGGGCTTGAAGCGCGGCTCGCCGAAGAGCGCCGCGCCGACGGCGAGTAAGTGTGCGTGTTCGTCCGCTTCGCGGCGGACGATTGGCAGTAGCTGTCCGTCATCCGTGTCGCCGACGAGCGGCGCGCGCCCGTCGGGGCGTAGGTAGGCGCGGACGTATTCGAGCATCGAGCGGAGCCTGCGCCAGTACCTCTCCCCGATCTCGATTCCGTTCGCGCGGCAGAGGATGAAGGAGTAGAGGAAGAGTTCCGTGACGAAGCGGTGGTAGCCGGTCGAGGCTTCGCAGTCCGCGCCGTCGTGCAAGACCTGCTTGTCCATCTCGCGCAATGTCTCGCGCAGCCCGAACGCGCGCCACTCTTCAGCCGCGCTCAACTCCGGCAGGCAGACGCCGAGCCACAGAAGGCCCACAACGTCCGAGAGGTAATGATTGCCCGTCGCGATGTAGGAGAACTCGAGGTTGCGCCGGACGTAATGAGCGTGCGCGTCGAAGAGCGCGAGGAGCCGTGCGAGCCGCCGCCCGTCGAGCGCGCGCGAGCGCCGGAACAGTCGGAAGGCCGCGAGCAGGTTCAACGCGCGCAGAGAGACTTCCATCGCGCAGGCCCAGTTCGGCCCGTACCCGACGGGATTTTGAGAGCGCCAGCTCTCGACCTGCTCGAAAAATTCTTCGGCGAAGCCCTCCTCGCGCGTGAGCGCGTGGGCGCGTCCGAGCGTGAGCAGGTGGCCGAGCCGGTTCAACTCCCACAGCGCGCGCGCGTCCGAGCCGTCGCCGCGCGCGAGCGGCACGTCGCCGTGGTAGCGAAGCGGCCAGCGCGCGCCCGACGCGGGGTCGCGGAGCCAGTCAACCTCCGCGCCGAAATCAAGCGTCCCGAAGCCGAGCAGCGGCCAGCGGTGCGCCGAGACGATCCCGCGCGCCCCTTCGACCGCGCCGCCGTACTTCCCCGCGAGTGATTCGCGCTGGCGCTCTGACTCCGCCGCGTCGAAGCCCGCGAAGAAGCGCGGCGACGCGCGCGCGCGAAAGTGCGCGAGCAGTTCCGCGTCGCTCATGCGCGCGAAGGCTTGCGCGAGTCGGGCTTTGAGGGCCGCGTTGTCATCCGTCCGCCCGTCGAGTGCCGCGCGCTCGCGACGACGGCGCAGCGCGACGCCGCCGCGCCTGCCTGCCTCCAACAGAGCCGCTAGCAGTCCGACCTCGCCGCGCAGCGCACGTTTGATTTTGCGGATGATGCTCATGCTGCCGTTTGCGGAATTCAGGTTGCGGATTAGGAACGGCGCGGCCTTCGCTTGAATCCTTGCGCGCCGTTCGTCGGCGGCCAGTTTACAAACGCACGTCTGCCGGTTCAAGCAGATCGCGCTTTAAAAATAGGCGCTTTGTGAGTTGCGCCGTTGCGCTTCGAGTTGCGGCTGGCTAGACTTGCCGACGGCTTCCGGGCGCGAGCGCCCCGGCGGGAAGAGACGTGGATGAGTCTGAAGACCGGAGAAACGACGGAGAGCAGTTTGGCCGCGCCGCGCGTCGTCGAGGACGCGGGCGCGGCGACCGCGCTCCAAGGCGTGCCGCACGCGCTGATACGCTCTGAGGAGTCGGGCGTGCAGCTCAACCTCGGAGACCTCTGGGCCTACCGCGAGCTTCTATACTTCCTCACGTGGCGCGACGTGAAGGTTCGATACAAGCAGACGCTGATGGGCGTCGCGTGGGTCATCATCCAGCCGCTGGTGACGATGCTCCTGTTCACGCTCGTCTTCAACAAGATCGCGCGGCTCGACTCCGGCCCGATCCCCTACCCGCTCTTCGCATATTCCGGCCTGCTCGTCTGGACGTTCTTCTCCGTCGCCGTCTCTTCGGGCACGAACAGCCTCATCAGCAACACGAGCCTCGTCACCAAAGTCTACTTCCCGCGCGCGTTCATCCCGACGGCGGCGGTCGCCGCAGGGTTAGTTGACCTCGGAGTCGGCGCGGTGCTGCTGGCCGCGCTCGCAGTCTACTACGGCGTGCACGTCACATGGGCCGTCGTCCTCCTGCCGGTCTTCGTCCTGCTCGCGGCGACGCTCGCGCTCGGCACGGCGCTGCTCGCGGCGGCGCTCACGGTGAAGTACCGCGACCTGCGCCACGCGCTCCCGTTCCTCCTGCAACTCTGGATGTTCACCTCGCCGGTCGTCTACCCCGTCAAGGTCGTGCCGGAGCGTTGGCGCTGGGTTCTGGCGCTCAACCCGATGACAGGCATCCTCGAAGGCTTCCGCGCCTCGCTCACGGGCCTCGACTTCGACTGGCGTGCCGTCGCCGTCTCAGTCGCCTTCGCGGCGGCGCTGCTCGCCGTCGCCTTCTACGTCTTCCGAAAACTGGAAGACACTTTCGCCGACGTGATCTGAAAACGATGGAGCCTGTGGTCGTCAGGGTCGAGAACGTGGGCAAGCGCTACCGCATCGGCGCGCTGCATCCCGGATTTCTCACTTTCCGCGAGGTCTTGGGCGACGCGCTCGCCGCTCCGCTCCGACGCCTGCGGGGCGCGAACGGCAGTCGGTATGAGACGCTCTGGGCGCTCAGCGACGTTAACCTCGAAGTCCGTCGGGGCGAGATGCTGGGCGTCATCGGCCACAACGGCGCGGGCAAGAGCACGCTCCTGAAACTCCTCTCGCGCATCACACGACCCACGACCGGCGAGGTCGAAATCTACGGGCGCGTCGGCTCGCTCCTGGAAGTCGGCACAGGCTTTCACCCAGACCTGACGGGGCGCGAGAACGTCTTCCTCAACGGCGCCATCCTCGGCATGCGCAAGGCCGAGATCGAGAAAAAGTTCGACGAGATAGTCGCCTTCTCCGAGCTGGAGAAGTTCATCGAGACGCCCGTCAAGTTCTACTCTTCGGGGATGTACGTGCGGCTCGCCTTCTCGGTCGCCGCGCACCTCGAACCGGAAATCCTCATCATGGACGAGGTGCTCGCGGTCGGCGACGCGGCCTTCCAGCAGAAGTGCCTCGACAAGATGCGCGACATACGCCGGCGCGGGCACACGATATTTTTCGTCTCGCACAACCTCCCCGCGGTCACGCGCCTCTGCAAGCGCGTCATCCTCCTGGAACGCGGGCGCGTGGTCGCCGACGGCGCGGCGCAGGAGGTCGTCAACCGCTACCTCAACTCGAGCTGGAAGGCGGGCGCTGAGCGCGAGTGGACTGAATTAACAGAAGCGCCGGGCGACGCCGTTGTGCGGCTGCGCCGCGTGCGCGTGTGCGACGAGCGTGGCGAGACCGTGGCCGCGTCGGACGTTCGCCGGCCCGTCCAGGTTGAAGTGACTTACGACGTGCTCGAAGCGGGTCAGGTGCTCTTGCCCGTCGTCGAGCTTTACAACGAGGAGGGCACTGAGGTCTTCACCACGCACGACACTTCGCCGGAGTGGCGCAGGCGCGAGCGCGCCGCAGGGCGCTACACGAGCGCCGTCCGCGTGCCCGGCAACCTCCTGGCCGAAGGGAGCCTCATCGCGCACGTCTCGATAATGTCGCACTTTCCGTCTACAATCCTGCACGCGCGCGTGAAGAACGCCGTGGCCTTCCAGGTGATTGACGAACTCGGCGAAGGCTCGGCGCGCGGCGACTACCTGGGCCCGATGCCCGGCGTCGTGCGACCCCTTCTCGAATGGACGACGCGCGCCGACACCGTCGAGTGAAACAACTTCTAAGCGAAAAACTCTCGCTCTCGACGAAGCTGCGGCTCAAGCGGCTCGTCTTCGCGCCCGTCCGTTGGACGCTGCGGCTCGCCGCGCGCGCGTACAACTTCGCCGGGCGCGTGCGCGAGAGCGCGGAGGCCAACGGGCTCGACGTGCGCCGCGCCTGGGACGTGCGGGCGAGAGAGAGCGCGCCGCATGCCGTGCCTTGGGGCGCGTCGGATTTCCTCTTCCTCGCGCGCGCCGCCTCCGCACGGAAGCACGAGGGAGAGGAGGACGGGGCCGGCGCGGGGACGATCAAAACGTCGGTCGTCATCCCCGTCTTCAACAAGGTCGAGTTCACGTTCCAGTGCCTGCGCTCGCTCGTTCGCGAGTTGGACTTCGACGAGACGGAGGTCGTCGTCGTCAACAACGCCTCGACCGACGAGACGCGCGAAGTGCTCTCGCACTTCGCCGGCACGTTGCGCGTGATTGACAACGACACCAACCGCGGCTTCGTTGACGCGTGCAACCAGGGCGCGGCAGCCGCGCGCGGTCGCTACCTCGTCTTCCTCAACAACGACACGGTCGTCCTCCCCGGCTGGCTCAAAGCGCTCGTCGAGACAATCGAGCGAGACGAGCGCGCGGGCGCGGTCGGCTCCCTGTTCCTCTACCCCGACGGGAGGATTCAGGAGGCGGGCGCGATTCTTTGGTCGAACGGCGAGGCGTTCCACTACGGCTGGGGCCGCTCTCCGGAAGACCGTCGCTTCACGTTCGCGCGCGAGGTTGACTACTGCTCCGGCGCGTCGCTGCTCGTCCGCAAAGATTTGTTCCAACGCCTCGGCGGCTTCGACCGGCGCTACGCGCCCGCGTACTACGAGGACGCCGACATCTGCATGGGCGTCCGCTCGCTCGGCTACAAGGTCGTCTACCAGCCGCTCTCGCGCCTCGTACACTACGAGGGCGCGACCGCCGGCACCGACACGCGCACGGGCTTCAAGCGCTACCAGGTCGTCAACCACGAGAAGTTCTACGAGAAGTGGCGAGAGGTCTTGGAGCGCGAGCACCAGCCGTTTGATCCTTCCAGAGCAGAGCGCGCGGCCAACCGGAAGTGGGCCACTCAGGTCGCGGTCTTCGACGACCGCATACCCACGCCCGACCGCGACGCCGGAAGCGCGCGCATGCTCTTCATCCTCCGCGCGCTCTCGGAGTGGTGCCACCCCGTCTTCATCACGACGGCCAAGCAGGTCTGGCCCGAATACGAAAAGCTCCTCTGGAAAGAGGGCGTCGAGACGGCGGGCGCGCTCGAACTCCGGCGGCTTTTGAAGACGAGGCGCTTCCGCGCCGCCGTCGTCAGCCGTCCCGACGTTGCCGCCGCCCTTTTGAATCCCATACGCCGCGCGAGGCCGCGCGTGAAGACCATCTTCGACATGGTTGACGTTCACTTCATACGCTTCGCGCGCGAGGCCGGGCTGACCGGCGACCCGCGGACGGCGCGCAAGGCCGCCGACTATCGAAAGACAGAGACGCGGCTCGCGCGAGCGAGCGATCTCATCTGGTGCAACTCCTCCGCCGACAAGGAGGCGATGGAGCGCGAAGCGCCCGGCGTCCCCTCGGTCGTCGTCCCGACCATTCACCGACTGCACGCGCGCGGCCTCCCGTTCGAAGAGCGCGAACACCTCCTCTTCGTCGGCAACTTCCTGCACCGCCCGAACTCGGACGGCGTCCGCTTCTTCGCTGGCGAAATACTGCCCGCAGTCCGCGAGTCGCTGCCCGGCGTCGAACTACTTATCGTCGGCGACAACGCGCCGCCGGAGTTCGCGTCGTTCAAAGGCGTGCGTCTGCTCGGCTACGTGCCCGACGTTGACCCGCTGTTCGCGCGCGCGCGCGTCTTCGTCGCGCCCGTCCGCTTCGGCGCGGGCGTCAAGGGCAAGATCGGCGAGGCGCTCGCCTACGCCGTCCCCGTCGTCACGACCACAATCGGGGCCGAAGGCATGTCGCTGCGGAACGGCGAGGAGGCACTGATCGCCGACGCGCCGCAAGACTTCGCCGCGGCTGTCGTACGGCTCTACCGTGACGCGCAGCTCTGGCGGCGACTCTCCGACAACGCGCACACGCACGTCGAGCGGCACTTCTCGCCGCGCGTCGTCGGCAAGGTCATCAACGACTCCGTCCGAAGTCTCTTAGGACATTCCGAGCAGTCGCCGACCGAGACGGTCACAGCCCCGAAGGGGCGTAATGAGAAAGCCTGGGGCAGCGCCCCAGGGCGTGAGTCGTCAAATGAGTTAAAGCCCTGAAGGGGCGGAATACTGTTCGTCGCCAGATTTATTTTCGTCCCTTCATAGTATCCGCCGTCGAAATTTATCTCGCCCCTACGGGGCTTACGGATTCTTCTTACGTTTCACACTAGGGGCGTTGCCCCTGGCTACCTTATGCCGCCCCTTCGGGGCTTTCCCGATCTTCGTCGTGAAAATTCTTATCACAGGCAGCAGCGGTTTCGTCGGCGGGAGCTTCGGTCGGTACGCTGCGCGCGCGGGGCACGAAGTCTTCGGCGTCGGGCGCGCGAGCCAGCCCAGAGTCGGCTGGCCGGGCCTCTACGCGCAGGCCGACGTGTCGAGTTCCGATCTGTCTGAGACGGTCGAATCCTTCCGGCCCGACGTTCTGTTGCACGCCGCCGGCGCGGCGTCGGTCGGCGCGTCGCTTACGCGCCCTCTGGACGACCTGCGCGCGTCAGCCCTCACTTGGGCCAACGTGCTCGACTCCGTGCGACGCTCCGGCGCGCGACCGCTCGTCGTCTTCCCTTCGAGCGCCGCGGTCTACGGCGACGCCGCCGCGCGGCCCGTCGCAGAGTCCGAGGGCGTGCGCCCCATCTCGCCCTACGGGTTCCACAAGGCCGCGTGCGAGCTGCTCGCGCGCGAGTACGCCGAGTGCTTCCGCTTGCCGCTCGTCGTCTGCCGCCTCTTCTCCGTCTTCGGCGAGGCGCAGCGGCGTCTGCTCGTATGGGAGTTGTACCGTCAACTCACGGGCGCGGAGCCGGTCGCGTGGCTCGAAGGCACGGGGCGCGAGACGCGCGACTACCTTCACATTGACGACGCCGCGTCGGCGATACTCGAACTCGCGTCGAACCTGGCGGGCGAGCGCGGCGGCTGTACCTTCGTCAACGTGGCGAGCGGCGAGGAGACGCGCGTGCTAGACCTCGCCGAACAGTTGCGCGCGCTCGTCGCGCCCTCGAAAGAGATTCGCTGCCGCGGCCACGCGCGCGCCGGAGACCCGCAGCGCTGGCGCGCGGACGTAACGCTTCTTCGATCTCTCGCCCCGCGCTGGCGGCCCCGACCGTTCGATGAGCGCCTCGCGCAATGCGTCGCCGCGTGGCGCGATGAGAATGAGGAATTTAAGGATTGATTCATCGGTTCATTGAATCAATGAGTAAATGAATCAATGAACCAATCCTTCAGTTCCGCAATCGCTCTGCCGCAACCGATTTATAACTTTTTCGGGGCAGCAGGGCCAGACTTCGGCACATCAAAGCACCGGCACGTTTCCGGCCTGCGCGTCTGCCCGGCCCGTTCAGGCAGTGGCCGAGAGCACGGCAGGCCGGAGGTCGCAACAACGAGATGAAGATGCAAGAGCCTCATCAACATTCACCGGACGACGAAGACGAAGTGACGCTCGTCGCGCCGCGCTTCGACGACGAAGAGACCATCGTCGCGCGCCGCGTCGTCCCGCTCGAAGAGGTCGAGCACGCCGCGCCCGCCTTCGCCGACGCCGCCGGCGCGCGCCCCGACTCGCGTCCGCCCGTCGCGACGCGCCGCCCCTGGCTGCTCGCGCTCGTCTTCGCCTTGTCGCTCGTCGGCGGCGGCGTCCTCGGCGGCGCGGGACTCTATTTCTACCAGAGGCGCGCGGCGGCCCGCCCCGTGACGGCAGCCGCGGCGGAGCAGCCGAACGTTCCGTCCACGACTGCGCCCGCCGCCGCGCAAGCCTCGCCCGGCCCGTCGGTTGAAATTATCAGCGAGCAGTCGAACGCCCCCACACAGTCGCAAGACGCCGAGACGCAGACGGACGAGGTGAGCGCCAACGACGACGCGAAGGCCGAAGAGCCCGCCGCGCCGGACGAGGGCCCCGCCGTCGAGCAGCGCAAGGCGTCCGGCGACGGCGAGCGTGTCGGCGCGCCGAAGCGCGGCAAGAAGGGCGAGCACGACGAAGAGCTACAGCGCAACGAGCACCGCGCGAACCCCGACGGTCAGCTCTCGCGCGCCGACGCGGACGCTTCGACCAGCGACCGCCACGCGCGCCGCGTTGACACAATCTTCGAACGCCCGCGCCGCGCCGCGCGCCGCGCAGCAGCGCGCCCCGACGCGGCGGGTGACGCCGACCGCCTCCGCAGAATCTTCGAGGGACAACCTTAGTTAAAGGATGAAAGCGGAAGGATAAGGCTAAGACGGGGGGATTGAGGGACGGGGAGACGGGGAGATAAGAAAGAGATTGAGCGCGCCACATCCGGTCTCCGCTTCGCCCCGTCCCCCCGTCTCCTAGTCTCCCCGTCGTTCTTTCATCCTTCCGCCGTTTCCTTCCTCCCGTCTTTTCGCCTAAAATTTCCGCGATGAAGCGCGAGCGCGTGGACAGGCTTTTGGTGGAGCGGGGCCTTGCGCCTTCGCGGACGCGCGCGCAGGCGCTCGTCATGGCGGGCCGCGTGCTCGTGGGCGAGCAGCGCGTAGAGAAGTCTTCGGAGACCTTCCCGACAGACGCGCCGCTGCGCGTGCGCGGCTCGGAAGACCCAGCCTCGCGCTACGTAGGGCGCGGCGGGCTGAAGCTTGAGAGGGCACTCGAAGAGTTCGGCGTTGACGCGCGCGGCACGGTCTGCCTCGACGTGGGCGCTTCGACGGGCGGCTTCACAGACTGCCTCTTGCAGCACGGCGTGCGCCGCGTCGTCGCCGTGGACGTGGGGCACAACCAGATTGACTGGCGTCTGCGCACGGACGCGCGCGTCGAGGTGCGCGAGGGCGTGAACGCGCGGCACCTGAAGCCGGAAGACTTCGGCGAGGCGTTCGACCTCGTCACCGTGGACGTGTCGTTCATCTCCGCGACGAAAGTCATGCCCGCGCTCGTGCCGCTCTTGAAAGAGGGCGGTCGCTTGGTCGTCCTCGTCAAGCCGCAGTTCGAGGTGGGTCGCGGCGAGGTCGGCAAGGGCGGAGTCGTCCGCGACCCGGCGCAGCACGCGCGCGTCGTCGAAGAGGTGAACGAAGCGGCGCGCTCGCTCGGCCTGCTGCCGCGCGGCGTCACCGAGTCGCCCATCACCGGCGCGGACGGCAATAGAGAATTTCTGGCGCTGTACGAGAAGGGTCAATGAGAAAACTTTCCGAGGCGGAGGCGCTGGCGCGACTTCAGCGGAGCAAGGCCGCCTTTCAGGCTCACGTCAAAATAAACTTCGAGCACCGCGCCGTGGACTGCCGCGCGTGCCCGACGCCGGGCGCGTGCTGCACGGACGCGCATTTCGTGAACGTGAACATCACGCGGCTCGAAGCCGTCGCGATTCGAGAGACTATCCGGCGCACGCCGCGTCTGACGGAAGATGAAAGGCGCGCTGTCTACAGTCGCGCGCGCGAAACGGTTGCGCGCTACGGACTCACTGCTTCGGGCGACACGTTCGCGCGCTCCTTCGCGTGCCCGCTCTTCGTGCGCGGCGTCGGGTGTCTCGTCCACCGACGCGCGAAGCCCGCGCCGTGCATACAGCACGCGTGCTACAAAGACTGGGCGGACGTGCCGCCGCTCTCGTCGCAGTGGCGCGAGGAGCGCCGAGTCGAGCAGTTGAACGCGGGAGTTTACGGCGCGGCGTGGGCGTGGCTCCCGCTCCCGCTCTGGCTCACGCTCGTCGATCCCGATTCGGACGGCGCGGAGTTGCGACGCCTCGCGCGCGTGTGGGAGTCGCGGCGTGCGCACGAGAAGAACGGCACGTCGCGCGCGCCCGGCGACGCGCGGCGACGCGCGCAGGTCAAAAACAGAACTTTGCCGGTACTGCGCGCGTAAGGTTTTGACGAGCGCCGGGCCGACAGTCTTCAGGCGTCACCCCGAACACACGCGACCGAACGGAGGTCTTATGTTCTGCTCCTACTGCGGCACGGAATCAACACAAGGGTTGAACTACTGCAACCGCTGCGGCAACAGCCTGAGCGCGCCCGCCCAAGACGCGGAGAAAGTCCGGCCCGCCGTCTCTGCGAGCACGGCGTGGGCCGTCGGCGTGACGACGATGCTGCTCGTCCTCATCGGCCTCGGCATGCTTTTGGGCGCGCTGACAGACCTCGTCCACAACATTTCTGCGGACGCTGTCGGCTTCATAATGATCTGCGGCTCGCTGACCGTCCTCGGCAGCGTCCTTATGCTCACGCGCTTCTGGATGCGTCTGCTCACGGCCCCGAAGCGGAGCGGCCTCGCGTCGCTCATCGCCGCGCGCCGCTCCGCCACGGGCGAACTCGGCCACGCGCGCATCGGCGCACTCCCCGACACACCGCCCGCGCCAATCCCAAGCGTCACCGAGCACACCACGCGCACGTTAAGGAAATGATGAATGCGGAATGCGGAATGATGAATTGAAGGCAGGTTGAACGACGAAAGACAACGTGTCTTTCATTCATCATTCATCATTCCGCATTCATCATTTCCCTTGACCCTCCGCCGCGCGCGC
>Ga0209027_1000519_pt1 | contig 13730 bp, 11 predicted proteins | sample GraSoi013_1_20cm_3_FD_185821 | JGI IMG/M metagenome (GOLD analysis project Ga0209027, IMG submission 185821) | Grasslands soil microbial communities from the Angelo Coastal Reserve, California, USA - Sample 09_27_2013_1_20cm (SPAdes) (version 2) | ecosystem: Environmental > Terrestrial > Soil >...
GCGCGTGCCAGCGTAGCCTTGACGCGCTCGGGCGTGAGCGGCGCGCGCCGCAGCCGCACGCCGGTCGCGTCGAAGAACGCATTCGCCACCGCGGCGGGGACCACCCGGATCGACGGCTCGCCGGCGCCGCTCGGTGCGATCTCCGGCCGATTGATGAGCACCACCTCGATCGCTTCGGGTGCGTCGCGGATCTCCAGGATCGGATAGCTCAGCCAGTCGACGCTGGTCACCTTCTCGCGATCGAAACGCACCTCCTCGAAGAGCGTGCGCGACAGGCCCTGCACGACGTTGCCCTCGATGGTGTAGCGCAGGCCCTCGGGGTTGATGATCAGGCCGCAGTCGTGGGCAACGGTGAATTTCTTCCCCCAGATCCGCCCGCTCTTGCGCTCGACTTCGATCTCCGCGACCACCGCGACGAGGGTGCCGTTACGCTGTGCGTAGGCGATGCCGCGTCCGGACAGGACGTCGCCTGAGCGGGCGGCGCGCGGCGCTTGCCGCGGCTGCCAGCCGGCTTTCTCGGCCGCTGCCTTGATGACCGCCGCGTCGCGCGGAGCGCTGAGGTATTTCAGCCGGAACGCGACCGGGTCTTCGCCCGCGGCGATCGCCAGCTCGTCGATGAACTGCTCGCTGCCGAACTGGATCTGCGGTCCCACCGGATCGCGCAGGTGCGAGCTTCTGAGCGGCGAGCTGGCGTCGAGGAGCGGCGGAATCACTTCCCAGGCGAGCAGCTTGCTGTCGAATGCGTAGGCTTCTGCGGGCACGCCGAAGTCGATGCTCGGTTTGGGCGGCAGTCCGATCGACATGCCGGCGAGGCTGTCGCGCGGATCCGATTCATTCGTGTCGATGTTCCTGCGCGAGAAACCCTTGGAGATGAACTCGTAGCCGATCACCTTGCCCGAAGCATCGAACGCGGCGCGGCCGCGGTGCACGGACGCCGGACCTTTCGGATCCCAGGCGATCCCGTCGCTGCGCATGCCCTGCACGCGCACCGGGCGCCCCGTGAGCTTGGAGAGCAGCGCCGCATCGAGCGCGGCGTCGCCGGCATCGTTGCGCCCGTAGGAGCCGGGCCCCGCCACCCAGATGGCGCGCACCTTTTCCGGGGGCACGCCGAGCAGGCGCGCCACTCCGGTCTGGACGAAGTGCGGTTTTTGCGAGCCGGTCCAGACGGTGACGCCATCCGCACGCACGTCGGCGACCGAGCACCCGGGCCCCATGCTCGCGTGAGACTGGAACGGCCACTGGTACTCGGCTTCAACGACTTTCGCCGCGGTCTTGAACGCGCCCTCCAAGTCGCCTTTCTTCACCGCGTCTTCGCGCTTCACCACGGGCGCCTTACGGATGTGGTCGTAGATCTCCGCCATCGGCGGGAAGGGATCCTTCTTGATCTCGTTCCACGAGATCTTCAGCATGCGCGAGGCGCGCACCGCGTCCCACTCGTGATCGGCCACCACCGCGACGAAGTCCTTTTCACGCACGACGCGCGCGCCCTTCACCCTTTTGATGGAGCTCTCGTCGATGCCCGCTACGGTACACGCGGCGCGCGCGCACCGGATCACCCGGGCGTGAAGCATCTTGGGGAGAGAAATATCGGTCACGTACTTCTCGGTGCGGTAGACCTTGCCGGGTAGGTCGCGGCGCGTCAAGGATTTCCCGACGATCCGGTATTCGGAAGGCGACTTCGGATTTGCCTGGACCTTGATGTCCATGGCATTGCCGATCTGCTTGTTCCACTCGACCTGGTGGTGGAAGTGGCGGCCGCCGATCAGCTCGGCGTAGCTCGCCTTCTTCGCGGGATCGGAAACGGCGCTTACCACGCCGTCGTCGACGCGCAACTGCTCGGCCGGGAGCCCGAGTTTCTGCGAAGCGGAGTGCACCAGCAGCCGGCGCGCTTCGGCCGCCGCGCTGCGCAAGGGGCGGGCGCCCGACTGGATTCCGGTGCTGCCGGAGGCTCCGCCCTGGTTGCAGGTGAGCGCGGTATCGCCCATGACGACGTCGACCTTGTCGACTGCGACGTCGAGCTCGTCGGCGACGATCTGCGCGATCGCGATGTCCAGGGACTGGCCCATGTCCATCTTGCCGAAGAAGGCGGTGACGCGGCCGTCGGGTGTGATCGCCACCCAGGAATCGAGCTCGGTCGGGACGAGCGGCGGCTTTGCGCCGGCAGCGGTTTGCGCAAGCGCTTCCCCGATGAAAGCGGGTCCGGCCGCGGTGACGATCAGGGCGCCCGATGCCTTGAGAAATTCACGGCGGGAGAGAGGTGCGTTCATGGTCGTCTCCTAGGCCATCTGTGTTTGCGCGCGCTTGATCGCGCGCATGATCGCCGCGTGCGTCGCGCAGCGGCACTTGAGTCCGGCGAGCGCGTCCCGGATCTCGGCGTCGGTCGCTTTCGGCTTCTTTTTCAGGAACGCCGCCGCGGTCATGATCCAGCCGTTGATGCAGTAACCGCACTGCGGCACCTGCTCTTCGACGTACGCGGCCTGCAGCGGATGCGGCTTTTCCGGCGTGCCGAGGCCCTGGAGCGTGGTCACCTTCTTTCCGGCCACGGCCGACAGCGGCATCACGCAGGAGCGCACCGGTTCGCCTTCCAGATGCACGGTGCACGCGCCGCATTGCGCGAGTCCGCAGCCGAAGTGCGGATTGCTCATCTTGAGGTCGTTGCGCAAGGCGTAGAGGAGCGGCATGTTCGGGTCGGCGTTGACGGTCACGGTCTTGCCGTCAACGGCGAATTTGATGCTTGCCATGGAGCCTCCTTTGGATGTGCGGCCGAGTGGATCCGCACCGGTCGATGTCGTGAAACTAGTGTAGCCCCGGGGCGATGCCGGCGCAACGCAATAGCCGCCCTTTAGCGCGGTGGTACGATACGCCGTTGATTTTGGCGAGGAGGAGTCGAAAGCGGTGAAAACGGGCGCGCGCGAAACCGGGATCGACCTCGAGCGGTTCAGGCTACGACGCTTTGTAGAGGAATTGCGACAGTCCGGAGAGCTCGAGGTCCGCGATGGAGCCGCCGATCTCGCGGACGTCGCCCCGGCGCTCGAGGGCAACGCCAGGGCGGTGCTCTTCGAGCGCCTTGGCAAGGAAGGCGCGCAGCTCGTCGGCAACGTCATGGGCAGCCGCGCGCGCCTGGCGCGCGCCTTCGGTGCCGCGCCCGACCAGCTGCTCGCCGAAGTGCTGCGCCGCCTGCGGGCGACGCCGCAAGTGGTCGAAGTGCCGCGCGAGTCGGCGCCCGCGCAGGACATCGTGCTTACCGGCGACAAGGTCGACCTGACCGCGCTGCCGGTCAACCTGCAGCACGGCATGGACGGAGGTCCGTACATCTCGGCCTCGATCGATTTCGTGCTCGACCCTTCGAACGGCTGGACCAACGTCGGCGTGCGCCGCCTGATGCTGCGCGGCCGGCGCGAGGCCGGCGTCGATCTCAATTCGCCCTCCGACCTGCGCGCGCTCTACGAGTCCGCAGTGAAGCAGGGGCGAAAGCTGCCGGTCGCCTTCGTCGTCGGCGCGCACCCCGCCGATTACGTCGCCGCGGTGATGCGCCTGCCGGCGGACGAGCTGGGACTCGTGGCGAGCCTGCGCGGTGCGCCGCTCGCGGTGGTGAAGTGCGTCAGCTGCGAAATCCGCGTTCCGGCCGATGCGGAATGGGTGCTCGAGGGCTATCTCGACGAGCGCGGCCACGTCGAGGCCGAAGGCCCCTACGGCGAGTTCCTCGGCTACTACGGCGGCGTGAAGCAGAATCCGGTGTTCCATCTCACCGCGGTCACGCGGCGCCGCGACGCGCTCTTCCAGACCGCCACCATCGGCGGCCGGAGCCTCGCCCGCACCGATACGGCGCAGCTGAACGCGCTGCGCACCGAGGTGATGGTCTGGCGCGCTCTGGAGACGGCGGTGCGCGAGACGAAAGCCGTGTACGCGACGCCTGCCAGTGGCGGGATGTACAACTTGCGCATCGCCCTGCGCCAGCGCGTGCCGGGCGAGGCCCGGAACGCCATTGCCGCGGCGTTCGGCTGCCTAGCCAACGTGAAACACGTGTTCGTCGTCGATCCCGACATCGATATTTTTTCCGACGAGCAGATGGACTGGGCGCTCGCGACGCGCTTCCAGGCGGACCGCGATCTCGTGGTGCAGTCGGGGTTCCGCACGCTGCCGCTCGATCCGTCGCTCTCCGGCGCCAAGACGGGCGCCAAGGCGGGGTTCGATCTCACGCTGCCCGTGGGAGAGGTGCGCGGAATCGAGTCCACGATTCCGGAGCCGCCGCGCCTCGAGGGCAAGCGTTTCGCTTCGGTCGAAGCGGCGCTCGCCGACGGACCGAAGACCTTCGAGGCGTTGATGGCTGCGCTCGCGAGCCGCGACGGGCGCGAAGCGGTGCTCGCGCTCGAAGCGCTGCGCGAAGCCGGGCGCCTTGTCAGGGAGAAGGACGGTCGCTACGCGCTGAGATCGACTTAGTGCAGTCTCGACGCCCTTTCCTGAGACCGTGGCGGGCCTGCCTCGTCGCGGCACTGCTCCTTTCGATGGTGGATGCGAGCGCGGCGGCCGAGGTCTCCGCGCAGGAAACGCGCGTTCCGGGGACTGAATCCCAGCGCATCGACGAGCCGGTGTTCGGCGGGCAGATGGTCGTCTACGAGGCCGGCCGCGGCAATGCGCGCGAGATCCTGCTGGTGCACGGAATCGGCGACGAAGCAGCGCGCGATTTCCGCGACCACATCGCATGGCTGCAGAAGTCTTTTCACGTCGTCGCAGTCGACCTACCCGGATTCGGCGCTTCCGACAAGGCGAATGTGCTGTATTCGCCCGAAAACTACGCGCGCGTCCTCAAAGTCGTCGCCGGCCGCTTTTTGCATGGGCCGTTCGCGCTGGTGGGGCATTCCATGGGCGCGGTGGTGAGTTTGCGCTACGCGGCCGCCTACCCGGACGACGTGCTGCGGCTCGCGCTCGTCGATGCGCCGGGCGTGCTGCATAGTTCCTCTACGACGAGCCAGTATCTCGCGCGCTTCGGCTTGGAGTTCGTACCGCCTGCTGCCGATCCGGCCGATTGGCTCGTCAACCTCGCCCGCAAGCTCCTCGCGCCGCTGCAGCAGCTGCGCCTCGACCCGCAAGTCATCCTCTCGAGCGCGCAACTGCGCCAGAGCCTGCTCGGCGCCGACCCCGCGAAGATCGCCGGCCTCGCCGTGGTGAGCGAGGACCTGCACCTGGAGTTGCCCAAAGTCCGCGCCGAAACCCTGATCATCTGGGGTGCGCAGGACACGCTCGCCCCGCTTCGCACCGGCAAAGTGCTCGCGCTGAAATTGCCGCGCGCGCGCCTGTCTGTAATCGAGCGCGCCGGGCACGAGCTGATGCTCGAAGCTCCCGAGCGCTTTCGCACGGTGCTTGAGCCGTTTCTGGAGCGGGGCCTGCCGCCGGCGCCGGCTCGCGCCGCCGCCCCTTTGACGAAGCGCGGCGAAGGGATCTGCCGGAACGAACGCAATAAGGTATTCGAGGGCGAGTACGACAGCTTGATCCTCGACGGCTGCCGGAATGCCGAGATTCGAAACGCGCGGGTGCGGGAGCTGCACGTTCTCGAATCGACCGTCACCCTGGACGACAGCGACATCGGCGGCGGCGAGACGGGCCTCTACGCGTACAGCTCCACCATCGTCATGACGGGCGGGCGCATAGAAGGGAACGTGGCGATCGCGGCCTCGGGAAGCAGGCTCGATCTCGCCGCAGTGGAGGTGGAAGGGCGCGAGGCGGCGGTGACCGCCCGGCAAAGATCGTATGTCGTATTTTCTCTGAGTCGGGTGCGCAGTCCCCGCGTTCGCGGCGAAGTGCACGAATTCTACGCGGTCACCGCGAAGAACCCGCTGTAGACGTATTCCCTTACCTGCCCTGCAGGGCGGCGATGCGCTGTTCGATCGGCGGGTGGCTGGAGAAGAGCGCCATCCATCCCGGTGCTCCGCTGATGCCCGATGCGACCATCGATTGCGGCAGCGCGCCCGGCTGCATGCCTCCGAGGCGCATGAGCGCGCCTATCATCGGCTGCGGCGTGCCGAGGAGCCGCGCCGAGCCTGCGTCGGCGCGGAACTCGCGCTGGCGCGAGAACCACATGACGATGATCGAGGCGAGGATCCCGAACACGATCTGACTGACGAACACCGTGATGTAGAAGCCCGGTCCGATGCCGCGCTCGGTGCGGAACACGGCCTTGTCCACGATGAAGCCCACGACGCGAGACAGGAAATACACGAAGGTATTGAGCACACCCTGGATGAGCGTGAGGGTCACCATGTCGCCGTTGGAAACGTGGGTGATCTCATGGCCGAGCACCGCCTCGACCTCTTCCCGGCTCATCGATTCGAGCAATCCGGTCGAGACCGCGACCAGGGCCGAATTCTTGAACGCTCCGGTCGCAAAGGCGTTCGGTGCGCCTTCGTACACCGCGACGTCAGGCATGCCGATGTTCGCCTTGTCGGCGAGGCGGCGCACCGTGGCCACGAGCCACTGCTCGTGCGCGCCCTCGGGCGACTTGATGATGTGAGCGCCCGTGGACCACAGCGCTATTTGCTTGGAAATGAGGAGCGATATGAACGAGCCGCCAAAACCCATCAGCAGCGAGAACCACAGGAGCGATTCGAGATCGAGGCCGTTCTGCGTGAGGAACCGGTCCACGCCGAGCGCGCTCGCGATGACCGAGAGCAGCAGCACCACCGCGAGGTTGGTCGCGATGAAGAGGAAGATGCGTTTCATGGTTTCGGTCTCCGCGTCGATAAAGAAGTTAGCGGGAAAATGGGGTCGAAGCTCGTGGATTTCAAGAGTGCGCGGATGGGATCAGGCCCGCGATTGTATCCACAAAAACAGAAAGGCGGGAGGTCCCGCCTTTCCGATATTGCGCGGCCCGTCAGGGCCGGTGCGGCTTAGCTCTTCGATTCGGCCTTCTTGCCTTTGGCCTTGGCCTTTTTCTTGCCTTCCGACTTGGCGGCCTTCTTGCTCCCCATTTTCGCGTGAGCTGCCGGGGTCGCGGATTGCGCGGGAGTAGCCGGTGTGGCGGGCGTCTGCGCTGCGACCTCGAGAGTCGTGCCTGCGAATGCTGCCAGCATCAGGACTGCGATCAGCTTTTTCATTTGGAACCTCGCTAAGAGTTATGTCCATTGCTACGGACAAGTACGATAAACGCGAGCGCGCCGCCGGCGTTGACTCTATGTCCCAAATGATCCGCAATTGTCGCCCGCGAACGACAGCCCCCGCACTCTCGTACAATTCGTAACAAATGCCTCGGAGAAAAGTCACGCTGGGCTTCATCGGCGCGGGCCGTGTCGGAACCGGGCTCGCGTCCGGCTTCGCTCGCGCTGGAATGAACGTCGTCGCGATCGCGAGCCGGACAAGCGCCTCGGCGCAAAAGCTCGCGAAGCGCGTTCGCGGGGCGCGTGCCTGCGCGCCGCAGGAAGTCGCCGACCGCGCCGACATCGCATTCCTCACCGTGCCCGACGATGCGATCGAAGGTCTCGCCGCTAGCCTGCGCTGGCGCGAAGGCGCCGCGTGCGTGCACTGCAGCGGCGCCGCCGACCTCGACGTTCTGAAAAAAGCCGTCGCCGACGGCGCGCTCGCGGGAGGTTTTCATCCGCTGCACATGTTCGGAGAAGCGGGGGAACCTGCGGGCGCGCTCGCGGGCTGCGCGATCGCGCTGACGGGTCCTGATGCACTCGTGCGAAGGCTCGCGCGGCTCGCGCGCGCCCTGGACGCAAGGCCGCTGCGCCTGCCCGAAGGCGGGCGCGCCCTGTATCACGCCGCCGCTAATTTCTCCGGCGCCTTCGTCATCGCGCTCGTCCAAGAGGCCATCGCGCTGTGGGGCAAGCTCGGCATCGCGGAGACCGACGCGCTCGCCGCGCTCCTGCCGCTTTTGCGCGGCACCGCGGACAACGTGGAGAAGCTCGGCGCGGCGGGCGGCCTCGGCAGCGCGATCGCGCGCGGCGACGCCGGCACCATTCGCAGGCACCTCGACGTCCTCGCAAGGCAAGCGCCCGATTCGCTCGAGCTCTACCGCATCCTGAGCCTGCGCACCATTCCCCTCGCGCTCGCCAAAGGCACGCTCGAGCCCGCGGCGGCGAAGGAGATCGCCGCGCTCCTTGAGGAATCAATTCTGAAAAGCGTAGACTGACAAACGCAATGCTACGCGTCTACGGTGATCTGCAGTCGGGGAACTGCTACAAGGTCAAACTGCTGCTCGCCCAGCTCGAGCGGCCGCACGAGTGGGTGCACGTCGACATTCTCGAGAAGCAGACGCGGACGCCGGCCTTTCTCGCGAAGAACCCGAACGGCAAGATTCCGCTGCTCGAGATGGAGGATGGGGTCTGTCTCCCGGAGTCCGACGCCATCCTCCACTATCTCGCGGAGGGAACGCCCCTCCTGCCTTCCGAGCGCCTGCTTCACGCACAGGTGCTGCAGTGGCTCTTCTTCGAGCAGTACAGCCACGAGCCCTATATCGCGGTGGCGCGCTACATCATCCGCTACCTCGGCCGCCCGGAAAAACACGAGGCCAGGCTCCAGGAGAAGATGGCGCCCGGGTACGCCGCGCTGGAAGTCATGGAGAAACATCTGGCGAGCCGCAGCTTCTTCGTGGCCGAGCGCTACACGATCGCCGACATCGGGCTCTACGCCTACACGCACGTGGCCCACGAAGGAGGCTTCGAGCTCTCGCGCTTTCCCGCCGTGAAGGCATGGCTCGCGCGCGTGAGGAGCGAGCCCCGCCACATCACCATGAGCGGGGATTAGCCATGCCCGGCAAAAGCTCGGGGAGAGACAATGCAGTGCGGGTGCGTTACCGGTCGACGAAGTCTTTGCCGAAAGCGGAGGTGCTGCGCCTGTACCGGTCGGTTCAATGGTCTGCGGCAAGGAAACCCGACCGCCTCATGCGCGCGCTCAAGAGCTCGCACTCGGTCGTCACGGCCTGGGTCAAGGGCTCGCTCGTGGGCCTGGGAAACGCCCTTTCGGACGGAAGCCTGGTCGTGTATTACCCGCACATGCTGGTGCTGCCCGAGTTCCAGGGTCGGGGCATCGGGCGGGAGCTGATGAGACGGCTGATGAAGCGCTATCGCGGATTTCACCAGCACATACTGATCGCCGAGGCGCAAGCGATCTCGTTCTACCGCAAGTGCGGGTTCAAGCGCGCGGGTAAAACCGATCCGATGTGGGTGTTCAGGGGACGGGAGCACGGGTAGCGCGCGCTACCTCGAGATCGCCTTCGGCTGCGTCCCCGGCGCCGGCGGGCCGATTCCGCTCCGCAGGAATTCGAGCAGCTTGGCGAGCTGGCTCGAGGCTTGTCTGCGCACGCCTTCCACGTCGCAGCCGCTCCAGTCGTAGAAGCCTTTGCCCGCGGAGAGCCCGGTGCGGCCGAGGGCGACCATCGTCTGGAGCATCGGATTGGGGGTCGCGTTGTGGAACAGCTTCGGCACGATCGACTCCTGCGCGTCGGCGTGGATCTTGAGGCCGCTGATGTCCTTCTGCTGGATGAGCCCGTTCAGGCACATGCGCGGGGCGAGCAACCTGCGCGCGGCGTGGTCGATGTCCTCGACAGAAGCGACCCCCGCCTCGATCAGGTAATAGGCTTCGTGCAGGATCGCGTGCTGAAGGCGGTTGACGAGAAAGCCGACGATGGGCTTGTAGAGCACCACCGGCTCCTTGCCGGTTCGCCGGAGCGCGTCGGCCACGCGGTCCACTTCGGCGCGGGGGGTCGCGAGCCCTGCCATCACCTCGACGACCGGTGCGGTATCGGCCGGCATGAAGTAATGAATGCCGAGAAAGCGCTCGGGGCGCTTCATGTTGCGCGCCAGCTCGACCAGATCGAGTCCCGAGGTCCCGGTCGCGATCAGCGGCGCTTCGCCCGGCGCATTTCCCGAATAAGCCGCCTCGATTTCAGCGTAGACCGCCTGCTTGACGGGCACGTCCTCGGGCACGAACTCGATGATGAGATCAGGCGCCTCCTTCGGCAGCTGCTCGACCACGCTCGTCTTCGCCGGAAGCCCCTCGAGCTTTCCCGCGCGGCTGCTCTTCACGAGGGTGGCGAAGCCTGCGTCCGCGAAGGTCTTCGCGACGCCGCGGCCCATGACGCCGTAGCCGTAGATCAGCACCGTTTTGATGGGTGTGCTCATATCGCCGCTCCGAAGTGGGGTGGGCCTTGCGGACAGGGAATTGTAATGCACGAAAGTGCGCGATTTGAACTAAGCTTGCGCCTATAGAGACTTGGAAAGGAGGCGCAGGTGAACCCGAAGATCCTATGGTGTTCGGGACTGGCCTTGCCGGTTCTTCTCGCGACCGCGGCTCTGACCGCCTGCGGCTACAAGACGACGGATTACTCTCGGCCGTCGACCGCGGTCGCGCTGCTGCGGTTCAACGCCAACGGTACGCCCGGTACGCTCGACACGAGTTTTGGCACACAGGGCGTCGTGACAAAAGACGTCGATACCTTCCAGGACGATGTCGCTTTCGCGACCGTTCTGCAGCCGGACGGCAAGATCATCGTGGTGGGGACGAGCTTCACGACGCCTGCTCGCGTCGTGGTTATCCGGTACGACGCGACCGGTGCGCCGGATCTCACCTTCGGCACCAACGGGATCACGGTCACGAGCCTGCCTTCGGCCGACGCGAGCGCTTTCGCCGCGACCCTGCAAGCCGACGGCAAGCTCCTGGTCGCCGGAAGGAGCTGCCCTTTGTCGGGAGGTTCCAGTTTCTTGCTGCTGCGTTACAACACCGCTGGCGCGCCAGGCACGGTCGGTACTCTCGACGCGAGTTTTGCGGGGACGGGGATCGTAACGACCGCCATTCCATCCGGCAGCTCAACCAGCGCCAATGCGGTCGCAGTCAGCGGCACCGACATCCTCGTCGCCGGGCACTCGAAAATCGGCGGGAGGTTCGTGATCGCCCTCGCGCGATACGACTCGAGCGGCGCGCCGGTTTCCACCTTCGGGAACAGTGGGATCGTCACCACGCCGGTCGGTTCGCTCGATGCTGACGCAGTCGCGCTCGCCGTGCAGCCGGACGGCAAAATCGTCGCGGCTGGTCTGGCGGGAAATGCCGTGACTCAAATCTGGGACGTTGCCGTGCTGCGTTACAACGCGAACGGCTCGCTCGATACCGATCCTATTACGGGATTCGGCGGAGGCACCGGAATCGTCACGACCAACGTCAGCGCATTCGACAACGGCTTTGCGGTCGCCGTGCAGTCGGACAACAAAATCGTGGTGGCGGGAAATGCCGACGCCGGTACGGGCGACCGGCTCGCCTTGCTGCGTTACAACGCGGACGGCTCGCTCGATGCCGATCCGATGACAGGATTCGGGACTGGTGGCATCGTGACCCGCGCCGCCTCAGGCCCGAGCACTATCGCGGGCGCCTTTGCCGTCCTCCTGCAACCGGGCGGAGAGATCGTCGTGGCCGGGTACGACTGAGGGCCGGCCCTCAGATTCCGAGCGCCTTGATTTTCAATTCCCGGGCGAGCTTGTCCAGGCCCGCGCGCAAGGGCTGCGGGATCGGGACGCCGAGCTTCGAGCGCTCCTCGAACTTCGCGCGGCTCTGCTCGCCGGGGAGCCATATGCGCGCCACGCCCGGCATGGGCTTCGACCTGCGGATCTCGCGCGCGAGCTTGTCGACGCGGCGCTTGAACTCGTCCACATCGCCGAAGGCCGCGATCGAGATCGCGACGATCGCGTGGCCGGTGTTGGTGGGCGTCACGTCGTCGGCGTTGAAGTCGACGGTTTCGCTTCCCATTGCCGCGCCGTTCAGCGTGCCCGCGAGCAGGCCGAATACGAGCGCAAGCCCGTAGCCCTTATAGCCGCCGATCGGGACGAGCAGGCCCTCCTCGGCGCGCTTCGGATCGGTGAGCGGCCTGCCTTGGTGATCGATCATCCAGCCCTCGGGTAGGGTTTCCCCCCGCTGCACCGCGGTCTTCACCTTTCCGTAGGCGGCGACCGTGGTCGCCATGTCGAGGACGATGTTCGTTTCGTTTCCCGGCGCCGCCACCGCGATCGGATTGGTCGAGAGCAAGAGGTCGATCCCGCCCCAGGGCGCCATGTGGTTGGCGTTTCCGACCGCTAGATACAGCCCGATCATGTCGTGCGCTAGCGGCATCGCCGCGTAGAGCGACGCCGGCCCCGCGTGGTTGCTGCGATGGACGCCGACCCAGGCCGCGCCCGAGGTCTTCGCTTTCGCGATCGCGGCCTTCGCGGCGAAGCTCATCACCACGTGCCCCATGCCGTTGTCGCCGTCGACGAGCGCCATGCCCGCCGCTTCGCGCGCGACCTTCACCTTGGGCTTCACGTTGACCGCGCCCCCTTTGATGCGGCGCACGTACTGCGGCAGGCGGAAAATTCCGTGTCCATCGGCGCCGTGGAGGTCGGCGCGCACCATCAGCTCGGCGCAGGTGGCGGCGTCTTTCGCGGGCAGTCCGACCGCGAGCAGCGAATCGGCGATGAAGCGCTTGAGCTGGGCCGCGGGCAGGCGCTGCGGGGGAGCGCTAGTGGCTGCGTCGGCTTTCATTGTGCGCGTTCCGGCTGGCGGGACATGTCCGAACCCTAACACGGGGGCGAATGCTCAACAACGCTCGTAGGGCGCCCGGTATGATTCGCTCTCCATCCGATGGGAGCGATCTTGAAGAAGACGAAAGTCGCGCTTGCTTTTTTTTCCGCGTTGTTGGTGCAGCACAGCCCCGCGCAGGAGAACGAGAAACCCGACCAGGTCCGCATCATCGGTCACTACGAAAACGCAGTCGGCACCTCGGACGCGGCGAGCCAGGGCACCATCACCCCGCAGCTGATCGAGGCGCGGCCGATGCTGCGGCCGGGCGAGGTGCTCGAGTACGTTCCCGGAGTGATCATCACCCAGCACAGCGGCGACGGCAAGGCGAACCAGTATTTCCTGCGCGGCTTCAACCTCGATCACGGCACCGACTTCCTCACCACGATAAACCACATGCCGGTGAACCTGCCGACGCACGCGCACGGGCAGGGCTATTCCGACATCAACTTCCTCCTGCCCGAGCTGGTGTCGCGGGTCGCGTACAAGAAGGGTCCGTATTTCGCCGAGGAAGGAGATTTTTCCTCCGCCGGCGCCGCCGACATCGACTACTACACCCAGATGCCGAAGGGAATCGCCTCGCTAGCGCTCGGCAACAACGGCTACCGGCGCGCGATGGCGGCGAATTCCTTCGATTCCGGGCCGGGCCACCTGCTCTACGGCTTCGAGCTGTTCCACAACGACGGCCCGTGGATCAATCCGGAGGACTACCGCAAGCTGAACGGCGTGCTGCGCTTCAGCGAGGGAACGAACGCGGACGGCTACACCCTGTCCCTCATGGGCTACACCGGCAAATGGAACGCGACCGACCAGATCCCGCAGCGCGCGGTGGACGACGGGACGATCTCGCGCTTCGGCGCGATCGATCCGAGCGACGGCGGTAAAACCTCGCGCTACAGCGTATCGCTCGACCGGCACAAGGTGCTCGAGAACGGCGCTGTGTTTCACATGGATGTCTACGCGATCAAGTACCGGCTGAATCTCTTTTCAAACTTCACTTATTTTCTCAACAATCAAACGAACGGCGACCAGTTCGAGCAGTCCGACGACCGCACGATCATCGGCCTGACGCCGAGCTGGGTCTTCAACGGGAAATGGGACGAGCATCAGACAACCCACAAGCTCGGGGTCGACGCGCGCCGCGACGACATCAACGTGGCGCTGTACGACACCGCCGCGCGGGACCGGCTCGGCCC
>Ga0209027_1000521_pt1 | contig 13727 bp, 9 predicted proteins | sample GraSoi013_1_20cm_3_FD_185821 | JGI IMG/M metagenome (GOLD analysis project Ga0209027, IMG submission 185821) | Grasslands soil microbial communities from the Angelo Coastal Reserve, California, USA - Sample 09_27_2013_1_20cm (SPAdes) (version 2) | ecosystem: Environmental > Terrestrial > Soil >...
CCCAGCTCGGTGATGGCGCGTGACAACACCACCGTCGCGTCGAGGTGGGCGAAGGCGGTCGCCGGCGCCGGATCGGTGATGTCGTCGGCCGGAACGTAGATCGCCTGCACCGAGGTGATCGATCCGCTCTTGGTAGAGGTAATGCGCTCCTGCAGATCTCCCATCTCCGTCGCCAGCGTCGGCTGATACCCGACCGCGCTCGGCATGCGGCCGAGCAACGCTGACACTTCCGAGCCCGCTTGGGTAAAACGGAAGATGTTGTCGATGAAGACGAGCACGTCCGAGTTCTCGACGTCGCGGAAATACTCGGCGACAGTCAATCCGGAAAGCCCGACGCGTAGCCGCGCACCAGGTGGCTCGTTCATCTGACCGTAAATCAGGGCGGCTGAGTTAATGACTCCCGACTCCTTCATCTCCAAATACAGATCGTTGCCTTCGCGTGTCCGCTCACCGACGCCGCAGAATACCGACTTCCCGCCGTGTCCCTTGGCGACGTTGTTAATGAGCTCCATGATCACGACGGTCTTGCCGACGCCAGCGCCGCCGAAGAGCCCGATCTTGCCGCCCTTCACGAACGGAGCGATCAGATCGACGACCTTGATTCCCGTCTCGAAGATTTCGGTCTTTGGCTCGAGGTTCGCGAACTCGGGCGCGGCACGGTGAATCGGCCAGCGCTCCACGTCGGCCGGGATCGCCGGACCATTGTCCACCGGATTCCCAAGCACGTTGAGGATTCTGCCGAGCGCTGCTTCGCCGACGGGAACGGTGATCGGACCGCCGGTGTCCTCGACGTTCATCCCCCGAACGACGGCGTCGGTCGAGGACATCGCGACCGCACGCACCTGGTTACGGCCGATATGCTGCTGTACTTCGACGGTCACGTCGATGTCAACGCCGGAATCGGACTTTTCACGGATGCGCAAAGCGTTGTAAAGCTCAGGGAGATGCTCGGACTCGAACTCGACGTCGAGCACGGGACCGATAACCTGAACGACCTTGCCGATATTGTGCTTTTTTATTTCCGCGTCGGCCGGTTTCGCTTTCTTTCTCTCGGTGCGGACAGCTGTTGCCATGATTAACCCTCTAAAGCGGCGGAGCCGCCGACGATTTCGGCAATCTCCTGCGTGATCTGCGCCTGGCGGGCGCGGTTGAATGTGCGGCGTAGAACGTTGAGCATGTCGCCGGCATTGTCAGTGGCGTTCTTCATCGCCGTGCGCTGAGCGCTCTGGAAACCGGCCTCGTTTTCGACGAGCGCGCGATAAACCGAATTGCGCACGTACGACGGCAGAAGCTGGGTGAGGATCACTTCGGCCGACGGCATCAGAATATAGTCGGGTTGTGGCCCCTTTCTCTCGGGCGGCGTCACTGGCAACACGAGCTGTGAAGTCGGCGGTGTCGACAGCGCGGAATTGAACTTCGAGTAGATGACGTAAACCGCGTCGATGTCCCCTGACGCGAATCTTTCGATCAGCCCATCGACGAGCTCGGCGGCATTGGCGACGGTTGGCTGACCGGTGATGTCGGTGCGGCTCGACGCCACCGCTCGGCCAATGTAGCGAAAGTATCCGAGCCCCTTTTTGCCGACAACGTGCAGCTCCTGCTCCACTCCCTGCTCAGTAAGCCGCGCCAGAAGATTCCGCGCTTCCTTCAGCAGGTTCGCGTTGAACGCGCCCGCAAGACCACGATTGCTGGTGAGCAGAATGATCGCCGCCTTCTTGATCGCAGCAGGCTGGCGCATGAGGGGGAAACGCTCCGCGAGCTCGGGGGTGTAGAGATTCGCCATCACTTCGGTCAGCGAGTTCGCGTAAGGACGCGCGGCGACGACCCGATCCTGGGCGCGCTTCATCTTCGACGTGGCGACCATCTCCATCGTCCGCGTGATTTTCCGCGTGTTCTCGACGGATTTGATCCTTCCTTTCAGCTCACGGCCCTTTGCCATGTGTTACTTCTTCGGCTGAGTGAATTGCTGGTTGAAGCCTTCGATCGCTCGCTTGAGGTCGGCCTCCGTCTCCTTCGACAGGACCTTCTCGGAGCGAATCTTCTGCCCGACCTGCGGGAACTGCTTCTCAGCAAACTCAAGGAAGCTCCGCTCCCAATCCTTGAGCCGATTCACGGCGATCTGATCGAGGAAGCCGTTCGTCACTGCATAAATCACCATCACCTGCTGCTCGACCGCCATCGGCTGGTACTGCGGCTGCTTCAGAACTTCGACCGTACGCGCGCCCCGCTCGAGCTGCTTCTTGGTTGCGGCATCGAGGTCAGACGCAAAGGACGAAAACGCTTCCAGCTCGCGGTACTGGGCCAGGTCGAGGCGAAGTCTGCCGGCGACAGAGCGCATGGCCTTCACCTGCGCCGATCCGCCGACGCGTGACACGGAAATGCCGACGTTGACGGCGGGACGCACACCCGCGAAGAACAGATCCGCCTCGAGGAAGATCTGACCATCAGTGATCGAGATTACGTTGGTCGGGATGTACGCCGAGACGTCGCCGGCCTGCGTCTCGATGATCGGGAGAGCGGTGAGCGAGCCACCCGCCTTCTTGATGAGGGTGCCGTCGACGATCGACTGGTCTTCGCTCAGCTTCGCCGCTCTCTCCAACAAACGAGAGTGGAGATAGAACACGTCGCCGGGGAATGCTTCACGCCCAGGCGGGCGACGCAGAACCAGCGAGAGCTGGCGATACGCGGCCGCCTGCTTCGACAGGTCATCGTAGACGCAGAGCGTCGGCAATCCTTCCTCGTACATGAAGTACTCGGCCATCGCGCAACCGGTGTAAGGCGCGATGTATTGCATCGGAGCCGGATCGGACGCGCCAGCTACGACGATGATTGTGTACTCGAGCGCCCCAGCCTGGCGCAGCTTCTCGACGACCGAGGCGACGGTCGAATTCTTCTGGCCGATCGCGACGTAGACGCAGATGACGCCGGTGCCCTTCTGATTGATGATGGTGTCGATCGCGATCGCGGTCTTACCAGTTCCGCGATCCCCGATGATCAACTCGCGCTGACCGCGGCCGATCGGAATCATGGAGTCAATTGCCTTGATACCGGTCTGGAGCGGCTCCTTAACCGGCTGACGAACGATGATGCCGGGCGCTTCCGATTCGACTTTGCGAGTATGCTTGGCGTTGATCGGGCCGGCATCATCGAGCGGACGTCCGAGCGGATCGACGACGCGGCCGACGAGCTCCCGTCCGACGGGAACTTCGAGCACGCGAGCGGTGCGCCGAACTTCGTCGCCTTCCTTGAGCTGGAGGTAATCGCCAAGGATGACGGATCCGATGTTGTCCTCCTCGAGATTGAGGGCGAGGGCGGTGATCTTCTCGCCGGTTTCAGACGAGGTCACCTCGAGCATCTCGCCAGCCATTGCCTTCTGGAGGCCATAGATGCGGGCGATTCCGTCTTTCACCTCGAGCACGGTCCCCACTTCCTCGACGTCCAGCTCATGGAGGTCCGCGGCTTCGATTTCACGGAGCAGAATGTCCTTGATTTCGCCGGGCCGCAGGATCGTGTCAGTGGGCATGATCTATTGCTCAGAAGCTGGACAGGCGGGGCGCCGGGACGGCGTCTCGCATAGGGGTTTTCAGGGTTGTTGGGCGCTTGTGAAAAATATCACAAGCTCCGGATTGGAGCAATAAGTCCACTGGAAAAGGCAGGCCATCCTGATAAGCACATTGAACTACAAAGAAAAAAACTACCAGCCTTCCTCTTCTTGTGGTTCTAGCTCCGGCTCCTTGTTCTCCCCTGAGCGAATCGATCGATGAGATCGGTAGTTCTCAGCCGAGCGAGCGACGCGGGCCGGGTGCCGAAAATCCTTTGCGCGGTTACCGCCAGATGCGACGATGACGCGAATTCGAGAATGCGCGCGATGTCGCGAATATCGTGGCCCGGATTCTTGGCGAGCTCGGCGGCCGCGATCAGACGGACGAGATCGATGACGCGCTTGAGATTTGGCGCGCCGGGCCTCGCAAAATTGCGGCTGAGGTGCTCTCGACTGAGTCCGACGGCGGCCGCGAGCGCCTTTGTCGTAACCGGCTTTCCCGAATGGGCCACGATTACGTCCCACGCGCTGCGCTGCAAAGGAGCGCTCAAACCAAGGACGTGGGGCGGTTCACCGAGCGCCTGACGGAAGCGCGTCGAGAATGCGTGAGGATATACGAGATCTCTCGCTGCATTGTCATCGATGCCTTCGGCAATCACATCGATGAACCCGAGCCCGGTACAACGAAAGACAGCCGGCGTATCTGACGGACGAAGGGGCAGAATTCCGAAAAACGGCGCGCTGGGAAACTCCGCGGCGAGGCCGGCGGCCTTCCAGGTGTCATCGTCGGGCGATCCGAGATCGATCAGCGCAGCATCGACGAGCACCCGACGGAAGATTCCGTCGAGCTCCTCGGACGAGCGAGTGGAGATAATCCGCCACCGCCGTCTTGGAAAGGCAGCGCGTACTAGCGCTTTCGCCTTCTCCCGCTGCAGATGGACGACAAGCGTCGGCAGTGTGGATGTGTCTGTCGAAGTGGTCACGATCAGACGCCTGCGTCCACCGTATCGAGGTCGGGCTTGCCTTCTATGAATTGTCGGACGACGGGATCGGTACTGTGCTGGATCTCTTCGACCGTTCCCACCTGCCTGCACTTCCCTTCGTAAAGCATCGCGATGCGAGAGCCGATGGTATACGCGCTGCGCATGTCGTGGGTGACGACAATGCTCGTCACGCCCAGCCGTTCGCGCATGCGGATCATCAGCTGGTCGATGATGGCGCTTGTGACTGGATCGAGTCCGGTCGTTGGCTCGTCGTACATGATGTACTTCGGCTGCCGCGCGATCGCGCGCGCGATTCCAACGCGTTTTCTCATGCCTCCCGAAAGCTCGGCGGGATATTTCGATTCTACGCCGGGTAAATCGACCAACTCCAGCGCTTGTCCGACCCGGGTCATGATGTCGGGCTCGGACAGCCTTCCCTCTTTGCGAAGCCCCATGGCGACGTTGTCGCCGATTGTGAGCGAATCGAACAGCGCCGCGAACTGAAAGACGTAGCCGATCTTGGAGCGCAGCTCGTAAAGCTCATCTCGAGTGAGCGTGGGCACCTCGCGATTGTCGACCCAGACGGTGCCACTATCCGGCTCCAGCAGCCCGACGATGTGCTTGATGGCGACCGATTTCCCGGTGCCCGAGTACCCGATGAGCACCATCGTCTCACCCTCGTCGACTTCGAGCGAAAAGCCGTCGAGGACTACTTTGGCACCGAATGCCTTGTGAACGTCGATCAGCTTGATCACGTCACAAATATGGGGAGACTGTTTGTGAGGGGAAGGGCTGGTGTTCGGACTGCGGACTTGAAAGCGAACTACACCGCTGGGCGCTGACAGCAGCACGCTGACCGCTAGGCGCTGCAAGACACCAGACGGATCGCGAACGGGCTGGAGGAAAAGCGAGTTGTGGATCTGAATGCGACGGAGGTCCGTCCCGACGCCTCCAGCGGACAGCTAACAGCGTGCTGCTGTCAGCGCCAAGCGAGGTAGTTTTTTCAAACAAAAGGGACGAGCGGTTCGCTCGTCCCTTTCCTTTGCCGTTCCCAGAATCCTTACGCCGCGAACGAGCCCAGCGCGCGACCGACGTCTCCCTCACGCAGACGCTTGAGCGCCCGGTCACGAAGCTGGCGAACACGCTCACGCGTGACGCCGAGCAGCGAACCAATCTCCTCGAGCGTGTGCTCGCGTCCACCCTCGAGACCGAAGTACAGTCTGAGAACTTTTGCGTCGCGCGGAGGCAGTGTGGAGAGCGCCGTCTCGATCTCGTCGTTGAGGAAGCGGTTCATCGCCTCTTCCTCGGTGTCGGGCATCTCGTCGGCGACGAAACGCTCGATGAGCGAGCGATCGCCTTCCGGATCCATCGGCGCATCGAGCCGCACGTCGCCGGTGTTGAGCGCGGCGAGCGACTGCACGACATCCACCGAAAGACCGGTGAGGTGCGACAACTCCTCCGGAGTCGGCTCTCTCCGCATCTTCTGGCGCAGAATCTCCGACGCCTTGATGATGCGCGAGAGATCGGCGGTGCGATTCAGCGGAACGCGCACGGTGCGACCCTGACGCGCCAGCGACGAGAGAATCGCCTGACGAATCCACCACACGGCGTACGAGATGAACTTCACGCCCTGATCCGGATCGAACTTGCGAGCAGCAGTGAGCAGACCGACGTTGCCTTCACCGATCAGATCGATGAGCGGCATGCCGCGGTTTTGATACTTCTTCGCCACCGAGATGACGAAACGCAGATTGCGCTGGACGAGCTCCTGGAGTGCGTCGGGATCGCCGGCACGAATCCGACGGGCAACCTCGATCTCCTCTGTACCTTTGAGCAGCGGATACGTGCTCACCTCGTACAGATACTGATCGAGAATGTCTCTCTCGGGTTCGTTCGGAGCTATTCCGGCGACCGCCGTTTTGCGGCGACGCTTGACTTCAGCCATTTATGTCACACCTCAGGTACTACTGTGAAAGCCTTTCGAATGCAGTCCCACACGGGCCAGCAATGCGAGCGAGTGAATGTGTTTCGACAACCTGGAAACGCATCAGCAAACGCGTCTCGGAGTGATCGAAATTTTCAGGTTGTAAAAGCGCTGCAAGATACTGGCCGTTGACGATTTTGCCAGAGTGATTTTCTTGACTTCGATACTACCCTTGGATATCCTTCGCGGTTCCTGTCGGGCCTCGTGTCTGCCCTCAGGAAATGCCGGGGGTGTAGCTCAGTTGGGAGAGCGCTTGAATGGCATTCAAGAGGTCAGGGGTTCGATTCCCCTCACCTCCATGACGGCAACGAAGACGGCGCTCGTCACACGATCAGCCACTTCGGGTCAGCGTAGTCACAAGAACTTTTGTTTTCGCGGGAATAGCTCAGTTGGTAGAGCACAACCTTGCCAAGGTTGGGGTCGCGGGTTCGAGTCCCGTTTCCCGCTTTCCCCGCAGCATTGCGGGCGGTTAGCTCAGTTGGTTAGAGCGCCACGTTGACATCGTGGAGGTCACAAGTTCGAGTCTTGTACCGCCCATCCTCGAGATGTTTGAACTGGGAAATACCCACTTCAGCCCGCATCTCGGAACGTCCGCAGTTCGTAGCAGTCATGTGCGCCCGTAGCTCAATTGGATAGAGCATTTGACTACGGATCAAAAGGTTGGGAGTTCGAGTCTCTCCGGGCGCGTACAAAAGAAAGCCCTGAATCGAAAGCGGTTCAGGGCCTTTTTATTTCCAAACAAAACGAGGGCATCTGATCGACGCCCTCGTTCGTTAGTGAATGATCCGCCCGAGCTAGAGCCGAGTATCCGTATCTGTAGTTCGGGTCGTCGTCTCCGTGCCGGACGCAGTGCGCGGACTCACTACGCGCTCGTTCGTCGGGCCGACGTTGCGACTGGTCGACGAGCTCGAGTAACTGTCGCGAACGACCGTGCGGTCGCGGCGCCCGAAGATCGCCCACAATAAAAGAATCGCAACTACCGCAATCAGAACGATTCCCCAGCCGCTTAGCCAGAAAGTCGTCGTCGTCGGCTGCGTCGTCGAAATGTCCGTCGCCGTAGTCGTTGTCCGAGAGCTCGTTCCAATCGTGGCATCCGTCCCGGTCGGTGCCGCCTGAGTGCCGGTCGCCGGCGTGTTAGCCGACCCCGTTGGCTGCTGCGCCGATTGATCTGCCGTAGGCGTAGTAGCTGCGCCGCCGGTTGTCGTCGGAGTCGTGTTTTGACCGTACCCCGCCGCGGCATAGAGGGCCAGCGTGACCCCGGCCAATCCGGCCATCAGGCGCAAGCGTGCGTTATTCATGGTCACCTCTCAAGGAGAAATGAAGAATCCTGTCATTCAAAAGCAGGACTTGGGCCACCGGCGCGCAACGCACTTCGCGCGCCGCGGCTCCAAAGGCCCCGCGATCACATTTGGTTACGAACCCCACTGAGCGCACCTTACTGACTCTGGCTCTTCACCTGGTTGCGGTAGGCTTCGCTGGCGTAGATCGCGATCTCTACACGACGATTTCTTTGCCGTCCCTCTTCGGTGTCGTTCGACGTGATCGGCTCTGTCTCGCCCCGGCCCTGCGTCTGCAGTCGGCTTGCCGGGACTCCGAGTGACTGGAGGTAGGAGCTTGCCGCCAGCGCACGACGCTGCGACAAATCCTGGTTGTACGTATCGGTGCCAACACTGTCGGTGTGTCCAACGATCAGAATGTCGGAGTTGGGATATTTGTCGAGACTCGATGCGAGCTGACGCAGGTTATCCTTTCCTGCAGGCAGAATGTCCGTCGAGTTGAACGGGAACAGAATTCCCGAGGGGAAAGTGACGGCGATTCCTTCTCCGACGCGAGTGATCGTTGCACCGGGAATACTCTGCTCGAGCTCCTTGGCCTGCTGATCCATCTGGTGCCCGATCACCGCGCCCGCGGCGCCACCCACAATCGCGCCGATGATCGCACCACGGACTGTGGAACCGGTCTGGTTGCCGATCACTCCACCGACTGCCGCGCCGGTAGTCGCGCCGATCACGGCGCCCTTTTGCTTCTGACTCATACCCGCGCAGGCGCTTAAAACCACTGCACCTGCAACAACCAACGCGCTCAATGCGCGACTTGTATTGGCTATTCTCATAACGCTCCTCGTGAATGCGTACGCCGAAACGCGTACAAGTTAGGTGCCACCTTTCAGGAACCTTTCAAAAGCCCTGCCCCATGCGGGCGGTGAACTTCCAGGGGCCGTGCGTATCGATGACGCGCGTGACGCCAAGCCCCGCGGCACCATTGAACAACGTGAACAGAAACTCCGCCGACGCTCGAAACCCATTCGTCGGCTGCGAAACAGGACCTGGAAGGCCGGTAGTTGGATCTATAGTCGTGCCAAGCTCGAGGAGTGCGCGCTGTGCGGCGGCTCCTGAGATCTCCGCCCACCCGCCGTGGATTCCGGCGGCCAGACCAGGCGCCAATCCCGGTACAATCAATTGGCTGGGCAGCCGCATCGGAGCTCTCAAGAATGGGAGAGTGTAGCCGAGTACCGCGCGGGCTAGCGCCGCGTTATCGCCCGCAAACTGCTTGTAGCGATACGCGGTGAGTCCCTCATCTCCACCCAACTCGAACAACACCTGCGGCGCGGGTTTGCCGAGCAGCGTTCCGGCATCGCCGCGCGCGTAGAGTTGAAACGGTCCCACCTCTCGCCGCGCTGCGAGACGTCCTTCGAGGCGCTGCCAGTAAACGGTGCCGTCGGCGCGCTCATAATAAAGGCGGGCGCCAACCCCGCGATCGACGAACATTCCGCTGACTTCCGGATTCAGGTCGAGCGACGCGACGGTCCTGAAATACTTTCCTTCACGAATGCCGCGATTCGGCCGAAAGCCTTCGCCCTTCGCGATGTAGATGCCCTGCGAAATGTGCTGCTGCACCGCGCGATCTTCGCCCGGTCCAATCTGTAGCGAGATCAGCGACCGCTGCTTCAAGCCAAGCGCTTTGCTGACGGAAGCGCTCGCCGCCCAACGGTCCAGATAGTCGAAATTATCAGTGCTGCCGAGGAGCGCGGAGAGCGTTGCGCCAAATGAGAATGGAGTCTTGAAATCGTTGGTGTTCGCTAGCGCTCGCTCGAACCGAAGCCCACTCGTGGTGCCTCCCGACCGGCGCTCGATCCCAAAGTTGCCACGCGCGGTTTGTTCGGACCACGCCCATCCCGCCGATCCGTAGAGAGAGACTCGCGAGATGGAATCTCCCAGCTCGCGCTGGATAGCGAGACCTGTGAAAGCTCCTTCGATCCGATTGAAGCGGAACACTTCACCAAGAGTACGCGGCCAGAAACGCGTACGATTCGCTTCAGCCGTAGTACTCCACTCTGCCGGCGCGAGATCATTCAACTCGCCGTAGTAAACGTCGCTGCTCGCTGCGCCGATCGGGCGGCGCCAATCGCGAAAACGCTGTTGCGACGAGTTCGATGCAAACGTGAGATTGTGACGCACGCCAGGTCGTGCTTCAGGACCGGTCCACGATGAATCGTTCGCGCGATAGTCGTCGAATCGCGAAACGATACGCAGCATTGTGCGGAAATCACCCAATAACGCGATGCGTGCCTGGATTTCGGTTCGCTGAAACGCAGGCAACCAATACTGCCCGTCGACTTCCTGGTTCACCAATTCGACAAACGAAGCGCCACTAACTCCGGGCACCCGACTGCCGGCTTTGATGGTGACTTTGCCGTTTCGCACCTCGACCAGTCGACCACGCATGCGGACGATCTGCTTCCAATCCGCGTCGAGGTACATGTCGCCAATGAAAAGAATTGCGTCGCCGGGCGGATTTGGCCGCGGCGTAACGCGGACGTGGGCGATCGGAATTCTTCGCGCCGTCGAGTATAGAGTGACCGCGGTGTCGCCACCTTCAAACAGGTAGTACTGATTTCGATCGTACGCAAGCGGATGGACGGCCAGGTTTTGTCGCGCAGTGTTAACGACTTGATCCGGGTCGCTCGCTGCAACCACACCGAGCCGGAGCTGGTTGCCGTAGAGCGTCGGCACAGTCCACCCGCCGAAAAAACTCATCAGCGAGAACGTCGGACCGATCGATTGGCTTCGGTATCCGACGACGCGCTGGTCGTAACGATCCGGCGCGCGCCATCTGACGTCGCTGGCGATTTGTTCAATCTGGGTGCTGCGCTCACGCCCCCCCGAATCGAGCACTACCACGGACATCTCGGTTTCGATGTGCGCCCTGTAAGCGCGCAATCGATCCGGAATCTGGGAGTTGATGCGTGCGGCCTCACGGAGAAGTGCCGCAAGGGGAGAATCTGTCACGGGAGTGGAAGACACCTGTGTCAGGCACAACACCGGTGTCGAACCCAGGAGTGCAATGGTTATCCCGAAGTTCCTCAAGAACGTCAACATGTCGAATCACTCCTGCAATCTTCCGCCCAGCAGATTACGGGCGGCATATTGGCAAGCCCAACACTTTTGTCACCTAACACAAGGGAAGATTGACTCTACCACCGTCTATGCAAAACAAACCGCGCTTCGTCCTCGGCATTGCCCTGGTTGCTGCAGCGTGCAGCCAGGCCCCGCAACCAAACACGGTTCCCGCTCCGCAACGAACTGTGGCTCAGGGAGACACCACACTCAGAGCCGGCGGAGATTCTGCGCGTGGCGGAGCAGCCCAGCCACGTCCTTACAATCGAGTCATAACGCGCGACGCGCGCACTCGGCGCGGCATGTTCGCCGTGCATCGCGTCAACGATAAGTTGTATTTCGAGATCCCGGCAAAGGAGCTGGGAAAAGACATGCTGCTGGTTGGGCGCTTCACCAGGGCGGCGGCCGCAAATCCGCGGTTGCCGGGAGGCCAATTCGGTTCTTACGGTGGCGATCAGTTCGCCGAGCGGACCCTACGCTGGGACCGAGTTGGAAATCGCGTCGTGCTGCGGTCGCCGTCGTTTGCGATCGTCGCCGATACCACCACGCCGGTCTACCGCGCAGTGCAGGCAGCGAGCTACCCGCCAGTCATCGCGGTATTCAACGTCGAGACCTACGGACCTGATAGCGCTGCCGTCATCGACGTGACTCGGCTCTACACGACGAATGTGCAGGAGTTCGCGGCGATCAGAGGAAACCTGGACGAGCGGCGCAGCTTCATTGAGAACGCGCTCGCATTCCCTGACAACGTCGAAATCGAGGCGACACAAACGGGGACACCGACTCCGACGCCGAATCCAGCGGGTGGTGGTGGAGGCGGTCAGGGTGCCGGTCAGCAACAGGCGCAAAGCGTACTCGCGCATTGGAGCCTGGTGCGACTGCCCGAAAGACCAATGATGCCGCGACGCTGGGACGAGCGCGTCGGATACTTCTCCATCTCACAGGTGGATTTTGGAACTCCCGAGCAACGTTCCGCGGATCGATCCTACATCACTCGCTACAGACTGGAGAAGAAAGATCCGAACGCCGCGCTTTCCGAGCCGGTGAAGCCGATTATCTACTACGTAGATCCCGCAACACCAGAGCAGTGGAAGCCGTGGGTGAGAAAGGCGATTCTCGACTGGCAGCCGGCGTTCGAGGCCGCGGGGTTTAGGAACGCGATCATCGCGATGGATCCACCAGCCAACGATCCGGACTGGTCGCCCGAGGATGTCCGACACACGGTGATTCGTTGGCTGCCTTCGACGGTAGAAAACGCGCAAGGCCCACACGTCAGCGATCCGAGAACCGGCGAGATCCTGAACGGGTCCGTGCGAATGTTCCACAACGTGCTGAATCTCCAGCGCGACTGGTATTTCACGCAGGCTTCACCACTCGATCCGCGCGCCCGCACACTTCCCTTCCCCGATTCTCTGATGGGAAGGTTGCTCGAGTTCGTCGTCGCACACGAAATCGGCCACACCCTGGGACTGCGTCACGATCAAATTGGCAGCTCGACGTATCCGGCTGACAGTGTGCGTAGCGCGAGCTGGGTACATCGGATGGGACATTCGCCGTCGATCATGGATTACTCGCGCTTCAATTATGTCGCGCAGCCCGAAGACAACATCGCACTCGCCGACATTGTTCCCGGCGTCGGCCCATACGACAAGTTCGCGATCATGTGGGGATACACGCCGATCCCGGGCGCGCAATCATCGGATGCGGAGCGGCCGACGCTCGATCAATGGGCGCGGGTGCAGGACACGGTTCCGTGGTACCGCTTCTCGGAAAACAACGAGGGCGGGTACGGAACTCTGAACGAAGCCGTGGGCGATGCTGATCCTGTAAAATCAACGACGTTCGGCTTCCGGAATTTGCGGCGCGTCGTGACGTACATCTCCGCCGCGGCAACGCGGCCGGGCGAAGACAACGACGATCTCCGGGAGCTCTATGATAGGACGGTCGGACAGTGGGCGACCGAAGCGAATCACGTCGCGACTGTGATTGGCGGCGAAGCGGTGCAATACAAATCAGGCAGCCAGACCGGGGCCGTTTATACGCCGCTGTCGAGAGCACGCCAGCAGGATGCGATGCGCTTCATCAACGCAAACGTATTTCAGACCCCCGCTTATCTGATCCAGCCGGCGATTGCCAGGCGGATCGAAGCGGCGGGCATGATCACGCGCATTGCGAACGCACAGGCGCGCGTGCTGGCCAGCATGCTCAACGACGGCAAGCTGAATCGTCTGCTCGAGAATGAAGCGTTGGCGCCAAACAGGAATGAGGCATATTCGCTGGCGCAGATGCTCGACGATCTCAAGCACGGCGTGTGGACGGAGCTGTACGGATCCAACGTGTCCATAGATCCGTACCGGCGCACGCTGCAGGATCAGTTTCTGACGCAGATCGATGCCAAGATCAATCCGCCGCCAGCTGCGACAACGCCGCAACCGAACTTCCCCGGATTCACTCCGCCGGCGCCGCTACTGGCCGATGCGCGGAACGAGCTGAGGGGTGAGCTGGTGTCGTTGCGGGCAGACATCCGCCAAGCGGTTGCGCGCGCGGCGGACCGCGAAACGAGGCTGCATCTGCAGGGCGCTGACCACGAGATCGGCGATATTCTAGAGCCCAAGAAGTAAAGCCGGTACCGCGACTAACCGCGCGGAAAAAAAAAACGGGGACAGCGTTATGCTGTCCCCGTTCTTCTTGTTTCGCGGCAGGAATTACACGCAGGTAATTACGCGGTTGGATCGTCCGGTTACGGCGCCGAGAGAGTGAAAACTACCGGCAGGCTGTACACGCCAGGCGCGTTACTCGGCAGAGTAAAGCCCGCAGCCCAC
>Ga0209027_1000524_pt1 | contig 13693 bp, 6 predicted proteins | sample GraSoi013_1_20cm_3_FD_185821 | JGI IMG/M metagenome (GOLD analysis project Ga0209027, IMG submission 185821) | Grasslands soil microbial communities from the Angelo Coastal Reserve, California, USA - Sample 09_27_2013_1_20cm (SPAdes) (version 2) | ecosystem: Environmental > Terrestrial > Soil >...
TCGCCTCGACGTTGTGCTGAAAGAGCACGGTCGCCGCGCCTACCTCCGCCGGCACGTTGATGCTCGGCACGAGGAAGTCGCAGACGAGCACGTCGAACGCTCCGCCGCGCTCCGCGATCTCGCGGCGCATCCCTTCGGACTCGTACTTCTTCATGAAGTACGGGAGCGGCGAGAAGAGGTTGGCGGCGAGTTCGGTGTAAAAGCCCGCGGAGAATTTTTCGCGCACGCGGTGGGGCACGCACACGAGCTCGTGGCAGTACTCTTCGGCGAGCACGCGCGCGTCCCTCTCAGCCGTCCCGTCGTCGAGCGTCAGGTAGGTGACGTGATGCTCGCGCCTGAGTTGTTTGAGCATCTGGTAGGTGCGAATCTTGCCGCCCTTGTCTACCGGATGAAGCAGTTCGGTTTTGAGCCAGAGTATGCGCATTCGAGTTCGGGTCAAAATCGCGTCGGCAGCTAAAGTTGAAAACTCGCGCTCGCAACCCCCCGCGTAAGTCTCAGATCATCGCGTCAGATCATCACGGCGGACTCCGCCGGGGCGAGTTGCGGCGCGGGCGCCGCTTCGCCGTCTATGAACCGTCGCATCCACATCTCGAAGTTGACGAGCGCCCAGAGCCTTTCCGTTTGATCCTCCGCGCCGGATTGATGCCGCGCGACCAGGCTGCGCACGAACCGCGGGTCGAAGAGGCCGCGACCGACGGCGCGCTCGCCGAGCACGTACTCGTCTATCACCGAGCGAAACGCGCCGCGGAACCAACTGCCGACGGGCACCGGGAAACCCAGCTTGCTGCGCTTCAGGATGGCTTCGGGCAGCACGCCCTTCATGCTCCGCCGAAGGATGTACTTCGTCGTCCAGCCGCGCAGCTTCAGGCGTTCGGGCAGACGCGACGTGAACTCCACGAGCTTGTGGTCGAGAAACGGCACGCGGCTCTCGATTGACGCGGCCATGCTCATCTGATCCTGCTTCATCAGGAGCTCTTGCAGATAAGTCTTCGCGTCCGCGTAGAGCAGTTTGTTGAGCAGCGTGTCCGCGTCCGTCGTCTCCAGGTGGCGGCACACCTCCGCGTAAGGGTCGAGCGCGCCCGTGCGCTCCTTCGTCTCTTCGGTCAAGAGGTCGTGCTGCATCGTCCGACTGAAGACCGCGAAGTTGTCGAAGTAGATGCTCTCAATCTGCGGGGGCAGACAGAGGAACGTGCGCGAAAGCTTCTGCCGGATTTTCGATTTCGTCGGCAGGCCCTCGATTTGAGATCGGACGGCGCGGCGAAGCGAGTCGCCGGCCCACCTGTGGTAGCGTGCGCCGAGCGCGAGGTTGTAGACGGTCTTACGGTAGCGTTCGTACCCGGCGAGCAGCTCGTCGCTGCCTTCGCCCGTCAACACGACCTTGACGTGCTGCGACGCGAGGCGCGAGACGAAATAGAGCGCCACGCTCGAAGGGTGCGCGAGCGGCTCGTCCTCGTGCCAGACCAGGCTGGGGAGCGCCCCGAAAAATTCTTCGGGGGTTATCAGAATCTCGTGGTGGTCAGTCCCAAAGGCGCGCGCGACCATGCGCGCGTACTCAAGCTCGTTGGCCTCGCGCTCGGCGAAGGCGACGGAGAAAGTTTTGACGGGCGAGCTGACCATCCCGCTCATCACGGCGGCGATAGCGGATGAGTCTATGCCGCCCGAGAGGAACATGCCGAGCGGCACGTCCGCCATCAGGCGCAGGCGCACGGAGGTGCGGAACAGCTCCGACCACTCTTCGACGTACTCGCCGTCAGTCCGCCGCCGGGGTTCTTCGTCCGCGTCACGCGCGAAGGTAACGTCCCAGTATTTTTCTATCTGAACTTCACCGTCGCGCCAGAGCAGCGTGTGGCCGGGGAGCAGCCGCTTGACGCCGCGGAAGAGTGTCTCTTCGCCGGAGGTCGCGTGGTTGGCGAGGTAGTCGGGTAGCGCCGCGAAGTTCACTTCGGGCGCGACGGCGCGCGCTTCCAGAAGCGCCTTGATTTCGGAGGCGAAGTAGAGCGAGCCGTCGTCAGCGTGGACGTAGTAGAGCGGCTTGACGCCCAGGCGGTCGCGCGCGATGAACAGTTCACGCCGCTTCGCGTCCCAGATGGCGAAGGCGAACATGCCGCGCAGACGCTCGACCGAGCGCACGCCCTCCTCCTCGTAGAGATGCAGTATGGTCTCCGTGTCGCAGTGCGTGCGGTAGACGTGGCCGCGCGCTTCCAAGGAGGCGCGGAAGTCCGCGTGGTTGTAAATCTCGCCGTTGTAGGTGATGTGAAGCGACCCGTCCTCGTTGGTCATGGGCTGGTGGCCCGCCGCGACATCAACGATGCTCAGACGGCGGTGGCCCAAACCCACGCGCCCGTCAACGAAGATTCCCTCGTCGTCCGGCCCGCGGTGTGTAATCACGTCGCGCATGCGTTCGAGCACGCGCACGTCGAGCTGGCGGCGCGAACGGCTGGACAATGCTATTCCGTTAATCCCACACATAAGCTAAGAGGCCATCGGCCTCAACCCTTCAGCGGATCACAGCCGGCGATTGAAGGCTGACGGCGAAGCTTTCCCCGCTGTCGGTCTCCAGACGTACACGGTCGCCGTCGCGGCGCGCGACGACATAACCGAGGCGGCGCTCGGCGCGCAGGAGTTCCTGCCCCTCCAACGAAAGCTGACGACCGTTGATAAGTAACATCTCTTCGGGCACGGACGCGCCGGGCGCAAAACGCATCCACGCCCACTCGAAATCGGAAGCGACCAGGGCCGTCTCTATCGTTCCGCCGTCGCCGAGCATTAACACGTCGCGCCTGTCCCCGTCGAGCACTTCAAAAGCCCGTCCGCCCGTCGCTTCAATCTCTTCGACCTGCGTCCGTGTGAATTGCGCGGGCTTCGGGAGCATGAAAGTTATGAACTCCTGCGCGCCCACAGCTTCGTTCGAGAAGACGCAGACTGACGCCGCCGCGCGCTGGCCGTAGCACTCCGAGACCCAGCCCTGCTCTTTGCGCCACCCGCCCGTCTTACAGAAGGTAAAGAGTTCAAGTCCCGCCGCGTCAGACTTGCGCTCGCGCACGGATGCGACGCCGCGGCTCGATTCGATTGTCGGGGCGGCGGCGGGCGCGAAGTGAAAATTAAGATCGTAGCGGTGCGCGCCCTCGGTCTCCGCGCGGTCGCGCACGACCCAGTAGTCGCCTTTGAGGAAAAGGACGCTGCGCGTGTGCCCGGCGGGCGAAGTGAGCCGCGCGTAACCGTCCTGGGTGCCCTCGAAGAAGTCGAAGCGTGCGCGGCTCGTCCAGTCGTGCGCCGCGGCGCGCGCCGCGCTCTTCCAACTGAAAGGGCCGCCGGGCACGGACGACGATTCGTCATCAATCGTGAGCGTGTTGTGCGCGGCGGAACTGCGGAAGAGGTCGCGCAGCTCTTGAGAGCCCGTGTAGGTGTACGTGCCCGAATCAACGAGCATCGTGCGACCGCGCGCCGACAGGTCGAAGGCCAGCGCGTCGGCGTGCGCGTGGCCGCCGTCGTAGACGCCGTGCGGCCCGCAGTCAATCAAGAGGTAGTTGGCGTCGCGCGTCCAGCCGTCGCGCATGACGTAATAGCCGCCGCTCTTGAAGGCGCGCGAGGCGTCGGAGGGCGCGCACGCTTCGAGGGCGTCGAAGGCACGCAGGCCACTGACTCCGAGCAGCCAGAACATCTCCTCCGCCGCCTCTCCGGCGACGAACTTATAATCGCCGCGCGCGAAGAGGGCCGCGCCCGTCGAGAGCGCGGCGCGAAAATCGTTCGGGGCGCGTTCTTCAAGCACGGCAAGGCGGCCCCCGTCGTCGTCGCCGAAGAGGGGCGTCGTGCCGTCCGGCCTGGTGACGTACATCAAGTGATCCAGCAGCAGCAGGAGTTTCTCTCGAACCTTGTCCGCGAGGCCCCCGCCGTTCGCACGGTCTAAGACGTACAGGTGCGTGTAAAAGTCCGTCGTGTAGCGGTGATAGTAGCTGGACTGTTCAAAGTAAACCCCGTCGGGCCGGACGTGGCGGTCGAGCTCCGCAAGGAGTATGTGCGCGCCCGTCTCGCGCCAGCGCGCCGCGCGACGGAATTCGGGCAGCACCGTCCCAAGATAAAAGAGGCCGAGCGCCTCGCCCGTCAGATGTGTGTTCGGGCTGAAATAAGTCGAGAGGTACGTCTCCAGGTGACGAGCGTGGATGTGCAGGAACTTGAGCGCGCGCAGGAAGAGTTGCGGTGTGAGTTGCTCCGAGTCTCGGAAAAAATAGAGCGCCCACAGCCATGAGATTGCGCGGAACGAGACTTCGAGGCTGCTCGACCAGTTGATGCCGAGCTTCGGCGGGTTCTGCTCCATCCAACTTTCAAGGTGTTCGACGAACGTCCGCGCGTAAAGCTCATCATTCGTGTGCCAGTAGGCCCTGCCGAGCGTGGCGAAATACTGATGACGGTTCAACTCCCAGATGATCTTTTTGTCGCCCGCCACACCGGCGTCCAGATAGTTGATGCGGCTCCAATGTCGTAGAGGCGCACGCTTCCCCGACACCGGTTCGAGGTGCCAGTCAACGGGGTCGCCGAAGGAGAGACCGCGCAGGCCGAGCAGGTCGAAGCGCCCTTCCGTGATGCGGCGCGCTCGCTCGACCGCGGACGTTCCGGCGCGCGCGCCCCACCTGCCGCGCAGCTCTCCGCGGGTCTCATCACGATCCGCGAAGGCGGCGAAGAAGTGCGGTTCTGTGCGCGCGCGAAAGTGTGATAACAGCCCCTCGGCGGATAACGGTTCGCTTCCGAGTTGCTTCTGGTCGAGTAGCCTGAAGAAGTCGGAGTCGCGCGGGAGGCGTGCTTGAGTTGAAAGCCCGTAGCGCTCCTTCCCGGCGGCGAGCGCCTGCGCGGAACGCACGCGCAACTCGTCGAGGCTGCGTCCTCTCAGCTTCTTTAATTTTTCTAAAGACTCAATCATCACCTGCTCGACATCCGAAGCCCGCGGCTAAACGTCCGGCTCGGGTTTTAACTCACCGCCTTCTCTTCGCCCCTTCCTGTTTCCCTCATGCCGACTTCCTGCCGCGCTTCTTCTTCGCCCGACACCTCACGATAAACCTTGAGCCAGCCGTCTCTCACCGACGCCCAGGCGTACCGGCGACTCTGCTCGTACGCCTTGCACGCGAGCTTCGACGCAAGCCCCTTCTCTTCAAACAGACGCAGTGCGCCGCGGGCCAGCGCCTCGCAATCACCGCACTCGACCATCAGGCCCGTCTCCCCGTCGGCCACGATGTAAGGGATGCCGCCGACGTTCGTCGTCACCACGAGGACTCCCGCGGCGAACGCTTCGAGAATCGAGATGGGCATGTTGTCTATGTTCGAGGCGTTCAGGAACACGTCCGCCGCGTCGTAGTATGCGTGCATCTCCTCCGGCTCGACGCGACCGACGAACTCCGTGCGGCTGAGGTTCAACTCGCGCGCGAGCCTTTCGAGTTCGGCGCGACGGCTGCCGTCGCCGACGACGACCAGACTCGCATCCGGCATGCTCTGCTGAATACGTGCGAAGGCGCGCAGGACGCAGCCGACGTTGTAGAGCGGCTCGTGGTTGCGGTTCGAGAGGAAGAGCGGTCGCAAGGGCCTTCGCTCGCGGAAGCGGAAACGATCCGTCTCGATTGAGTATGGGACGGCGCGCGCGGAGAGATTGAAGCGCGCGAAAACATCTACGAGATAATTTGAAGGCGTCACTATCACGTCGGCCAGGCGCAGGACGGCAGTCGCCGTCCGCCAGTGCGCCAGATGATCTTCCGCCTCGCCGCTGTGGTAGTTGAGCACGACCTTTTTGCCGTAGAGCTTGGCGGCGAGGACTGCGGGCGTCGGTGCCAGAAGGAAGGAGAAGTAGGAGGGGGAGAAGACGTGAAGCACGTCGTACCGCGGCACGCGCGCGAGCAGCAGCGCCCAGTACATGAGCGAGGTCACGACGGTGCGCACGTACTTGACGCGCTGCAAGCCACGCAGCACGCCGGGCAGGCGCGGGTTGACCGGCAGGAATGAAACTTCAACCGACGGCTCATCACTCATGCCCCGCAGAATGCGCTGGGCCTCGACCGCCTGCCCGCCCAGAATGTCGAGCGAGGCCGCGACGATGAGCACGCGCAAAGGTCGCGCGACACTTTCAGGCCGCGCCGCCTCGACTCTACTTAGACTCTTTCCCCCGCTCTCTCTCATCTTCCCTGTTCGGCCTCATCTCCTCCGTCCGGCTCGGCGAACTCTCAAGCATTCTCGTGACGCATCTCCTCGACCTCGCGCGCGAGATTCGTGCTGGCCTGCGCGAGCAGCCGGTCGTAGAGATTCTCCGTGCGGGCCAACTGCGCCTCGCACGAAAATTTTTGCTCGACGACGCGGCGGCCACGCTGTCCCATCTCTTGCGCGCGCGCGGGCTCTTTGAGCAGCGAGACGATGCGCTCGGCCATCGTCGCGTCGTCCCCGACTTGAACGAGGTAACCTGTCTCGCCTTCAACAATCGCTTCGCGCGCGCCGCCCACGTCCGTCGCGACGACCGCACGCGCCGCCGCCATGTATTCGAGAATCGCGTTGGAGAACCCTTCCGCCTTCGAGCTTAAGACGCACACGTCCGAGACGGCCAGCAACTCCGCCACGCGTTCGCAGCGTCCGACGAAGAAGGCGTCCCGCTCCAACCCGAGCCGCGCCGCGAGCGCGCGCAAAGAATCAGTCAACTCGCCCTCACCCGCCAGGACGAAGGCGGCCTCCGGCACCGCTTCGCGCACGCGACTGGCCGCGCGCAAGAACGTCTGCTGGTCTTTCACGGCGAGCCTCATGTTGGCGACGATTGAGACGAAGCGGCGGCGCGGCGGCGCGGGAAGACCCAGCGAGGCGAGCGCCTCATCACGACGCACGTCCGCGCTCGTGGCGAGACGACTCGTGTCGAGGCCGTTGTAGACGACGGCTATTTTACGCGCGCGCACGCCCTCTTTAATCAGTTGCCGCCGCACCGCCTCGGCGTTGGCGACCACGGCGTGCGAGAGGTTGTACGCGCGTCGCTCGACGAACTTCTGCGCGCCCGTGCGCATGTGCTCGGTCTCGCGCCGCGAGGCGACGCGCGCGGGCAGGCGCGCGAGCGCGGCGGCGGTCATCCCGAAGTTGTTCGTGTAAAAGTCGTGCGTGTGGATGACGTCTATCTTGTGCTCGCGCAGGTATGCTCTGAGGCGGCGGAGTTGTGAGAGCGCGTTGCGGTCATAGAAGCTGTTCAGAGGGTAGGACGGAATCTCTTTGAAGCCGAGGCGCGCGACCTCGTCGCGCAGCACGCCCTCGCCGCTCAGACTCGCGACGTGCACGTCGTAACGACTGCTCTCACGGAGCAGGCGCACGAGCTGTACGGCCTGGCGCTCCGTGCCGCCCTGGTGAAAGCTGTCCATCAGATGTAAGACGCTCGGTTTCAATTGGTATGGTGCTCGGCCCGACGCGCCGACGGCGCGCACGGTTCGTCTGTTCCTCTAGCCGCCGACGACGGCTGGCGCGTTGTGCTGCCGATCCGTTGTGTCCGTCAGTCCGTCCGCCCCCTCGCTCATGATAGAGCGAAGACGGTAATCCCGATAAAGGCCGGGCTCGCCGGAGCGACCTTCGACCGCCGCCATCGCCATGTTAAAGGCTTCGCGCGCGGAGGCGAAATGGACTTTGAACTCTTTGCCCCTGTCGCCGTACTCGATTACCTCTTCGAGGAAGCGGCGCAGGGGCTCGCCGATCATCGCCTCTTCGTCGAACGGGAAGAACCCGTGACAGTAGAGCTTGACGAAGACCCATTCGGGCCTTCCTTTCACGTGGACGCGCGCGCCGCGCCAGCGGTCGAGTCGCGCGAGGTCGAGCGGATAATTCGCGGCCAGCACGCCGTCGTCAATTCTGGGCACGGGAAGCCCGCGGACGCGCCGCCCCCAGTTGAAAACCAGCGGCCCCGTGAAGAGCACGGGCAGGCGCGGGCGTTCGCCGACGCGCAAGGAGGGGCCCGAGCGGTGGGGCTTACGCTCGTCGAGCGGGTGGCCGCATTGGTAGACGGCGTTGATGCGCGACACTTGAGATTCGTCGGGTGCGGAGGGGAGCGTGAAGTCGGCGTAGCAGCCGGTCTCCGCGAGAATCTGCATCTCCGAATCTACGCCGCAGTAACGCCCCCCGGCAGAATTCGCCAAGGCCCAGTTGCCATGCACGAAGGCATACATCGGAGGGCCCGCGCCTTCCCAGCGCGAAAGACATTTATGCTCCTCGGCCAGACGGTCGCGGAACTCTACGAGAGCGCGCCTCAGGTTCGACGCGTCGTCCGGCTCGCCGACGCCGTGATGCAGGTGAACCTCCACCTCGCCGAAGCCGTCCGCTTGCAGTTCCGCCATGCGCTCAAGGATGCGCGGGTGGTACTGTTCTGCCGGGTAAAAATTCGTGTGGCGGAACGGCGTGCCGTCGTGGTCGCGCACGGCCTCGCCGATGGCCCGCGCCTTCTCGCACCAGCGTTCGAGCCGCGAGAGTTGCGTTGACCAATCCAGCGTCAGCCCTTGCTCGTTCCAGCCCGGCTCAAAATGGTTCGCGACAATGAAGATGAGGTGCCGCGTTTCGCCCCCCTCGGTCAAGCGCCCCATAAACTCGTGCGCGCGCCACAGCGGATAACGCAGCAGCCAGGGGAGTGACCACTTGAGTTTGGTAAGACGACTTCGGGGTTTGAGGTGCATAAGCTCGCCAGTTATTTTTCCTGAGAGACGGGTTCTTATCTCTGCCAATCACTCAACGCATCTACTAACCACTCAACGCGTCGGCCATTCAGGAGGCCACCGGCGTCAAACGTGCGGCTTCAAAAGTTGCGGGCATTGTCGCCTTCAAGTCGTCAACGAAGGCGCGGTGCCAGAGTTCGAGCATGAAGAGCGCCCACAACTGCGTCGAATGATCCCGCCGCCCGTGCTCGTGTTCGTCGAGCAGCGTCTGGACGTAACGCGGCTCGACGTAACCGCGCTCGCGCGCGCGCGTTTCGCTGAGCGTTTCGCGTATGCGACCGCGCAGTTGGTTGTTGATCCACTGCTCGATGGGCACGCCGAAGCCCTGCTTGGGCCTGTCCAGAATTTCCGCCGGCACCAGGTCGCGCACCGCGCGCTTGAAGATGTGTTTGGTCTCGAGGCCGCGCATCTTCAACGCGGCGGGGATGCGCGTGATGAACTCTATCAGCTTGTGGTCTAAGAGCGGCACGCGCGCTTCGAGCGAGGCGGCCATGCTCATCCGGTCAACCTTTGTCAGGATGTCGCCGGGCAGGTACGTCTTGCTGTCAATGTAAAGCAGTTTGTCGAGCGCCTCCCCGGTGTGGACGCGCGCGGCGTAGTCGCGGAAGCGCAGCGCGGCGAGGTCGTCGTCGGAGAGCCGGCTGCGGAAATCCTGCGTGTAGAGCAGAAGCCTGTTGAGCTTTGTGAAGACGGAGACGCTGTCGAGATAACGTTCCACGGGGTCGAGCGCGACGTTGTGCAGGTAGTTGCGCCCGCGCGCGCCGTGGGGAAGGCGCGCGCTCAGAGGCTGCATGACTCCCCGGCGCAGGAAGCGCGGGAGGCGCGCGAAGCCGCTCCGCCTTGTGTCGGTGACGTAGCGGGTGTAGCCGGCGAACAACTCGTCGCCGCCGTCGCCGGAGAGCACAACCTTGACGTGCTCGCGCGCGAGCTTCGAGACCATGTAAGTCGGGATTGCGGACGAGTCCGCGAACGGCTCATCGAAGTGCCAGACGAGTTCGTCAACGATGTCGCAGATGTCCGGCGTGACGATGAATTCCACGTGCTCAGTGCCGAACCGCTCGGACGCCAGGCGCGCGTACTTCAGTTCGTTGTAGCTGTCTTCGTGAAAGCCTATCGAGAAGGTTTTGACCGGACGATTCGTGTGGCGCGCCATCAGGCCGACGACCGTGCTCGAATCAACGCCGCCGGAGAGGAACGCGCCGAGCGGCACGTCCGCGACCAGACGTATCCGCACCGCTTCGTCGAGCAGCCCGCGAAGCTCTTCGACGTACTCCTCTTCCCGGCGCGCCTCGCCCGTCGGCTCGTACCGGAAATCCCAGTAGCTTTTAACCGTCACTCGACCGTCGGCGAAAGTCAGGTGATGTCCGGGCGGCAGCTTGTGAACACCGCGGAAGATGCTGAGCGGTTCGGGCACGTAGCCGAGCGTCAGATACGCGTCGAGGGCTTCCGCGTTCGTCTCGCGCCCGACTTCGTCGTGTTCGAGCAGCGATTTCAGTTCGGAGCCGAAGACGAACGCGCCGCTCGGCGTGACGGTGTAGTAGAGGGGCTTTTTCCCCGCGCGGTCGCGCGCGACGAAGAGACGGCGCGCGCGCCCGTCCCAGATGGCGAAGGCGAACATTCCGCGGAGGTGCTCCACGCACGCCTCGCCGTACTCTTCGAAGGCGTGAACAATCGCCTCCGTGTCGGAGTGCGTCTTGAAGCGGTGGCCGCGCGCCTCAAGCTCGCGCCGCAACTCTCGGAAGTTGTAGACCTCTCCGTTGAAGACTATCGTCGCGGAGCCGTCACAACCTGAGAGCGGCTGGTGGCCGCCCGCCAGGTCAATGATCGAGAGTCGGCGCATGCCGAGCGCGACGCCGTCTTTCGTCACCAGGACGCCCTGATCGTCCGGCCCGCGGTGCGCGATCACGCGGCACATGCGGTCGAGCACGGCGGCACACTCCTCCGTCCCGCGGGCCGGCCCCGCCGACCGTTGATTTACGAATCCCGCAATTCCGCACATGCTTCTCTACACACCCTCTGCGACGTACTCAGGTCTCCTCGCTCGTCCGCACGCGGATGGAGGCGTGTAAGAGCACGGTCGCCGCTCGATGTAACTTGATAAAGTCCGATAGCTCTATTTTTCCCCGGTCTGCTGATGCGGTTTTCGTCTGAGGTCAAGGCCGCAAGGGCCGTTCCGGATTGATTCAACGTATCGTGAGGCGGTCACGTCGAACACCCACCCACAACCTCTCTTCATGAGGATAAGTGGTCGCCCACTGTCAATAGAGTGTATGCGCTCAAACCATTTTTGGGAAGTAGAAAATTGCGGGACAAAACGGGGCCGGAAGGCCCGCCTAAATTCTTACGAGTCAAAGTCTTTACAGAATTTTCGACCCTCCGCATGATGCCCGTCCGAACAGGTAATCCGATGTGGAAAATGTTGGCCATTGCCATTATGTAATTGACATAGGGCTAAGGGATTATTAACAGCATGAAGTCTTCGCAGATTTGGTGTGAGGGTTAGGCCCTTTTAACTCCTCAGACAGGTGTGCATCATGCCCCGATTCAGGTTGTGCCCTCCACGGTTGAGACGGATTAGAGTCCTACTGCTCACGCTCCTGGGCGTCGCGCTCATCTCGCTGGTCGGCGCGCGCGCGCAATCAACTATCATCTTCAGTGATGATTTCAACGACAACGTGCGGGACACCGCCAATTGGAATCTCGGCGTGTTGAGTCAACCTTCTTCGGCTTTCGACTCGAAAGTAGTTGTTAAAGAGCAGAATCAGGAACTGGAGATCACGCCGCGGGCCGGGACGAGCGGTCAACACTTCGACGGGTACGTTTCGGTTCAGACCTACAACCTAACCGGCAGGCGCGCGACCGTGGAAGCGCGGCAAGTGCCTAACGGGGCGGCCCTGGCCGACTTGGCCGTCGGCATTGACGGCAATAATTGGTATCGGATTGCGACCCAGTCCGGTCAAATCTTTTTCCAGGATACGGTCGGGGGCGCAAAACATTCGACCGGCATCACCTACAACGCGGCGCAGCATCACTACTGGCGCATAAGACACAACGGCGCGACGGATCAAATCCTTTTCGAGACGAGCAGTGATAACGTCAACTGGACGACGCAACGAGCCGTCGCGCGCCAGCTCAGTATCTCCGCCCTGCGCGTTGAGCTGGACGCGGGGACGTCCGGCGCGGTGAACGCCCCCGGCACGGCGAAATTCGATAACTTCGTTCTCGACTCGACGACCGCGTCCCCGACGCCCACGCCCACCCCGACTCCGACACCCGCGCCGACCGTACTATTGAGCGACGACTTCAACGCCGCCTCGCTCGACGCGACTAAGTGGTACGTCGGCGCGGTCAGCAAGCCTTTCGACCCAGCCGTATCAGTCCGCCAGCAGAACGGTCAGTTGCAGATCAGCCCGCTCGGCGGGGTCGGCGGCGACCATTTCGCCGGCTACGTCTCCGTGAACAGGTGGAACTTGACGGGCGCTGTCGCGAGCGTCCAACTCGTGCAGCCGTCCAGCAGTGCCGTCGGTAACGAGACGAATTTTTACCTCTCCATTGATAGCAGTAACTGGTACCGCTTCAAGGTAGAGGAAGGGACGCTCTACTTCTACCAGGACGTGGGCGGGATCAAAACGTTTGTCGTAGTCCCCTACGACGCGACGCAGCACAAGTGGTTGCGTCTTCGCCACGACCCCGCGACGGATTCCGTCGTGTGGGAGACGAGTCCGGACAACGCGTCTTGGACTGTGCGACGCACCGAAGCGCGGCAGCTCCCCATCACGTCCCTGAACATCGAGCTTCTGGCCGGCACGTATCAGGCCGTCAGCGCGCCGGGGACAGCCGTCTTCGATAATTTCGTACTTCAGTCGTTGGCCGCCACCCCTACGCCCACTCCCACGCCGACACCGACCTCACTCCCTGCGCCGGTGCCTTCGCCGACACTAAATGCCGGCTTCGGCGACGACTTTAATGACAACAGTCGGGACACGACCAAGTGGAACGTGGGCGTCTTCAGTAAAGACTCTTCGCAATTCGACCCGCAGGTGCAGGTGCTGGAACAGAACGGGCAATTGCAGATCAAGCCGCTCGCGAACGCGCTCGGCAATCACTACAACGGCTACGTCTCCGTCCGCGGCTGGGACATGATGGGCGCGCAGGCCAGCGTCGAGGTCGTGCAGACCACGGGCGGCCCCGGCATGAGCTTCGTCGTCGGCCTCGACTACAACGACTGGTATCGAATCTCCTTTTACGGCGGCACGCTCTACTTCCAGGATCAGGCGGGCGGCACGAGCGGGGCCGCGACCATCCCCTACAGCGCGACGCAACACCGCTTCTGGCGCATACGCCACGATGCGGCGACGGATCAGATTATCTTCGAGACGAGCGCCGACCGCTCGGCGTGGATGGTGCAGCGCGTCGTGGCGCGCCAACTCCCGATAACGGCGATGAGGGTCGAGATGAGCGCGGGCACGTACGAGTTGTGGGGCGCTCCCGGCACGGCCATCTTCGACAACTTCCAACTGCAAACGAGGTCGCCGTACTGGATTAAGAGCGGCGAAGTCGTCAACGATGCGACGCACACTTACAGCCATCCTCAGCCGTTCCAACTCGACGACGGCGAACTTGTCTGCGGGTTCTCGACCAACGAAGACTCTCCGGCATTCAACTACAAGCTGGTCCGCTCGACCGACGGCGGCAGCACGTGGGGGTCGAAAGTCACCATCGCCTCGACCGGCCTCGACACTTACGAGGGGTCGTTCGCGCAGACCTCAAGCACGAACCTCGTCGTCGTCTACGGCGAAGGCGACGGCGTCGCGTGCAAGCGCTCCGGCGACCGCGGCGCGACGTGGTCGAGCGCCGTCACCGTCGCCGCGCCGGGAGGCGGCGACGACCCTCACCCGTCGCTCACCAAACTCGCCAACGGCAATCTCCTCGTGGCCTACCGCTACCAGAATAAAATTCTGGCGAAGAAATCAACCGACGGCGGCGCGACT
>Ga0209027_1000525_pt1 | contig 13679 bp, 16 predicted proteins | sample GraSoi013_1_20cm_3_FD_185821 | JGI IMG/M metagenome (GOLD analysis project Ga0209027, IMG submission 185821) | Grasslands soil microbial communities from the Angelo Coastal Reserve, California, USA - Sample 09_27_2013_1_20cm (SPAdes) (version 2) | ecosystem: Environmental > Terrestrial > Soil >...
ACTTAATATGCATTGTGTCTTCTGGTGCATAGATCTTGACACCAGGGGTGCCATAGCCGTAGACATAGCTCTCAATGCCAGCCGATGAGGGCACAATCTTCACGCGGTCGGGACGAAGATGCCATAGTGCTAGCGGAGGGCCGTTCTTCTTTGGTCGAAATGCCCAGATGTAATCATTGCCGGAGAGGTGCCAGAAACCAAAGAGCTTTTCAATAAATGCGCCACTACTCTCATTGAGGTTTGGTTTACGCCACAGGTCAAGCAATGGATGCTCTTCAATCTCTCGCTTCATGGTATGGTCTTCGTAAAGCTTCCAATTGATACCTGATGCAGCACTGGAGATCTTGTTGATCGAGGAGTAGACAGCAGCAGTTCTGCGGTATCCTTCCTTTACAAAGTTGGCATAGTTTCGCGGTGTCCACAACGGTTGTCCAGGCGTGAGGATCTGCAACGATGTTCCATAGTTTGGATCGACGGCCCGAGGATCTGTCATTGCTTTCCAGGCCAAGGCGACGCGATTGAAGATACCCATTACCACGTCGCCTCCTCTATGTATCCTTCATCCACATTGATAGATGCATATCCTGCGCTTCCTTCGATTGTCCCAAACATTGAAGGATATGTATTGCCATCGAAGTTTTCTGGGTCCACGATGGAATCATCATCATCAATGGACCACACTGAAGAACCCGAAGGATTAACGACATCATCGGCTGCAAGCGAGAATGTGTCTACGATATCATCATGGGCTCCCATCGGAAACAACAGCAATTCTGTTTCAACATCGATGAGATAAGAAGCATTCTTACGAAAATAAATCTTGCCGTTCTCCATCCATATAGAAGCAATGGAGGCACGTGCGACCTTATCACCTTTGCCCGATGGGTTGTAAGGACGACAAGGGATGCCTTCTATAAGCGCCTGTTGCACAAGAGCAACCTGATAGGCAACACTTTCGATTTTAAAGTAGAGATTTGGATAGCGAAGATGCAAAAGGCGAAGTTGTTTCAGTTGGTCAGGATTATTAAGGTGTTCTCGAATAACATCAAGGAGCAGGAGGTCTCTTTCTGGCGTCACTGCCCAGATGGAAAACACGGTGTAATCCGCTGTTTGCTTGCCACTGATAGCCAAGTCCACTGTGGAGAAATCGCGGCATTGTTCTTTGAGGACTGATCGCTGGCCATCATTGGTCTCCAGGACATACGCAGTATCGGTCTCGGTCTCAGTGAAGTAGCGAAACCAGTTCTTGCGAAACTGCGCACCACCGGAAGGCGCGGGCGATTGTTGATATTGCGCCGCGTATCCGATGCTACCAAGGTCTCTCTTGTATCTAGCAAGAGTCTCGTGATTGAAACGCTGGGGCCAAAGCAGTTCGCCTTCTTCAGTGCGAGGGTCACACCAGCCAATGGAGGTATAGCACTTGCGAGCTGGTTCGTATTCGGCGGGAAGGTTCAAAAAGACCCAATCTGGCCGCTCACTCAGGATTAACCCGCTAATATCCTCTTCATGTATCCTTTGACCAATAACCACCATCTTGTCTTTATTGGCATCGTTTAGTCTATTGCTCCACGTCTCTCTGAACCATCGTAACGCGGCTTCTCTGTCGGCATTGCTATGCGCCTCATCAGCAGCGTGGCAGTCGTCGATAATCAAAATTGAGCCACCATGCCCTGTGGCACTTGATGCAACTGAAGTCGACATTTGAATGCCAAGCTTGTCGTTCATAAAAAACCGCTTTGCATTCTGTTCTTTGCTTAGAGTAAAATCGCGCTCTTTGATCAATTCAATGGCTTGTGCATCATTGACAATGCAAATATCTTGTCCATAGCGGTCTTGGAACCAGGGGGAGTCAATGAGGCTTCGTTTTCTGAGGTTGTCTCGCGTGGATAATTCTAGACTGTACGATGCACACAAGAACCGCTCGTCGGGTCGTTGAAGCCAACCCCAGGTAGGCCATAGGACACTGCCGACGGTCGATTTGGAATGACGCGGGGGGATATTGATAAGCAAGAAACGGATCTGACCACGCGTCACGGCTTCAAGGTGCTCAACAATAGCATCGAGGCACCAACCATCGACAAACGGCGCAGGTTCAATGAGATGCCATGCGCCCTTCACAAAGCTTTTTAAGCCGCGCCGCATTTCTTCAGCTTCTACTGCGAGGGACAGTATATTCGCAACGGTCATGTGGTCAGGAACAAAGCGTGGAGGGCGTTGATGATTCATTACGTCGCATCGCCTCCTGTGTCCCTCATGTCCGCTGCAAGCTCTTTGAGCTTCGTCAGCTGCTCAGGGGATAGTGAGCGGACATCGATGCGCAGTGTGTTCGTTGAATCAACTTTGCCATGCACTGTAGCGTTGAGGTCGAGGCTTTGCTTGTCACGGAACTCTGGGAAATGCCTTTTTACTGCCATTGCGAGGAGATTGTCACTAACAACGCGTTCCATAAGAGGCTTACCCTCATGGTAGACAATCTTACCCATACTTATCGTGGGTTTTTCATAGCCTGTCATTGCTCTCTTCATAAACTCTGCAAGAACAATATCTGCAAAGTCTTTTTCTGCTTGGTGCCATAAAATGCTGAACTCTTCGTCTTTTTCTTGCCATTCATAAAAAGTACTTCGATCTATATTGGCTCTTCGACAAGAAAGCAAAATATTCCCATTGAGGGCATAGGCTTGTAAAAAAACCTCCTGGGCATGCGTTCTTTCACTTTCAGTCAAGCGTTTGCCCTGATGTCTAGTACTTGTGCGCGTATAGACTGTAGGTGTGTAGGTGTGGTCAGTGGGTTTCTCGGACACAGTAAAAACCCCTCTTCAAGCTCATACCATTCGTTTGCTACGAACATACGGCCCGAAAGGGGGTTCTCATATGCCACTCATATGTATAATATTTTATTAGTGACAAGTATAACACATAGATACAATACAATGTCAAATTATAGTAACAATATTATATTTCCTTATCATGTATACCCCTCATTCTGTAATCAATGGTCTTATCGTGTTTCTTTGAGTTACATGGACCACAGAGCGGTTGAATATTGCTAATATAACTAGTTCCTTGTTTCGATATAGGGACAATATGATCGGCAGTTAACGTGATGTCTGGCTCACGGCGTCTACAACATAAACAGGTATAATCATATTTAGCTTTAAGATCCTGCCACTCTTGAACAGTATAGGAACCTCCAGCTTGCGTCTGACGTGCGCGTCGGTTTGCTTTAATTGATTTCAACCAAAGTCTAACCCGATGTCTATTGCGTATCTTATATTCTCTATCACGTTGTTGGTAGCGCTCAAAATTCGCTTCTCGGTTCGCTCGTTTTTGCGCCTTTACTCTTTCTGGATTGTTTTTTGCATACGCTGTTGCCTGCTTTTTAAAGGGTTCGGGGTTATCTAAGTACGCTTGTCTTCGTTGTGCTCGAATCCTATCTGAGTTTTTCTGTCGATATTCCTGATTATATATCTTCTTATAATCGGGGTTTGCTTGATGCCAAGCATCTAACCTAACTTTAATCTGTTCACGATGTGTTTCTCGATACTCCCTTCTATATGTTTTAATCTGTTCATGATGCACCTCTTGATAAGTCTTATTGTAGATTTTCCTTTCCTCACGATGGGCAGCTATATATGCCTTCTGACTGCTCCGTTTTCTTTCTAAAGCCTGACTGCTTGGTTGATATGTCTTCCTATAGGAATCTTTGCATTTTTTGCATTGGGAGACGTAACCATCCTTGTTATACTTGTCTTTAGAAAAATCCCCACAACATTGAAATGTTGTACATTTAGTACACTTCTTGCCACTGCACTGACAATCAAGTACAACATGCTGAAATTGAGGAATATTTTCTTCGGACCAATCAAAGAGGGATTGTTGGTTAAATTGAGGCTTGTCAGTTTTATCAAAAGGGGGTAATGTATTCACGATACATCTCCTACTAGCGATAATAGCGATTTTCCTGTACCCAATGCTGATATCCAAAGGGGTTCCCGTCCCTCTGGGCGTCGGCGTTCATCGCCTCCGCAGCTTTCTGTGCCTCTGCCTTGGTATTCCACAGAATAATGGGTCCATCGTGGTTGAGACACCCAAGACAAGTACTCTTCTCTTGTATAGTTCCTGCACCATCAACCGATCGAAACATCACTTTATATTTCATTGAATTGCTCCTTCTTTTCCTTGCTCCTACTAAGCAATTTTCTTGCTTTCCCTGATGATATAGTTCTCAGCGGCCTGCCTTGACTTGAAGCTTACTACCTCTCCAGTTTTACTGTTGAAGCAGCACTTACCTCTATTCATGGGGTAGAACTTCCTGTCCCCAGGGGCCAAGACGCGGAAGCCGTAAGGCATTACAATGGGCTCAGCATTGGCCCTAACATGCTTGCCAATGGCTCTCTTTGCCAGGAGAACAGTGCTTACATGGGCAATCTCTTGACCATTGAAGAATGCTCTGACATACCAAGGAGCATCTGAGCCCTCTCCATAAACAACTTGTAACATATAACCCGTGGGGATTTTCTTGTTAGATGTTTTTGTAACTTCGATGGTTTGTGTAGTAGCGTTCATTGTGTCTCTCCTTACTGAACTTCCTTATCTTATATATTAAGTATACCATATCTTACAAAAATATGCAATGGTTTTCAGCGAATTTCGAGGCAATTTCTGGATAAATAAAAAACTGGAGCAAGCATTAAGCCCGCTCCAGAATATGAGGATCTATCACCCCTCGTCAAAAAAGCCAAAGGTTTGCCCAGACCTCCTGCTGCTTGCTGATGCTGTGGCAGTAGCTATCCGCGAAAACATTACTGCCGACTTCTCTTTCTCATAGCTCATTGTATTGCCCTGCGCAAAGCCAAGTTGGCCAGCAATTGCCCAGGCATCCTGGTCGGCTCCCAGATAAACAAAGGTCCAGTTACCAGCGTGCTCACGCTTCTTCATCTCAGTGGTGATCATGTCCTTGGTGTGTTCCCTGGAGGCATTCTCGAAACCATCGGTCATGATGATCATTATCACAGGATCTTGGCCATATGGCTTTTCTGATGTGCCCCATTGCTCTCCAGCAACCGCCATGCCATGCCCAATGGCATCATAGAGGGCAGTGGTATCCATTGGCGTATAGTTTTTATCGTCCAATGCAGGGATCTTTTCTAATGGCAGATTAGCAAAGAGTGGTCTAACCTTGGTACCGAACTTGATGGTTGTCAGCGAATAGGTGTTGTCGTCTTGCTTCAGCTTCTCAACATATGCATTGAACCCACCACGAACATCGTTTGCAACGGACAGCATCGAACCTGATTCATCAACGATGAAAATCACATTCGTTGTAGGAGTCTTTGGTTTCTTCGGATTACTGTGCTTCTTTCTTGTCTGGGTCATGGCTGTTCCTCCTGTTCAATCTTTTCAAGCAACTCTTCTAGTACGTCAACTTTGGCCTGGTTTTGCGCTGCCTTTATCGCTGCATCGTTAGCGACGTGAGACTCGCCAGTGAGCACCGCCTGCCCAATGGTTTTAAAGAGCTCGTTGGCCTCTGCGCTGTAATCTGCTTGCATCGTATAGATAGCCTCGATGATCTTTGATTTATTCACGGCTCACCACCTGAGCCAATGTGTTACAGTGAACACGATGAAATAGACAATGCCAGCACCAATTGCGAGATAGAACAATATTTGTGCCAATGCCAACAAAGCAGCAACACAGCCAATATTCTTGATATTCTTCTGTGTTCTCTCGAAATGGCGATCAAAGTCGCGATCAAAGTCGCGATCAAATGAATGCATGTCCTCTCCCCTAGTCAGGATAATTTGCTTTGAGTCTTTTGATCACAGAGTCATAATGCTTGCCATCAATCTCCCACCCCTGAGCAGCATTGAATGCTTTAACAAGCTGTGCTATCGGCGCTGCGTCGTGATGTGCACTGAAAGGCCCTGAAATTCCATCGCGTGACGATAGCCACCCTGCAAAAGCGAAAAGAGCCTCGGCAGGATCAACGTAATCTCCCGACGTATCTCGTTGCAATGCTTGGAGTCTCTTCAATTTGTCAATGGAAAGATCGAGGTCAGCATCATCAAACTTAACCTTCAAGCGATACTCATCGCCTTGCTGTGCTGGGTCAGGTTTCATCTGGCCACAATATCGGCAGCACTCAATAGTCTCAGCGTTGACAATAACGTCCACGACTGGCATGTAGGTCCATAGAATCGCCCTTGGTATCTCCTTAACACCCATGTCCACAAGGCGAATGTGGAAGACGTTGCCAATGTGCTGCCCCGTATCGGCATCGGTGATTTGCGTAGAGTGACCAGGACCGCCGTCGTTGACGATGCGGACGCGACGCGGAGATTTTGGTGATTGTTGTTGGGCGTTGGTGTCATTGGGCATGCGATGTCTCCTCTGCGTGTTCTGGGATTTTGCTGAGAATGTTGGTGTAGATGTGTGAAGCGATGGCCTCCATGAAGCGCGGGGGCACTGAGTTACCGATACGTGCCCATTGGTCTTTATAAGAACCTGCAAACTGAAACCTGTCAGGAAATGATGCAATACGATTCATTTCGATAGTAGATGGTAACCAATGTTCCTTACCTTCTACAAAACGTGGGGATGTAAACTTAATAAGCGTCTTAGGGAATGTGCAACTTGGTTTTCCTGGTTGCAAAACAGTAAAGCCAAACCCGTTGCCCTTTGCTTCATGGCGCTTACGGTGTGCTATTGACATAGCTATTTCATGCTCTGTATATCGCTGTTCTTGTGTGCGTGTCTTTGGGGCAGATTCTATTCCTGTTACTTTTGTTTGCGCTAATAAATGACTTGGCTCTATATTCAAATCATTCCTTACTCCGATAAAAATTACGCGTTCCCTGCTTTGAGGCACACCAAAGTACTTAGCATTCATGAGTTGGCATTTAACTTGATACCCACTTGCTTTTAATTCTCTCATCACAATAGCAAACACATGCTTCATATGGCCTTTGACCATACCAGAAACATTTTCCATTACAAACACTTTTGGCTGAAGCCCTCTAAGCAATCGTACATACTCTTTGAAAAGGCTATTACGAGGATCATCTAATTGTCTCTTGCCCGCAGTACTAAATCCTTGGCAAGGGGGACTACCATCAAATATATCTAGTTCTCCTGGGCGCAATCCAGTAAGGTCTAACAATTCCTCTACAGTAACCTTTGCTATATCACGGTGTATAACAGGCGTTCCATGATGATTAAGTCTATACGTTGCAACAGCATTATCATCCCATTCTACAGCAGCTAAAATCTTACCCCTAGCCCACTTGTAACCCAAGCTACTACCCCCACAGCCTGCGAACGTGGTTATTACAGTAAACTTGTAAGGCCCAGAAGGATTAATAGGCTTGTCAATAAAATCAAGTGGCATGTTAGGCTGCTCCTTTGTATCTGAAGGACAAAGAAAAGTTGCATAAACATGACTAGCAATAGCCTCCATAAAACGCGGAGGAACAGAATTGCCAATACGTTCCCATCCTTGATCCCATGAACCGACAAAGCAAAAAGCATCAGGAAAACTTGCAATTCTCTTTGCTTGTGCAAGCGAAGGGCAGCAATTGCTATCAAGCAAAATATGCGCACGCGGTGATTTTGTTAGTGTCGGGGCAACTTTTTTGTAGTGAAGCCGCGTTAAGTAGCAAACTTTTCTTCCAAGAACTTGACGGCTGAACTTACCTGACCCATTGCACGCGCCAGGAGGCATAACTCGAGCAATGCGCAATGCTTGTCCTGTAATAGCAGGACCAACTTGATGACGTACTCCTTCAATAGCTTTTTCAAAAATAATAGGCTTCATTTGCGCCTTAGGATGAAAATTAACCACCTTTCTTCTTCCCTCCTGACTTCACACAGAGCTTGCCGCACTCCTCGCACATCTCAGTATCAAGGTCATCAGCGATAGACTCATCGTACTCTTTGAATGCAGGGGGATCGCTGTCCTCATCGCCATCACCTAGATACTCATCAGCAAGCGACTCCAACATCTGACGCAATGACTCTTCATCGGTACCAAGGGAAGCAAGGTCGAACCCTGCATCTCGTTGTTCTTCGAGGAGGATAGCCAACATGCGCTCATCATCTTCTGCATCCTGACTATGGAGATTGTCGGCCACAAGGTAGCCATCCACCTGCTCAGAGGTCCAATTTGCAGGAAGGATATCGGCTCGCAGTTCTTTATAGTGTAATCTCGTTGCAGCTTCAACGATGCCATGCCCCGCAACAATCAAGTAACCTTCCGGTCCATCCTGAATGACAATGGAACGTCCTTGACCAAAGCGAGTCAAGCTAGCAACAAGCTTGTTGATTTGCGCCTCTGGATGAGATCGATAATTCCTGGGATGAGGATTTAGATCATTGATAGAGACGATCTTATTCTGTTTTAGTGGGCTCTCAATCATAGATCACTACCTCTTAGCATTTCGCAGAATAGTTTTGCTATAGCAGACGAGAATGTGCTAGAGACAACGATATATTTGTACTTTTCATTGGAGTAGCCAAGATAGCAAATTAAATCAAGGTGTATCATTGCTTCCCTCTCTTTTGTCTTGATCTACCATGCCCTTTCACATCTTCTGCTGTCAATCCTGCGCTTCTCCGCTCTTCGCGCTCGGTGCGTAGCTTGCGGATGCGCTGCAACTCTTCGCCTGGAGGGAGACAATGCCACATCTGCTGTAAAGAATAGTAAACAATACTGAAGCGATACGCGCCCTCATTTAATTTGTGGATCGGGGTAACACCATGTAGTATGTTCTGGCCGTCGAACATGAGTAAAGAGTTGTTTTTCAACTCAAAGCCAACATCATACTCAGGGACTGCGAGATAGCCTCCTTTTATATCTTTCTTGAAGACAAGCATGTTGCTCCATACCGCCTTGAAGTTGCCAGTATCAAAGTGATACAGCAAGGGATTGTTTTTATTAATGATACCAGAAGTAAATACCGACTCTTCTAAACGCCAATCAGGCAATACTTTATCAACCATTTGTCGATGCTTTTCATATAACTCAGTGTTATATTGCTGGTAGTATTGAGCGATCTTATGAGCGTAGCCTGTAATGATAGTGTGTGCATGCGGGTTTTCGTTGCTAAGACTTGATGTAGTGCAGTAGTCACGCCGCAATGTGACACGAGGATTATAGCCAATTACCTTGCTTGTACTCCTCATCCCGCTGGTCCTTGAGACAGCTTCATAATTCACTGATTTGAGCGCAGAAACAATATCAGAGCAAGCATCATCTAATTCAAGATACACGATTTTCACCTTTTGCTCACCAGTATCAAATATCACTGTAGGGGAGGTAATCAGCATGGAATAATCAGACTCTTTGGCCCCGCGATAGTTATATTCAGTGATATCCAGCGTTAGGCGCTTTCCTTCAAGCACTATAGGTTCTCGCATTTACGTATCCTCCTCCTGTTCTACTTCCGCTGGCTCAACGTCAGGGAGTTGCTCTTGTTCAATGTAGTAATCAGTGAGATACTTCACGACATCAGTATTGGTTTCTAGATCTTTGTGAATATTACGTATCTGCTTAAAGCGTGCTAGCATCCTTGAAAATTCTTCAGGGGTAAAAAGCAAAACAATCTGACGAATAGTGCCATGCAAGAAAGCGTCAAGGCGCTCATCAGGTGTTTTATCAATGTCTTCACGTGGGTCAATATCCTCACGCTTGTCCAGATACTCATCCCCTAGACTCTCTAGCAATTGACGTAATGACTCATTGTCTGTTCCTAAGCTTGCGAGGTCAAACCCTGCGTTTTGTTGCTCTTGCAAGATTTGAGCGAGTGCTTCCTGGTCATCCTCTGCATCCTGACTATGCATGTTGTCCGCGACAAGATAGCCTTCTACCTGTTCAGGTGACCAATCGGCAGGAAGAATGTCAGCACGCAACTCTGTATAATCAAGCTTTCTAGCGGCTTCAACAATACCATGGCCTGCTACAATCAAATAGCCCTGTGGCCCATCTTGTGCGACAATACTCCTTCCCTGCCCAAACCTGACAAGACTAGAAACAAGTTTGCTTACTTGTACCTCTGGGTGCTGGCGATAATTTCGTGGATGGGGATGAAGCTTGCTAATCTCCACAACTCGATTTTGCTTGATGTGTTCAGACATAAAGTCCCCATAAAAAACAAAGAACGCTCTTCAACCTCTATAAGATTGAAAGCGCCCGACGCATTTTCGCGTTATCTAAGCTTTGCTCTGTATTTCTTTGTTATTCGTTGGATTGCGAAGCTGTCACATTGTGCTGCATATCGTTTCTTCGCGATCTTTTCTTTGCTCTGAAGCTCTCTGTGAAGTGCAATGTATGCGGTAATCCCTCCTGCACTTTCACTCTGATTTCACCGTAGCCTCTATGTTGCAGCAAATAGCGTAGTTTGCTGCCGATGAAGAAGGCCACATCGTTCGGTATAAGCTCGATGGTTTCGCTGGTTTCCATGTTGTCTCAGTTCTATGCACTATAAGAAACAGCGTTCTACGATAACTGTAACATAAGATCTATGGATAAATCAAGAGGGCATCAGGACATGCTGCAACAACGAAAGAGAGGGTGTTTTCCTATAGGAGCCTTGGTGGAAGTGTTGAAAAAATCCAGAAGACGAGGTAGTTATCCATCCAATCACGAGCGATCAAACCCTCTCATCAACATAGTATCACAATGCGCCAATGTCTTACTGTGAGCTCAAAGCCCGCCTTGACCATTCTGAAGCGATGTAAGGCATTTTAATGCCAATGATAAACCTATGGCAACAATGTCCGCAGGGGCATCTGTTGCCAATCCTAGCGATAGTAGGGATAGACGACGCGGCGGCATTGCACTACTCAGAAGATCTTAGTTGTTCTGCGTGCCTTTTTGCTTTCTTGGTCTAATTATGGCCGCTTCGATGTCCGCTTTGTGGTAGAGCTTCGACGTGTTGTTGAGCTTTACAGATCTGACGTTGTTCAGCTTATGAATGTATCCTGGCTGTATCGGGCGACCCATTTTTTGCGAAAGAATCCCTGCCGCATCATGGGCAGTAATGTAGTCCTCTAATCGATTAATCTTTCTAGTCATCTGCGCATGCTCCAGAGTATAAGTTTTACGATATATAGTGTACCACCAAAGTTACTCTTAAAAGCCTTGACAATTTGGTTTAATTGAGCCATAATACAACTAAATAGCTACCGATACTTAGGGGATATTGGGAGCTATTTGGGAACAATCCACATAATCTCAACAAGGAAGGTTACACGCAATGGAGTTAATACCCATACCACAAGAGACACTTACGATTGGACAACTTGCGAATACGTATGCAGCGTCAAATGTTTTTGAAGACTACCAGCAAAGAATAGCAGAGAACACCTTCAAGAGACATGTCGATGATCTTGCCCTCTTCGCACGATTTTTGAAGCAAGCAGGTATGACAGCAGGCGATTTAGTCGCGGATAGTACTGCATGGCAGTATATCACCTTTGGGCTGGTCGAAGCATTCAAGAGATGGCACCTGGAGCAGGGCTATGCTATTGCGTCAATCAATGCACACATCTCGACAATCAAGGTGTATGCGAAGCTGGCAACCAAAGCAGGAATACTATCAGCAGAAGAGTATGCTATGATCAAGATGATCAGCGGCTATCGCCATAAGGAAGGCAGGAATGTCGATCAGAAACGAGAGGTGACCAGAGTCGGAACAAAAAAATCAGAGGCTACACAGATTACAACGGCGCACGCAACACTGCTTAAAGGGCAGCCTGACACACCACAAGGACGCCGCGATGCCTTCTTGATGTGTCTACTGCTGGATCATGGACTTCGCTGTGGCGAGGTTGCCGCGCTCACTGCATCGTCCATCAATCTCTCGGCTGGTCTCCTTACCTTCTATCGGCAAAAAGTCGACAAAATCCAGACACACAAGCTTACCAGAGACACACTCCTTGCAGCTATGCGCTACTTTGAAGTGGCGAAACCAAAGGACAAGCTCCTCATGGGATCTCGCAAGGGCGGAAAACTGGAGGGAGTCATGAGTGAACGAGCCATCACTGATCGGGTACGAGAGCTAGGAGAACGGATCGGCGTGAAAGGATTGTCTGCTCACGATTGCCGACATGATTGGGCCAAGTCTGCGGTGAAAGAGTCGGATATCAAGTCTCTGCAACAAGCGGGTGGCTGGTCTTCTCCTGCTATGCCACTGCGCTATGCCGACGATGCAGCAATAGCCAATGAAGGTATTAAGCTGTCTAGGTAAACAATGTACTCCCTTTGCCCGCATTGCCCTTGCAATGGAGCCTATCCATGTTATACTAAGCACCATCAAACAAAGTTGTGTCCCACCCCAGCTCTTGTTTTTGCCGCTCTGGAGAAGGCGGCATTTTCTTTGCGCACATCAATGCCGTTGTACAACACAAAGAAAACCCGCTAGCAGACAACATTGCCAGTACCGCTAGCGGTCGGCGCTTCTCTCCCCGTAGAAAACGCATTGTAGTAACCCATTATACCATATTGTTCTGTCGTTGTAGAACACTCTCTGGAACATAAAAAACCAGCTTGTATAGAGCTGGTTACCCGTAGCAAGTACGTCTGACACTAAGTCTTTTTAGGACAGACCCCATACGGTGGCTGTTCATATCTACGACTGGTTTGTATAGAACCAGTCACCCCGTCTTTCGACTGGCTATCCCTACTCCCTCTTGCAAGGGCTTCGTCAATCACTGAAACGTATTCGAGACACTAAGAGTATACCATACTTTACTATCGTTGCAATACACTGGCATCTACATTGAACAGCTTCAAAGCACCCCGACAAGGCACTGGCGAATCAATGGGTTTTGCGCTCGCCAGCATAAAGCCATAGGGACCACAGAACCAGGGAGACTTTGCCTCTGGGTCCGCCTGCGTGATTACTTTGACCAACTCCGCGTCACCGACGAGCATCCCGCGTGGATACTGCGCTTCATCGAGAGGCACTGCTTCTCGAAGCTCAGGACAACGAGAAAGCCAGAAGGGCAATGCGTCTTTCTCGAAAGTCTTTGAGGCATGGATCAATATGCGACCACGGTAATCCGTTGACCAATCACGGTTCTCGATGTTCTTTGGTTGCAGCTGAGCGTTAATGAATGGTCCAGGATTAGAGAGCCACGTGGCGTAAGGCTGGCGCACGCTGATCGTCTTAATCATTCCAGGCTCAACGTGGCACCTCGGAGGTTGCACTACATCAACGTCAATCTTCTGCTGCAATAAATCTACAACGACTTTTCTATGACAATCAAGGTATGACGCGCATTGACATAGCAACACAAGATCATGTCCTTCATTGAGATACTTAACCAAGCCTCGGATACCGATGTCTGGATTGACGATCTTGATGTAATTGCTTTTATAGCCTTCGTTACCCAAGAACCTTCCACACCAGTGATATCGATCTCCATATTTCTGTTCTAACTCTTCTTTGCGATACTCAGGGCGTTGGCTCCAAGGCTTTAACCTCGTATCCATGACGAGCACCTCGGGATCACTAGTCAACTTGTCAAGCCATTGTTTGGCACCAAGGGCGCTGTAACCGATGGGGTATACCTTCAAGGTCGTTATCCTCCTCGTTGTTCTAACTTCAATTCTCGCACGAGCGCCTCGATTTGTTCAAGGCGCTCACTGTCATACTCTGTCATCGCGGTACCACGAAGCT
>Ga0209027_1000526_pt1 | contig 13678 bp, 8 predicted proteins | sample GraSoi013_1_20cm_3_FD_185821 | JGI IMG/M metagenome (GOLD analysis project Ga0209027, IMG submission 185821) | Grasslands soil microbial communities from the Angelo Coastal Reserve, California, USA - Sample 09_27_2013_1_20cm (SPAdes) (version 2) | ecosystem: Environmental > Terrestrial > Soil >...
CAGCCTTCACTCCAGACAGACGCCCCAGTTCTAGCTGCACGGATCCGTGGCGCGCTCGCTCGCGATGGCGACGAAAGCATGCGCCAGCAAATGACGGTCACCGCCGGGCAAACCAGTGCCTGTGATCGAGAAGATCTCGCCGTTCGTGTGGAAGCCTTGAATTCACTCGGGCAAACCGATCCGGAATCGACGACTCCGATCCTCCGTCGCCTGCTCGCACGGCGCGACGATTGTTCTGCGACGCTTCGTCGCGCAGCGTTGTACCTGCTGGGTCGCCGCACTGATGACGAGGCGCGCGATCTCGTGATGTCCGCTGCCCGCAACGACCCCGACATCAAGGTTCGCGCCGATGCGCTGCGGTTCCTCGCAGCAATGCCCGGCGATCAGCCAGTAGCGACAATCGAAGAGATGGCCCGCACCCCCGGCAACGAGGAGCTGCAGCGCGCGGCGGTTGCAGCGCTCGGAAGAAGTGATAGCCCACGCGCGCGCCAGAGCCTGCGCAATATCATCGAGCGCACCGATCTCTCCGAGAGCCTGCGGACGACGGCGTTGAGCAGTGTCGACGCCGATCACGTCACTGACAACGGCGCCTACATCAGATCCGTGTATCCAAAGCTCGATACCCCGCGACTGAAGGCGGCGGCAATTCGCTCGCTGGCTCGCATTGGGGGGAACGACAACGATCAGTTCCTGCTCGGCGTCGTCCGTAATCAGAACGAGTCGTCCGAGGTACGAGCAATGGCGCTGCGTTTGGCCGGCCGCTCGAGCATTCCGATCGCTGATCTCGCGAGGATGTATGACGTTGCGGGCGATCGTCAGCTGCGCGAGCAACTGATCGCGCTCTACGCTCGTCGCGACGAGCCGCAAGCGACCGACAAATTGCTCGAGATCGCGCGCAGCGGCACCGACCCCGACATGCGCCGGTATGCGATTTCGGCGCTATCACGCAAGAACGATCCGCGCACCAAGAAGCTCTTACTGGAGATCATCGACAAATGAGCCCGTCCCGCCTGATTGCGATCACTCTTGGCAGCGCGATCGTTGCTACGAGTGTGTCCGCTCAATCCCTCGCCAATCGAGTCGCATCAGCCTCTGATCGGTCGGTGCAGTTCACCTACAAGGCGCGACCGGGCGTATGTGGCGACGGCCGCACTTATATCTCAACGGGGCCCGGAAACTTCTACGGGTTCTACTCCTCGGATCGAAATGACCAGTGCCAGGCGGGACCCGTTCGCGTCGTCGTCGATCTCGCGGACAGAAATGTCATCGCGCTGCGCACATACGTCGGGACGCCTGTCGCTGCTACCGATGCGGGATCGAATCTCGGGAACGTGAGCCCCAGCGATGCGGCTGACTTTCTGCTGGGAGTCGCCAGCCGCGCCGATGGTCGCGTCGGGCGCGACGCAATCTTCGCCGCATTGCTCGGCGATAGCGTCGATCTCACGTCTCGGCTGCTGGCGATCGGCCGCGATGCCAATCGGCCGCTCGAAACACGTCGCGCGGCTGTCGCCGGATTGTCACGCAGCGATTCGCAGCAGCTCGATGCCATCGGTTCGGCACTGGTTCAAATCGCCACCAATGACAACGACGTTCAGGGCGTACGCTCCGAGGCGCTGCGCGTTCTGTCGCGACTCGATCACGGCGCCGGAATTCAGCCGTTGGTCCGACTCGCGAATACCAACAACACGACCTGGATAACGCGGGAAAGCATGCAGGTTCTTGCCGGATCCGGTGATCCACGCGCGCGGGATTTTCTGCGTGCCACTGCGCAGCGCTCTGACCTGCCCGATGAGTTGCAGGCGTTGGCGATCCGTGGACTCGGTCGGAACTATGTCACCGGACAAGACGCGAGCCTGCTGCGATCGTTGTACCCCAAGCTCACCGGCGAACGGTCGCGCGATGCTGTTCTCTCGTCGATCGCCAACCTCGGCGGAGCAGACAACGTGCAGTGGTTGATGAGTATCGTGCGCAACGACCAGTTCCCTCCCGAAGTTCGTAGCCGCGCGCTGCAGTATCTGTCGCGTGCCGGTGCGCCGACCGCGTCATTGGTGGCGCTCTACGATCCGCTCGCCGATCAGCAGCTCCGGAGTGCGTTGATCAACATTTACGCTAGAGCAGCCGACAAAGCGGCAACCGACAAACTCGTCTGGATTGCGAGGAACGAGCAGAATTCGCAGTTGAAGCGGCGCGCAATCAACGCGCTGTCGCGGAATTCAGATCCGACGATCAGGCAGGCGCTGCAGGATATCGTCGAGCGTTAGCCGGCGATTCGGCGGCGCTTGCTGGTAACATCGGTCTCGACGAGGCGTGGAGCACTCCATGTCTTGTCGAGAGCTTTCTGGAAGCAGCGCTTCGGGACGATTTCCACTCCTTCCTTCGCCAGCACGTCGTAGCGCGCCAGCTTTTCCGGATAGTGGGACACAGTGCAAGGCTTGTAGCCCAGCGAGAGGAAGAAGTTGTCAGTGAGGCTGAGCGCGAAGACCTCGTCGATGTCGCGCGCGCGAGCGAGTCGCTCGACGCCGAGTACAACCTGCGTTCCCAATCCCTTACCGTGCTGTGCTGGAGCAACCGCCACCGACGAAACTTCGGCGAGCGACGGCGAATACTCCTCGAGCGCGGCACATGCCAGCACCCGTCCCGCGCTGTCGGTGGCAACGACGTAGTTGTCGATGCGCGACGCGATCTGATCGAGGGTGCGCGGCAGCATCAGCCCTTGCGCGGCGTACGGCGACACCAGCTCGAGGATCTGACCGGCATCCGCTCTCGTCGCTCTGCGAACGAGCTCCGGGACCAACGCCGGCTCCTTGGAACGCCCCGTAATCGGGACCGCAACCTTTGGGATTTTATGCACAGCGAATGTATATCTAATCATTCCCTGCGATGCAAGGCTGTTGACTGAGGACTTTACCAGCGCACTGCGAGGTAGTGCGCTTTCAAAGTCCTCAGTCCGCAGTCTCAGTAGCTGGCGAAGACGCGCGCCTCCCCTGTCCTGTTAAAAGCCATCACCTTATAGTGCTGTTTCGCCGCGCCCTCCATCCCCGGCGACCCCATCGGCATCCCGGCCACAGCGAGTCCTTTCAGCTTGGGCTTCGTCGCTAACAGCCGATCGATGTCGGCAGCGGGCACATGCCCTTCGATCAGGTATCCGGCGACTACGGCGGTGTGACACGACTTGAGATCCGTCGGCACGCCCAGCGTCTTTTTGATCTGGTCCATGTCAGGGGTGTCTTTCGCGTCGACCCGATAGCCGTTCTTGATCAGATGGGCGATCCAGTTGCGGCAGCAGCCGCAGTTCGGATCCTTGTAGACGGTGATGATCGGCTTGGCTGGCGGTGTCACCGTAGGTGCAGCGGCAGTCACAATTGACAGCGCGGCGACGTAGAGCGCGAGCGCGAAGAATCTGAATGAGCGTGTCATGATTGGGGCAAAGATTGAAGTGTGCGCTCGATCTGCTTCCGGTGCCGAACTTCGTGCTGTCCGAGGAAGATCAACCACTGATACAAATCGAGCTCTCCGAGAATCACATGCGTGTGCTTGATTTCACCTAGCGACAGTCCATCGGCAGAGACGACTGCCGCGCGCAAAGCTTCACGGGAGCTCTCCAATCCGTCCAGCGCTTCGCCGATATCGACGTCGGTACGTGGCAGAACCGTAACGGGCGCCTGAAGCAAGCCTGACTCGAGCTTTGCCGCATGGTGATCGAACGACCGCATCACGGACGACGTGGATTTTTCTTTGCCGAGTCCTTCTTCACGCGCTTTCGCCACCCGCTTGGTGATCATGCGCGCGACGCCGGATTCCACCATTTGCAGGTGCTCGAGAATCTCGGCCACTGACCAGCCGCTCGGATTCGCGCGCCGGCAAAGCTGGTCACCGGGTACGCCGTCGAAGCTCTTTAGAAGCTCGCGGCGTTGTTCCTCTACATAGTTCATTGTCTCGGCAAGCCTGGCGTGCATCGTCCCTCCGTCTATCTCCAAAATCTACAAGCAGATGCGCGTTTGTCGCACGACAAATTTGTCGTCGGACACACGCTTTTCCGAGCCCTGAGCCCCGTTATTGCTTTCGGGTTACATTCGGTATATCGTTGACGCCACTTTGCTCGAAAATGTTCATCTGCCTCTGGACTCCCGCCGCTCTTCCTGCCCTTCCGCTCTTTGCCGAGGAGGGGGCCAATCACGAGAGTCAGCTTCTCAAAGAGTTAGTCCCCCAACTGCTGAATGTCGCTCCGAGGGTAACGATCGGTGCCAGGGGAGTCGTGTGGGCTGATGCGCGTGGATTGAACGCAGAGCTGCTCGCCAGGGATCTGATCGCTCATTTTCATCAACACGACGTAGCAAAAGTGAGAGCGGCGATTTCGCTGGTGCCGATCGCTGCCGAAGTCGCAGCGCTCCACGGCAACAGCGGCTTGATCACGATCTCTGTTGGCAGCGAGCGGGAATTTCTGGCGCCGTTCCCGATCGGAGTGCTTGATCCATCGCCGTCATTGTCGGTGATGCTCGATGGAATCGGAGTCGAGAAATGCGCTGATCTGGCGCGCCTCGATCTCGAGTCGGTCGAAGTGCGGCTTGGTCTGGAGGGAGCGCGTCTGTGGCGATTGTCGAGAGCCCACGATGCGCGGCGCATCTTCACAACCGTACCACGGGCGTTGCCCTGCGCTTCGCTCGACTGGCTCGAGTACACGCTGAGGGATGCGGAGAGACTCGTCTTCATCATCAACGCGTTGGTTGGCAACATCACTACCGATCTCAAGTCGCGCGGACAATGCGCGCGTGAGATGATGATGATTTTCTCGCTGGCAAATCGCGAGACGCTGGAGCATCTGGTGCGACCAGCTCGCTCGACAGCAAGCCACAAGGCGTGGATGCGATTGATGCGATCGCATCTGGAGAGAATCTCTCTTCCCGACGGAGTCGTCGGCATCACCATTCGCGTGGAAGCCGTCACCGGCGAGATCGAGAGGCAGGGAGACATCTTCGATCGTGGATTTGCCACTGCGCGTGCCGCTGAAGAGACGATCGCGCAGCTCCTGGATGATCAGGGCGCGGTTGTAGTGACTCCACGCAACACTCAGCATCCGCTGATCGATCGGCGCACCGAGTGGGTGAGTCAGGAGCCATCGCAGGCGTCGGCGCGCATCCAGTTGCGCGAGCGCGTGGTGAAAGCAACAGCAGCACCACGCCTCACGCTGCAATTACTGCCGGAGCCGCGGCGAGTGGCCGTGACGACGCGCCGTCGCCGCGATCACGAGATGCCGATTCAGTACCGTGACAAGGAGTGGACGACTCTCGTCTCCGCCGCCGGCCCCGACCGCGTTTCAGGCGGGCAATGGACCGAGCCCTACGCGCGCGAGTATTTCAGGTGCGTTACTGATGATGGAATGATGGTCTGGCTCTTTCGGGATGCAAAGGATGATGGGTGGTACTTACACGGTTGGTGGGATTGATTGAGGATTGAGGCGTTCGGGCTAACTTAGCAGTCCGAAGTTCGGACTAATTGAGGATCAATCCTGACTACCGTGAAGCGATTCATCCTTTCGCTTTTCCTCCTTCTGCTCCCGAGCGTCGCAGATGCTCGCGTTGTCCGCGTCGAGATTCTTTCTCGCGCACCAATCTCTGGCGATTTCGCAGGCCATACCTATGAACGGATAACCGGCCGCGTCTATTTTGCGTTCGATCCACGGAATGCGGAGAACAGAAAAATCGTCGATCTCGATCTCGCTCCCCGCAATGCGAACGGCGAGGTCGAAGCGGTCAGCGAATTCGTGATGCTGCGGCCGACCAATCTGATGCAGCCGGCCAACGAGGTTGGGGTGATCGACATCGTCAATCGCGGCGGCATCACTCATTTCGTGTTCAACCTGGGACGAAATGGCCGTGCATCGCCGGAATCGAAAGAATTTTACGGCGATGCCCTGCTCATGAACCGCGGCGTCACAATCGTCGCGGTCGCCTGGCAATGGGATGTGCTGCCGGGCGGGACAGCACTTCACTTTCAGGCACCGCCCGTCGGATCGCCTGCGCATCCAATCACCGGACTCGTACGCAGCGATATCACCATCGATTCGTCCAGAACATGGATTCCGCTCGGCCACAGTCTCGCTGGGGGCGCGCTCGGCTATCCAGTCGCTAATCCCAACGATCCCGCCAACACTTTAACGGTTCGCGATAGTCCGACTGGTGCGCGCTCGACCATCCCGCCCACTGAATGGCGGTTTGCGCGAGTCGTCGACGGAAACGTGGTCGCGGATCGCCGCTCGGTCTACATGGCCAGAGGATTCCAGGCGGGGAAGATCTATGAAGTGATATATCGCGGCGGCGATCCGGTTGTAGTCGGTGCCGGTATGGCCGCGGTGCGCGACATGATCTCCTACCTAAAGTACGATCCCAGCGCCGTCGCGCACGTGAAGTACGGCATCGGCTACGGCGTCTCCCAGACGGGTCGATTCATCCGGCACTTTCTATATCAGGGCTTCAACACCGACGAGAAGGGACGCGTTGCCTTCGACGGATTCTTTGCGCACACCGCCGGGGCCGGCCGCGGCAGCTTCAATCATCGATTCGCGCAGCCGTCGCGCGATGCGCAGCCCTACTCGACTTTCTTCTATCCGACCGATGTCTTCCCGTTCACGAGTCCACCGACACGCGATCCCGTAACCGGCCAACGGGCGGGGCTGCGCGATAACCTCGGCGGATCCGCGGACACCAAAGTCTTTTACGTCGACGGTGGTTACGAGTATTGGGGGCGAGGCGCGTCGCTGACACACACCACACCTGACGGCACACGCGACGTCGGATTCCTGCCCAATGAGCGACGTTACGTGATTTCGTCAGCGCAACATTCGAGTCCCGGAGGCTGGCCGGTGCCCGACTCTGCGCGCATCGGCGGCGCCAACGCGTATCGCGGCGATCCACTCGATCAACGACTCGCTCTGCGCGCGGTGATGCTGGCGCTGATCGATTGGGTCTCCCTCAAGATTGAGCCGCCTGCATCGCTCTATCCCACGTTAGCATCAGGCACGCTGGTCAGACCTCGCGATGAGAGATTCCCGTCAATTCCAAATCTTCCCGTAGCGAGAAACCCGCATCAGGTCTATCAGCTGGACTTCGGTCTGCGCTGGAAGCGAGGAATCATCGATCGTGAGCCCCCCAAAGTGGGCGCGCCATATCCGATCCTCGTCTCGCGCGTCGACGCGCTCGGCAATGATCTTGGCGGAATTCGGAGCGTCGAGATCAGCGTACCCCTCGCGACTTACTACCCGTGGCTGCTGCGTAGCGAGATGCCGACGGGAAAAGATCGCCTTGTGAGTTTTCGCGGGACGTTCGTTCCGCTTCCGAAAACCGAAGCTGATCGACGCGCGACCGGCGATTCCCGACCGAGCATCGAGTCACTCTATGCGGACAAATCTCGATTCATGACGAAAGTCGATGCCGCGATCTCTTCGTTGATCGCTCAGCGGTTCATGCTGCCGGCAGATTCCGTTGTCGCTCGCGCGCGAATGTCCGACATCTGGGATCGATTCGGAGCTTCGAAGTAGCGTTACGTAACTCCGGGGAAGTCGATGCGCGCCGCCTTCGCGATTGCGCGCACGCGATTCATGATTGCATCGGCACTCTTCGTGTCACCTTGATTGCGTAAGGCCTCCGACAGAATCGCGCCGGTGAACGCGTAGGTGTATGGAATGCCGAAAGATGCGCGGTCGATCCAGTCGCCTTCCTTGATTAGCGCTTCTGGCGCTGTGTACACTGTGTCCCACAGCTCTTTCGTGCGTTGCACATCGAGGTTGAGACCTGCTGCAACCTGAGGAATCTGCGGAGTATTGACGACCGGCGAATCGGTCAGCTTTTGCACGAAACCTTGGGTCAGCAGATAGGGCTGCAACAGCTGGCCGAGCGTTTGGCCTCCACCGCCAGTGGATACGTAAATCGGCCGCTCGGGGAACGCGTCCTTGATCAGACGTAAGAACACCAGCTCGTCACGCACGAGATAACCGGGCGGAATCTCCAGCGTGAGGTTGCCCTTACGGAAAATCTGCGGCTGCGTGATCTGGATGTACTCGGGAATCGCATCCGCTTCAGCGAACGACATTTTAAGCGGTGGACCGTCGGGCTTCTTCCACTGCTTGTTGCGGAAAATGGCAGGACCTTTTGGCGCGTCGTAGGTCTCGACGGGGCGGCGAATCATCTGCCGCACGAACCAGTCAGTGTCCAGATAGGTCGTGACAGCGACGGTAACATCGCGGCGCACCCCCTCAACTTCCTGCGCGTACCAGAGAGGGAATGTGTCGTTGTCGCCGTTGGTGATGACGATCGCGTACGGCTCGAGCGAATTGAGATAGTCCCTCGCCCAATCACGCGTGAAGTAGTGGTCAGCGCGCGATGCGTACTTCCAATTCGCGAACAGTGGAACAAGCGCGATCGCCAGAATGGGGACTGCAAGCTTGAACGCTCTCGGTGACGGCCAGGGGAAAGTCATGACTTTGCCCTTTGTCGTCGTATCGGGAGTCGCCGGCTCGCGATCGAGGATGTGCGCGAGCTGTTCCCACAAGAAGCTCAAGCCGATTGCCGCCCAAACTCCCCACGCGGAAAAGCTCCAGATGTAGAAGTAGTCACGGTCACGAACCTCCCGCGCCACGCTGTTCTGCAAGTCGGGATCTTGTGACCAGCCGTACTTGAAGTTCAGATAGTAGATGAGTGCCAAAGTCATCGTGAACATCAGCGGCCCGAAATACCAGAAGGTTTTTCGGTCTCGGTCCCAGTGGACCCACCCGCCCAGCAGTCCCAAACCGAGGAACAGGAACGCCATGATGAACTGCAGGCCCTGCATCACCTGATGCGAGTCACGCAGCCACTGCCACTTGAAGTAGAGCCACCACATCCCGACTTGCGCGGTGTACGGAGCGCCGCGCTCCACCTTCTCGCCGTACTGAACGCGATTGATGTTGTCCATCAACCGCTTCTCGGTGAGCTTGGTGAAAGTGCAGCTCGCGGCGATTTTGGTTTCGCACGCCGTCGGGGCGCCTTCGTTGATGGCAGGGAAGTAGGCTGCCCGAATCGGCTCATATGCAAACGGAGTCAGGCCGAGTACGAGCGCGCCAACCGATGCGAGAACGAGACGCCAGCGCAGTAGCGTGCGCCAGCGAGTTGTTAGCAGTGCGAGGCCCGCCGCCGGGAGCGGAAGGAACCCGGCTGGGTGATTTGCGTAGCCGAGTCCAAGGAGGAAGCAGACAAGAACGATGTAGCGATCAGCGCGTGGCGAGTCGGGCACCTCGATCCACTCGATCACCAGCCACGACACGATCGTAAAGAACAGCAGCGAGATCGTGTAGACCTTCTCGTTCACCACCGACTGATTCCAGACGGTGAATGCTGTGGCGCCAATCAGTGTTGCAACGCTTGCGATCACCAGCCGTTGCCAGCGCTCGGTCACCCAGCGTGCAACGATTCGTTCCGTGATGAGGAACCAGAGTCCGGCCGAAATGGCGCTCGCCAGAGCCGCCATGATGTTGATCTTCTCGGCGTACGGAACCGGGATCGGCAGTGACGCAAACGCGTGCCCAAGCATTACGAAGAATGGATTGCCGGGTGGATGCGGAATGCCCAGCACTTTGACCGCTGCCATGTACTCGCCGGTGTCCCACATTGCGACCGCCGGGGCCAGCGTGATCAAGTAGAGAATGAAGACGAGAAGTGCTGCAATCCCGGCGGGAATGTAGGACGGCCGATATCCGGTTGCGGTCGATGTTACCGCGGTTTTCGGAGTCGCCGCGTAGCTTGGGTTGACGCGCTGAGAAGAGACTTGCGTTGCCATTTAGTGGGGGAGCTCGCCGTTAATCAGTGTGAATTTTAGTCAGTCGGAAAGCTACGTGTGGTTCGTCCTCGGGCCTCGGTCCTCGAAATCAACAGGACAACTCTCCCCGTGAGATCAGAACTCTGGTCACTTGTACCGAATCGCGATGGAAACACACTCGTCCTCTGCTGAACGATAGACCCAGAGACGGCGAACCAACTCCAATACCGTTCGCCGTGCGAAACGCAGGGCTCGAAGTGCCGACAGTCTCGATGACACTGTCCTTACCGGCGACAGTGAAGATGATAAGGCCGCCGGTTACTGATACTCCGAACACTGGTCCCTGGATCGCTACCGACGAAGGGACTTTGACGAGGGCGATCTGGCAACGCTGCCGCACCCTTGATAACGGAGCGCCGAGACGGACCGGCCCAATAGCGTTGGCAGTAATGAGCACTCCCGCGCTGCCCAGGCACGGCTGATCGACGATCGTCGCCGGATCGGTGTGCGAGAAAACGTCGGGTGACAGTGCAGCAGTATCGCGCGGGTTTGCGTCACCGTCGCCATTTTGGCTGCAGCTCGCGATCACTGTGATGCCGGCCAATAGCGCGCAGACTTTCCCATAACTCTGCATCCCCTCGACGTTTCGCAGACGCCGCGCCGGGTCGCCCCAGTAGCGCCCGACGAATGCGATCTGGCGCCAGATTTTACACTACAGCCGAGTTGACTTTCGGGGTATATTCGGGTATACCTGAGCTATGGGATTTGTTGAGCTCAGGGCCCATACCGCCTTCTCGTTTGGCGACGGCGGCACTTCGCCAGAGGCGCTTGCTGCCCGCGCCGCATCGCTGGGCTACTCGGCGCTTGGTATAACGGACACTGCCGACCTGGGCGGCATCATCCGATTCGCTCTGGAAGCAAGAAGACTCGACTTGAAAGCAATTGTCGGCGCTGAGCTCAACATCGACGGCTGTCCTGTCGCGTTTCTGGCGCGCGACAAAATCGGATTCAACAACGTCGCATCGCTGGTGACGAGATCACGCGTCGGTGAGCTATCGACCTGGCAGAAGGGAGATGGGAAGAAGACGCGCGGACGGCCGCGACTCTCGTGGCAACAGGTAGCGGAGCGGAGCGAGGGAATGCAGGTGCTGACTGGTCCGTTTACGGGGCCAGTCGCATCTCATCTCCGAAACGGCGACTATCGCGAAGCGGAACGCACGCTTTGTCGCTGGCGATCCGTGTTTGGTGAAAGGCTCGCGGTTGAAGTGCAACTCCATCACACCAGTGGAACTGAAGCCGCACTCGCTGCAGCACTCATCGAGCTCGCCGAGCGACACAATGTGCCGTGGGTGATAAGTCACGAGCCGCGGTACATCGATAACGGCACGCGACTCGTTCATGACGTGCTGACATCGCTGCGCTACGACACGACAATAGATGACGCCGTCGCGCGCGGACTGCTGCATCCAAATGGTGAATGGCGTCTCGTGTCGCCAGAGGAAATGGCGGCGCGATGGAAAGGTCGCGAGCAGGGTCTCGAGGAGAGCGAGCGGATCGCCGCCGAATGTGATTTCAATCTGTCCTGGGTTCGTCCGCCGCTACCGGAATTCCCGGTTCCTGCCGGCTACAACGACGACACTTTCCTCAGGGAGAAAGTTTATGATGGCGCGCGACAGAGGTGGGGCGAGATCGACGACAGGCAAGCGGCGCAGATCGAGCACGAGTTGCGAGTCATCAAGAACCTTGGCTTTGGCGGATTCTTTCTCGTGATGTGGGACGCAGTGCACTTCGCCAAGAGCAAGGGAATCCTTTGCCAGGGTCGAGGCAGCGCCGCGAATTCAGCGGTGGCGTATTGCCTGGCGATCACCGCCGTTGATCCGGTACGTCACGGTCTGTTGTTCGAGCGGTTTCTTTCGGAGATCCGTGTCGATGGGCAAACCGAAGCGCCTGACATCGACGTCGACATCGAGCATGACCGGCGCGAGGAAGTTCTCGATTACGTCTACGGCAAATACAATCGTGCGCAGGCAGCGATCACCTGCATCGTGCAGATGTACCGCGGGCCAAATGCGATTCGCGATTCGATGCGCGCATTCGGCTACCCGGTGGAGATGGCGGACAAGATCTCCAAGCGCATTCACTGGAGCGATCCTGCCGAAGGCGCGAAGTACGTCGAGCAGGAATTGGCCCCCAAGCTCGGCATCGACTTCGACAATCCGCGCGGTCGAGCGACGTTGGCGGCGATGGCGGCGTTCGAGGGAGTGCCGCGTCTGCGCTCGACGCACGTCGGTGGTTTCGTGCTCTCCTCCGCTCGGCTCGGTGATTACATGCCGGTCGAGCACACGACGATGGGCCGCACCATCATCCAGTTCGACAAGGATGATCTCGATGCTGTCGGCGTTCCCAAGTTCGACTTCCTCGGACTCGGCGCATTGTCGCTCGTAAGACGCGCCTTCGACATGATCGAGGTGCGCACCGGAACTCGTCCCGAGATGTATAAGCTGCCACCCGACGATGAGGCGACCTACAAGCTGATCGCAACGGGTGAGACGATCGGAACGTTCCAGATCGAGAGCAGGGCGCAGATCGCCTCTGTGTTACATACGAAACCAGATCGACTGTACGACATCGTGGTGCAGGTGGCATTGATTCGTCCTGGCCCGATCCAGGCAAACTTCGTCCATCCATATACAGCACGTCGTCGCGGACTGGAGCCGGTTACTTACCCGCATCCCGACCTCGAGCCGATTCTGAAACGCACTCAGGGCATTCCGATCTTCCAGGAGCAGGCAATGGCGATCGCGATGAAGCTCGGTGGCTACTCGGCGGCACAGGCGGATGAATTACGACGCACGATGGGACATATCCGCAAAGTCGAGAAGCTGCATCGAGTGCTGGAGCAATTGCGGCAGCGGATGATGGAGCGCGGCGTGACCGAAGATGTCGCGACGAAGATCGCCGAGGATCTAAAGAGTTTTGCGAACTATGGATTCCCGGAATCGCACGCGTGGAGCTTCGCGTTGATTGCCTACGCCACCGGCTATCTCAAAGCGCACTACACGGCGGAATTCTACGCCGGGTTGCTCAACTCCTATCCGATGGGGTTCTATCCGCCATCAACATTAATTCACGATGCTCGCCGCCACGGGTTACAAGTCTTGCCGCCTTGCATGCGCGACGGTGATTGGGAGTGCACCACCGAGCCGACTGACAATCCCGAACGACCAGCGCTGAGAATCGGTTGGCGGCACATTCGCGGACTCGGCGAGAAATCTCTCGAGGCACTCAAGACAGCCCGAGGCTGGGATCGCTTCTCGTCGATCGACGATGTTGTGCAGCGCGCGAAGCTGCAGCGGACAGATGCGTTGCAGCTGGCGCGCGCCGGAGCCTTCGCCTGCTGGGAGCCGGACCGCCGTCGCGCGGCGTGGGTAGCGATGCGGGCGGTGGGAGATTGTCTGCCGCTGGCGCCGGCGCGTCACGTTGCATACGAACCGCGCCCGTTGTCTCGTGACGAGCTGATCTTCCTCGACTACTTCTCGGTTGGCATCAGCGTCGACGGCCATCCAATGGAGCATCTGCGCGAGCAATTGCGCAGTGAGAACGTGCTCGACTCGAAGCAGCTGGAGAAGTTGAAGGGCGGGGAATGGATCAAGACGGCGGGACTCGTCACGATCCGTCAGCAGCCGCAGAGCGCGAAAGGAACTGTCTTCCTACTGATGGAGGACGAGTTCGGCTTCATCAACGTCATCGTCTCCAAGAAAATGGTCGATGAATACGCGGAAATTGTGAGATTCTCGACCTTCGTCCTGGTGGAAGGGAAGTTCGAGCGGGACGATGGCGTGCGGAACGTGATCGGCAGGAAATTCAGCGAGGTCAAGGTCAGAGAGCTGGT
>Ga0209027_1000530_pt1 | contig 13636 bp, 20 predicted proteins | sample GraSoi013_1_20cm_3_FD_185821 | JGI IMG/M metagenome (GOLD analysis project Ga0209027, IMG submission 185821) | Grasslands soil microbial communities from the Angelo Coastal Reserve, California, USA - Sample 09_27_2013_1_20cm (SPAdes) (version 2) | ecosystem: Environmental > Terrestrial > Soil >...
GGCCGCGTGAATTACGTCTGCGACGTGGAGCGAGCAAGCCAGCTTTCGAATCGCGTCGTGCCGATTCGCGGGGCGGTGCTGGCGGGTACCAGGGACTGATCGTTCAGCTCAGTGCCGAAGTAGCGAGCGTGAACATCGGAGGTGACCTTGCGTGCGTCGTGGTTGTTGGCCAGGACGCGACGGATAAGCTCGTCAAATCGAAGTTTCTCGGGGCCCGCTACCTCAAGCGTGTCATTGCCTGGCGCGCCGAGCACGAGATCAGCCAGGGCGGTGACGACATCATTCGAAAAGATCGGCTGTACCAGGGCCGGCGGGACGCGAACCGTCTTTCCGTCGCTGAAAGAATCGGCGACGCGGCCCATGAACTCGAAGAACTGCGTGGAGCGCAGAATCGTGTAGGGAATTCCAGAGGCCTTGATGAGGCGTTCCTGGGCCATTTTTGCACGGAGGTACCCGCTATCGGGCAGCCGGTCCGTGCCGACGATAGAGAGTGCTACGTGATGGCGCACGCCAGCAGCAGCTTCGGCGGCAAGCAGATTGCGACTCGACGTCTCGAAGAACTTCATGACGGCCGTGTCTTCGAACGAGGGCGAGTTCGTCAGGTCGACGACGACCTGAGCCCCGACCAGCGCTTCCGCCAGCCCTTCGCCCGTCAGCGTGTTGACACCCGAATCAGGTGATGCCGCCAACACTTCCTGGTCGCGTTGACGAAGAAGGGCCACGAGCTTGGATCCGATAAGTCCGGTGCCACCAATCACTACGATCTTCATGTGATAACTCCCGAGTCTATCCAGCGACGTGCTGGTCGATTTTCTGACTGAGTGCCGATCTTCTTGCGATGAGCGGGCTGCCTGAGGTGGTGATCGTGCGCGTTTTTTTCTCGTTCGTGATGAGACGGGTCGAACGTTGAAGAAGACAGCGGCGGCGTTTGTTGTCCTCGGGTTGCAGGCAATGTGAAGCGGCGGAGCTGTGGCGAGAGGGCGGACTCAATGTGACGCATGCAGGCGGGCGCCAATGGCACCGCTTTTGGAGATTTTCGCGACACGGCCGTCGAACAGCGCTCCTGGGCGCGGAGAATCGCGAGATGGTGCTCGTTGCGCCAAATGCGGCTAGCCTGCTCGATCGCGTACAGGCCTGCACCGCTCCGACCATCAGGAAGTGGGTCGATACCGCTCGCACCTGAGACATCCTCCGCCGATACGGCACGGACGATGCGGCTCACGGCGCATCAACTCACTATTGATAGCCAACGCCCATCACGTAGTCGCGCAGCAATACCTCCTCATAATTGACCTCGTCGAGGAGCGCGATCGCAACGTCACGCGCGTGCACGACGCCTTGGGCTCGCCCATCGTCATCCAGAATCGGAGCACATGGCAGGGTCCGCGAGTTCATGACCGCCCATACCTGTTGCAATGTCTCGTCAACGCGACAAGAAAGCTCGGGTTTGGTCATTATCGCGCCCGCGTTGAAACCCAAGGCATCAACCCCAGAGGTGGCGAGTACTTTGATGACGTGGCTACTCGAGATCACGCCAACCGCGATTCCATCGCTATCGCACACCACGACGAGGGGCGTATCCCGATTCGCTAGAATCTGGGCGGCGTCAAAAAGCGACGCCTCCGGACTCAGCACCGCCAGCCGTTTTCGCGCAGAATCTAAGATGTTCTTGACCAGGATCATAAGCATGGTTCCTCATCTGTCGTTCGTACGCGGCTCGCCGCCAACGATACGCGATTCCTCCTGGAGGAAGAACACCGAATACGGAAAACGCCGCACACGCACACAACGGATGTCCTTGTGTTTTCGCGGAAAGCGCAGGGGTTGCTCTGCTGCGAGAGCCACCGCAGCATCCACCTCGGCTCGAAATTCGGCGCTGCTCGTCCCAAGAAACGACGTCATTCGGATGCGAAGCGTGATCGGCGAGGCGTCGATCGAGTTCATCCCGCTGAGGTGTGGTCAACGGTACGGCTGCGCTGTCGGCGGCGATGCTGTCCCAGATCTCTTCGACTAGCGCGATGCGCTCCTCCACACCGAGGCGATCTATTCCCAAGGATTTCAGCGAGACGCTCATGAAAGCAAACCTACACTGTCCCTCGCCGCTGCGCAAAGAACTGCGACCCGGTGCGGATGACCGCCGGCGACACCGGCCTTCGCGGCGCCCGCTGCTTTGACGTCCGGTCGATCTCACGCGCGCCCAACCGATACCAAACCGTCCCACCCCAGCACGCCATTGGCATGGGTAACATTCTGGGTAACTCAAAAAGTCCCACCACGCTAAGACTTTGAAATGGGGGGGGATTTACGGCTGAGGTTCGATGTCTCTCCCGGGCATTCTTTCCTTATTTTGCAATATCTTCTGAGTTTGTATAAATGTCATTTCGAGTACCGTAAGACTCGCACTTCTGTTTGGCACTATAGAGGATCCGGGTACAGAGCACGTACCCAAACTCTTTCCGCAACTCCGCTGATTAGCGGTCTAGATCGCGGCGCTCTCGTAACTGACGCGGCGCCCTGCGCCGATCTGTCGCGCGCATCGATGGCGCACGTTTTCGACCTTATGCTCTCTAAGAAGCCTCGTATCCCCGACAACTCTCCCCACGGCTGCCATGCGGAGCTGCCGTATATCGCCGGTACGCAAGCGTGGGAGGGAGTTGCTAGGCGGAGTTCTGTTTCAGCCGCTCGACGAACCGCACCATGTCAATGACCATTCGCTCATGGGTGCCGATGCCAATGGGCGCGACACCCTCTGTCGCTTCGATCTTGAACTCAATGCGGCGACCATCGAGCTTGGTTACCTGCGCTCCCGCGACGATCTGCTTGCCGACTGGCGTTGCCGCCAAATGAAGCACACGTCGATGCGCGTTCCCACCGCACTCCCCGCTCCTTAAGGAAGGGCTTGATCGCGTTGAGAGCAGCGTTCTCCATGGCCATGATCATGACCGGTGTCGCCGGCGCCTCCTGCCAAGGCTGCGGGCTTCCCGGAAGAGAACGCGCCGCTCATAAGCTAACCACAGGCAATAGAAGACTGCGACGCCATGATGCGCCCGCGAGAAAGTCCCGCATTGTCATCGATGACAAGCGCGCGACGTGCAACGCCTGTGGGAGGCGCAGTCAGACGGGCTAACTCGCGGGCAATCTCATTCGGGCGCAACACGAAATCCACGCACCCTGTTTCAATGGCGCTGATGGGCATGCTGGGAAAGCGTGCAGATCCCGGGTACTGCGCAAGTGTGGCGCCGCCACCTTGCTTGAGGGCTTGTATGCCGAGGGCACCGTCGGAGCCTTCGCCCGAGAGGACCACGCCGATCGCGCTATGGCCATGCTCTTTCGCGAGCGAGGTGAACAGAATATCCCCGGGACGATGCAGTCCGCCTGGGTTGGGTGTCACGCGAATGCGCCCACCGGTCATTCTCAACGTGGTATTTGCTGTTATCACGTACACGTGGTCTTGCTCCACTACCGCGCCGTCGTGCGCGTGTATCACCGGAAGAATCGTTCTCTTGCCGAGAGCTTCGAACAGTAATCTCTCGCGGCCCGAATCGAGATGTTGAACGATAATAAAGGCTGCACGGCATTCAGCCGGTAAAGCGGACAGCAGTTCGGAAACGGCCTCAAGGTCGCCTGCAGAGGAGGCCACGGCTACGATCGGAGATGTATCCATTACTGCTCACGCGGCCGCGTGTTCACAACGCAGTCCGTCGCGGCGCTTGACATTGAACCCTCGCGGAGCAAAGCGTGACTGCCGCCGCTCAAGCTGCCTGTGCGGTTGTCTTCGCAGGGCGAATTGCGGTCACTAGTCATCGCGAGCGCCGCGTGGGCCGTCTCGTGATCCGTCTGTGCGTCACAGCGGCGGTCTGCTGGTTCCGCACTCATTCCAACTTGCCGGTGAACCGCTTCGATCTGATTGGCGCCGCATCGTCATGCATGACTGTCTTCCTGGGCACTATGCGCTTTTCCGACGCAACATTGCGCGCACGTTGGACGCCGTAAGCACCGCCAGGTACGAGCGAACTTTGGCGCCGAGTTCGAGCCTGGAGAATTCTTGCGCAAACAGACTCCGGACCTCCGCCAGCGGTGCACCGGTACGGTCGCACAACGAACTCATCGCACGCTCGTGTCTAATAGCTTCTTTGCCGGTTTCAAAAAGTGAGCTCATCAAAACCCCCACCGTGAAATTGACACGCATGTTAAGACTAAGCCCTGCGGCTGGTCGGCGCCGTGACACACTCGCTACCCTTGTACACCAAACGACGCATCTCGACGCTCTTGTCTGGCGGTCGGTGACATGCACTGCTGTTCGCGTAGAACATCCTCTCTAAGTGACAGTTTCGCACCTTTAAAAGGCGCGAAACGCCCCAACATTACGGGCCAGAACAGAATAAATTTGCTATTTGACTGGAGAGCGAAATGACGAATCTTGTGTATTATCAACCGTGGTCGCTGATGGATCGCTGGCGCCGCGAGGTCGACGAGCTATCCAGCGGCAGGTCGAACGCCTCACAGGCGGCCGTAACCAATACCACCGCTTGGAATCCGTCGGTGGATTTACACGAGGAAAACGACCGGTTCGTCCTGCGTGCTGATGTGCCGGGCGTCGCGGCCAAGGACATCGAAGTCTCGACCGAAGACGGCACGTTGACCGTTCGTGGTGAACGGCCGGCGAGGGAGCGTGTTAGCAGCGACGGCTTCGAACACATTGAACGCGCCGCCGGCACTTTCTTGCGCCGTTTCACCCTGCCGGATTCGGCACAGGCTGAGGCGATCAAGGCACGCTATGCCGATGGCGTGCTCGAGATCGAGATTCCCAAGCAGCCGAGAGTCGAGGCCAAGCGAATTCCGGTAACTGTCAATTGAAGTCCGGCAACCTGTTAATAGTTTAGCCTCGAGATGTTCGGCCGTGGCGGCGACAGAGTACTGTCGTCCGCCAGGGGCCGCTTTCCCGCCAGTTAGGGACAGCCCGAAGAGCTGTCCGATCTCCTCGCGGATTTAAGGTACGGTGGCGTAGAAGGAGATGGTCATGCATGACGATACGGTGACGACGAGTTGGAGGCGCCTGACGGACAAGGTGAAAGGGTTGTGGAGCGACGGTGTGGACGATGCCTTCGCAGGGATGTCCAGGGCCCTTCCCCAGACGATGTGTGCCGCGTCGCGCTTGAACCGCCCGACCGCTCCGGCCGACATGCCGCACGCAGGCTTAATGAGCCTCAGGGGAGGTGCAGCCTCGCCGGCTCACGCGGCAACTGCGACGGCACCTTGCCGAACGGATCGCGACGGAGAGGCAACCCAGCAGGGGGGACGGCTGGCCACTTGGGAGGACGAAGGCGGCACGACTTCAAGTTAAGTCCAAACGCGCTTGCAAAGGGTATGATGTGCGATCCGAAAGGACCGCTATCGATGTGACTCGAGGCGAGCGACGCGGTCTGGATGGCGGCGTACGGGAAGCGCCAGCGCCGCGAGGTTAAACTGCAACAAACTACCGGCGCGGCGGGACCGCGAGGATCCAAGAGACTGAGATGGACTGGAATTCCGCGCAAGCCAACTGGCAGCAGTTCAAGTGCGAGGTGTACGCGAACTGGGGGAGGCTTACCTCCGGTCACCTCGACGTGATTGCGGGCAGGCGCGCGTGTCTTGCGAATAAGATTGAAGAGGCGTACGGCGTCACAGGCGACGAAGCCGAGCGGCAGATCAAGAGCTTCGAAGCGCGCAACCAGCACCCGCGCCCCGTGAGCTTTCGTTGAGCGGTCTGTCGTGGCCGTGCATCCGCTGACACAATCCAGCGAGCTGAGCGAAGGCAGCGCACGAGGCGGTATGCTGCCGCGCATATTGATAGTTGATGACGACGTGGATGCCGCCGATGGTCTCGCGTCCTTGCTGCAAGCGGCGGGGTACGGGGATACGCGCGTCGCGCACACCGGCGGGACGGCACTTGCTCTCGCTGTCGAGTTCGTGCCTACGGTCCTGCTCGTGGATCTCAATCTGCCGGACATGAGCGGTTACGACGTCGCCCGGCAGCTCTCTCAACATCCGCAGTTGCAGAACCTGCGGCTGATTGCGTTGACGGCTAACAGTGAGCACCCTGGCCGGGAACTCGCGCGTGAGGCGGGGATCGAGCGATACCTGATCAAGCCCGTCGGCGCGGCGGCCTTGGACGAGCTGTTCACCTGATCTCGCGACCCGACGGGTGATCCTTCGGCATCCGGACCTTGAGCCGGATGAAATGACGCGGACACTCGGCATCGAGCCGCAGCGCCTTGGAAGGCCGGCGATTGCCGCAGGGCAGGACGAGTGAATCGCTCTCCGCAGGCCCTGCGCATGCGCTGGAGCTGTTGCCCGAGTTATGCGCCCGGGCGGAAGGCAGCAGCAGCATCGCGCCAAGGAAATTTGCGCTGAAGCTGCGCAGTTATCACGGTAGATCGCGCCCGACGCACGCCAACGGTCGTCGCGTGTTTCGCACTGATTGCAAGCCGAGGTGAGCAATCTCGCGCGATAAATATATCTTTTGTGCACGCGCCGCACGCACTCGACATCGCAGGTATGCTCCGCGCCCTCAACCGCATACGAGTTGAGTTGGTTGGCGAATCTGCGCTGACTATACGTCGAGGTTCAATTTATGGATCAATCAAAGAGCTTGCCTGCCGGCGAGGCCGCGAGGAACTCTAATACGGCACCCACGAAGAACATCGTTGACACGATGATCGCCGCGGGCCATTTCACGACCTTCGCTAGCGCAGTCAACGCAGCGGGTCTGACCGATGAGCTGGCCGCCAAGGGCCCGTTCACCGTTTTCGCGCCGACCGATGAGGCGTTCAAGAAGCTCCCGCCGGGTGGGTATGACAGCCTGCTCAAGGACGTGGGCAAGCTCAAAGCAATTCTGAACTACCACGTGGTCTCGGGCTATTTCACGGCCAGGGACGTGAAGTCAGGAGAAGTGATGACGCTGCAGGGCAGCCCGCTGACGACAGCGGTATCGCCATGGGACGTTCGGGTCAATGGAGCCCGTGTCACCAAGGCGGACATCGTTACGACGAACGGCATCGTTCACGCCATCGATGCAGTCATTCTGCCCAAGAACTGGCAGTTGCTGGCCGCCGCGGCCTGACGATTGTCTCGCGCGAAGCACTTTCGTGCACTAGAAGGTCCCGTACGCGGGGCCTTCTCTTTTAAATAACCCTTGCTCAGTGGTCAGCCCGCTGGCTCTCCTTCGCGGCGCCGGTCGGTCGGCTGATTTCCGCTCCAAGGAAATCTTCGCAGCCTGAAATGGCGGATCTGCATGCCGTAAAGCGAGGATCCGTGTCAGGCAGATCCAAACGCTGTCGCGTGCCCAAGTTGCTGGGCAAATGCAATTCCTGACTGGATCCTGCGCACGAAACCTCGGCAAGACAGAGCGGATTCCTGTAGCCTGCACCTCAGGCTCGTGATCTTTCGGCTTGTCTGCCTTTGGCCTTGTGCCGTTCCGGCGCATGTTCCGGCCAACGTCTGCCACCCTCGGAATGTCTGGCGAACCAGGAGGCAGGGCCTTCCTGCTCGTTTCCTTTTATTTTCGTGAGTGAGTCGCAGTGACCAAGCTATACGTTGGAAATCTTCCCTTCACAGCCACCGAGGATACCGTGCGCGCCCTGTTTTCACCGCACGGAACCGTTGAAAGGCTCGCCCTGATCAACGATCGCGACACCGGTCGCCCGCGCGGCTTCGGCTTCGTGGAGATGTCGAATGAAGACGCCGCGCGCGCGGCGCAGGCGCTGAACGGGACGGACTGCGAAGGCCGGGCCCTCAAGGTCAGCGAGGCGCAGCAACGCGACCGCTCGGTCGCAGACGGACGCGGACCGCGCCGCTACTGAGGTCGGTTCGGCGACTGTTACGCCGCGCATAGAGCCGCCTTGGGTAGTACTGCGGCGGCTCCGAGGTGCAATCATGGCCTGGCGCAAAACAGCGACCTTTCATGCTCCGATTGAAGTCCTCGTGCTGACGTGCGACGTGTGCGCGTGCGACATCGGTCATGAAGACGAGCGCCGGCCGCGCGCGCACTTCCAGCTGAGCCGCCATCCGAATCCTGGTGCGATCGATGATCAGGAACCTGCGGTGGTGATCTGCTCCCGGGAATGCCTGCGTGCTTTTGTCGCTAACGCTTCCGGACCGGATCGCGCCCCACCGATGCCCCCGCCTTCGGTCGTCGGTCAAAAAAAGGACCGCTAGGACGTAATCTTGCGCTCGGTTGCGGGTTGGCTTGTTTCGCGCCCCCGACCCGACAGTTCCCCGATGACGCTCATAAGGATTCATGAAGACACCCGCCGCCCTACAGCCTCTGATCGATGATGGCGTGATCGACGAAGTCCTCCGCTCGCTCAAGAGCGGCAAGGAGGCCACGGTTTATCTGGTCCGCTCCGGAGCGCACCTGCGCTGCGCGAAGGTCTATCGCGATATGGCGCAGCGCAGTTTCCAGAAGCGTGCGCGGTACCAGGAAGGGCGCAAGGTGCGGGGCAGCCGCCAGGCGCGCGCCATCGCCAAGAGCACGCGCTTCGGGCGCAGGGAACAGGAAGCGGCATGGAAGAATGCCGAGGTCGACGCACTCTACAAACTCGTCGCCGCCGGCGTGCGCGTGCCCAAGCCTTACGGGTATTTCAACGGCACGCTGATCATGGAACTGGTGACCGATGCGGCCGGGCACCCTGCCCCGCGCCTGGGCGAGGTCGATCTGTCGGCTGAGGCCGCACGCGAGTATCACCACTTCCTCATCCGGCAGATCGTGCGCATGCTGAGCATCGGACTGATCCACGGTGATCTTTCGGAGTTTAATGTCCTGGTCGGAACTGAGGGGCCCGTGATCATCGATCTACCGCAGGCGGTGAATGCCGCGGGCAACAACGGCGCGTTCGCGATGCTCGAGCGGGACGTGAACAACATCCGCGGCACCCTCGGACGCTTCGCACCGCAGCTGCTGGAAACCGAGTTTGCGCGGGAGATGTGGGCGCAGTTCGAGCAGGGTGAACTGACCGCGGACAGCAAGCTCACGGGTGCCTTCGCGCGTGACGAGACGCTTGTGAACCCCGATACGGTCTTGCTGGCCGTTCAGGATGCGCGGGAGGAAGCGCTGCAACGCGAGCTGGGACGAGAAAGCTAGACATCCATTCCATTTTGCGCTCAGAGAGTGTTGCGCTCCCTGCTTGATGCGGCACAGAATTCGCGCCGATTCGTTCAAACTAATTTCTTCTAAGGCCTTAGCGCGGGCAGTGCCGCCGCGAAAGTGGCAAATCCGGTCCACGCCTTTTCCTGACAAAAACGACTGCTAGCGGCCGGGGCTGTGTGAAAACTCCCGCCGTCACGTAGGTGCAATTTCAGGCGACACGACACGATCAATTCGCCTGTTCGCGATCCTACGCGGCGGGCGAAATGACTCTTCACACAGTCTCGGCCAAAACCGGCCACACGGCTCGACCGCGTAATTTTCCGATTACCGGACGTTCAGACCGTCGCAATGTCTCGACATCGCATCGCCGCTCACTGCGGAAACTGCAATTCCTGCATAACCGCCTGGAAGCCTGGAAGCGCGGCTCCTTGCGCAAGAGGTCCATTAGTGGAGGCCTTCGTAAAATCCAACCAATCGCTTGGGACATCATCTATCGCAGGCGTGCCGTCCAGTCTCTTCGCCTTCCGGCCCCACCCCATGGCGAAAGCGATGGTTGCCCGCTCCAGGCTACCAGAGGCTGCGTAGCAAGCGCGCCTACCGACGGTGCGAAAGGGCCTTGCGACCGAAGACTGCTCGCCTATTGCTTATCGAACACCGTGAGTGCCGACGTTTGAATGCCATCCGCGTTCGTCAGCACATAATTTATCGTGAGCGTTCTGCGGTCGTTCGAGACTGCACGACGGATCTTTCCCACTGGCTTGCCGGCTCTTTTCAGCGTGAATTCGGCGGTGCTTGTATCGACCTGGACCCCTGAGAGGCTGTCGAAATCGAGGTTGCCCATCGACGGGTAGTCCTTGCCATCTAATTTGTACGTCGCTTGCGTTGTGGTTTCCTTACCTTCAGCGCTGACGGTGATCATCTTTAGAGTGAATTTCCGAGCAGACCCCGAATAGGTACGAATCTGGCTCTTAAAGGCGGGGATGCCCGCGAATACCGACTTTGCGGGGTTTAACTTCCAGGTGCCGACTATGGGGTCAGCATCGGCGGCCGCAACCACACTAGCGGTACAAACCATCAGAAGCGCAACGAGAAACACGCTCGCGTGAAGCTTATTCATGGATTTCCTCCTGCAGCCAGTATCATTTTGCAGGTCGCTCTCTGGTTTCCGGGCAAAACTGTCCCGCCTACCAACCAATTATGCGCGCCGCCGCCCTTCCGACGTAACTGACACGAAGACTTGCGTCTGCGCCGGCATGGCTACCTCCCCCGCAACCCTAGTTGCCGACCTTGTCGAGGAACTCGTCAGCTGCCTTGCTGACGCGTTTCACTCGCTCGATGTCCCGTACCGTCAAATCCGGATGGGCGACGTACCAGCCTTCGGCGGGGATCTGGTGTTCGGCGATCCAGTCCTTGACTTTCGGGCTGTGAATGCCCGGCCAGCCTTCCCAGCACGAAAAGAGGACGTCCATTTCATCGGGGATCTTCGCCACGAAGTCGTCGATGTAGACGTCCCAGTCGGCCGAGAACCATCGCACCGCCGGACTCCGGCGCGCGAGCAAGCGTCCTCGGGGCCTACTCCTCCAGGTAACCCGCCTCGCGCTGATGCCGGACCGCCAGAGTCAGCACGACATCCTCGGCAGGGAGACAGCGATATTTGGCGATGTAGCCATACCGGCCCCGCGAGAGGATCAGCTCCCGTCGTCCCTCCTCCGCTTCGCGCCCCAGCAGGGGATGGTCGGCCAGCAATTCCAGCGCGCGACGCACGCTTCGAACCTGCTTGCAGGCTCGGGCGGGGTCCTCTTCAGCTATGAAATCGAACAGGCGCTCAAGATCCCCCATCGCCCGCGCGGTTATTTCGACGCGCGCCACGCACGTGCCCTGGGACGGCGTACTTTTGTGCCCGCAACTCGCCGCTCCAGATAATCAAAAGTGGCGCTGAGCGCGTACGTCTTGCCGCCAGAGAGCGCCTCGTGCTCGGATTGCGCCGCTTCCGCGGCAAAGCGCTCGCGAAGCTCGGAGCGCTCAGCTTCGCGCGCCAGCACTTCGAGCATGAACGCATGAGGGCTTTTGCGCGCGTGGGCGGCCAGCCGCTCAAGGCGTCGCTTCAGATCATCGGGAAGCTTTAGGCTCGTAGCGGCCAAAGAGCACTCCTGCCGTAACATCCTGGGTAGTCAAATCGTACTACCGCTCGACAGGCCGGGCAAGGCGGCGGGCACTACTCTGGCCAATCGGCGAACCGACGGATCGTTTCTCATTACCCCCGATGCGTTGACCGAAACCTGCCGGTTTAGGCCGCATCTCGCAGGGGGCAATATAGGGGGTAATTTTCCAGGCCCAATTCGCAAGCCTTTAGAAAACATTATCGCCCGAGGCTAGGTTAGGTTCCTCTCCCGGGCACCATATAGAATTCTCTTCTTATATCACTCACTTACGCGGCTTTATTTTTGGCCCGTGGGACCCGAAGTGCAGCGCCGCCAGCCGAATCCCAATTCAGTTCTTCTGAGTCAACTCGAGCCCTGCGTGTCGAGTGTGGGTGCTTTCCCGGTCGTTTTTCTCGCCTGGTCTCTGGGGCTCGCCGTCTCGTGTAATCCCACATCGCAATCCTCTGAAGCGGGAATCGCGCGCGCTCGCGAAATGCGGTCGCGCAACCGCGTCCGATCGGGTACCGGTCAAGGCGCGCGCAATTCACTCAGGGCTTCAGCGCAGCCTGTGCGTCTTGAAAACTTCCGTGGAAGTACGCCACGTTTTGGAACGCCTCGCGTACGAGCGCTTCGGCCACATACCGGGCCTCGGCAACATCTCGTCCGATGACAATGAGCCGGGTATTGTGGTCCTGCATGGGCAATCTTCCATCGTCCTTCGCCCGTTTCACGTCCCCTACGTCCTTGCCCTCCAACACCCCGCTTCGCGGGATGTTTCGGGCGTTCGGAAGAGAGCCACTGCGAAAGTCTTCGGCTTCGCGGACATCGACGATGACTGCGGTCTGATCGTTAACGGCGACGTATCTGAGCCCGTCCGGCTCTATCTCCGTCACGCCGCCCAGCGCGCGCCAGACTGGAATACCGAGCTGATAGCGACGAACGCTGGTGTAGCCCGCCGCGAGGAGCTCCTCGGCAAGCCGCTTGCTCTTACCGCAGTAGGGACCGTTACAGTAAAGTACGAGTGGGGTCTGTTTCTTCCCCTCGAGCAAGCGACCGACTTCGGCAACATCGGAGACGTAGGCCGACATGGAAACGCCGGGCTTTGCGGCGACGTTCTTGGCACCCGGTATGTGACTGATCGCGTACTCTCGGAGGGGGCGCGCGTCGAGAACTACCGCGCTCATGTCAGCGAGAATGCCTCTGAGCTGCTCCGTCGAAACCTCGACGGTTCGTTGCCCGGATTCGCCGAGGGTCGCCTGATGGATGTTCCCGGCAGTCTGTCCGTACGCGGTGGTCAATGAACCGAACAATACGGCGGTCCAGAGGGCGGTCAGGTGTTTCATACTCTGCAATCTCACATGCGCTCGCCGCTTGAGCGTCTCGAGTACAGCATCCGGGCTAACGTTGCGCAACCCGGGGCTACCGGTTACCACAGGCCTTGGCGTGTCGGTCGCCACAGCGGCTGCTAGTCGTCGCTTGAGCCCGCGGCCGTGCGGTCCGCCATTCAGGGCGGGCGCCGTGCTCACGAGTGTGCTGACCGCGTCAAGCCGCTCGTCCTCGATCGTCGCCGGAGGCGTTCATGCCCGGCTCCTGCAGCACCGTCACGGCACTGAAGGCTCAGCTCCACAGCCGGCGGGAGGCGAGCTGCGCTCCCTCGACCAGGGACCTGAGCTTCAGGTACGCGATGTCCGGCTCCACCGGACCGAAGCCGGCGAAAGTACCGAAGCCGCAGTCCGTCCCCGCCATGACCCGCTCGCGCCCCACGATGTCGGCGAAGCGCTCGATGCGTTCGGCGACCAGCTGCGGATGCTCGATGTAGTTCGTGGTCGTCGCCAGCATTCCCGGGATCAGGATCTTATCGTCCGGGATGCTCGCATCCCTGAAGACCGACCACTCATGCGCGTGGCGCGGGTTGGCCGCCTCGAACAACAGTCCCTGGGGCTTGGCCTTGAGCACGATCGGCAGCAGGCGCGCCATCGGCACGTCGTGATGGTGCGGGCCTTCGTAATTGCCCCAGCAAACGTGCATTCGCATGCGCTCCGCCGGCACGTTGCGCAGCGCGTGGTTCAGCACCTCGATGTGGCGCGCGGCGAGGGTCTCAAACGCCTCGAGCGAGCGGTCGCGATACATCGTGTGCCGCCCCATCGCGAGATCCGGTGCATCGATCTGCAGAATGATCCCTGCACGCACGATAGCCTCGTACTCGGTGGTCAGGGCAGCGGCCAGCGCTTCGAGGTACTCATCCTGGGTGCGGTAGAAGTCGTTGGGCTGAAAGAGCGCGACAACTCCGGGGGATGCGGCATTCATGAAGGTCCCCGGGGGACGCGCCGCGGCCGCCGCCGCCGCCGCGCTCAGGTTCGCGATGTCG
>Ga0209027_1000531_pt1 | contig 13635 bp, 21 predicted proteins | sample GraSoi013_1_20cm_3_FD_185821 | JGI IMG/M metagenome (GOLD analysis project Ga0209027, IMG submission 185821) | Grasslands soil microbial communities from the Angelo Coastal Reserve, California, USA - Sample 09_27_2013_1_20cm (SPAdes) (version 2) | ecosystem: Environmental > Terrestrial > Soil >...
GGCTTCCCAATTTGCCAAGCCACCGAGGGGCGTATCTGCCTCACACGACAACGATTTCCGGCTCTTTCTCTTCAACCTTAGCGACGCGCGTTAGAACCTGCGGCCCTTCTTCCGTTACGGCGACCGTGTGCTCGACGTGAGCGCTTGGCTGGTCGTCAGCCGTCACTACAGTCCAGCCGTCTTTGAGCACGCGCGTGTGGTGCGTGCCCATGTTCAGCATAGGCTCAAGCGCGAAGACATAACCGTTCCTTATCTTAACGCCTTTGCCCGGCGTGCCGTAATTAGGAACCTGCGGGTCTTCGTGCATGCGGCGGCCTATGCCGTGGCCTACGTACTCGCGCACGATTGAATAGCCGTGAGCTTCGGCGTGTGATTGCACAGCCCAGCCTATGTCGCCCAGATGCTTTTCTGCCTGACACTGCCGTATAGCCCGCTCAAGACACTCTTCCGCCACGTGAATCATTCGCAAGCGGTCTTCGCTTACGCGACCGACGGGCACGGTGATGGCCGTGTCGCCCACGAATCCCTCTAACGTCGCGCCGATGTCAATCGAGAAGATGTCGCCCTCTTTCAGAATGTAGTTCGACGGGAAACCGTGAACGACCTGCTCGTTGACGGACGCGCAGATGGAATAAGGAAAGCCATGATAACCTTTGAAAGTCGGGAGCGCGCCAGCGTCACGTATCATCCTCTCGGCGGCGCGATCAACCTCTATAGTCGTCACACCCGGCGCAACCATACGGCGCAACTCTTCGAGCACACGCCCGACAAGCTGCCCTGCCGCACGCATCTTCTCAATCTCTCTTCTGGACTTTCCAATAATCATTGGGTGGTAAATGGACAATGGTTAATGGTAAATGGTGAAAAGCCGCTTCTTCCATTCACCATTTACTATTCACCATTTACTATCCTTTCGATGTCCGCGTAAATCGCTTCCGGGTCGCGTGTGCCGTCAACGCGATGCAGCCGCCCGGATTTTTCGTAATAATCCAGAAGCGGGCGCGTCTTCTCCTCGTAGGTTATCAGCCGCTCGCGCGCCGTGTCGGGGTTATCGTCCGCGCGTTGGAGCAGATGCGCATTGGGGTGAAAGTCGCAAACGTTGTCAACCTTCGGCGGCTTGAAGTAGACGTTGTAGATTTCGTTGCAGACCGGGCAGTTGCGACGACCGGTCATACGCTTCTCTAAAATGTCTAACGGCGCGTCTACTACGATGGCTACGATCTTCTTGCTCTGCTCAACCGCGAGCTTTTCGAGCATGGCGGCCTGGGTTATCGTTCTGGGGAATCCGTCCAGTATATAGCCACGCTTACAATCTTCCCGATTCGTGCGTTCATGCACCATGCGAATCGTAAGATCATCGGGTACGAGCTTACCCGCGCTCATTATCGCTCGCATCTCCTCGCCCAACGGAGTATGCGCCGCTTTCATAGCGCGGAACATATCGCCCGTAGAAATCTGCTGCAAGCCCAGACGCTCTTGCAGAAGACGCGCCTGCGTCCCCTTTCCAGCGCCCGGCGCGCCCATTAGCACGATAATCTTAGACATAAAGTGATGAGTGATGAGTGATGAGTGATGAGAAAGAACAAGGGTTTATCTCATCACTCATCACTCATCACTGCTTTTCAGGCTCTTCGTCCGCGCAGCCTGCTGCCGGTGCCCAGGAAGCCCTCGTAGTTGCGCATGACTAGCTGCGCCTCTATCTGCGCGACTGTGTCCATTGCTACGCCTACTAGAATCAGCAAAGAAGTGCCGCCGAAATAGAATTGGTAGCCCATGCCTGTAGGAATCCAGCCGAAGCCCGGCGTGCTGCTGACGAAAGCGTCCAGCCATGTGCCTATGAACGGAAGGCGCGCGACCTTGAAACCGCTCAGCATGAACTGAGGCACGAATGCTATAACCGCTAAATAGATTGCGCCGACCGTAGTCAATCGCGTCAAGATATTTCTCAGATATTCAGCCGTTGCACGTCCGGGTCGTATGCCCGGCATAAAGCCGCCGTGCTTGCGCAGGTTGTCTGCGACCTCTTCGACGTTGAATACGATTGAGACGTAGAAGAACGTGAAGAAGATGATGAGCGACATGAATATTAATTCATAATATGGATCGCCTGCATGGAAGAGTTGGAAGAAGTTGAAAACCTTGCCCCACGTCGAACCCTGATTCTGCGGCGGAAAGGCTGCGAACAGACTCTGCGGCATAGAAAGAACCGATGATGCGAAGATCACTGGGATGACGCCGCCCATGTTTATCTTGAGAGGCATGGTGGTCTGCTGTCCTCCCACAAGCTGGCGACCTACGTGACGCTTTGCGTAGCTCACGGCTACTTTGCGGCGCGCTGCTTCTACGAAGACTATAAAAGCTATGATTGCTATCAACGCAATGACCAGAGCGATGACGCCAATGGTCTGAAGCGTGTCGCCGCCGCTAACGCGCTCGAAAACCTGCATGACGCCGCGCGGCAGTCCAATCACGATTCCAGCAAAAATCAGAAGCGAGATGCCGTTGCCAATGCCACGCTCGGTTATCTGTTCGCCTAGCCACATGACGAAGATCGTGCCCGTAGTCAGAGTTAGCACGCAGGTCAGTAGAAAGCTCCACGTAGGAGCGCCCACGCCGTTCTTCTGAAGCCACACGGCTACGAACGATGTCTGTACCATGCAGAGTCCGACAGTGAGATAGCGCGTCCACTGGTTTATTTTCTGGCGACCCATCTCGCCCTCTTCCTGCAACTTCTTCAATTGCGGCGAGACCACAGTCATCAACTGCAAAATAATTGAAGCCGTGATGTAGGGCGTGACGCCCAACGCGAAGACAGAGATTGTTCGGAAATTCCTTCCCGAAAAAAGGTCTAGCACGCCCAAAAGAGTGTTGCCGACTTCGTTCCAGACCTGTTCGAGACGAACCTTGTCAATGCCGGGCGTAGTAATGTGCGCGCCCAAACGATATATAGCCAGCAAGCCAAGCGTGAAGAAGATGCGCCTGCGCAAATCCGGCACATTGAACATGTTGCGAACGGCTGCGAAAAACTTTTCCATAAGACCTCGCCTCTGGCTCGGATTCAATTTCTGACTTCGAGTAAAAAAACCCGAGTATGCTTTAACGCGAAGGCAGAAAGCAAAGGCAGCAACTTGACCAACTTCCGCCTTAAAACCTTCTGCCTAAAAATTTAATAAACATCGCCTGCTATTTTAAGCAGTCTTAGTGGGAGCGGCACCGATTAATGTAACAGCACCGCCAGCCCGTTCTATCTTCTCACGCGCGCTCTTCGTGAAGCGGTGCGCCGAAACACGCAGCGCTTTCGTCACGTCGCCCGTGCCGAGCACAACTACGTCGTGCTTAGCCTTCTTGATTATCCCTCGGTCGTGCAGAACTTCAGGCGTAACCTCTTCATTTGCGTCGAAGTGTTTGTCTAGCGCCGCAAGGCTAACTTCGATCCACTCTTTCTTGAAGATGTTGGTGAAGCCGCGCTTGGGAAGACGGCGATGAAGCGGCATCTGACCGCCCTCGAAACCCACCTTGCCCGAATAGCCCGAACGAGATTTCTGTCCCTTGTTGCCGCGCCCGGCTGTTTTGCCCAAGCCCGAACCGGGGCCACGCCCCAAACGCTTCTTCTTATGAGTCGCGCCCTTTGACGGATGCAAGTTATTAAGACTGAGTGCCATGATGATTAAACCTATTTTGGATTTTAGATTTTGGATTTTAGATTGGAATAGCTGCCATCATGAATTTTGGATTTAAGGATTCGACTTCTTAAAGACTTAATCCAAAATCCAAAATCTAAAATCCAAAATCGGTTCTACTCTATGATTCGCAGCAGGTGCGGGACTTTTTCGACGAAGCCGCGCATGGCCGGAGTGTCCGGGCGCTCGACTATCTGGTTGAGCTTCGTCAACCCCAGACTTTTGACTATCTGCTTGTGCGTCTCTGGCGCGGCAATAGTGCTGCGATAATACTGTATGCGAATCGTTGCGCCGCCCGCCGCCTGTGCTTGATTCTTTTCTGCCATATAACCTCTGTGACAAGTGACGGGCAAGAATAATTTTTAATCTTTAATTATAAGATTTTAGATTTCAGAAAGAAGCTAACTGCTTCTACTTAAAACCAGGAATTAAAAATTAAAAATGGTTCCGTCTTGTCACTGCTTTTACAATTCTTCGACCTGCTTGCCGCGCAGGCGCGCGACTTCCAACGGGTCTTTCATTCTGAGCAGTCCGTCAAAGGTTGCGCGCACTACGTTGTGCGGGTTGTTCGAGCCTAGAACTTTGGTGCGAACGTCGCGCACGCCTGCGGCCTGCATAACGGCGCGAACGGCTCCGCCAGCAATAACGCCCGTGCCTTCCGACGCGGGCTTCATCAGCACGCGGCCTGCGCCGTACTCGCCTATGAGCGCGTGCGGCAGCGTGTTATTGATGATAGGCACGCGGATTAGATTTTTCTTCGCGGCTTCGATTGCCTTCTTGATTGCGAGCGGAACTTCGCGCGCTTTGCCTGAGCCGAAGCCAACGTGCCCGCCCTCGTCGCCTACTACGACGAGCGCTGCGAATGAAAGATTCTTGCCGCCCTTGACCACTTTGGTCACGCGGTTGATAGAGATGACCTGATCTTTAAGGTCAAGCCCCTGCGCTGGAATTCTCTGCTTGGGTTGTCTCATGCTTCTTTCCTACTGATTATCGCCTGTAGCAACGGCCTGCGCCTCTTCTGCCTCACCCTTATTCAATCCGGCCTCGCGCGCGGCTTCCGTTAGTGCACGCACGCGACCGTGATAGAGGTAGCCGCCGCGATCAAAGACTACGCTGTTGATGCCAGCCGCGATTGCGCGCTCGGCAATTGTGCGACCAATGCGCTGTGCGGCTTCAACATTTCCGCCCGTACCGCCGCGCAAATCCTTTTCGACGGTCGAAGCGGACGCAAGCGTCTTGCCGTTCTCATCATCAATCACCTGAGCGTAGATGTGATTCAAGCTGCGATAGATTGCCATGCGTGGGCGCACGCTCGTGCCCCGCACCTTGCGACGTATGCGCTTGTGAATCGCGCTCCTGACCTGTGCTCTTTCTCTCTTTGCCATAACTTTTAGTTTTCAGTTTTCAGTTTTCAGTTTTCAGTTAATCACTTTCAACCGCGTGGCCGAAAACTTAAAACTGAAAACTGAAAACTGATTACTATTTGCCAGTCTTGCCCGGCTTCAATTTAATAGGCACATCACTGTAGCGCACGCCTTTGCCTTTGTATGCATCGGGCTTGCGAAGCTTGTGCATTTCGGCTGCGACCTGTCCCAGTTTCTGTTTGTCAATGCCCGTAAGCGTCAAGGTCGTCTGGTATTGTTGTATGCTGCTCTTCGTGCCCATGCGCTCTGCTTTCGCTTCGACGCCTTCGGGCAGCGGGAACTCAATCGGGTGCGAGTAGCCTAAGCTGAAAACTATCTTCTTGCTCTGCACGTCAGCCTTGTAGCCTACGCCCACAACGTCCATCTGCCTTGAAAACCCTTCGGTCACGCCCACTATGGCGTTGTTAGCAAGCGCACGGGCAAGCCCATGACTCGCAGCCAATTCGTCAGACGAGCGCTCCGCTATAAGCTGGTCGCCTTCCTGACGAAACGTGATGCCTTCAGGAATTGGCGTCCTTAAAGTCCCCTTCTTACCCTTAACTTCCAACTCGCGCTCGCCAATCGTGACAGTGACGCCGCCAGGAATCGTGATAGCCTTTTTACCAATGCGAGACATAATCAACCTCAAGGGATGAGGGATGAAAGAAAAGTATTCATCCCGTTCTTATTCATCCCTCATCCCTCATCCTTCATCCCTTAATAGATTTCTGCCAACACTTCGCCGCCGACGTTTTCGCGGCGGGCGGTTTTGCCGCTCATCAACCCTCTGGAGGTCGAGACGATATTGATGCCGTAGCCGCCCAGGACTCTGGGAATCTCGCCCGCCCCGCGATAGACGCGGCGACCGGGGCGCGACACGCGCTCAAGGTGCGTGATGGAGCTTGTGCCACGCGCATCGTAGCGAAGGAAGATGCGTATGACGCGCCTTGCTCCATCGCCCTTGACGACGAAGTTGTTGATGTAGCCCTCTTCTTTAAGAATACGGGCGATCTCTAATTTCAACTTGGAAGCCGGAATGTCCACGCGCGAGTGCTTCGCCCCTATGGCGTTGCGAATCCGCGTCAGCATGTCGGCAATAGGATCAGTCATTACTAAAACTCCAGTGATGAGTGATAAGTGATGAGTGATGAGATAAGAACTAAATGCTTTTTCTTATCACTCATCACTCATCGCTTATCACTGTTTTTCCTTACCAGCTTGATTTCACGACGCCCGGAATCTGGCCTTGCAGCGCGAGTTCTCGGAAGCATATGCGGCACAGGTTGAACTTGCGCAGATAGCCGCGCGGTCGCCCGCATCGCTTGCAGCGCGTGTAAGCGCGCGACGAGAACTTCGGTTTCCGGTTCGATTTCGCAATCAGTGATTTCTTTGCCATATAATTCGTAAATGGTGAATGGTGAATGGTAAATGGAAATGGCTTTCTTCTATTCACCATTCACCATTTACCATTTACCTATTGTCTAAAAGGCATGCCAAGCGCTTTCAGTAGCGAGCGTGCCTGGTCGTCGTCGCGCGCGGTCGTGACGATTGAGATGTTCATGCCGCGCGTCTTGTCCACCTTGTTAAAATCAATTTCGGGGAAGATAAGTTGCTCGCGTATGCCTAGCGTGTAGTTGCCGCGACCGTCGAATGCTTTGGGCGAGACGCCGCGAAAGTCTCTCACGCGCGGCAGCGCGACCGTAATCAGACGATCAAGGAATTCGTACATGCGGTCGCCGCGAAGTGTGACCATCGTGCCAATGGGCATGCCCTGACGCAATTTGAAATTGGCTATGGATTTTTTCGCCTTCGTGACCACAGGCTTCTGTCCCGTGACTGCGCGAAGTTCATCTGCCGCCGTATCAAGCACTTTCGAGTTTGCTACGGCCTCACCCATCCCCATATTAATGACTATCTTCTCAAGGCGCGGAATAGCCATAGGGTTCGCTATGCCGAACTCCTTCGAGATAGCCGGGGCAATCTCTTTCTGATAACGCTCTTTCAACCTTGCTGCCATATAAACCTCAGTGATAAGTGATAAGTGATGAGTGATGAGATAAGAACTAAATGCTTTTTCTTATCACTTATCACTCATCACTTATCACCGCTTTTTACTTCTCCAAGCTCTGCCCGCTCGCGGCTGCTACGCGAATCTTCGAGCCGTCGCCCTCGACCTGATATTTGACGCGGGTCGGTTTACCCGACTGTGGGTCAATCAACTGTACGTTCGAGATGGCGATGAAAGCCTCTTTATCAATAATGCCGCCGCCGCGATTCAGGCCGGGGTTGGCTTTCTGATGTCTCTTTATGATGTTCGTGCCCTCTACCTTGACTTTGCCTTTGACGGGCAGGACTTCTAGCACGCGACCGCGTTTCCCTTTGTCTCGACCGGCGATGATCACGACGGTGTCATTCTTTTTAACTTTCGCTCGCTTTATTCCCTTGTTCATCTCTTAAATCACCTCCGGCGCGAGTGAGACTATTTTCATGAAATTGCGGTCGCGCAGTTCGCGCGCCACAGGCCCGAAGACGCGCGTGCCAATCGGCGTATCGTCCGGCTTAATCAGCACGCAAGCGTTCTGGTCGAACCTGATATAGGTGCCGTCCTTGCGTCTAACCTCTTTGCGCGTGCGAACGATGACTGCGTTCTGCACTGTTCCCTTTTTGACAGCCCCGTCGGGCGTAGCCTCTTTCACGGCGACCTTGATGCGATCACCCAAAGAAGCGATCTTCCCGGTAGAGCCGCCAATCGGCATAATCATCTCGACGCGACGCGCCCCCGAATTGTCCGCAACCTCCAGAGAGGTCTGCATCTGAATAGCCATTGCTCACTCCGTTCGCAGTTTTCAGTTTTTAGTTTTCAGTTTTCAGTTAAAAGCTTTTCGCTCTTTGCTGAAAACTGAAAACTATTTCGCTGCTTTCTGCAAAATCTCTACGACGCGCCAGCGTTTGCGGGCTGAAAGCGGTCTGGTCTCTACTATGCGCACCTTGTCGCCTACGGTCGCGCCGGTTTCGTCGTGCGCCATGAACTTAGAGGTTCGGCGCACATAGCGGCGATACTTCGGATGAAGAACCTTTCGGTCAACTCTGACCACGACCGTTTTCTGCATCTTGTCAGAAGCCACTATGCCGACTTTCTGCACACGCGTACCACGCTTTCCGGCTTCCGCGCCGGTAGAATCGCCAGCTTGCGCGTCAACATTGGGCGCAACCTCGTGCGCAAGCGTCTCGCCCGCCCGTGCGCCTTCGGCCACCTGCGCCTCGTCCGAAGTCGGCTTCACATCTTGATTATCTTCTGTTGCCATCTCTTACCTCGTGAATGGTAAATGGTAAATGGTGAATGGAAGAACCGCTTTTTACTATTTACGATTTACCATTTACCTTCCTGCTGTCGTCTCGCGCTCGCGCATGATTGTTCGAATACGTGCGAGCGACTTCTTCTCCTGTCGAATCTTTTTGATCGCATCAACTTCGCCTAGAGCGAGTTTGAAGTTAAGCCTGAAGAGCGATTCTTTCAGGCGAGCCGCTTCCGCCTTCAACTCTTCTTCCGGCGTGTCGTGCAGGCGATCAACCTCTTCGCGTCTCTTTGCCATTAGATAACGCCTCCTTCCTGCTCTGCGCGCGTGACGAATCTGGTCTTAATCGGAAGCTTTTGCGCCGCAAGCCTCATGGCCTCGCGCGCCGTTGGTTCGTCAACGCCCTCAATCTCGTAAAGGATGCGCCCAGGTTTCACAACCGCCACCCAGTATTCCGGCGCTCCCTTGCCCTTGCCCATGCGCGTTTCCGCAGGCTTCTTTGTGATGGGCTTATCGGGGAACATGCGAATCCAGATTTTGCCGCCGCGCTTGATGTGGCGCGTCATTGCAATACGCGCGGCCTCTATCTGGCGGTCTGTTATCCACGCAGGCTCAAGCGCTTTTAATCCATACTCACCGAAGCTCACCTCAGCGCCGCGAATCGCCTTACCCGTCATGCGCCCCTTCATCTGCTTACGGTGCTTTACCTTCTTCGGCATCAACATAAGTGCTCACTCCGTTCGCAGTTTTCAGTTTTTAGTTTTCAGTTTTCAGTAAAAAGCTTTTTGCCTCGTTCTGAAAACTGAAAACTAAAAACTGAAAACTGTTCTTATGATCTGTCCCCGCGTCCTCGTCCTCCGCGCTCGCGCCCTTCACCGTCGCGGCCTTCGCGTTCACGGCGTGTGCGTGCGCGACGCTCGCGCCCGTCAGCGCCGCGAGGCTCGTTAATCGGGTCTGTGCCCGTGCCGCGAGCCATAGCAGCTTTCGGGTCAAGAATCTCGCCGCGATAAATCCAGACCTTCACGCCTATGACGCCGAAGGTCGTGTTGGCTTCCGCGAATCCGTAGTCAACGTCTGCGCGAAGAGTGTGAAGAGGAAGCTGCCCTTGAAGATGCCACTCGCTGCGCGCAATCTCAGCACCGTTCAACCGGCCAGAGACTTTGACCTTGATGCCCTGCGCTCCGAATCGCAGAGACTCTTCTACAGCCTTTCGCATTGCGCGACGAAAAGCTATGCGCTTCTCTAATTGAGCGGCGATTTTTTCGGCCTGCAATTGGGCATTCAATTCTGGCTTGTGAATCTCCTGAATCGAAACGAGCACTTCGCGTCCGGTCTTCTCCGAAAGATCGCCTTTCAGTTTGTCAATCTCCGCGCCTTTGCGCCCGATGATGATGCCGGGGCGCGAGGTGTAGATGATTATCTTCAGGCGGTTGGCCGCGCGCTCAACATCAACGTGCGAGACGCCCGCTCCTGCGAAGCGCTGCTTCAAATCCTTCTTGAGCTTCAAATCTTCCAGAAGGTACTCGCCGAACTGGCGCTTGGCGAACCAGTGCGAGTGCCAATCTTTGTTGTAGCCCAATCGGAAGCCGTATGGATGAACTTTCTGACCCACTCTATTTCTCCGTTTCGCATCGCATCTCAAGTTTGAGAAGTTAAATAACTAAAATCTCTTGCGGGATGCTTATCTCGAATCTACTGAGTTTGAAATATCTGAAATCTCAAATTTGAAATTTCAAATTCCAAATTAAAAGCTATTCTTCGCCCGCGCCCTCTTCCTTTTTCGCAGCCGCTTTCTTTGACGTGCGCGTGGTCGCAGTCTTCTTTTCGCCCTCACTCTTCGACGCCGTGCGCTTTGCACGAGGCGCTGCTGCCGCGCCGCCGCGCCTTCTAGACTTGCTCTCTTCTAGCTTCGCTGGCTTAGCCCCGGAAACCTTACCCTTGCCGTTGCCCGTGACCGCTGCCTTTTCATCATTCGACAGAAGGATGGTGACGTGGCAGAAGTGGCGGCGCTCGCGGTAGGCACGACCCTGCGGCGCTGGTCTCATGCGGCGCTGAAACTTTGTCTTGCCGCGATCAACGTAAGCGGCTTTCACCCACAGTTCGTCAACGTCAATCGCAACGTTCGCTTTCTCCGCAGCCTCGTTCGCGTTGGCTATGGCCGAACGCATGCACTTCTCTACGTGAGGCGCTGCGCGCTTGTTCGTAAACTGCAAGATCGCCAAAGCCTCGTTGACGTTCTTGCCGCGAATCATATCCACCACCAAACGCGCCTTCTGCGCCGACCCTCGAATATGTCTTGCACTGGCTCTTGCTTCCATGCTCACTCCGTTCGCAGTTTTAAGTTTTAAGTTTTAAGTTTTCAGAAAGAAGCGCAAAGCTTTTAACCGAAAACTGTAAACTAAAAACTGAAAACTATTTCCTCGCTACTTTCGACGACTTTTCTGCTTTCGTGCCCGAATGCCCTTTGAAGGTGCGCGTGGGCGCGAACTCGCCTAGCTTGTGGCCGACCATGTTTTCGGTGACGTAGATGGGCAGATGTCGCCTCCCGTTGTGAACGCCGAAGGTCATTCCGACCATGTCCGGCGTGATCATAGAGCGGCGCGACCATGTCTTGATCGCGGGCGGACGAGCCGCGCCACTGCGTATGCGCTCCACTGCCTTACGAATGCTCTCGTCAATGAACGGCCCTTTTTTAACTGAACGTGCCATAGTTACTCCATTTTGGATTTTAGATTGCCGATTTTGGATTGAAAGATAACTCGATGGGTTCGAGTTGATTCAATCCGTTCGCTAATCCAAAATCCAAAATCTAAAATCCAAAATCACTTCACTCTTCTATCGCGCACGATCATCTTCTGAGTGCGCTTGTTGTTGCGCGTCTTGTAGCCGCGCGTAGGCTGTCCCCAGGGCGTAACGGGGTGACGACCGCCAGATGTTTTGCCTTCGCCGCCGCCGTGCGGGTGATCCACAGGGTTCATAGCAACGCCGCGAACATGCGGGCGTATGCCTTTCCAACGAGAGCGCCCTGCCTTGCCGTAAGAGATGTTCTCGTGCTCTACGTTTCCGACCTGGCCGACAGTCGCTTTGCAGACAACGGGCACGCGGCGAACTTCGCCCGAAGGCATGCGAAGCTGAGCGTAGTCACCCTCTTTCGCCAAAACTTGCGCGAACGAGCCAGCCGAGCGAGCCATCTGCCCGCCCTTTCCGGGACGCATCTCTATGTTGTGAATCTGCGTTCCCAGAGGGATGTTGCGTATGGGCAAGCTATTGCCGGGAAGAATGTCTGCTTCAGGCCCGCTCATCACAGTCTTGCCGACTTCCAACCCTATGGGCGACAGTATGTAACGCTTCTCGCCGTCAAGATAAGTGATCAGAGCTATGTGAGCCGAGCGATTCGGGTCGTACTCAATCTGAGTTACGCGACCGGGAACATTGTCCTTGTCCCGCTTGAAATCAATGATGCGGTAGAAGCGCTTGTGGCCGCCGCCGCGACGACGCACAGTTATGCGCCCGTCATTGTTTCGCCCCGAAATACGCTTCTTCGGCTCAAGCAGAGATTTTTCTGGCTCTGCTCCCATGGTCAGCTCATCGCGCGTCAAATAGGTCTGGTAACGACGCGCTGGCGATGTCGGTGTAAGTTTCTTAATTCCCATAATTCAATTTTGGATTTTGGATTGCCGATTTTGGATTAGCGAACGGATTGAATCTGACGAACAAGCTCTCTTTCAATCCAAAATCCAAAATCTAAAATCCAAAATGGTTAGATCGCTTCGCCGTAATCAACAGGCTTCTCGCCATGCTTCAGTGTGACGTAGGCTTTCTTCCATGAAGGCTTGCGGCCTTCAAAGCGCCCGCGCCTAGCCATCTTGCCCATGTAGTTGATCGTTCGCACCTGATCAACCTTGACCTGGAAGATTGTCTCGACCGCAGACTTGATTTCGGGCTTGGTCGCATGACGGTCAACGCGGAAGGTCAAAAGCTGCCGACCGTCCTGCGTCTCTTCTTTAGCCACTAGCGCCTTCTCTGTAATCACAGGCGACTTGATGATGTCCCAAACAGTTCTCATCCTGGTTTTACGCCGCCTCCTCCGTCGCGTTATCCACAGCCGCGTCGCTCTCTTCTTCACGCTCGATTGTCTGCTCTTCGTTGCCCTGTCGCTTCGAATCCAGAAGCTCTGTCAACTCAGCTACAGCCGCGCGCGAGATCAAAAGCTTTTCGTGGTAGAGCAGATCGTAGATGTTCAGGCCATAGCTGTTGACGACCTTAGCGTTCCTGACGTTGCGCGATGCACGCAGCAGAAACTCGTTGTCGAGCGAATCAACGATGAGAGTCTTACTGTCCGAGAGTCCGATTTTCGTCAACGACTCTATAAAAGATTTCGTCTTCGCTTCGTCCAGCTTGAAAGCATCCAGCACAACGACGTTGCCTTCGCGCAGCCGCTCCGAAAGTGCAGAGCGAAGCGCCCCTCGCTTCATCTTCTTCGGCATGTTGTAAGACCAGTCGCGCTCGTGCGGCCCGTGCGCGTTGCCGCCGCCTTTCCACAGAGGCGAGCGTATAGAGGCTATGCGAGCGCGCCCCGTCCCCTTCTGCTTCCAGAGCTTTCGGCCTGAGCCGGAAACATCGCCGCGCGTCTTCGTGCCGACCGTGCCAGCCCGCGCGTTCGCCAGAAAATTTCTGACCGCAGCGTGAATCAGCGATTCGTTCAACGCCGCGCCGAACACCACGTCGGATAACTCAACCTCTCCGACCTCTTCATTCTTTAAATTGCGCACCTTAACGGTAGGCATAGCTCACTCCGTTCGCAGTTTTTAGTTTTCAGTTTTCAGTTTTCAGTGGAAAGCCTTTCGTCCCTTTCTGAAAACTGAAAACTGTAAACTGAAAACTATCTTTTCGCTTTCTTAATAATCACTACGCTGCCGTTCGCGCCCGGTACTGCGCCGCGCACCATCAGCAGGTTGTTCTCAACATCAACGCGAGCGACCGTCAATCCCTTAACGGTCACGCGAACGTCGCCCATGTGGCCTGATGAGCGCGTGCCCTTAACGACGCGAGACGGATAGGCCGACGCGCCTATTGAACCCGGCGCTCGCACGTTCATAGAGCCATGCGACTCAGGCCCGCGATTGAAGTTGTGGCGCTTCACAGTGCCTGCGAAGCCGCGTCCCTTCGAGCGGCCTATTACTTCAATCGCATCGCCGTCCGCGAACAGGTCAACGAGAATTTTGTCGCCAACGTTTGTCGCTTCCGTTCCATCTT
>Ga0209027_1000532_pt1 | contig 13610 bp, 11 predicted proteins | sample GraSoi013_1_20cm_3_FD_185821 | JGI IMG/M metagenome (GOLD analysis project Ga0209027, IMG submission 185821) | Grasslands soil microbial communities from the Angelo Coastal Reserve, California, USA - Sample 09_27_2013_1_20cm (SPAdes) (version 2) | ecosystem: Environmental > Terrestrial > Soil >...
CGCTGCATCGTCTCCACGATCGCCTGATGCAGCGGCTCGCGAATGACCACGCCGTAATCGACACCGCCCTGCGCCATCGCGGTGTAATCGACCGCAGTGCGTCGCAGATCGATCACGTCGACACGGGGAAGCCTCCCGCCTCCGACACGATCCGGAAGCGTGAGGAGCGTGTATTTGTCTGCCTCCGCATTTGACCAGCTCTCGAGCGACGGTGTCGCGCTGCCGAGCACGGTGATCGCGCCTTCGTTGCGCGCTCGCACAATCGCCACTTCTCTGGCGTGGTAGCGCGGAGTCTCGCCCTGCTTGTAGCTCGACTCGTGCTCTTCGTCGACGATGATCGCGCCAAGATTCTCCAGCGGAGCAAACACGGCAGAACGCGCTCCGACCACTATTCGCTTCTCGCCACGCTTGAGCCCGAGCCACGCATCGTAGCGCTCGCCCTCGCTCAGTGCGGAATGCAGAACCGCGATCTTGTCCCCAAACGCGGCGCGGAAGCGATCCACAGTCTGCGGCGTGAGAGCAATCTCGGGCACCAGTACGATGGCCGTCTTCCCTCTCTCCTCGACGATCTTTCTCAGCAGCTCAATGTAGACGAGGGTCTTGCCGCTGCCGGTGATACCGTGCAGCAAAAACACCGATCCCGGGTCGGCCGCTGCCATCGTGTCGATCGCAGCCTGCTGCGCGGCGGTCGGCTGCAACCGTGTCGACGATATTCCACCACGCGAGGTGAACGGATCGCGCTCGACTTCCTCTTCTTCGATGACAATCAGTCCACGCTTCTCCAATGACTTGAGAACCGACGGCGAAAAATCGAGCTGAGAGCCTAGATGCTCCGCAGTAGTGCGGCCGCCGAGCGATTCGATCAGCTCGAATACCGCGCGCTGCTGTCTGGAGCGCGAAAAGGTCTTGTCGCGCTCCATCAATGAAGGAATCTCGGCGCCAAGACGAACAACTCGCCGCGTTTTGCGCGATGGCTGCGGAGTCTCGGCGCCGGTCAGCGCCGCCGGTAGCACGGCGCGCAGGACAACGCCAAGCGGCACGACGTAGTAGTCGGCCATCCACTTGCACAGCTCGAGCAAGGACGCACCGATCGCCGGTTCGACATCGGGCGAATCGACAACCGCCTTTGGTTTTCGTTTCAGCGGGCTCGCGTCACTCAAGCCAACGCAAATTCCGACTTCCTTGTCGTTGCGGAGAGGGACGATCACCCGCGAGCCGATTCTTACCGGGTTGGCGAGGCCGTCCTCGACTGCGTATGTGAATGTCTGGAACAGCGGCAGTGGCAGCGCCACCTGCACGAATTGCGGTGGGGCCGTTCGCTCACGCACTCTGGAATGCTGATGCGAGATCGACGCTTGGGGATGCTGTGGCTCCCAGTCCGGGTCCATCAGTCAATTTTACTCGCCCGCCGGCGATCGTGACGCCACGGAATGGATCCGTTGATAGAAGGGCGGCACCGTCGAAGTCCGAGTAGTCGAGTAATGGCGATATCTGAGCGATCGCCGAGATGCCAAGCGAGCTCTCGATCATGCAGCCAGCCATCACCTGCATATCCAACGCGCGTGCTGCGTGCACCATGCGCAGGGCTTCGCGCAAACTGCCACATTTGGCCAGCTTAATGTTGATGCCGTCGACGGCGCCATGGAGTTTTGCAACATCGGTCGCAACAAGACAGGATTCGTCGGCAAAAACGGGCAGCCTTGATCGTTCCCGCACGAAACGCAGCCCTTCGATGTCGTTGGCGGCAACGGGCTGCTCGATCATCTCCACGCCCTGATCCGCCAGAAAACTACTCATCTCCACCGCGTGCTTCGCCGTCCAGGCCGCGTTTGCGTCGACGCGAAGCCTTTTACTCGGCGCGACACCGCGGACGATGCGCACGATCTCCATGTCGCGCTCGGTGCCCAGCTTGATCTTGAGAATCGGGTACTCCTTCGCTTCGGTGACGCGTCGCTCGAGCTCCTGGTTCTCAGCGATGGCGATGGTAAAGCTGGATTGCGGAGTCTTGTCGGCATCCAGGCCCCAGAGACGATAGACAGGCAGTCCGAGCTTCTTGCCGACGAGGTCGTGAAGCGCCGAGCTGACGGCGCTTTTAGCCGCCGCGTTTCCTCGCAGGACACGATTCAGATGTGCCTCGGTGCTCTCGAGCGCAAACCGATCGGCGCGCTCCAGAATCGGTTTGAACTGGGCAAGCGCGGAAATAACGGTCGCGACCGACTCGCCGTAATAACGATTGGGAGCCGCTTCGCCGAAGCCTTCAACGCCATCGTCATCGGTCAGTCGCACAATCACGTTGCGGTGATGCGCGTAACCGCCGCGCGCGATCACGAACGGATGCGTGGGATTGAGCTCAATTGTCTGGTGCGAGAGCTTCATCCCGCCGCTACGGCTGGCGTCGAGCGTGCGGTGCGCGCCATTCTGAATTCATTGTGCGCGCCGGCAGTGGCAAGGAAGCCTATCAACGCGTCAGCCAGAGCGTTCCCGCGCTCGAACCGGTTCGCGGGATTTTTCTCGAGGCACTTCATCACGATCTGCGACATCTGCGCCGGGATGCGTGAATCGACGACGTCGGGCGCAACGGCCGTCTCGGTGACGTGCTTGTAACTGATCGAATAGCTGTCGGCTCCGTCGAACGGCGGAAAGCCGAGCAGTGTCTCGTACATCACCACACCCAGGCCGTAAAGATCGCTGCGTCCATCAAGCAGTTTTCCGCGCGCCTGCTCGGGCGACATGTAGTGAGGCGTTCCCATCACGTTACCACTCCCCGTCATGCGGCTGCGAAAATGTCCGGTCGCAATGCCGAAGTCGGTGACGAGCGCATTTTCGTCTTCGTCGAAGAGAATGTTGTCCGGCTTTATGTCGCGATGTACCAAACCGCGACGATGCGCGTAGTCGAGGCCGGTCGCAACTTGTGCGGCGATCGCCGCCGTCGTCTCCGCGGTGAGCGACCGGTGCCCGCCAATTCGATCGCTGAGCGTGCCGCGCGCCATGAAGGGCATCACCAGATAAACGTGATCGTCGACCATGCCGAAGTCGATGATCTTACAGATATGCGGGTGCATCAGCTGCGCAGCCGATTCGGCCTCGCGCTTGAATCGTTCGCGCATCTCTGATTCGCGGGCCAGATGCGGGTGCAGCACTTTGATCACCACCGGCGAATCGAGCGCGACGTAGAGGGCGAAATAGACGCTCGCCATTCCGCCTTCGCCGACTCGGTGCATAATCGTGTAGCGGCCACCCGTCACCTGGCGCAGCGCCGTTACCGATGGATCAGGCGGAGACTGACGCTTATCCGAGCCCTCCGGCATGCGGATGCCACAACGTACGCAGCGTGACGCCTCTCCCCTGTTCCAGCTGCCGCAATCAGTACAAAACATCGATCAGCCTCCGAACTGCATGCGCACGAAATCGTACGGCGGCCACGGGCCGGTGACACGGAAGTCGAGCGTGGATTGGCGCTCCGCTTCCTTGTTCACGGTTTCCTTGAATGACTCCCAACGCTGGCTGTCGACGAGGAACGATGCGCGCGCGACCACTCCGTCTTCATCGTCGTCGTCGGCTCTGGGCAGCGTGACGGTCGCCGACGCCTGACTTCTGAGGTTTCTGAGACTCTCGGCGGCGAGTGCCGCGAAGCTGCGCTCAGCTTCACCATCGCGCTCGCCCGGGCGGCTGGTGATGCTGACACGGGCCGCAGCATGCCCCTCGATCACGGCCAATGCTTCGGTGAGGGTGAAATAGTGCAGCTCGAGCCAGCGCAGGAGGGTGTTTTGTGACTGGAACACAGTGCCTGGAGGCGCGGGCAGGACCGCAACGTTTTCGTAAGCCTGCTCGAGAACGTGCAGGTAGCGTTGCGTATCTTCCTCGGAGAGCGGCGACGCTGAGTAGTGCGCCGGCTCGACGATGGCAGCGAGTGCGCGGAAGTGCACCAGCGACGTTCCCTCGACGAGGGACGTCGCCTGGCCAGACTCCACCGCCGCTACTCCGTAAAGACGGAGCGCCACTAAAGAAGCTTGAGCCATTTGATGCCAGCGAGGATTACGAGGCCGAGGGCCAGCTGCGACAACACGAGGATCATGAAACCGTGCGGATGCGAGTGAAGCGGGATATGCTCGAAGTTCATGCCCCACATTCCGCTCACCACGACGAACGGAAGCGTGACGGTCGCGACCACGCTGAGAGCTTTGGTCGCCATACCTAGACGATTTGAAACCTGCGTTAGATAACTGTCCAGGGTACTGCTGAGCAGGTCCCGGAAGGTCTCCAGGGAATCGTAGATCCGGAGCACGTGATCGTAGATGTCCCGGAAGTAGATCTGTGTCTCTGGCGACAACAAAGTGCTCGGCCGGTTGGTGAGCACGCTGAGGGCATCCCTCTCGGGTGCCAGGTGTCGCCTGAGATTCAAAACGAGTCGCTTGACCGCGAAGACTTCGCGCAGAACCGTCTGATCGAAGCTGGCAAAGATCTTCGCCTCGAGGCTGTCCATGAACTCATCGAGCTGGTCGATGATCGGGAAATAGGCATCTACCGCCTGGTCCACAATCGTGTGCATTAGCTTCGCTGGCCCGTGTCCAACCAGTTCCGGTTTGCGCTGCAACAGGTCGACGGTGGCCTGGACAGGATTGGTTTCACCCCCATGCACGGTGACGAGATAGTTCTTGCCGAGGAAGAAGCTGATGTTGACGGTCTCGAGGTCGTAGGGATCGTCGGTAGTCTCGCAAAACGCGACAGTGCGGACGATCAGCAGCAGGTATTTGTCGTACTCCTCCAGCTTGACCCGCGACTTTGAATTCGTCGCTTCCTCGATCGCCAGTGGATGAAAATGGAACACCTCCGCCAGGATCGACTCCTCGCTCGGGTCGCGTAAGTCGAGATCGACCCAAAGGGTTCCCTCGCCGGACGCAAGGATCGTGGAGATCTCCTCGCGCGACAGGTCGTGACGGATTCCGCTGCGATTGTCGTTATAGGCGGTCCATAGCTCCGGCTCGCTGGATGGCCGAACCTGCTGCAGCGGCCTCAATGCAACGCTCATGGGCTTGAAGTTAGCGGCTAGGTTGCGAGGGCGCCCAGATGCGCAACGGCGGCTGCGCCGACCCGATCAGGTGCGTAACCGCCCTCGAGCGCACTCACCAATCGACCGTCGCACCAGGCATCAGCGCGCTGCATCAACGATCTCGTAAGTCCCACAAAGTCCTCGATCTCGAGAGTGAAGCCGCCCAACGGATCGCCAGCGAGCGAATCGAAACCAGCGGAGATCAGGATCAGATCGGGAACGAAGCCGGCGGTAGCGACGTCGACACCTCGCTCGAATGCATCGACGTATTCCTGGCGCTCTCGACCGGCGGGCATCGGGATATTCCAGACGGTGCGATTTGGCCCGCGATCTTCCGCTGCACCAGTTCCGGGATACCACGGCCATTGATGCATCGAGACGAAGTGGATGTCGGGCTCATTCTCGACCAGCGCCTGGGTGCCGTTGCCGTGATGCACGTCCCAGTCGACGATGAGAATCCTTTGCAGACCGTGCTTCTTGCGCGCGTAGTGCGCGGCGAGCGCGACGTTTCCAAAGAGGCAGAATCCCATCGCGCGATTGTAGACGGCGTGGTGCCCCGGGGGGCGCACCGCCGAGAAGCTGCGCGAATGGACGCCGGCGGCCGAGAGATCGACGGCTGAAAGGACACAACCAGCGCCCGCTGTCGCCGCGTCCCACGAACCTCCGCTCTCCACCGTGTCCGCATCAAGGCGTCCGCCGCCCTTCTCCGCCAGCGCGCGCACGGCACGAACATGAGCGGGGTCGTGTACCAGCTCCAACTCTTCAACCGTCGCGTGCCGACCTTCGACGTGCTCGACCCGGTGGAATAGCTCAGGATCCTCACGCAGCGCGCGGGTAATGGCGCGTAAGCGGCCGACGTGCTCGGGATGTCCCCAGCCGGTATCGTGACGGCCGCAATCGCTATGTGAGATGAACGCCGGTCGCCTGGCGACAATTGGCTCACCCACAGTTCTGCCCGGACACCCGCATGCGCGGGCTGATTATTCGACCGGGCGACGCCGGCGGTCGGAGATGAGGAAGATCGAGCCGTTACGCGCCTTGCTGGAGGAGATCGGCAGGTTCTCGTCGAGGATTTCCCAGCCGTGAAGCTTCACGACGTAGTCCTCTTCGTTCGCCTGCGGATAGAGCGTCCGTAGAGCCAATTGCTTGAGGCTTTTCACCGATGCCGAAGCGTCGGCATCGACGCGAATGGCATCCCACGCCTCCAGAACCTGCGCGCGCAAATGAAGAATCTGACCGCTGCCGCCACCGAGCCGCAGCGGTTCGCCCTGCGTGCGTAGCGCGCTCACGAACGGCACTGAGGTCGTCATACGCCGCCCGTGGTGGTGACGTCTTCGGGTACTGGCGCGAGGGTCGCCAGGAACCGGGCAACCTGCTGATCGAAGAGGTAAGTCGAGCCGGTGACGCGGGTGGCACCGTTAGCCGGGGATGCGGCAATCACAACTTCTTCTCCACCCTGGCCGCGCAAGCTCACGTGAGTCGCCGATTCCTGCTCGGGAAATGCCGCGTAGATCCCGGTCTGTCGTGCGAAAAACTGCTTTGCGGATTGCAGCACCTCCGCCGGACTCGATTTCGTGGTGGTTTCCTGCAAAACACGCTGACGTTGCGGCATTAATGACGTCTCAAGCAGTTGAAGTCGAATGGTTTGTGGAATCTAACGGCGCGGTACCGAGCAACAAGCTTCGCGAGCTACCGCGGTAAATATCTTGCAACTATGGGACGCGAAACCTACAAGCAAAGGAAGACAAAATGCTGACGAGCAGATCGCTGCTGCGCGCGCTTGGACTTGCCGCCGCGCTCTTTGCCATTCCCACCCAAGCCACCGACGCTCAAAGCGCAAGCAGACAGGCGTCGGTCGGACAGCTACCACCAGGTACCTATCGCCCCGAGTTCGGCACGATGTGGACGTTCGACGCGCCGCCGTTCGACTATTGGCGTCGAACCTATGGCTGGACGCCGGATCAGAAATGGCTCGATCATGTTCGACTTGCCTCAGTGCGACTTCCTAACTGCTCAGCGTCATTCGTGTCGTCCCGCGGGCTGGTGATGACCAACCACCACTGCGGTCGCTCCTGCACCGCGAGCTCGTCGCCGCCCGACTCGAACTACGTGGTGACGGGCTTCTCGGCGGGAACGCTCACCGATGAGAAGAAGTGCGCAGGGCTTTACGTCGATCAGCTGCAGTCCATTGAGAACGTCACGACGAGAGTGCGCGCCGCAGTAACGGGGGCGACGCCCGCGCAGCAGGCGGCACAACGAAGTGCGATCATTTCGCAGATACAAAGCGAGTGTCAACAACAAACTCAGCTTACCTGTCAAGTAGTGAACCTCTATCAGGGTGGGATGTACTCGCTTTATCGGTACCGGCGGTTCAGCGATGTGCGCCTGGTGATGGCACCCGAAGAAACCATCGCTTTCTTCGGCGGTGATCCGGACAACTTCACGTATCCGAGGTACGATCTGGATCTGACGCTGCTGCGCGTTTACGAAAACGGACAGCCTTATCAACCGACTGATTATCTGAAGTGGAGCCCGGGCGGCGCGACTGAAAACGAGCTGGTGTTCGTCGTCGGCAATCCCGGATCGACAGGACGGCTGAACACTGTCGCGCAGATGGAGTTCCTGCGGGACGTCGGCTACCCAGCGTCGCTGGCCGCCTACAAGAGACTGCTGGCGATCTATCCGATTCTCGAGAAAACAGACACGTCGGCAGCACGCCGCTACCAAAACGACATTTTTGGCATCGCCAACTCGCAAAAGGCCTACATCGGATATCGCGCCGGGCTACTGGACACGGCGAGCATGGCGACGAAGCGTGCATTCGAGCGTGAGCTCAGAGCACGCGTAGCGGCCGATCCGAAGTTGCAGGCTCAGTACGGCGGCGCATGGGACGCCATCGCGCGCGCGCAGACAGAGCTGGCATCGTTCAGCCCACAGCTTCGCTATTATGGATTTGGTGGGAATTCACAGCTGCTGCAGCTCGCCGCAGGTCTGGTGCGCGTTGCAAGCGAAGCCGGCAAACCCGACTCCGCGAGGCTAACGCAATATCGCGGCGCGGGACTCGAGAACATCAAGCGACAAATTGTCGCACCAAATCCGATCGACACCGCTTACGAGCGCTTGGCAATCGCAGCGCAGCTACGCGCTGCACAAGGCGAGTTGCCGGCGAGCGATCAGTTCCTCAGGACCGCGCTCAATGGCAAGACTCCGGACCAAGTCGCTGCTGATATGGTGCGCGGCACACGCATTACGGATCCGGCGGTGCGTCAACAGCTCGTAACTGGTGGACTTCCCGCGATTACCGCTTCGACTGATCCGCTTATCGTGTTTGCGCGAGCTGTCGATCCGCTCGCGCGCACGCAGCTCACCCGCGCGAACGCTCTGAACGCCATCATCGCATCGAACAGCGAGAAGATCGGTCAGGCGATGTTCGCCGCCTACGGTACGAACCTACCTCCGGATGCGACGTTCACGCTGCGCATCAGCGACGGTGTGGTAAAATCGTATCCATCGAACGGAACCATTGCGCCCTATAAGACAACGTTCTACGGTCTCTACGAGCGCTCAGCGGCATTCGACAATAAGGACCCGTTCGAGCTGCCGAAGCGTTGGGTCGACCGAAAAGCAAACCTGGATATGTCCACGCCGTACGACTTCGTTTCGACGAACGACATCATCGGCGGAAACTCGGGCAGCCCGGTCATCAACAAGAACGCGGAGGTCGTAGGCCTCGTCTTCGACTCGAACATCGAAGGCGTGTCAAACCGCTTCATTTTCTCTACAGCGATAGGCCGGACCGTGAGCGTGCACTCACGCGCAATTACCGAGGCGCTTCGCAAGATGTACGACGGATCTCGGATCGCCGACGAATTGCAGGGGCGGTGAGGCTATAGATCCCGGCTTGGGTCGAGGCGAGGTATCGCCGCGGCGGACACCTCGCCTCTCCCTCACAGGCCTCTAGAGGCGCGCTCCGGCAATCCGCGCGACGGCACCGTGAATGAGGCGGACGCCGAAGTGCAGCGACTCAATCGGGATGCGCTCGTCGTTGCCGTGCATCCTTTCTTCGTCGGCCTGAGACATGGGGAACGGCAGGACCCCGTACGCCTGGATTCCGAGGCGGCGGAGTCGCGCGCTGTCTGTTACGCCGGTGCTGAGATAGGGCACGACGGCGATTTTGGGGTCGAGTTCGTGCGCGGTGTCGGCAATTGCCTTGAACATCGACGAAGAGGGGTCAGAGGCGGGGGCCTCGATGCCTCGCTGAGTGACTTCGACCGTCACACCTGGTTCGGTGATCACGGCGCGGAGTCGGCCGACGACATCGTTGACAGACTGGCCGGGCAAAGTGCGCACGTTCAGCACTACCCCGGCAGTGTCAGGAATCACGTTGAATTGTTTACCGCCTTCGATCACTGTCGGTGAAATGCCGTTGCGCAAAACGGCGTTGAACACGGGGGTTTGCGATAGAATCCTGCCGGCGTCCGCCGAGCGAGCCTCGTGCGCGTCACCCAAATTGATCATCGCGGTCCGCTCGACCTGATTGGGCCAGATCTCGGCAAGTCGTGAGAAGAACTGCCGCGTTAAACCAGTCAGAAGCAGCGGCTCGACATGGTTCGACAGTTGGGCAATAGCACGACCGAGCCTGGCGATGGAGTTGTCTGGGAGCGGTACTGCGGCGTGCCCTGCGCTTCCGTGAGCAGTCACCGTTACCACGTGTGAGATTTTCTCAGCGGCCTGAACGGCCAGGTAGCAACGGCCCTGGTCGATGATTCGCGTCCGGCCACCCTCGTTCAGCGCGTACTCGGCGTCGAGCAGGTCTCGGTGATTCTCGACGAGCCAACCCATCCCCACCTCGCCGCCTGATTCCTCGTCACAGGTCGCAACGAAGACGACATCGCGCGACAGCTTCTGACCGCTTCGATCCAGCTCGCGCTTGAGCAGCAACATCGTCATCAGGTTGGCGGCAAGCATTCCCTTGTCGTCGATCGCGCCGCGACCGTACAGGTAGCCGCCATCGACATCAGCAGCGAAGGGATCGTGTGTCCAGCTCGCGCGCTGCACGCCGACGACATCCATGTGCGCGAGTAAAATTACCGGCCGCTCGTTGCCGTTGCCGCGAATTCGCGCTATGAGCTGCGCGCGATTCTTCTCGGGGGTGAGAAGCGTCGTGTCGACCCCTTCATTCTTGAGCGAGCCTTCCAGGTAAAGCGCGAGTGGGAGCTCACTACCAGGCGGATTGGTTGTGTCGAACCTGATGATCGTCTGCAGTCGCTCGATCGTTTCTGCACGGACGCGGTCCTGATCAGGCATCGAGCAACGCCTCGACCCTCCGAATCAGCGGATCGAACGAAAGGCCATCGGCTCCGGCGCGAGTCGCGATCTCCTCGGCACTTTCACGCTGTCCTTGCGCGAACAGCTCGCGCACCATCCATGGGCCCGCACTCGGATTGCGCCACCAATCGTTGTCGAATCGCGACGTCAGGCCTTCGTTCAGAATCGACTGCAGTTGCCACGCGCGCAAATAGCGCGCGGAATAAAAACGCGGGTCCACATCGACGAACGCATCAGCAGCGTCATACTCGAAACCCGTCGAGTTGCTGAGCAGCGACACGTAAAGATCGGGGAGCTCAGACCAGGCGACTTCACCGCTATACAGCGCGCGCTCGTAGAGAAACTTTGCGCAGTACCGGCGCAAGTAATGGAGCTCCTCGAATCCGGCCGTGCGCAAAAACTTTCCGACTCGTTGACCCTGCAATCCGGTGTAGCGTTGCAGCCAGCCTTTGTCCTGCATGCGATGGTCGAACAACATCGCATACGATTCGGTGACCGAGTTGTCACCCAGCCATCGAAACTCGAATGCATAATCGGGGCTGGCGTAGCCGAAGTGCAGTGCGTGGCCGAGCTCGTGAAGGAAAGTGTTGTAATCGCTCTGACCGCCGTGCGGGCGCAGCACCAGGTACACTTCCTGTGGCACGCGGACCGGCGAACAGAACGCTCGCGAACGTTTCCCTTCGCGCTCGCCGACGTCGAAAATGATACGACCCTTCGCTGTCGGATCGATTCCCATCTCGATCACCTGGCTACGGATGGCGCGGTCCATCTCGCTGGCGGGGAACGCGTCATCGTACTCGGACGCACGAAACAACGCCAGCGCGTCCGATCGCGTCGCCTCCGCCGCCGAGATGCCGAGCGATTTGCGCAGGACCTGCGGCAGACTGTCATCCCACATCGATTTCGTCTCGCCCAGGAATCGCTCGCATTCTTTCGCCAGTCCGGATAACGAGATTCCGGTGACGCTCTCGAAGGAAGAGTTATAATCGCGCGCGACACCGATCGACTCGATGTAGTCCTTCTCGCGCTGTAGTCTTTCGAGTCGCAGCGGAGCGTGTTCCGCTTTGACGAGCTTAACGCGCGCCTTGTCGAGCCCAAGTCGCAGATTGCGATCACGCGTGTTGCCGATCTCGATCGGAACCGCCTGGTACTGGATGACGCGGCCATCGGGCGAGTGCACGACCGCGGAGTTCTCCCACTCGATCTCGCGCTCGTCGAGTGCGGCGAGAGGCTTGGCCGCTTGCGACTCTATCTCCCATTCGAGCAGAAGCCGGGCGGATCGCTGCTCCTCGCTTCCCTGCGCCGCCGATTTGAAAGCATCGAGGCTCAGCTCGAGTGCCTCCTGCCCCAATACACGCTCGTACCGCTCGTAGATCGGGCGGAGCTCCGCCGACTTCTTGAGACCCGCGAACGCGAGATAACTCTCCCGCGAGATCGCTTCCATGAACGCCTGGCCTTCAGCTCGCAGGCGCTGAAGGTCGAGCGCGCTCACGACGCTGTCGACAGCTTGCGGGTCAGATAATCCGTGAGCTGCCCGGCTTCGACACGATCCTGCTGCAACGTGTCGCGATCGCGCACAGTCACCGTCGCGTTCGTCAGCGACTCGCCGTCAATGGTGATACCGAACGGCGTTCCCACTTCATCCTGTCGGCGATACCGCCTGCCGATGGCGCCGCTGTCGTCGTAGAAAATCGGAAAAGACTTGCGCAAATCATCAGCGATGCGCGTAGCCATCTCCGGCATTCCGTCCTTCTTGACGAGCGGAAAAACGCCGGCCTTGATCGGAGCCAGCGACGGATCGAGCCGCAGTACCGTCCGACCCTCTGTTTCTCCCGGCACTGCCTCTTCGCGATAACCGTTGACGAGCACGGCCAGAGTTGTTCGATCAGCGCCGACCGACGTCTCGACGACGTAGGGTACAAAGCGGCGATTGTTAGGCTGATCGAAGTACTCGAGCTTCTTTCCCGAGAACTTCTGATGCTGGGTGAGATCGAAATCGCCGCGATTGTGCACGCCCTCGATCTCCTGGAAACCGAGCGTCCCACCAAAATCGAATTGCACGTCGAACGCAGCGCGCGCGTAATGCGCGAGCTCCTCCTTGCTGTGCTGATGGAATTGCAGCCGGTCCTTATCGAGTCCCAGCGCGAGGTGCCACTCCATTCGCTGCTGCTTCCAGTACTCGAACCATTGCATGTCGGAGCCAGGCTCGACGAAGAACTGCATCTCCATCTGCTCGAACTCGCGCGTGCGGAAAATGAAATTCCCCGGTGTGATCTCGTTGCGGAACGCCTTCCCGATCTGCGCGATTCCGAATGGAATCTTCTGGCGCGTCGACTGCTGAACGTTGAGGAAATTGACGTAGATGCCTTGCGCGGTCTCTGGTCGCAGATACACAACGGCTGCAGAGTCCTCGACCGGGCCCATGAACGTCTTGAACATCAGATTGAAAAGGCGCGCCTCGCTGAGCGTGCCCTTCATCCCGCACGATGGGCATTGCCCATCGGGCGTTCCAGGCGTGCCTTTGATCCGCGGATCGTCGGCGCGAAAACGTTTTTTACAATTCCGGCAATCGATGAGCGGGTCAACGAAGCCGCTCACGTGGCCGCTCGCTTCCCACACCCTCGAATTCATCAGGATCGCGGCATCCAATCCCTCGATGTCGTTTCGTGCACGCACCATCGCGTGCCACCAGCGGTCCTTGAGGTTTTTCTTGAGCTCGACACCGAGCGGCCCGTAGTCCCACACGGAGCCGGTGCCGCCGTAGATCTCTGAAGATTGGAAAATGAAGCCGCGTCGTTTCGCCAGCGACACGAGCTTGTCCATCACATCCGGCTGATTCGGCATCCGGGAAAAGTAGTCGGTTTGTTCAGGTGTCGAGTTCGGCACTTAGACGCGGCTCCGCCGGCGCGCGCTGTCCCATTAGACGCGCCACAATTCGATCGCCGTGATAGCGTCCATTTTCTATAAAAACCTTGTTGGCGTCATATCCAGCGACGACAACTCCGGCAATGAACAACCCTGGAATCGTTGTCTCGAGTGTGTCCGAGTTGTGCGCTGGGATCCCCGTCTTGGGATCGATCTGGACCCCGGACTCGCGCAGCAAGTCCAGACTCGGAGCAAAGCCCGTCATGATGTAAACCCGGTCGGCGTTGAGTCGCACTTCTCCATTCCGCGTCGTCAGCAAAACGGCGTCCGGATAAATCTCCTTCACTCGGCTCTCCCAGCAAACCTG
>Ga0209027_1000533_pt1 | contig 13601 bp, 12 predicted proteins | sample GraSoi013_1_20cm_3_FD_185821 | JGI IMG/M metagenome (GOLD analysis project Ga0209027, IMG submission 185821) | Grasslands soil microbial communities from the Angelo Coastal Reserve, California, USA - Sample 09_27_2013_1_20cm (SPAdes) (version 2) | ecosystem: Environmental > Terrestrial > Soil >...
ATGGTGTCCATATCCCGTTCGCCAAGCACGTGTATTTGATCCCAGCCTTCGTTGGGGACATCGCGCAGAGTCTGTTGTAAGAGGGCCGCGTGATAGGGCAAGACCTTTGCTTCGACTTTGCGTTGGCGCAGCTCGTTCCATTGCGCACAGGTCTCTTGCGAGATGTCGAAGATGAGCAGGCACGCCAGGAAGCCATACCTGCGCGCTATTTCGCGCAGTCGACGACGGGCCTCGGGGTAGAGGGCGGTACTGTCGGCTACAGTAAAGCGCCCCAGGTACAATCGTTTGCTGATGATGTAATAAAACAGGTCGAAGGTATCGCGATTGACCTGTTGATTGCTGGCGTCATCACAGATAAGCTCGCGACAATGATCGGATGACACAATGATGGTCGGGCCGAAACGTTTTGTCGCGAACGTACTTTTCCCCGAACCAGCGGGCCCGCACAGTACGAGAAGCGTTCTGGGAGGTACTCTCACGTGTATTGGCATACCTGTATCGCCTGCCGTGGCTCTCTCCATTATTGCGATGCATTCCTTCCTCTGGTATAATGGCCGTGCATACGTATACGTGCAACACATGCAACGTGTGTCTCGTAGATATAGATACACTTACGAACGTATTTTACTATATTCATGGGCTTCTCTCCGTAGGTGATTGCATCCATAAACAAACTACGAATGTTCATACTGATACTTCCCACGAGGGATAAAATAAGGAATGATACACAAGATCAAGTTCGACTAGGGGAAATCACGTGTCTGTTGAAGTAACGCTTACAAGTACCGAAATCCGTGCGCTTTTCCTGGATTACTTTGCCAGCAAGGGCCATCTCATAGTCCCCAGTTCATCGCTTATACCGCGCAATGACCCGACGGTTTTGCTGACAACGGCCGGTATGCAGCAGATGATTCCCTATTTTCTGGGACGCGAGACCCCGCCTGCTACACTACTGACCTCTGCCCAGAAATGCTTTCGCACGACCGATATCGACAAGGTGGGCAATGATCGCTCCCTGACCTTTTTTGAAATGCTGGGCAATTTCTCTGTGGGCCAATACTTCAAACGCGAGGCGATTATCTACGCCTGGGACTTATTGACGCGGGTGTACAAATTGCCTGCCGGGCGTTTGCATCCGACAGTCCACCCCGACGATGACGAAGCTCCCTTCTACTGGAGCGAGGTGGCCGGTTTCCCCGACGAAGCTATTGTGCGACTGGAAGAAAACTGGTGGGGGCCTCCAGGGGCCTCGGGTCCCTGTGGCCCCGACTCCGAGATCTACTATGATCGCGGCGTCGAGCACGGCTGTGGGCGAGCTGACTGTAAACCTGGCTGTGAGTGCGAACGCTTTTTGGAGATCTGGAACCTCGTCTTCATGCAGTACTACCAGGACCTCGACGGAACGCGCACGCCTCTGCCCAGGAAGAACATCGATACCGGATTGGGGTTGGAGCGCCTGACGATGGTCTTGCAAGGTAAAGAATCGGTCTTCGATACTGACCTGTTCCGCCCCATCATTGATCGTTTTGCGGCCATGGCGAACACAACTTATGGACACGATGCAAAACATGACATATCGCTGCGGGTGATCGCCGACCATGGACGCGCCCTGGTTTTCCTGGCCGCCGATGGAGTACTCCCCAGCAACGAGGGACGGGGATATATCTTTCGCCGCCTCCTGCGCCGAGCCGTGCGCCATGGCAAGCTGCTCGGCCTGGATAGACCGTTCCTTTCGGAGGCCGCCGACACGGTCATCAACCTGATGAAGAGTCACTACGCCGAGTTGGGACAGCAGCGCGACCGCATCGTCGAGATCATCAGCCTGGAAGAGAAGAAGTTCAACCAGACACTGAACGCGGGCCTATCGCTGCTCACCGGGCTCATTGAAGAGCTACGACAAAAGGGACATCACGCTATACCGGGTGAAGAGGCCTTCAGGCTATACGATACGCACGGCTTTCCCCTTGAACTGACGCAAGAGGTAGCGGCCGAGCATGGCATGACGGTCGATGTTTCTGGCTTCGAGCAGGCGATGCAGCGCCAGCAGGAGCGCAGCCGGGCAACGGGGACATTCACGCAGGCCCAGGATGACCAGCTGCTGCTCGAAGTATTAAAACGCGTTGGTCCTACCGAGTTCACCGGCTACGAGGGCATCACCGGCAGCGGTAACGTGGTGGCTTTAATCGTTGACGGCGCGGAGGTAGAGAGCATCAGCACACCACAAAGAGCGATGTTGGTGCTGGATTCGACGCCATTTTACGCTGAAAGCGGTGGCCAGATTGGCGATCAAGGTGATATCAGCGGGTCAGTGGGCGTATTCCATGTACAGGATACGCGCCGCCCAGTCAAAGGACTGATTGTTCACTACGGGGAAATGCTTGAGGGGTACATGCGCGTCAGCGAAAAGGTACAGGCAAGTGTCATTGAGCAGCGCCGTGAAGACACGATACGCAATCACAGCGCCACGCATTTGCTGCATAAAGCCCTGCGCGACATCATCGGACCGCAGGTAGAGCAGCGCGGTTCGCTGGTCGAGCCGGAGCGCCTGCGCTTCGACTTTACCTCCTCGCGGCCTCTGACTCGCTCAGAGCTGGAACAGGTTGACGCACAGGTCAATCGTTGGATTCGCGCGAACGAACCCGTTCATACAAATATAATGCTTTTGCAGGAGGCGTTAGCGACGGGAGCGATGGCACTCTTTGGGGAGAAGTACGACGACGTGGTACGCGTGGTCTCGATGGGAAGAAGTACAGAGCTATGCGGCGGCACACACTGCTCGGCTACAGGTCAGATCGGCCTGTATATCACCATCCAGGAGACGAGTATTGCCGCCGGTATTCGCCGCATCGAGGCGCTGACAGGGCGCGCCGCCGAGTCGTACCTGCGCCGCCGCAGCGCTACCCTCGAGGCGTTAGCCGCCAGGTTGCAGACGCAGCCGGACATGCTTGAAGCTCGCGTGGACCAACTGGTGCAGGAACTTGCCTCCGCTCGCCGTTCGATCTCGCAGTATCACAGGGAGGCTGCGCAGCGACAGGCGGAAGCGCTGGCGCAGGAGGCGCAGGACGTTTCAGGGGTGCAGGTTGTCGCAGCGTCAGTGAATGTACCGGATGAGAAAGTGCTGCGCGAAATGGGCGATATGGTACGCGCCAGGCTGAGCCGCCCGGGAGTGGTTGTACTAGCAAGCACCTATGATGATCGTGTGAGCATCCAGGTAAGCGTCGATCCAGCATTGACGAAGCGCGGGCTGCATGCCGGTAAAATAGCCAGTATCGTAGGAGAACGCCTGGGCGGTAAAGGCGGCGGCAGACCTGACTCAGCGCAGGGCGGAGGGAAAAACAAGGCTGAGCTTGGGGCTGCGCTTGATTTAGTAGCTCGTTACGTGAGAGAGAACCTCAAGTAATTTTTGCTTAATGCGGGGCATTTGTGCTATAAAGAAGTCTACAACATGCATGAATTAAACAGTAATACCGGGTTGAGCAACCAGTGTGTTTGTACAGCGCAGGCTGTTTATACTAGTAGAGCACTTGACGATCATAGTTGGGATTATTACGCATGAAAAATCTCTTGGATAGTCTGCGTAACCTGTTTCAGAGAAGACAGGAAGAGAACGGATATTATTACGGCCAGGAGGGAGGGTACGAAGATCAACCATTTCCCTCTGGTGGTGACGATCAACGGCAACTTTTCACCGCCCTTGATATCGGCACCGCTTTCGCCAAGGCCATCATCGTCGAAGTACATGATGACCAGGCAACTGTGCTGGGCGTTGGACGCCACCAGCAGAGCTATGCACACATGTCCGACGGCATCGTCACGGATATCTCAGGGGTGATTGCCAATTGCAACGAGGCGCTGATCAAAGCCGAAAAGGCGGCGGGGGGAATCGTGGCTCCTTCAGCGGTGATCGGTATCGCGGGAGAACTGGTCAAGGGTAGCTCGATTACTATCAATAAACTGCGGCAGCAACCGGCGAAGCCCATTACACCTGAAGAGCTCGAGGGTTTAATCAACGGCGCGCAGCAGAAACTATTGAAGAGCGCAAAAGATCGCATTGCCGCCGAGACGGGATACCAGAATATCGAGGTGCGCCTGACCAACGCGGCGGTAATCTCGGTGCGGATCGATGGACAGACGGTAGCCAATCCAGTCGGCTTTCGTGGGCGCCATTTCACGTTGACGCTTTTTAGCGCATTCGCGCCGCTGATGCAGCTGGGCGCCCTGGAGACCGTAGCCCAGGGCCTGGATTTGACGCTCGTCACGATCGTCGCGGAACCTTACGCCCTGGCACGCTGCCTGAGTACGAACGCTGGTACCGATAGCGGCGCTATCTTCATCGACATCGGCGGTGGTACGACCGATATCGCCCTTGTGCGGCAGGGTGGCATCGAAGAGACCCGCATGTTTGCCCTTGGGGGACGTACGTTTACGCGCCGGCTGGCAACCAATAAAGGTATCTCGGTCAAAGAGGCCGAGAAGCTCAAGTTGAGCTATAGCAGCGGCAATGTCAAGGGGGCAGATCGAGACGAGATCCATTCTATTCTCGCCCCTGAATGTCAAACATGGATGGATAGCATCGAATTGTTGATCGAGGAATTATCAAAAGGGGAACTGTTACCGCCGGCCATCTATACTGTGGGAGGAGGTTCGGCACTGCCGGACCTGCGGCAAAAGCTCGAAAGCTTCCCCTGGACTGAGCGCTTACCTTTTGCCCGCCAACCAATTATTCAGACAGTACAACCTGAAATGGTCACAAGCATCACCGATCCACATGGCATGCTGAAAAACGCGCAAGATATTACGCCAATGGCACTGGCCTACCAGGCAATCGAATTACAAAACGAGAACAATGTGCTGGAGAGAGCACTTTACCGGGTGATTCATAACATGCATATCTAAGTAAAGTAGGGGGTGTTTTGGGCACATGGCTGATGAACAGTACATTTATCTCAGTCCGGAAGAAGATCTAACCAGTGTACGTGAACGTTTGAAGAAAATTCCCAACAGGCATATCGTGCTTGTAGTTCCACCACAGACACAACTGCGCAGCCACGTCAGCTGGCGTTTGTTGCATAGCAGCGCAAAACAACAGGGCAAAGATGTTTCCATCAATAGTCCCGATCGCCAGATCCGTTCGGTAGCCAAAGCTGTGGGTTTTAGAGTTGTAGATTCGCTGGAGGCTCCAGGTTCGAGCAAGTCGCGTACGGGGAGTGGCCCCGGTCGTCTCGGCATAGGTAGCAAAACATCGTCACGTACGCCCTCTTCCAAAGGCAGCCCTCCTCCACAGCGGCCCTCCTCTCCCGTGAAAGGGAATAAAGCCGACCAGGGATCTCCACCCGTGAAGGGCAACGTCCCCACGCAAGATATGCCCGCGGCCACCGAAAGTACTTTTGAAGAGCCAAAGCCGCCTGTGAAAGCAAAGAGAGCCGGGCAATACTCCTCACCTGTCAGAGGGAACATGCCATCTCAAGGCGCTCCTATCCCTCCTGTCATGGGAAATATCCCAGCGCAGGGCGAGCAGGATTTGCAGCAGTTTGACAAAGGTACCTGGGCGCAGCCGGAAGACATCAGAACGGGAGGGGGAACACCACCGTTCTCGTCGTCTTATGATAATGATGACTATAGCCTTGGCCCCTCTACCTCTGTGCACTCAGTGGGCTCCACAGACGAGGATGAGGAAACCGATCCGTATATTGAAGATTACCGCAAGGCGCAGAGCATTCGCGAGGCGGCGCAGGCAAAAGACACCAATGCCGCTATCCCTTCCGCGGGAAATAATGTACCGCCAGCGGGCATGCCAAATATAACTGATCTCTCTTCTACTCCCGGCGAAGTAGATGATCCTTTTAGCTACCTGGCGGATGAGGTTACGTCACATTTACCGGAGCAGCGCGGCTCCGTATCAATACCCGAGCCGGACGAAGGCGTTCACGATATCTCTGAAGAACCGACCGGCCTATTATACCAGCACGACATCGTGGACCTGGGCGACACAGAAGAAGGTTTCAACCAGCAGCCCAGTTCACCGGGGCTCGACTCGGGCGAGGATACTACCGGCGAGGAACAGGACATATCGGGACCACCACGAGTGCACGGAGTTCGCCCGCGCACAAATCGTACAGGTGGCATGCAAAAACCGCGGCCGGATAGTGGAAGTGAAGATGCTATGGCGCCCCCGCCGGTCTATGACCAGAGAACGCGTGTTCCGCGTAAGAGTGGAGAGCTGCCAGTCAAAGGCGATCAGCCAGCCTCCTATCCAGTAATGGGTAGAGGCAATCGCAATCCCCAGGCCGTACCGCTCCCGCCTGCCCGGCCTGCTCAAGCGAAAGCGACACAGGCAAGGCCTCAGCCCGGTAGTGGTCCTAACGCCAGGGTGACGCGCCCGGTCGCCGGCCCCAAAACGCAGGCGCCAGCGCCCAGGACAACGCAGCCAAAAAAGAAGAGCGCAAATTTAGGCCTGGGAGTGGCCGCGCTGGTGAGCGTGCTTGTCATCCTTTTTATCGGCCTGTGGGCTTACCTGGGTCCTTCAGCCGATGTCACCCTTACGCTTCAGTCGCACAATTATCCATTACCGTTAAAGCTGACTGCCAATGGCGCCAGCCACATAGATTTAACAAACAACACGGTTCCCGCGCAAACACTGACATTTTCCAGGAGCCTCACCTTGCCTGGACATGCCTCCGGGTCATCGACAGTTGGCACTGTGCAGGCGACCGGCATGGTAACCTTTACCAACAACGGCACAAGTTCGGTGGTTATTCCCAGCGGAACCCTTGTTTCGACAAAAAGTGGCGTGCAGTTCATAACAGAGGCAGAGGTATTAGTGCCTTCAGGCAGCTCCACTAACGTTGCGCCTGTGCAAGCAGTAAAAGCTGGCACAACCGGCAATGTCTCCGCAGGCAGCATCACCGCGATTCCCCAGCAGGGCGGCCTGAACATGATTCAACAGGCCAATCCTCCGAACACCACCGTCAATGTCGCGGTCAATAATACCGATCCCACAACGGGAGGTGGTGCCGGTACTGCTGTCTCGGTAAGCGATAAGGACGTGAAGGCATTGCAGCAACAGCTTGATATTCAGTTGCAAGCGAAAGTCGATGACTTCATTCACAAGAATGTAGGCCCCAAAGACCAGCCAGGGAAAATTGTGCAAGTTGAGCCCGCCCCTACCGTTACACCGCCGGTGGGCAGCGTTGTGACAAACGGCAACTTCACGATGACACTTACACGACATATCACCGTACTGGTGGTCAGGTACTCAACCCTTGAAAGAGCGTCGACGGAGCAAATAAACGCCGCCCTCAATAAGCAGGGTAACGGACTAGCGCTTGTACCGCAGCAGCAGGTACAAATAACAAAGATGGCGAATAAATCCCCCAACGATGGAAACTCCGTGGTGCTCAATTACACGGCAGTTGGGCAGGTCGCGCCAAAAATTTCTAATGACGCGGTACGTCAGATGGTCAGTGGAAAGTCCACCGTTGATGCCGAGCACGCGTTGAAGGGCACAAGCGGCATACCCTATGTGATCAACGCGCAAGTTACGACCTCTCCGAGCTGGACCTGGGTGACATTCTACACGCCGCGCATCAACGTACACTACACTGCTGTCCCCGCGCCCCCCAAATAAGAAGAAGGGAATATAAGTACATAGAAACAAGCAGGTCGTGGTGGTGCCGCGACCTGCTTGTTTCTATAGAGCGGAGTTTGGCGAGCGAATCACGACAACAAAAACAGCAGGCTTTGCTCCCGGCATCTATCGTAGATTTCTCTTACCTGGAAGCCATCGGGCAATGTGATCTGATAGCGCTCATAAGTGAAGGCAAGAGCTGAATGAAGATACTGTTGAAGGTCAAGGAAATAGGCGAGCAAAAAGGCTTTAACCAGTCTACGTTGTCACGCAAGGCCGATGTTGACTTCAAAACAGTTCAGAGACTTTTTAGAGACCCGGCCAGGGATATCTCGGTCAGCACTCTTGTGAAGATAGCGAGAGCGCTCAAAGTGGATGTGAATGATCTGTTAGAGGTCATTCCTGAAGAAGATGATTAAGATGATCGGGAGGTGGCTTTGATGTTGTGTAAAGTATTGACGGATAACATGTCCCATGTTATAGTATGGCACGTACCAAATAGGTACTAAACAAGCCAAGGTAGCTCAGTCGGTAGAGCACAGCACTGAAAATGCTGGTGTCGCCAGTTCGATTCTGGCCCTTGGCACTTTTTATGTTCCACAACCTGCTAAAGTAGCACTAGAGCTAACTTTAGCAGGTTGTGTTTTTGTTCTTTTACCGCTAGTATAGCAACGCTGTAGCAACTGCTATTGACTCATTCAAACACCTTATTTAGCTTCTCTATTCACTTGCTCATCTATTTTGAACAGTCGGGCTGCTTTTTCTCACGTTTTATTGTAGAATGGAAGAGATCAATCATGAGGTGACACCAAAGGAATGCACACCGAACTCGTCGACGTTAGTACAGGACCAGTTGCTGGCTCCCACATTCATCCCACTCGTTTCCCCTCATGCGCTGGTCTCCCCAGCCAGGCCAATGAAGCCTGACCTACTGACGTTGTTCAGCGAGCACGTTCGAAAAAGAGAGGCAGGAGGAGAAAGCCATCATGCTTGCACTCGCAGAGATTGTTCTTCCCCCCATTGTGCTTGATAGCATCCTCCTCATAGGGGTTCTGATGGTGATCGTCGGAGCACTCTATCTGGCCTACGATCTGCTCGGTCGCCAACATGGACCCTTGCAATGGTTGACCCTACTCATTACCTGTGGGCTTATCAGCACCCTTGTCCTTGGAGTAGTCGCCCCGACCATCCGCTTTTTCTTCGTGTATAGTTTCGATCTTGCCTTTACCTTCCAAGCTATGCTGATCGGAGGAGTGATGGGAGTATTCACGGCTACCTTAATCGACTTCCCTCGCTCTCAAGCCAAGCCATCCCTCGTGTCATGGAGAGGAATTGGCATAGGACTGGGACTGGGACTGCTGCTCTTCTTCGTCACCTTCTTTTTACTGGGTTCCTCTTTGATGAGCTCACTGGTCATGGGCCTCACCTGGGCCACACTCGCCAGCCTCTGGCCATCCCTCATCTGGAATCCTTCTGCCTCTAAGCCCCAGGTCTTTTCACGCAAAGGGTTGGGGATGGGACTGCCGCTGGGACTGCTGTTCTGGTTCGTCTTCTTTTTCATTGCGTCGAGAGATGTGGTGGTCGCCTTGCTAGCAAGTGTTCCATTTGCGTTGCTTTGTGGAGCCCTCATCAGCCTCTGGCGCTTCATCCATTGGGAAGTCTCTTCTCCTCAGCCCCATGTCTTTTCGCGCAAAGGCTTGCTGGTCGGGTTCGTCATTGGCTACATCCTATGGCTCACCTATCAACTGGCGCAAAATTATGCGGCATTCCTCCATGTATCTGGACCTGTAGCAGGCTTCCAGCTCCTGTGGGAGGTAGTCCTGAACTTAGTCTTCATCGTGGGGGGATTTGCCTTAGGGAACGCGGCTGCCGGCAGCATCTCCCGCTACATGTTATGGAAGGCCGATGCGCTGCCCATCCGTACATTGGGAGTCGTTGGACTGGTGCTCCTCCTGATCGGAACCGGCCTCCAAGCTCTCCCGCCCCTGATCGACCTCATCAACCTCATACAAAAAGGAAAGTAGCAGAGGGAGAGGTACCATCCCTGAGACGGACTGCGTTCGGGACCTTGTGATGGGAGAGAGAAACTCTGAGCGAGTGCAAATCTGAACACCTCCTCCCCACTCTCCCTCAACAGAGTAAGCAGATGCTAGTCTTAGAGCGATTTTAAGCGGGTTATGTTTTTGTTCAGTTACCGCTAATGTAGCAGCGGTTGCGCGTTCACTCAAACGCTTTATTCAGCTTCTCGATTGCCTCCTTTTGCATTGTTGGTAGGACATGTGAATAAATGTCCATGGTCATACTAATTTCACTGTGTCCTAATATCTCTTGTACTATCTTGGGATGTACGCTCATCATGAGTAACATAGTTGCTGTACTGTGCCGCAGGTCATGAAAGCGGATATCTGGTAAATCCGCCTTTTCGAGCAACTTTTTTAGCTGTACAAGCGCGTTATGTCCTGGACTAAGGTATGTACCTGTTGGAGAACAGAATACATAATCGTGCTCTTGCCACGAGTCACCAGCTACACGCCTCATTTCTTCCTGACGTAGATGATGCAGCCTAAGAGCATCAAGAGCAAATCCCGTCAACACGATATTTCTCTTACTGCTCTTTGTCTTCGGTTCTGACTCAATATACATATCACCCCTCTCCTTACCCATTTGAGTAGGAAGACGACTCAGAGTACGCCGAACCTGTAAAGTACCTTGAGCAAAATTAATATCTTTGCCATTCGTTCTCAACTGCTAGCCGATGTCTGCAACACATCGGTTAGCGCCACACATGGCAAGCTGTACTTCCAATCAATGCGCTCGCGTACGGCATTTGCGGCAGTGATTGTGCCAAGAAAGAGGTACGGCAGGAACGAAACCCGCGCTTCTGAAGTGCATGGCTCGTGACAAAGGCATAGGTAATGGCTCCATGAGCAGCTCAATTCTGAATTTGGGCAAGAGTAGATTCCTCCTCTTCATAGACACTAAAGGTAATCCACTGTTGATCTTTGCATATGACTCTGTGTCATATGTTGTCATATCACCGAAGATATATACCCGAGGCATAATTATTTATGTACTTGTAGCCCGAAAGTACTGCTTTTATGCAATATAGATGAGTTAGTATTTGCAAAATACCATCGGAACGTTATACTAAAGATACATTTCGCGAACATGGGGAAACGCGAGTTGAAGAACTTCAGCATGCCGAGGGAGATTTATGTGTCACTTCATCTTTGAACCGAGAAGTGCGAGGAAGCAGTACAATACAGAACCCTGAGATGGGCAGAAAGGGATACGTCATGGATGTAGCATTATTGCAGCAAAGTTTCGCCGAGGTCAAGCCTCAACAGGAGGCGTTTGCCGAGGCTTTCTATCGACGGCTATTTGCGCTCTATCCCCAAACCATTCCATTATTTGCCACAACCAACATGAAGCGCCAGCAGAGTTTACTCATGGCAACACTGGAACTGGTTGTCGCAGGTGTGACTCGAGGAGATAACGTCATCCCGAGCGTTGAGCAGCTTGGCCGGCGCCATGCTATATATGGCGTGAAGGCGGAGCACTACCCGATGGTTGGGCAGGCTCTCCTGGAGACCTTTAAACAATTTCTTCAGGATAAATGGACAGCACAAGTGGAAGCCACATGGGCCCAAGCATATGCTATGATCACCGATCTCATGAGACGGGCAGGGGAAAGACACCTCATAGCCATCAACACTCCAGTAGAAAATAGTAGGGTGTGAACAGACAGGCCAATGTAAGGAGCTCATTGAAAGAAAGTTCAGCATAGAAGGAGATCTCATGCATAAATGGTCAATTATTCCTCGCCGAACCGAGCATGCGCTGCGACTCACAACCATGCGTACCGCATTTGCAACAACCTGGGCCAGACTCTACCGGCAAGTTTTCTGGTTGTCCGATGGACACCGGAACGTTGAGCGTATTTCCACGCTCCTTCACAAGCCATCTGATAAGATCGAGGAGGTCACGTATGAACTGCTGGTCAGCGGCCATATCAAAGTGCAATCCGGTGAAAAAGAGCTAGAAATGGATCCCGTCCTTTTAAAGGATAGCTTCAACCTGGTCGCCCCACACAAGGAGGCATTTGCACAGCATTTTTACTCCCAGCTCTTTGCGCGCTATCCTCAAACACGCCAGCTCTTTCCACCAACGGAGGAAGGCATGCGACGACAAGAATCGTCGCTGATCGCCACGCTTGCTGTGATCGTGGCAGGTGTGGAGCGTGGCGAGAACCTGACACAAGTGATACGGAATTTAGGCGGGCGTCATCAACGATACGGCGCGCAAGCAGCGCATTACCCACTTGTTGGACAACTCCTTCTGCAAACATTCCAGGATTTTCTGGGTGATGCCTTCACGCCGCAAATGAAAGATGCGTGGAGCAAAGCCTATGAAATCATTAGTACGGAGATGCTAAAAGGAGCAAGTCAGAGCCATGATGAGAGTACAGTATCCACATCTGCCTCAAGGGAGATGCCGAACGAGCGGAGTCCCGCCTGAGTGAGGAGGGTTGGTTGAAACGATGTAGTATGTTTTTTCGGCCGCGCGGTATATCCTCAGAGATCAGCAGCATATAGACATGGAGTAGCAAGAGATGTCCTGTCTCTTGGCCGAGAGGATACCTTGTGAACACCAATGACTTTGCGAGCCTCCTGTGGATCCTGAAGATGTCTCGACAAAATGGGGTTGTTCATGTTGAGCTTCCAAAGGCCGGGAGGACTGAAATGGGGGAGATGTGGCGAGCGCACCTGTACCTTGCTGAGGGACACGTTGCAGCATGCCAAGTGCTTAGCCTGGTCGATGGGAGAAGACTTCTTTCGGATGAAGAGGCCCTGCGTTGGTTAACCGGGTGGGGGCAACGCGAACTCGCCTGGTCGCTGGAGGTTTTCACACAGCACAAGACCGCACCTCGTCCCGCGCCAGCGGACCCTTTACCGCCGCCGAGACACGTTGCGCCTGCACAACGGGTTTCGCAACCGGCGGACCTGCCGACCCCGGCGCGATATGGTTCCCCCCCGCACCATGTCGCGCAGCCGGAAGGCCTTTTACAGTTAGCCAGGCAGAACACACCTCCACAACGGATCGTGCAAGCAGAACAGAGCGTGATCAGTTCCTGGCCTCGGAAGCACAGGCAGGTCTTCGCCTTAGTAGACGGAAAGAGAAGCGTCAAGCATATTGCAACTATACTGAAGCTTTCCCCCGCGGTTGTTGAAGGGGTAGTAAACGACCTGCAATCGCTGGGGGCCATTCAAAAATGAGGAGGGTCAACACCACGAATCCGAGTCATGTATGTTCGGAAGTCCACACCGGAGAGCGAATAGCCAAAGAACCGAGGCAGTCAGGCAACGGACAAAAACTACTTCTGTTGTGCTCGTTCTTCCTCGAGCAACCCGTTTGCCCACTCGAGTTCTAATTGCCACTGATCGGCAACGTGTCGCATGATTTTCACGAGCGCGTTATTGTGGGAGGGACTCATGCCATGCACCTGCAGGCGCAGTACTTCCTCTACTTTCGCTATCATGTAGAGCACGTGCGCCTGACAAAAATTGATATAGTGCTCAAGGAGGATCAGTCGATCTGCTGGTTCTAGATGCTCCATCGCCTGCACTTTGTGTAAGAAGAGTTTTTGATAATCTCCTACATTCGAGGTGATGTTCATCATCAGCTCATGAAAACGTTCGCGGCCCTTTTCCGTAATCTCATAACTGTGAAGGGGGCGTCCTTTTGTTTGCTCGACAGTTGCATTGTCAACGGTCACAATAGATCCCTCCTCCTCCAACCTGACTAAAAGCGGATAGAGCCGCCCATGACTGAATTTGGTGTAGGGACCTGCGATATCGTTCATGGTTTTGATGATGGAATAACCATGTGCACTTCCTGACATCAACAGCGAAAGGACAATTAATTCATACATTTTCTAGCCTTTCAGGAACCCTCCCTAATTCGCTCGTCCTCC
>Ga0209027_1000536_pt1 | contig 13572 bp, 10 predicted proteins | sample GraSoi013_1_20cm_3_FD_185821 | JGI IMG/M metagenome (GOLD analysis project Ga0209027, IMG submission 185821) | Grasslands soil microbial communities from the Angelo Coastal Reserve, California, USA - Sample 09_27_2013_1_20cm (SPAdes) (version 2) | ecosystem: Environmental > Terrestrial > Soil >...
CTACCACAAGCAACAGAAACGCAGCCCCCATGAAATAACGCCACGCGCTACTTTGGCGTTCCAGACTTTCGCCGCGCGCATCTCTGTTTACCTGTGATAAATTGTTCTGCGCGCTCTCCAGATAATTTTTTATCTGCTCGGCGCTGGCAAGCTCGCGCTCGGATTCGGAAGCGGGCGAGTTGAAAGCCAGAAAGCGAACCGCACCGTCCCGCGTTTCTAGTCGAAAGATTCCCGGCTCCGCGAAATATTTTCCCCCTACAATCATCAACTGTCGCGCCCTGGCAGAAATCTTATTGCCTCTAGCGTCCGTCACCGTCACATCATCTTCCGGCGCAATATTCAGCACGAGCGGCTCGCCAATAGTTCTAGCCACAGGCTCGCGCGTACTTGAGCTCGAACGCAGGATTGATGAAGCTAGAGCGGGCAGCGCTGGCGAAAGCCCCAGATTGCCCGACGCTCTTTCGGGCGAAGTGCCCATGACCAGAATCGTTCCTTCGCCAGTTTGAGAGCTTGCGCACGCAACGGAATTATCGCTCCATCGAATCAACGTGGCCGCACCTTCGCGCAATGAGAGCGAGAAGCCTACATGAATCTGCACAGCGCGCAGCGCCGCAAGACTGTTTTCGTCCATCAAGCTCAACTGAGGCGCGCCCTCGTCAGCCGTTCCGAAGCCGCGCAACTGGTTCGCAAACCTTGTTAAGCTGGTAAAGGGAAGCGCCGCACCCTGCTCCGTCGAAGCGAAAGCGTTCCATGCGTCCGTGTCCAGTTCGCGAGCTAGAAGCACGAGGACGGTTCCGCCCGCTCGCGCATAGTCTCCCAGAATTTTGATGTCACCGGCACGCGGCTCGCCGCTCAGCGTGACGACTATTAGAGAGAATTTTTTAAGCTCTTCCGTATCGCGCGGCAATTCTCGCTGGCTGCTAAGTTCCGTACGTGTCGCGCTGCCGGAACTCAATGCCGATTCCAACGCCGCGCGAAGGAAGACGCTCGCGTCCGCGTCCGTTTCAATTAGAAGGGCGCGCCGCTCGCGCGGCAGAGTGAAAGCAAAGTATCGCTCGTCGTCGGCGTCGAAATCGTCAGGTTCTGTCGCGCCGAGGCGTCCAGTAACCTGACCGTTCTCCTCCGTCTTCCACTCTATGCCGGAACGAGCGCCCGCCGCCTGCTCTATAGCCCAGTGATTGCGCGCCCCACTTCTTCCGTCTTCGCCCGCTACAATTTCGGTTGCGTAGACTTCAGCGCCAAGCGCGGTTCGAGCAACTTCTTCGTCCGTCAGAAAAGCGTTACGAGTGATTTGAGCGCCGGTCGGATAAGCTATGACGGTTGCGCCCGTTCGCGGGAAACCTGTCGCGCCTACAATTCCCGCCTGCTGAAAATCTGAGATTAGATCAATCTCGCCTGAAACTTGCTGCGCTGGCTCCAGAATCTCGTTCGCAGTTCGTATGGCAGCGGCGTAATCCGCCGAACCGCTCTGAGGCTGATACCCCTCAACAGCTTTCGCCAGAAGATTGCGATCCCCTGTTAGCGGCGCAAGCGTAGAAACATTATTCGTGAAAGCAAGGACTGCGGCCTGCTCATTAGCGCCGAGTTTGTTGATTAGTTTTCGCGCCTGCTCGCGCGCCGCTTCCGCGCGACCGCGAGCTTGCATGCTTAGCGAAGCGTCAATGAGAATGACGCGGCTATGCTTGGCGCTCGCGCGTGAAGTTATCAGAGGACGCGCGAAACCGATAATGAGCAGGGCGAGCGCGAGCACACGCAGCGCCAGCAGCAAGGGTTCACGCACGCGGCGCGGTCTCAAGCGAAAGCTAGGCGTCTCGCGCAAAAACTTTAGCGACGGAAAATCCAGACGCCGCGCGTTCCGACGCGCCAGCAAGTGTATAAGCACCGGCAGCGCAACGAGCGACAACGCGGCTAACGTGATTGGAGATAGAAACGACATATTAAGTAAAAAGTCAAAAGGTAAAAGGCAAAAGGAAGGCGGAAACCATTCTTTCAATTAAAATGCTTTTGTCCGCACTTTTGCCTTTTGCCTTTTACCTTTTGACTTTTACTTCTGCTTTCTTCTTCGCAGATAAACAGCAAGCGCTTTGTCCAGCGGCTCTGCCGTATCAAGCTCTGCGTAGTCTGCGCCCGCGCGCTCGAACTCGTGGCGATAGAACGAGCGCAGCTCTTTGATTCTCTCTACGTAAGCTTTGCGCACGCGGTCGGCGTCGGTCATCAGGCGTTCGCCTGTTTCCAGATCATGAAACTCGTAAAGGCCATGCTGGTCTAACCTCTTTTCCGCGCTATCCAGCAGGTGAAAAACGATCATGTCGTGGCCTACGCGGCGGAGGCGAGCGACCGCGCCCACAACATCCTGCGGCTCGTCGTAGAGGTCTGAGATTAGGATGACCAGCCCGCGCCGCTTCCAGTGCGCAGCCTCGCGCAGCAGTGTCGCGCTAATGCGCGTTTCGCCTTCAGCGCTCTGGCGTTCCAGCGCTGCAAGAAGGCTTAGCAGGTGGCGCTCGCCGCCGCGCGCGGGCAATCGTTCATGAACCTCGTCGCTGAAACAGATAAGCCCCACGCGGTCGTTCTGTCTAGTAGCAAGATAAGCGAGCGCAGCCGCAAGGTAACGCGCGTACTCAAGCTTGGTCACTTTACGCGGAGCGTAAAGTAGCGACGCGCTCACGTCCAGAAGCAAGCGCACAGGCGCATTCGTCTCCTCCTCGAACTCTTTCACGTAAAGCCTGTCCGTGCGCGCGAACACGCGCCAATCAACGCGCCGTATCTCGTCGCCGAAGATGTACGGCCTGTGCTCCGCGAACTCCTGCGACAGCCCTCTATACGGACTCTTATGAAGCCCTATTAAAAACCCTTCAACAACCGTGCGCGCAATCAGGTCTAGCCGACCGATTGATGCGAGCACAGAAGGATCAAGTAAACGTTCGGACATAAAGGCAGTTTACAGTTTTTAGTTTTCAGTTTTCAGTTAGTTGATTATCAGCAAAGCTCGTAGCTTTTTCTTGAAACTAAAAACTGAAAACTAAAAACTGTAAACTGTTCTTTCATCTTGCGAAGTATCCTCTTTTCGCTCTCGCTTGCAGTTCAGGGCGTCCCTTTATTCTCACCGTAACGTCGCGCCAAGAGCCGTCGCGCCGGTTGTTTGTTGGGCGGTAGCCTATGCTGTAAACAGTGCCCAGGTCGTATATCACCTGCTTGTAAACCGTCTTCAAATCTTCTAGGCGCGATGCTTTGTAGAACAGGCTACCGCTTTCTTGGGCCAACTGCGCGAGTTGTTGACGCGCCAAGGCGTAAGCCGACGGCGGCACGTTGTACTTCTTGACAATCTCGCTCTCCGTGTCCAGATAGATGGGAAGCACTATGGCGTCGGAACGGCCAACCGTCTTAAGCAACTCGTCGAAACTCATGCGCGAGCCTTCGCCGCGAACGTCAGGCAGTGCGTTATCAACTCCGTCGGTCATGGCTATGATCGCTGTGCGGCGCACGCGCTGTGTCTCGCGGTCAACGACGGCGCGCAGCACGTAATCGAGCGCGTCCCAAAAATTAGTCCCGCCAAGCGGATGCTCAATCATGCTAATCCGCTGTTTGAGCGCGTTGCGGTCTGTGGTCAGAGGCGAGATCAGCACGGCCACATCCGTGAAAGTGACTACGGCTATGCGATCATTTGGGCGCGCGGCTTTTACGAAACGGAGCGCGCTCTTTTTCACCAGACTCAATTTCTTGCCGGTCGAGCCGGAGAGGTCTAGCAGTAGCACAAGATCGAAAGGCGCTTCGGCTGAGGCAAAGAAGCTTATCTGTTGCGGCTGGCCGTTCTCGTAGACCGCGAAATCTTCCTCTCTGAGCGCGCCGATTGCTCGTGAAGATTCCCGGCTGATGACGCTCACGTTCAAGTTAACCAGATCGGTGTCAACGCGAACGGTATCCACAACCTCGTCCGAAGGCTGTGGCCGAGGCTGCGCACGAACTGATAAGGCAAAAGTAAAAAGGCAAAGGAAAGGCAAAAGTAAAAAGGCAAAAGGCAAAAGTGCGGACAAAAGCATTTTAATAAAAGATGGTTTCCGCTTACCTTTTACCTTTTTACTTTTTACTTTTGCCTTTTCAGTTTGCATAGTAGCCGCGTTTGCCACGCGCCACGGCATTCGGTTTTGATACCACAACATGTATAGAGCGCCAGCGGCGGTCGCGCGTTTTATTCGTCGGGGTGTACGAGAGACTATACACAGTGCCGAGGTCTGCGACAACGCGCTCGTATACTCCGGCCAGATCATTCAAGCTCTCGACTTCGTAAAAAATTCCGCCGCCAGCGTCGGCCACTTCCTTCATGCGGTCATGCGCCAGATCGAAAGTCTCGTCCTGAACATCCAATTCGCTCAAAGGCTCGTATGTTGTGTCTAGCCAGAGCGAGTAGATGACCCCGTCGAACTCGCGCACGCGCGCGAGCAATTCCTGGTAATCAATCGCAGAGCCTTCGCCCTCTACATTCGGCAACACGCTGTCCAGCCCGTCGCTCATCAGCACAATCGCGTTGCGCCGAAAATTTCCGGCATCCCGCGTCACTTCATTAATCGTTGACGCGAGCGCGTCGTAGAGCTTGGTGCTGCCCTTCGGTTGTTCGATTGAGTTGATTGAAGCGCGCAAGGCTGCGCGGTCGTTTGTGAGGCGCGAGACGATGACGGGCGTGTTGGCAAAAGTGATTATTGCTATGCTGTCGCCTGCGCGCGCGGCATTTACGAAACGAAGCGCAGCGCCCTTGATTAAATTCACGACCTCGCGCGTCGAGCCGGAAAGGTCAATCAGAAGCACAAGATTGAAAGGCGCTGCGGAAGATTCAAAGCGCGTAATCTGCTGCTCCGCGCCATCTTCGTACAGCTTGAAATCATTCTGCGTCAGCCCAGTCAATCCACGATTCGTGCTTCGGTCAATCACGCTCATGTTCACAGTCACAAGTTGCGTGTCCACACGAATCACGTCGCCCTCGTCAACCTCCTGCGGCGCGCCCGTGTCGTTCGCAGGCGTGCCCGCGCCGTGCGTCTGCTGGTTGCTTCCGATTAACTCAGGCGGGCGGCGCGTTTCCTGTGGCGGCGGAACTTGCGTCTGCGAAATTTGAGGCGCGGGCGATTGAGTAGGATTCTGAATCTGCGCGGCTGAATCTTGTACGTTCCCACTTGGCGCAACCCGTTCATTACGCGAAGGCGTCCCGGCGCCGGCGAGCACTATACGACCGAGCCGCGTGTTCAGGCGAACATTTTTTGTTCCCGCGCCGATGCGCGCCTGATACAGCCTTTCGGGAAAGCGGCTGCGCGCAGGAGAAGCAAGCTCAGAGGGCGATAGCGTAGATTCGATAGCGCGCGACAACGATTCCGCAGTGATGTTTGCATCGCTGGCTGTTGGAATCTCCGCGCGAATATCTCCAGAAACAGTCTGCGCATTTAGCTCGGCAGGCAATCCGTTTATTTCCACTTTGCCACTTACGGTTGAAACTTCTACGCGCGAGCGTTCGGGAATTTTTAGAATCAAGTTAATGCGCGCAAGTGTGCCCAATGGCGCGCGTGTGATGCTGACGTTGAGTTGCTGCTCTGTTCTTTGAATAACGACAGGAGAACGTACAGGCTGAGCGCCTTCAATCGTCGTAGAGATGGAAACGTACTGTTCGTCCCAGACCTCTATCTTCACATTGCCCCTGGAATTCTCAACGCGCAGCGCGCCCGTCGAAGGCAGATCAGCGCGTATGCCCTCATCAGAAGCAAGGCAAAAGGAGAAAGGTAAAAGGCAAAAAAGTGAGACCAACGCAACCGAGCACGCTTGTTTAATTCTTCCCAGTGCCCTAGCCATCTTCACTTTTACCTTTTTCCTTTTTCCTTTTACCTTTGACCGTCTTCGGGCGTGGCTCGAAGCAGTTCTGCGATTATCGCTTCCGCTGTTATGCCTTCGGCCTCTGCCCGGAAGTTGGGGAGGATGCGATGTCTCAGCACAGGATAAGCCATTGCGCGCACATCGTCGAAACCTACTGTGAATCGTCCTTCAAACAGTGCGCGAGCCTTTGCGCCGAGTATCAGAGCCTGACCCGCGCGCGGCCCTGCGCCCCAGCGAACGTTCTCGTTCGTGTAAGCAACTGCGTCCGAAGTTGAGGGGCGCGAAGCGCGCACCAGACGAGCCGCGAAATCAATGATGTTGGTGGCCGCTGGCACGTCGCGCACAACTTCCTGTATGCGCAGAAGCAAAGCCCCGTCCATAATGGGACGCACATCTGTCGTGCGGTTTGCAGTCGTCTGCGCAATGATCTCGCGCTCTTCATCAGCCGCAGGATAATCAATCACAACTTCAAAAAGAAAACGGTCTAGCTGCGCTTCTGGAAGATGATAAGTTCCCTCCTGTTCAATCGGGTTCTCAGTCGCCAGAACGAAGAAAGGTTCTTCGAGCGCGTAGCGCACGCCGCCCGCAGTGACCTGATGCTCTTGCATAGCTTCCAGAAGCGCTGCCTGAGTTTTGGGAGGAGAGCGGTTAATCTCGTCCGCCAGAACTATATTGGCGAAGATTGGGCCGGGTATGAAGCGCGCTTCGCGCCGTCCGGTCGTTCGGTCTTCTTCTATGACTTCAGTGCCGGTGATGTCCGATGGCATCAAATCGGGCGTGAACTGCACGCGGTTAAAACGAAGGCGCATTGCATCGGCCAGAGTCTTTACGAGAAGCGTTTTGGCAAGACCGGGGACGCCGCGAAGCAGACAGTGGCCGCCGACCGCAAGCCCTATCACAATCTGACGAACGACTTCGCGCTGGCCTATGATGACTTTAGAAACTTCGGTTTCGAGACGCGCGACCACCTCTTGCAGTGAATCAACAGTAGCCGCTTTCTCTTCTTCGTTCATCAACCGCATGGAAACTTTCCAGACCCCTACAGCTTTAACGCTCGATCATGTCTAGCATGGAATTATCGTCGCGTCGCGTAGTGGACGCAGAATTTCTTGTTGAATCCGACTCGCCCCCGAAATCTGCAAGGCGCAGCAGCAAGTTATTCTGGTTCGTGGCAAAGGGCAGAGCATCGTCCTTGTTGACCGCGCCTTCGCGAATCATGCGTTCAAGCACGCCGTCGAAAGTCTGCATGCCTTCCTGCTCACCCTGCTCCATTGCGTCCGTGAGCGACTTGCCTTCACTTTCGCCGCGCTCCATGTATTCGCGTGTGCGCGAAGTTGATTTCAAGATTTCTATGGCGGCGACTCGACCCTTGCGGTCTGCGCGCGGTATAAGTCGCTGCGAAACTATGTAGCGGAAAGATTCGGACAGACGACGACGAATTGACTGCTCCTCGTTTTTCGGAAAAACTCCTACGATGCGCTCTACGGATTTCGGGGCGTCAATCGTGTGAAGAGTTGAAAGAACCAGATGGCCTGTCTCCGCAGCTTCCAACGCAACTTCAATCGTCTCGCGGTCGCGCATCTCGCCCACGAGTATTACTTTCGGCGCTTGTCTGAGCGCCGCGCGCAAGGCTAAAGCAAAGTCAGGCGTGTCGGAATGAAGCTCGCGTTGGTGCACTGTAGAATTCTTGTGCTGGTGAAGGAATTCAATGGGGTCTTCGATGGTGACTATGTGATAAAACTTCGACTCGTTAATCAGATCAATGATGGCCGCAAGCGTTGAGGATTTGCCGCTGCCCGTTGGCCCTGTGACCAGAACGATTCCGTTCTTCAGTTCTATTATCTTTGCCAACTCCTGTGGCAGATTCAGTTCGCTAAAAAGCGGCGGGCGCTGCGGTATCACGCGCATCACTATGGCGTGCGTGCCGCGCTGCATGAAGATGTTCACGCGAAAGCGAGACATGCCGGGCGCGCTAAAGGAAAGGTCTGCCGAGCCGTTTCGATCAAGCTGCTCGACGGCGCGCTGGTGATTGCCAATGATTAATTTCGCAATCCCGGCTGTATGAGCGGGCGTCAGCTTCTCAAGGCCGGGCACTTCCACCGCCTGCAATTTCCCCATCAGTTCTACCTGCGGCGCGCGACCGGGCGAAAAGATAAGATCGCTAATGCGGTCGGACACACCTAGCATCCTTTGCAGCACGTTGATGAAATTGAGAGAGGCGTTACTTGCGGGCGGCGCGTTCTGCGCCACTGTCTGTTGCGAAGAATCCATAAGAACAGTGATGAGTGATGAGTGATGAGTGATAAGAGGAGAATGCTTTTCTCATCACTTATCACTCATCACTGCTTTTCAGTGTGTAAGGGCATAGACGACTATGTTGACGCCGAAGCGCGTGTTATCGCGGGAGAGAAAGCGCTTGTTGCCCCAGTCGTAGTTCCATTCGCAGCCGTAGTCTTTGTTCGAGTAGAGCACAGCTATGCGGTTGTCAATCTCTATGGCTTGAAGATACTCGTGCACCATGTCGTCGCCCCAGCCGTTCAACTCGTGCGAAGTGGCTGGCGGCCCGTCCGGGAATGAGAAGAACGAATTATAGAGAGGGTGGTTTTTAGGAAGTTTATGGAGCGCTTCCGATGGACGGTCTAGTACAGCGCGGATTTCAGTCTCAAAGGTCTTGGCGAACGTGCCGTCAACGTCGTGGTTACAATCGTCCACGAACATGAAGCCGCCGTTGCGCAAGTAGCGACGAAGATTCTCGCGCTCTGCATCTGTAAACCGTAGCATCTTGTTGCCCGTCAGATAAACGAACGGGTAATCGAAGAGCGCTGGCGACGAAACATCAACCACTCGCTCGTTTGGATCAACGCGTATGGAAGTGTACTGAACGAGAGAGTCAAGCAAGTTTGAGGGCATCTTTGGGTCTGCGTCCCAGTTGCCGGAAGAGTAGCGCAGGCGTGCGAAGCTAAAACCGCTCACTGCCGAGAGTGGGCGGCGTGCGCTCGATGCTGCAAGCGCGCTCACGCCTTTAGTCCCCCTCATCTGAGCGGCTGCGGTTGCGGCTGCCCCTGCTACCAACGTTTGTCGGACAAATTTGCGACGATTCATATTAATTCTCACCTCATTCTTAACGGCTTATTCGTTTTAGCCCGTGGAAAAGTTTCAGGAAACGTTCGTGAACAAAATTAAACCCGTCGGACTTACAACTGCAACACAATATCGTTACATCAAATAGGTTGCAAGTTTGGGATGCCCCGCGCGTTCTCTGGGGTGTCCCGAAAATTTCAGGGAAAGTGAGGCGCTTGTCTGTTATGGCAACCTACAGAGACCCGGTCAGATGCTTTGCACCGTTGGAAATCCTGGAGCGCCTGCTTGAGATTCGTGCCGAAGCGGGTCATACGCCCGCCCTCTTTCTCCTTTCGCCCGATGATCTGGCGGCCTCTCTGGACGCCTACGGTTTTGACGTTTACGCCTTCAATCAAATGGAGGCAGAGTTTCATTTCGGAGACTACCGCGCGCCGCTAGCTCCGGGCGGCGACCACGCGCACAATTCATTAACAGCGCATTAAAGAGGTAAATAGTTAATGGTAAATGGTGAATGGAAAAACCGCTTTCTTCCATTCACCATTTACTATTTACCATTCACCTAGTTCGCTTTTATGACAAAGAACGTTATGTCATCGGTCGCGCCCTGCCCGTCAGTCCAGTCGAGCATGTCGCGGTGTATGAAATCAATCAAGTCGCGCGACTTCAGATGACGCCCTTTCCTCACAGCTTCAGCCAACCGTTCGCGCCCATACTCTTCAGCCTTTGAATTTTCCGCTTCCGTCACTCCGTCCGTGTATAGCACGAGCGTCTGTCCCGGCTCTATGGAAAGATAGTATTCGTAGTAGCGCGTGTCCCTGAACATGCCTAGCGGCAGTCCGCCTCGCTCTATGAAACGAGCCTCGCCGTTTGCGTCCATCAGAAGTGGCGGGTTGTGCCCGGCGTTCGCGTAAGCAAGCGTTCTGTTAGAGGCGTCCAGAATTCCGTAAAAGGCCGTAACAAACTGGTTGCGCTCGATTGATTCCCAGAGCAGATAGTTCACCTTGGACATGGAGATGTGCGGCGCATAGCCTATGTGCGTCGCCGCGCGTATAGAAGCGCGCAAGAAAGCCATCAGCAATGCTGCGGGCACGCCTTTGCCAGACACATCCGCGATTACTAATCCGATCTGGTCATCGTAAATCCGCACCCAGTCGTAGTAATCGCCCGAAACCTCTTCGGTCGAGAAGTTGTAAGCCGAAATATCGAAGCCATCAAGATGCGGGTCGTCAGCGGGAAGCAGTTCCAACTGCACCTGGCGTGCTACCTCCAACTGCGCTTCCAATCGCCGCTTCTGCATCATCTGCTCGTGCAGCATCACCTTCTCAATGATGATAGCCACTTGAGACGCTAACAACATCAGCACTTCAAGATCGTCCGCGTCATATGCGTTTACTTGATCGCTCTCAAGATCGAAGACGCCTATGACCTCTTCGTTCGAGATAATCGGCGCGGTCATCTCCGAGCGGGTTTCGGGTCGCGCGTTGCAATAGCGCGAATCCTTCTGCACGTCCGGCGAGATTATAGGCTCGCCCGTGAGCGCCACGCGGCCAATGATTCCCTCGCCCATCTTAAGCCGCAGCGTCTTCAACTCCTCAATGTCGTACCCGCGCACGGCCTCGCCGTGAAAAATGGTCGTTTCGCTCGTAGCGCAGTCCGCGCTCTTGTCGCACTTGATGATATAGATGCCTGCGGCATCGTATGGAACGAGCGAGCCGAGCGTGTCCATCACTTGATTGAGGACTTCCTGCATATCAAGCGAGCGGCTGATTTTTTTAGTGATGTCCAGAAGCATCCGCAGCTTGTCAACGATTGACAACTCCGCAGCGTTCGGCATCACAGCTTCTTTTACGTTCTCTGCCATTTCTAAAATTTTCCAGCTTTAACTTCTTCAGAGCGCGAGGCGATTAACTCCTTACAGTAGATTATACCTGCAAGCGAGCCAAAGTATGAATCCATAAAGATATAAACGAACAATAGATGCCCCGCGTTTCAATAAAAGCAGTAACAAGTTGACGAGCAAAGAGCAAGAATAATTTTTAATCTTTAATTTTAAGATTTAAGTTTTCAGTATTAAGAAAGAAGCCAATCGCTTTTACTAAAAATCAGGAATTAAAGATTAAAAATTCTTGCTTGTCACTCGTCACTTGTCACTGTTCTATTGCGTCTTCGGTGAGCAGCGCGAATTCGAGCGAGGCGGAAGGGCGGTGTTGGAAAAAATCGTTAACGTCCGAAGGAAGCTGCAAGCGCGCCAATGCTATCCCACGCGCCGCGAACATCTCCTGATAGCGCGATGAGGCTCGCTCGCCAGCCGCGTCAGAATCGAGCGCGGCAACTATCTGGAAACGTGCCAGAGGCGCCAGCCACTCTTCTTTGAATCCGCTTGCTCCGACCAACCCCACGGCAGCAAACCCGTGCGTCATAAGCGTGAGCGTGTCTGTGAATCCTTCAACAAGATAGACCGTCTCGCCGCTAGGCAAATCCGTCAACTCGTCCGCGTTATAAAGCGAAGGGACGCTGCCGCGCATGTTATGCCAGCGCGGCTCGACGCCTGCGGCTGTCGTTCTAGCCTGCAAGTAACGTGGCTGGCCTTCGACGTAGAACGGAAAAAGAAGACGATGCTTGTAGAAAGTCAGGTGGGCTTTCATGTTGAAAAGCCCGCTTCGCTGCAATTCTTCGATGGAAAAATTTTCCAGCATACACCGCATCACGCGACGATAACTGCGGCGCGGGAAATAGACTATGCCTGCGCGCTCTATAGTCAGCGCATCAATCCCGCGCCGCGCAAGATAGTTCACTCCCTCCATCTGATTCTCTTCACGGCAAACTTCCAGAAACTTTCCGCACACAGCGCACATGCGCTCCGTGCTTAAAGGCTCAAGCTCTTTAGCCTGCTCAACATCCGGCTCAGCCTGAAGAGCAAGCCGCCCGTCATGCCTTCCTTTTCCGTCAACGCCAAGCTCGCGCGCGAGATCGCCGACAGCGCGCCCGAACGAAACCCCGTGCATCAACTCGTAGAAGCGAATCGCGTCGCCTCCCTCGTCGCGCGAGAAGCAATGAAACAGCCCGCGCTGAAGATCAATAGAGAGACTTGGACTTCCTTTGCCGCTGTGCGAGTGAGAAGGGATTGGACACTGCGCGTGAAATTTCTGGGATGAAGCGCGCGCAGCTTCCGGGCAGTAGCGCACGAAGAAGGAACGAAAATCCATGCGACCCTTCACACGGTCGCACAATTGGCGCAGCCCATCCGGCTTCCGACCACGTTCCTCCATATGATGAGAAGAATAGTTTAATCAGGCTTCTTCGTGAAAGCTCTGGCCGCTAGATTTCGGATAAACAATTTCAACGAAAGATTGAAGTGAAGTAAACGCTTAATTAGACGGAGCAAGCCCTACGAGCACGCACGGCGAGTTGTTCTCGTCGAACTGTTCACCCGTGATTGAGGAAACAATATCAACGAAAGCGTTACAGCTTCCCATTGATTCACCACCATTGGTCGTCTGAAATAGCTCTGCCGCCTCCGCTCCCGTACTTGATTCAGAGACGCTCCCGATGTAAATACTCTTCCCTCCGAAATGCAGCAGATGATACTGGGTCAATATCAGAAGGTTGCCATTAAATCCCATTGACGCGCCGCCGCCGACTTCAAACCTGCTGAACTTTTTAGGTTCAGGCGAAGGTCTCCATGAATAGGGATGTGACGTTGAAGGGAAGAATTTACTGACACTGGTTTTGATAAGCTCATTTGCGGTTTGCTCTTCGTCGGAAGCATTGGGCGTCACGGCAACGAAAAGCCCTTCTTTATACTTTCTATCGAACATAAAAATAGCATTCTCATTGTTCTGCGGAACAACCTTGTATCTCTCCGGTTGCTCAAATTTTATTCCGTTCAATGTAAGTAACGGACCATGCTTTTTATGCATGCCTGAAAATTGAGGCTTTATAGCTTGGGCGATTAACCCCGGAATCAACAGGATGATTAAAGCTAGAGCAGCTCCCTTAAAAATATCGCTTCTTCCTAACTTGCGAGCGAGTTTCATCTTCTGAATCACCCCATCAATTTTTTCTCATGCCATAACCGTTGCTCTGCTGCTCATAACGTCTAGCTATCTCCTCCGCATGGCGCTTTCTATACTCAGGCCATAGACGCGAGACTTTCATGCGGTATTCTACGAGTTCGCGGCTGACGTTGAAGTGGCGGGCTATCTCTGTTGAAGTTTTGTCTTGAAGCACGAAGCGGCGCAAGCTGGAGTAAGGAACAAGCGCGGCTGCTCCAACAGCATAAGCTGCCTCTTCATCTTCATCATTGTAATCGCGCGAGACAGTCTTGCCGTTACGATCTTCCGCAACGATGTGCAGGCGATTGGCCTTATGTCCAAGAAAGACGTGACAGACCTCTTCCATCAAGGTCGCGTTGTTGCGCGCTCTGCCATGTCGCGGGTTCAATATGACAAGACGCCACCCGTTAGGCAGAGGGCGCGAGGCAGTCCCGCCAGACCATGCGTCCGAACCGGAACCCAGAAGGTGCTCGCGCGTCTCTTCCGAAAGCCCGTTGATATGCTCGAAATCAATGACCATCAACTTCGCATAGAGCGCCAGCGCAAAAGGGTCTAGCGGCTCGTCGTCGCGCCGCAATCCCCCGAA
>Ga0209027_1000538_pt1 | contig 13557 bp, 9 predicted proteins | sample GraSoi013_1_20cm_3_FD_185821 | JGI IMG/M metagenome (GOLD analysis project Ga0209027, IMG submission 185821) | Grasslands soil microbial communities from the Angelo Coastal Reserve, California, USA - Sample 09_27_2013_1_20cm (SPAdes) (version 2) | ecosystem: Environmental > Terrestrial > Soil >...
AATCCATGCAGGCGTTGGATGAGCTGCTTGGCGTCGATCGGCTTGACGAGGTAGTCGATCGCGCCCAGCGCCAGCCCTAGCTCCGGGTTGTCGACGACGCTCACGACGATGATCGGGATGGTGCTGGTTCGCTCGTCGCTCTTGAGGCGCGTCATCACCTCCCAGCCGTCGACCTCGGGCAGGATGATGTCCAGGGTGATCGCGGCCGGCCGCAGCTCCAGCGCCATGCTCAAGGCCTCGGTGCCGGTGCGGGCGACCTCGGTCCTGTAGCCGGCCGCAATCAGGCTCCTGGTCAGGAGCTCGGCCGCCGCGGGATCGTCCTCGGCTACCAGGACGAGAGGCCCGGCCCCGTTTCCGTTCGACGATCCGCTGAGGGCGTGTTCCACGGCCACGGCCGCGTTCTGCCTGACGGGCAGGATCAGCGTGAAGACGCTGCCCCTGTTCACCCGACTCGTCACGCGCACGTCGCCTCCGTGGAGTAGCGCCATGCGCTTGGTCAACGCCAGGCCGAGACCGGTGCCTTCGTGCTTGCGACCGGGCCCCTGGTCCACCTGGTGGAACTCGTGAAAGATCTGCCTTTGATCTGCCTCGGCAATGCCGATTCCCGTGTCGGCCACCGACAGCTCGAGGATGTCGTGGCTGCGCAGCGTGGTCACCTTCACGGTCCCGCCCTCGGGCGTGAACTTGATCGCGTTGGAGAGCAGGTTCAACAGCATCTGCTTGAGCTTGCCGCCGTCCGCGAGGATGTCACCGGCGCCCGCAGCATCAGTCTTCAGGGTGATCTTCTTTTTGGCGATCAGAGGCTCGATGGTTCTGACGACCTGGTCGACCACCTCGGGCACGGAGACCATGTCGAGCCGCAGCTCCATCTGGCCGGCCTCGACTTTGGACAGGTCGAGGATGTCGTTGATCAGGCCGAGCAGGTGCTTGCCGCTGGTCACGATCTGGCCCAGGAAGCGTTTGCGCGTGGCCTCGTCGAATTGACCGTCACGCGAGTCGCTGAGCAGCTCGGAGAACCCGATGATCGCATTCAAAGGCGTGCGGAGCTCGTGGCTCATGTTGGCGAGGAACACGCTCTTGTGCCGGTTGGCTTCCTTCAACGCCTCGTTGCTCTGCTCGAGCTGCGTGATGAGGTGACGCCGGTCTAGCGCGGTGACAAAGGCGCTCATGAGCTGCTGCGTGCGGATCACCTCGTCGCTGCCAAACCCGGGTGTGAATGGACCGGCGACGATGACGAGCTTGGCGGTGTCGCTGAGGCCTGCGATCGGCAGCGTCATCACGGACTTCTCGTCACCCGCGAGCGTGATCCTGCTCACGCCGGCGAGCATCGAGGATAGGTTCCCGCTGAGCTCGCCCACCTCGGCCGGGCCGAGGCCCCGGGTCGAGCTCGCCGTGCCGTGCGCATTGAACAGGACCGCCGATCCGCCGCCGACCAACCGCACCGCGAGATCGAGCGCTCGTGTCGCCAGCGCGTCGCGGTTGTCGCCCACGAGGAGGTCTTCCATGAACGCGCGTAGCCCTTCCTCCTCGCCCGCGCGCCATTGGCGGCGGAGCCAGGAGGGAGGCGCGAAGCTGGCGTAGAGGAAGGGGACGATCGCCAGCGCGAACAGCTCGAACACGACCTGCACAGCCGGCTCCCGTGAAAACGACCCGACTGCGATCGCGAACAGAAGGATCGAGACCAGCCCACCGAAGCCGAGGCTCAAGGAGCGCAGCCGCCAGGCCTGCACGGCGGGCAGGGTACGGGCCGCGATCCAGAAGCGGACGATGGGTTCGCCCACGCAGGCCGACCACGCCACGATCAACACGATCACGGCACCAAACAGCACTGTCTGGGGCGCGGCGAGCGCCTGAGCCGCAAGGAGAAAACCGCTGGCGGCCACCAACGATGCGATCGCGGCGACACGCCAGCGGCGAGGGAGGGGGATGACCGAGTCACGGTAGAGAAGCAGCGCATAGGCCGAACCGACGAAGCCGATCAGGTCGAGCGTGCTCAGGAGCGGGATCGTGAAAGGAAGGTGGCTCTGCAGTCGGCCGATACCGGAGACCGCGGCGAGCAAGACGATGGCGAGCGCGAGAAAACCCAGCCCTCGATCTCTACGGCGCAGCCATGTGATCGCGGTGAAAACGCCGAGGACGACGAACGCGATCGCGACCGCATCCTGGAGGTAGGGCACGAGGTCTTTCACGCCGTCACCTTCAGGCGGCGCCCAGGCTGGTCAGAACCGGCACCTCACCTATGAAGAGCTCGACCACCTCGGGGTCCCACTGCCGCTTCGCGCCCCCGCGCAGGATGGCCAGCGCCTCGTCCTGCGACTTGCGCTGGCGATAGGGCCGGTCGTTGACCAGAGCGTCGTACGCATCGCACACGGAGACGATGCGCGCGAGTCTCGGGATGCTCGCGCCGGCGAGACGGTCGGGATACCCGGAGCCGTCGAAGTTCTCGTGGTGATGGCGGATGATCGGCAGGAGGCCGGCGCCCGAGCGCAGAGGGGCGACGATGTTTTCGCCGATGATCGGGTGCAGGTGCATGGCCATCGTCTCTTCCGAGTCCAGCGGTCCGGGCTTCAGCAGGATCGCATCCGGCACGCCGATCTTGCCGATGTCATGGATCAAGCCGCCGCGATAAAGCGAGTCGAGGTCACATTCGGGCAGGCCCATGCGGCGCCCTATCCGCCGCGCCGCGTCGGCCACCCGCTGGGTGTGCGCCTCCGTATATGGGTCCTTGGCCTCGACTGCCGCCGCCAGCGCGAAGATGACCTGCTCGGCGCTGTCCAGCGAGTCGTAAACACCCTTCAGACGAAGTGCGGAGAGGACGCGAGCGACGAGCTCGACCCGATCGACCGGCTTGGTCATGTAGTCGTCGGCGCCGGCCTCGAGCGCCTGCACTCGGTCGGCGGTCCGATCCAGGGAGGTGATCATCACGACCGGCAGGAGCCGAGAAGCGGCTTGCGACTTGATCCGCCGGCACACCTCATAGCCGTCCATGCCGGGCATCTGCACGTCGAGCAGGACCAGGTCGGGCAGTGAGGTCTGAATTGCCTGCAGCGCCGAAGGCCCGTCGGCCGCGGTGCGCACCTGGCACTCGACCCCGGCGAGGCAGGCTTCGATCAGCTCCCGGTTGGCCGCACCGTCGTCGACGACCAGCACGACAGGGACCCGCTCGGGGCGGGCCAGCCGCTGGGTCACCGGCATGCTCGACTCGTCTCTGTTCCGGCTGGGCCACGCAGCGGGCTTGAGGGCCGCCACGAACGCTGCCGCAGAGTCATATCGGTCCTCGGGGATCTTGGCCAGGCCGCGCCGCAGTGCGTCCTCGATGTGAGCCGACAGCTCGCCGCGGAGCTCGCGGGTCGCCGGCATTGCCTTGGTCACCTGGGCGAGCAGGACCGCGGCGGGCGTGTCCGCCTGGAACGGGACCCTTCCGGTCAGCAGCTCGTAGGCGACCACCGCCAGCGAGTACCGGTCCGAGGAGGGCCCGACCGGGTCGTCCGCCGCCTGCTCTGGCGACATGTACTCCGGCGTGCCCATGACCGTGCCCGACCCGGTCAGCCTGCGCATGGAGCCGGCCATCTTGGCGAGGCCGAAGTCGGCCAGGACAGGCGTCCCGTCCTTTTGCAGCAGGATGTTGGATGGCTTGATGTCGCGGTGCAAGATGCCATGCGCGTGCGCGTGATCGAGCGCACTTGCGATCGGCTCGAGAAGCTGGATCACCTCGCGGAGCTCCATCGGCTTGCCGATGCGATCGCCTAGCGTGCCACCTTCGATCAGCTCGAGGACCAGGTAGGCGTTGCCGTCCTCATAGCCGAAGTCGAACACCTCGAGGATGTTCGGGTGCTTGAGCCGCGCCACCGACCGCGCCTCTTGCTGGAAGCGCTCGTGATAGCTCGGGTCGTCGGCGAAGAAGTCGGGCAGGACCTTGATCGCCACGTAGCGGTCGAGCCCGGGGTGATAGGCCCGGTAGACGGCGGCCATGCCGCCGCGGCCGATGCGCTCCATCACGCGGTACGGGCCCAGGGTGACGCCTTCGCGGACGTTCATCCCAGAAGGCCCAGCAGCACGAACAGTCCGACGGCGGCCGGCAACAGCAGCATGCCCAGGCTGGTCAGGAGCACGGCCCAGGCCGCGAGGTAGTAGCCCGCCCCGTCCGATTCCAGGGCAGCGCGTGACTCAACCACCCGACTGGCGACAAGCTCCACTTGACCCGCCCTTCCTTTGAAGTGAGCCTAAGAACCAATTGCTTACCGGCTCACGCTCCGAAGGGCCAATTAACTACCCAGGTGGGTAGTTTTGTTAATCCAATTGATTAAAGCCAGCCTTCCTTGGCGGCCTGATGGGCCAGGTCGGTCCGGTTGGAGGCGCCGGACTTCTGGAGGATCTGGCGCATGTGGAACTTGACGGTGTTCTGGCTCAGGTGCACCTCGGCGGCGACCTCGCGGTTGGTCTTGCCCTCGACGACCAGCCGCATGATCTCCCGCTCCAGCCGGCTGATGTCCGGGGCGGCCCGAGTCGGCCTCGTTTGGGCGCCGAAGCGCCCCTGACGCAGGCGCTCCTGCATGGTGGCGCTGTCGATGGCCACCGCCGCCACGCTGCCCAGGGCGTCGAGGAAGGAGAGCCACTCCTGGTCTGGGTTGAGGGGCGAACGCTGAAACACCTCCAGCGCACCGAGGAGCCTGCCCCGGCTGCTCAGGGGCACGGCGCCGTAGGACTTGAAGCCTTCCCGTGCGAAGAGCGAGCGGCGCCGGAACTGGGAAAAGGCGCTGAGCGCGGTCACAGTCTCGATCCGCCGGCTCATCAGCGATTGGCCCGGCATGCCTTCATCCGCGGGCAGCCGGTAGTCCGGCACGGCGGTGGCGAGAAAACCAGTGCTGGCCGCCAGGCTCAGCGTGTTGTCCGTCTCGTCCAGCAGCATCACGTCCGCAGCATCCACCTTGAGCTGAGCGGTCACGTGGTCGAGGATCACCTTGAGGGTCAGCCGCAGGTCAGGGCTCGCGCTCACTGCCAGGCTCACGCCCTGCAGGGCGGCCAGGCGGTCGAGTCGCTTCACCGCATCTTCGTACAGCTGCGCGTTCTCGACCGCCAGCGCGGTGCGGTCCGCGATGGCCTGGACCCACACCGTGTCTTTCGGCGTCAGGGGATTGGACGTGCGGCGCTCGAAAAGCCCGAGCGTGCCGATGATCGCGCCGCGGGCGCGCATCGGCACCACGACGATGCCGAGGTGCGAAGCCGCGGACATCCATGGATGCCCGGCCAGATAGGCGCGCACCTCGTCGTTCATGTAGTCCTTGAGGTCCTCGACCGTGATATTGGGAATCAGCAGCGGCTCGCCGGATTCGATGACCCGTGAAGATATCGGCGTCGATTTCAGGTTGCCCGAGGCCTTCATCGCCTCGACGTAGTCGGAGGCGTAGTCGGCATCCTCATTGGTGGCCACGATCTGCATGTCCGAGGGGTCCTTGCCCATGAGAGAGGCGACCCAGATGCCGGGCCGGAGACGCGCGAGCGCACGCGTCACCGTGTCGAGGACGGCCCTCGGCTCGAGGCGCGCGTACGCCAGGCTGTCTGTCACCTCGTCCACGATGTGGTCGCCCGCCGAGCGCGACGTTATCCTGCTGCTCGCGATCAGGTACGTCACGTCGGTCAGGCTGGCCACGACGCGCGAGCCCTCGGGGACCGCATCAACCTGCAGCCAGACGTCGGTCGCGTCGGGGCGCCTCACTCTCAGCAGGACAGCGCGGACAGGCTGTCCCGTCCTGAGGGCGACAATCACAGGATGGACGGTGATGGGTCCATCGCCCGAGTCCACCACGAGCCAGTCAGACTGCTCGGCGCTCGAGCCGACAACGTCTCTTCGGTCGGCGCCAAGCAGCGCGCACGCGGCATCGTTGGCGTCGATTACGGTGCCTGCGTCGTCATACACGAGGACAGCGACGGGGAAGCCGTCCAGGTTCCATTGGCCTTCCACGCGGGCCAATTATGTGCGTCTGCTTAACGGTTTACTCGACTAATGAAGGAATCGGTGGCGGTGCGTGCGGAGAGCCAGGCCGGAGGGTGGCTGTGCGAGGTCGAGGTCACTGACGAGGGCGACAGGACGCATCACCGCGTCACCGTGACGCCGGCTGAGGTGGCGCGGTGGGCGCGCGGAAGCTCGGGGTCGGACGTCGAAGACCTGGTTCGAAGGAGCTTCGAGTTCCTGCTGGAACGAGAGCCGGCGAGCTCCATACTTCGCGAGTTCGACCTGGCGGTCATTCAGCGCTACTTCCCGGAGTACGACCGGCTGTTCCGGCGATAGGTGGCCGGCGTGTTCGACTTCAGCTTCAACTCCGCGTCACATTTCCGGAATAGCCTGCCGCTTACGATGGATTCCGACATCGTGGCCCCGATCCTGGTCGTGGACGACGATCCCAAGATCGTGTCCCTCGTCAAGACATACCTCGAGCGCGAAGGCTTCCGCGTGATCACAGCAGGCGAGGGCAGAGCTGCGCTGCAGGCATTCAACGAGTTCCATCCCAGGCTGATCGTGCTCGACCTCATGCTGCCCGAGCTCGACGGCCTGGCCCTGATGCGCATCATCCGAGAGCGCTCGTCCGTCCCCATCGTCATGCTGTCCGCCCGCGGAGCGGTCGCCGACCGCGTGTACGGCATCCACGAGGGCGCCGACGACTACCTTGCCAAGCCGTTCTCGCCGGCCGAGCTGATCGTCCGCGTCAAGGCGGTGCTGCGCCGGTCGAGTGAATCGAACGGAGCCCATACCGCTCGCGGAGTCCTGGAGCACATCGACCTGCTCATCGACCTCGATCGCGTCGAGGTGCGGCAGGCGGGGGAGGCGGTGTCCCTCACCCCGGCGGAATTCCGGCTGCTGGTCGCGCTTGTGCAGGCGCGTGGCCGCGTGTTGACGCGACAGGCGCTTCTCGACTCCCTGTACGGGCACTCACAGGGCGATGCTCTCGAGCGCACGGTCGACGTGCACATCGGCCGCCTGCGCGACAAGCTCGGCGAGGAGATCGGCGCGCCGCGCTACATAATCACCGTCCGCGGACTCGGCTACCGAGCCGTCGCGTAGGCGTGATGCGCCGACTGCGCAGCCTCGCGATGGGGTTCACGGTCGTATCGATCCTGGTCTCCGTGATTGCGATCGCGGTGATCGCCGTCGGAGTGCTGGTGGTCGCGCAGTCGACATTCAACCAGCTCATGACCCAGGCCGGGACACCCGCCTCCGAGGCGCAGGCGATGTTCGACCATGGCATCACCACCATCTTCCTCATCGCGGTCGTGATCGCCATCGCGGTCAGCGTGGTGCTCGCCGCGTACCTGGCGCGCCGGCTCACCGCGCCACTCCGGCAGATGGCGCGGGCGGCGGAGCGGATTGCAGGTGGCGACTATGAGGCGCGCGTATCCGGCGGCGGCCCCGAGGAGCTGGCCTCGCTGGCCGATTCCTTCAATCAGATGGCGCGCAGCCTGGCCGAGCAGGAACGCGAAAGGAACGACTTCATCGTCAACGCCGCACACGAGCTGCGCACACCGCTGACCAACCTGCAGGGTTATCTCGAAGCGCTGCGCGACGGTGTCATCGCGCCGACCCCGGAGCAGTTCGGCTCACTGCACGAAGAGGCCCAGCGGCTGGTTCGCCTCTCGCGCTCGCTCGACGCGCTCGTCGAGAACCGCCAGCGCGACGCGGCCGGCTCGCGCGAGGCGATGGACCTCGGGCAGGCGGTGCGATCGGCGTTGGAGGTGGCGCGGCCCGCGTTCGACGCGAAGGCGATCAACATCGAGGTCGCGATCGCAGAGCGCCTCATGGCTCGTGCCGACCCCGACGCTGTGGCCCAGGTGCTGGCCAACCTTCTGCAGAACGCATCGCGCTACACCCCGGCCGGAGGGGCGGCCTCCATTTGGACCGAGGCGCGCCGCACGCAGGTCGTGGTCGCCATCGCCAACAGCGGCGAGGGCATTCCTGCGGAGGATCTGCCGCATGTTTTCGAGCGCTTCTACCGCGTCGAGAAGTCAAGGGACGCGGGGCGTGGCGGCGCCGGCATCGGGCTGGCCATCGTCAAGCAGATCGTCGAGGCGTCCGGTGGCAAGGTGGGCGCGGAGTCGACGGACCACACAACGCGCTTCTGGTTCAGCCTGCCCGCCGCATAAGCGCTCGGCGATTTGTGTCGGGGGCGTTAAGCCGCGTCACCGGCCCTCAATACGTCTCCTTCAGCGTGGCGTCTGTCAATCCATATCGCGAAGGAGGCGAATGCGTGAAGAATCCGATCCGGTTGTTCGGCGTGGCGGCCGCCATGGCCGCCACTGCATTTGCGGCGGTGCCCGCCCAGGCGGCGGAAGGCGACGACGGTTCTGCGGGACATGCAGTGTTCGTGCAGAACAACTCGACCGACGGTAATGGCATCGCGGCCTACCGCCGCAACGGCGATGGCACGCTGAGATATCTCACGACGTATGCGACAGGCGGACTTGGCGGCCGCGAGACGGGCGCGGGCTCAGACCCGCTGGCGAGCCAGGGCTCGCTCCGGCTTGTGCCCGACGCGCACCTCTTGATAGGGGTCAATGCGGGCAGCAACACGGTGTCGGCGTTCCGAGTCGAGGGTGACCGCCTGCACCTCACGCAGGTCCTTTCTTCAGGCGGGCCGTTCCCCAGCGGCATCGCCGTGCACGGCGACCTGGTGTACGTGCTCGACGCGGGCGGCACCGGATTCGTCTCCGGGTACCGGGTCGAAGGTGGACGGCTGGATCCAATCGCTGGATCGACCCGCACGCTGGGCCTGGCTAACGCCACCCCGCCGTTCTTCTTGAGCTCCCCGGCGCAGGTCGGCTTCACGCCGGATGGTGAACACCTGATCGTGACGACCAAGACCAACAGCACCGTCGACGTGTTTTCGATCGGCGACGACGGCCGGCCATCGGCCGCTCCGGTTGAGAATCCCGCCGCCCCCGTGCCCTTCGCGTGGGTCTTCGACCACGCAGGCCGCATGGTGCTGAGCTTTGCGGGCAGCAGCTCGCTCGAGACTTTCACGGTCAACCCGGACAACACCATCACGCCCGTGAGCGCCCCGGTCAGCGACACGCAGGCCGCGCTCTGCTGGGTGACCTCTGCGGCCGGTTACGAGTACACCTCGAACACCGGCAGCGGCGACGTGAGCGAGTACCGCATCGCCGGCAACGGCACGCCCATTCTCGTCAACCCGATCGCGGCGGACAACATCCCCGGCGCGACCGACTCGGCCGCCTCGGGCGGCGCGTTTCTTTACGTCCAGAGCGGCGCGTCCAGCACGGTCCACGTGTTCGCCATCGGTCCTGGTGGGTCGCTGACCCGGATCCAGGTCGCCTCCGTCCCGGATGGTGACGATCAAGAAGGGATCGCCGCCAGCTGAGCTCAAGCGCCATATTGCAGGGCCGCCTCCCGAGTGGGAGACGGCCCTTTCTCTTGCTTAGGCCGCGGCTTTGCCCAGCTTTGGCGCGAGACGTTCCAGCTTGCGTGCGGTCGCGATCTCCTGCTCACGATTCTCGGTCAGCAGCTTGGCCGCCTTGCGCAGCTTGAGCAGCTCCGCGCCGTCGATGAGGTCGGCGTAGCTCACCATCTCGTAGTGCTCCGCCTTGGTCGCGGCGCCGGCGATGACCGCATCGCGGATCTCGTCGGAGCCGGCCTCCTCCATCATCTTCGAAGCCTCCTCGACCAGGCCCTTGGCGCCCATGCATTGCTGACGCTCGGGCTCCTGGCCAGCTTCCGCAAAGACGTCTTCCAGCTTGCGGATCTGCTCCTCTGTTTGCTGCATGTGATCCTCGAGCATGGTCTGCAGCTTCTCGTCGGTCGCCTGTGCCCGCATCGTTCCCATCGCTTCGAGGAACTGATGCTCCGCGTCGTACATGTCGGCCAGCTCGTGGACGAACTTCTCCTGCGAGTTGGTGATCGGCATACGTCTCCTCCCGTTGTTTGAAGTTCCTGCTTTTGCAACGTGGCGGGGCGGAGCAATACCGCTTGACATTTCTATGCCGGCGCGCGCTTCTTCGGCAGCCGGAACCGCATTCCCGCGCGCTCGACCACCACCGGCTCGCCACGCCAGCCCTTCCAGATGGCGGCGATCAGGACCGAGGCGACTCCTGCAAACGGGACCGCGAACAGCGCGCCCACGACGCCGCCAAGATCGGCGCCGACCACGATGGCGAGCAGCGCCGCCACAGGGTGCAGGCCGACGGCACCTCCCGTGATGCGCGGGGCGACGAAGACCTCCTCGACCAAGCCCGCCAAGCTCTCCAACGGCGTCACCATCAGCGTCCCCGAGTTCATTCCGACCGGCGAGAAGGTCCGCGTCAATCCCAACACCGGCGAGTACATCGACCGCGTGCTCTCGAGGATCACGCTGCCGGGCGCGATCTTCCTGGCGCTGATCGCGGTGCTGCCGGACGTCCTGATCGGGGCGTCCAAGGCGCCGTTCCTGGGCTTCGGCGGCACCAGCGTGCTGATCGTGGTGGGCGTGGCGCTCGACACCCTGCAGCAGATCGAGTCGCACCTGCTGATGCGCCACTATGAAGGCCCGTCCGACCTGATGGCGGTATTCACGCGGCCCGCGACGCGCAGCGAGCTGACGCCGGCCGACTTCCACTATGTCGGCGACGACCAGAAGGTGCTGACCGCGATGCTGCGCAATGCGGTGGCGCACAAGGAGCCGGGAGTCAACGTGCTGCTGTACGGGCCGCCCGGCACCGGCAAGACCGAGCTCGCCAAGGTCGCGGCGCAGGCCGCCGGGCTCGAGCTCTACGAAGTCGAATACGCCGACCGCGACGGCAACTCCTTGAGCGGCCGCGACCGCTACCGCTCGCTGCAGATCAGCCAGGTGTTCCTCAAGGGCAGCCCCAGCGTCGCGCTGCTGTTCGACGAGGTCGAGGACGTGTTCCCGCCCATCTCCACCGACGCGGCGCAGCTCATGGCGCGGCTGGACACCGGCGACGGCACGCCCAGCGGCAGCGTGAGCGGCAAGGCCTGGGTCAACCAGATCCTCGAGACGAACCCGGTGCCGGTGATCTGGGTCACCAACCGCATCGAGCAGATCGACCCGGCGTTTCGCCGCCGCTTCCAGTACCACCTCGAGCTGAAGAGCCCGCCGCCGGGAGCGCGCGAGGCGCTGGTCACGCGCGCGCTGGCCGGCGTCGCGGTGTCCGACGGTTTCGCGGCCAAGCTCGCCGAGCGCCGCGGGCTCACCCCCGCGCAGGTGCGCACGGCGGTGAAATTCGCGCGGCTCGCGGGCGAGGCCGGACATGTCGAGGCGCTGATCGAGCGGCAGATCGGCAACGCCGACAAGGCACTCGGCCATGCGCTCGCCGGACGCGGCGCGCGCCGTGTCGTCACGACATACGACCTGGACCTGGTGAACATCGAGTCGCGCTTTCCGATCACCCGCGTCATCGAGGCGTTGCGCCGCAAAGGCGTGGGCACGCTGTGCTTCTACGGGCCGCCCGGCACCGGCAAGACGGCGCTCGGCGAGCACATCGCGCAGCAGCTCGCGCGGCCGCTGATGATCCGGCAGGCCTCCGACCTGGTGAGCAAGTTCGTCGGCGAGACCGAGCAGAACATGGCCGCGATGTTCGAGGAGGCCGAGGCCGAGCAGGCGGTGCTGCTGCTCGACGAGGCCGACAGCTTCCTGCGCAGCCGCCGCATGGCCGAGCGCAACTACGAGGTGAGCGAGGTCAACGAGATGCTGCAGGGCATGGAGCGCTACGCCGGCGTCTTCGTCTGCACCACCAACCTGTTCGACGAGCTCGACGAGGCGGCGCTGCGCCGCTTCACGTTCAAGATCCGCTTCAAGCCGCTGACGGCAGAGCAGCGCGTGCGCATGTTCGTCGCCGAGGCGCTGGGCGGCGTGGCCGACGCGATCACCGCCGAGCAGCACGACCGGCTGGTCGCGCTCGACCAGCTCGCACCGGGCGACTACGCTGCCGTGCGCCGCCAGATCGACATCCTCGGCGGCACGCTCGAGCCCGACGAGTTCCAGGGCCTCGCGGCGACGCGGCTGGGGGTGGGGCTGACTTGGTCGCAGCAGACGGGCAGCGTCGACCACCTCATGTTCCGCCGCGTGCCGCTCTCGACCTGGCGGTAGCTCGCCCCCGCGGGGCCCGAGCGTTATGGCCGCGCCGGGCCGGCGGGCGTGCGCACCGCCGCTCGCGCCCGCCCACGCGAGCGTGCGCAGGGCTTCGGAAGGAGAGACCTCCGCTCTGCGTATTCGGTCGCGTCCGAGCCCCGCGATGGCGGCGAGCGCGTCGCCGTGCACTGCGATGGCCTCGGCGCGCCCTTCCGAGCCTTCGGTCCAAGCTCGCACCGCGTCGAGGAGCGCGTCCGTCGCCGGGTCGCGGCTTCCCGACGGCGCCGGCGCCGGCACATCGACCGCCTCGAGGGCCGGCGGGGGCGGCCCCGGCAGGTCGACTCCGTCGTGCCGGTAGTGCGCGAGGTAGTACTCGGGCTCCCAGCCGGCGAGACGCAAAGGGAGGTCCAGCACCGGCGGCCCGGGGAGCGTCTGGCCGGTCAGGTCCTCGCCCCGGACGACGCGTTCGTGCGCGGCGAGCACCGCCGGCGGCCCGGGCGGGGCGTGTGGCGCGAGGTCTGCCCACTCGTGTGTCGATGCCGCGACCTCCGGCAGGGGACCGGGTGCGAAACGTCCGGCCCCCTCGACCAGGACGATGGCCGCAAAACGGCCCGGGGCTTCGAGGGCGAGGCGGTATTCGGCGTGCGCGGCGACCGGCCATAACTGGCGCCCGCGCGCGATCGCCTGCTCGCAGCGGTCTCGCAACTCCACGAGCCGGTCCCACTCCCGGGTCGCGCACAGGGAGTCGACGAGCCGGACGAGCTCGTCGACGTCACCACGCTCGACCGCGACGGGCAGGGCGTCAGCCATGACACCAGTACACCAAGCGCCGGATCGGCCCGAGGCCCGTTCCGATTTGGCAGACTGTCGCTGCTTTCGGCAGGGGAGGGGTCCCGGTGTTGACAAGATGGTTGGCGCTGCTCGCGGGCGCGGCGTTAATGGTCACGGCGAGCGCGGTCGGTGTGGGTACTGCGGCGGCGAGCCGGCCCGCGGCGCCGTCGTACGACAAGATCCTCAAGACGTCGATCCGGGACATCCAGGACTTCTGGTCCGAGCAGATGCCGGCCGCCTACGGCGTCCGGTACGCGGTGCTTCCTGCGAGCCACATCCACGCGTACACGGCGAAGACAGACATGTCCTCGATCACCGATTGCGCCCGTGGCGGTGCCACGTACAAGGACTTCAAGCACAACGCGTTCCATTGCCCGCTCGACATGACCGTCAACTACGACAACCAGGATCTCTTCCCGGGCCTGTACAAGAAGTTCGGCGCGTTCGCACTCGCGCAGGTGCTGTCGCACGAGTGGGGTCACGTGATCCAGACCCAGACGGGGACCGAGTTCCCCGCCACCGTCCTGGCCGAGCAACAGGCCGACTGCTTCGCCGGCGCGTGGGTGGAGCACGTCGACAACGGTGACAGCAAGCTGCTCAAGCTCGACCCCGGCGATCTCGACAAGGGCCTCGCCGGCATGCTCGAGTTCAG
>Ga0209027_1000539_pt1 | contig 13557 bp, 10 predicted proteins | sample GraSoi013_1_20cm_3_FD_185821 | JGI IMG/M metagenome (GOLD analysis project Ga0209027, IMG submission 185821) | Grasslands soil microbial communities from the Angelo Coastal Reserve, California, USA - Sample 09_27_2013_1_20cm (SPAdes) (version 2) | ecosystem: Environmental > Terrestrial > Soil >...
GCTTACGGGCCGGCTGGCTTCACCCCGGAGTACCAGGACCAAATTCCGCAGGGCGCGCAGGAAGCGAGTGGACTCAACGAGATGGCGCAGGTGGTGCGCGATCAGATCAAGCACGGAGCGGACTGGGTAAAGATCTACGCCGATTACCGCTGGGGACCGAACGGTGAAGCCGAACCGACGTTCACGATCGACGAGCTCAAGGAAGCCGTTGAGATCGCGAACAGCTCGGGCCGACCCGTGACGGTTCACGCGACGACGGCTGAAGGAATGCGCCGCGGGATTGTGGCCGGCGTCGCGACGGTCGAACACGGCGACGCTGGCACGCCGGAAGTCTTCAGGCTGATGGCGCAGCACAATGTCTGCTTTGTCCCGACGCTCGCCGCCGGCGATGCGGTTCTTCAATACGGCGGCTGGAAGAAAGGAGTCGATCCTGATCCGCCGTCAATCGTTGCCAAGAAAAAAAGCTTCAAGGCCGCGCTCGATGCAGGCGTGACGATCTGCAACGGCAGTGACGTCGGCGTGTTCACTCACGGCGACAACGCGCGCGAACTCGAGATGCTGGTCGCCTACGGGATGACGCCACTCGCCGCGCTTCGGTCGGCGACGTCTATCGACGCGAAGATGCTCGGCATGGGCGACAAGCTCGGGCAAGTGAAGGCGGGCTATCTTGCCGATCTCATCGCGGTAAACGGCGATCCAACAAAAGACATCTCGGCGATTCGCCAGGTTCAGCTCGTGATGAAGGACGGGACGATCTACAAGCAGTGACGCACGCCGAAATTGTGGCGCTTCGCCCGGACGCCTCCTATCTTTGGCGCCCAATGCGAAGACATTTTCTGCTGATCGCGTCAACCTTCGTCGCGTTATCCTGCGGCGATAGCTCCGGCCCGGGCGGCGGACGTCCCGGGCTGACATTGGTCAGCGGCTACAACCTGACCGACACCGTTACCGCCAGACCAGACAAGGCTCTCGTCGTCGAGGTTCGCGACGACAGGGGTGCAATCGTGCCGAGGGGAACAATCGTCCGGTTCACGGGGGTAGGGAGCTCCTACTTCCAGTCGGAAATGACGGTCGAGGGGCTGACGTCGGCGTACTATGACGTTTTTTCGACTGGGGAGACGGATGGTGCCGGACGCGCGGCCGTACTGGTGCAGATGGGCCGCCGTGCAGGTCCAGCGCGCATCGTCATCTCCGTGCCGACACTCGGCCTCCAGGACACCGCGCGATACACTGTGCTTCCTGGGCAACCATCCGCGCTTCTGTTGATGCCCGCGGACACCACGATGTACGCGAGCGGCACATACACGATCCGCGGCGGTGTCGTCGACCAGTTCGACAACGCGCGCAGCGATCCGGTGGCCTTCACCGCGTCATCGCCCGGCATATCCGTCACCAGCTCGGGGGCAGTAACTGTTACAAGCGTCGGCCGGTATACCGTGACCGGGAAAGCGGGCGGTCTCTCCGGATCCAGTAGCGTCAGTGTCGTTCCCGAGGGCACTCTCGCTGGATTGGTTTATCGCGACAATGGTTTGCACATCGTCAGCTTCAATCTCGACGGATCCGGCTTTCACGATCTCGTTGGCGTGATCAACGGCGGGATAGGCCCGCGACCGCAGTGGATTCCCGGATCGAGCACCATCATATACACGGATCTCGTCGGCGGACTGCAGCAAATGCGTACTGTAGACGCTAGCGGCAATGTCTCGACGTTCTTTCCCAACCCGCCGGCAACGATGACGCACCAGGCCGAGCCTTCGCCCAGCGCCAACGCACCCGTTTTGTATTTCAGTGCGTACGACTCCCGCTGTCCAGGTTACGGCTATTGTTTGTTCCGGTCGGGTATCGATGGCACGAACCCGGAGCTTCTTGGCGACGTTGTCGGACCTGGTCAGGGAGAATGGCATCCTTCGGCGTCCCCGGATGGATCGAAGGTCGCATTCGTCACGAGCGGGCAGATCAAGGTGTTCGACTACTCCACGAGGACCGTCTCTACATGGGGCGTAGCCGGGGATCACCCGGCGTGGTCTCCCGATGGGACGCGGATAGCGTACACGGATCCGTATGGAGGTCCTCTCCATCTCATGAACGCCGACGGCACCAATCAGCGCGTGATCGGCTCGGCAAGTGGGGGCTATTCCGGCTTCCCGGCGTGGTCTCCCGACTCAAAGTGGATTATCGGCCAGAACGTCAGCTATGGCATTCTGCACATAATCGAAGTCGCGACGGGAAACATTCTGCCTGTCACCAACGGGGCTGGCTACTCGAGTCTGAGCTGGAAATAGAACGTGTTCGCCAAACTGGTTCTTCTCTGCGCCGCACTCGCTTCGACCGCCGCGGCGCAAAATACCTCCCCTTCCGCATCTCCTTCGCGGAGCGACCTCGCTCGATGGTCACGCGAGGCGCAAAACGTCACCATCACCCGCGATGACTGGGGAATTCCGCACATCTCGGGAAAGACTGACGCCGACGCGGTGTTCGGTCTTCTTTACGCCCAGGCCGAGGACGACTTCAACCGCGTCGAGACCAACTATTTCAGCGCGCTGGGACGCGCCGCCGAATCAGAGGGTGAAGCCGCGATTTATCGCGACCTGAGATATCGGCTGATCAACAATCCCGATTCGCTGAAAGCGATTTACTCGCGGGCCCCGCGCTGGCTTCAGTCAGTGATGAATGCGTGGGCAGACGGATTGAACTTCTATCTCTACAAGCACCCCGAGGTGAAGCCAAAAGCCATAACGAAGTTCGAGCCGTGGATGCCGCTCGCGTTCAGCGACGGAAGCATCGGACCCGATATCGAGTCGGTCAACCTGACGACGCTCGCCGCGTTTTACGGAGGTCGCGCTTCAAGCGTCGCGTCGCTCCGCGACGCCGACAGAGGCTCCAACGGCGCGGCCATCGCACCCTCCAACACGCTTTCGCATCGCGCGCTGCTCCTCATCAATCCGCACACGTCGTTTTTCTTCCGCGCCGAAGTCCAGGTCACCAGTCAGCAGGGCCTGAATGATTACGGTGCGGTGACGTGGGGACAGTTTTTCGTTTATCAGGGCTTCAACGACCGCGCGGGCTGGATGCACTCGTCTACCGGCGCGGACAACATCGACGAGTATCTGGAGACTGTCATTCCGCGAGAAGCGGGACGCGAGAGGCGAGAGGCGGGAAAGCCTCGTGGTGATCACTTCATCTACCGCTATGGGAATACGGACCGGCCGGTTACGGAAGAGAAAGCCGTGATTCGCTATCGGACTCCGCAGGGGATGGCGCAGAAGAATTTCACGATCTTCCACACCCATCATGGTCCGATCGTGCGCGAGCAAAACGGAAAATGGGTGAGCGTGCGCTTGATGCAACGGCCGCTCGACGCGCTGATTCAATCCTTCACCCGAATGAAGGCGCGGGATCTCAAATCGTTCCGCCAGACAATGGAGCTGCACACCAATTCGTCGAACAACACGACATTTGCCGACGCGGACGGAGACATCGCCTACTTCCATTCCAATTTCATTCCGAGGCGCGACACTTCCTTCGACTGGACTCATCCCGTCGACGGCAGCGATCCGCGCACCGAGTGGCGGGGCGTGCTGTCAGTCGACGAATCTCCGAACGCTATCAACCCACCGAACGGTTGGGTCTTCAACAGCAACAACTGGCCGTGGTCCGCGGCTGGTGCGAACAGTCCGAAGCGCGAGAATTTTCCTCGCTATGTGGAGATCAGCACCGAGGAATCACCTCGTGGTCGTCACGCGCTCAAGGTTCTTCCGGACAAAAAAGATTTTACGATCGCGTCCCTCATCTCGGCGGCGTACGACAGCTGGCTGCCGTCCTTTGCGCGGATGATTCCGGGATTGCTCGAGTCTTACGACAGACTTCCGGCGAGCGACGCACTCAAGGCGAGCCTGCGCGGTGAGATCGACGCGCTGCGTGGCTGGGATTACCGCTGGGGTACGAATTCAATTCCGACATCACTCGCTGTCTTCTGGGGAGAAGATGTCTTCAATCGCGTCGGCGCCAAAGCGCGCTCGGCGGCGATGTCGGCTGAGACTTATGTCATCGAGCGCGCGACCGATGCGGAACGACTTCAGTCATTGGCCGCCGCGAGCACGCGTCTGGAGCAGGATTTCGGTCGTTGGCAGACGCCTTGGGGCGACATCAATCGATTCCAGCGCATCACCGACGACATCGCGCCGAAGTTTAATGATGCCGCGCCGAGCATTCCGGTTCCGTTTACTTCGGCGAGATGGGGATCCTTGGCATCGTTCGCTGCCCGCCCATATCCGGGAACCAGGAAATGGTACGGCACCAGCGGCAACAGCTTCGTTGCCGTCGTCGAGTTCGGCGACAGCGTGCGCGCGAGGGCAATCACCGCCGGCGGCGAGAGCGGCAATCCGTCGTCGCCTCACTTCAACGACGAGGCGCTGCGCTACAGCACCGGTAATCTCAGAGACGTGTACTTCTATCCTTCACAGCTTAAAGGGCACATCGAGCGGGTATATCATCCGGGCGCCGCTGCCAGATGACGGCGCCCTTTTCTTTTAATCCGCATTCTACCGTCTATCGGGGCGACGCGAGTTCCTGGATCGCAACTTCGACCTCAGCAGGTCGAACTGCGCGCTGCGCGTCGTCGACCCGTCCGGCACGGGTAGCCTGTTCCACTTCGACGAGCTTTCCGGACTTCACGTCGTAGATGTAGCCGTAGACGGGAATGGTCTTGGGCACCAGCGGATGGGAACGAATACGAGTGACATCGTCGACCACTGCCTGCCGGGCATCCTTGATCGTTAGCCAGTCGATGAACTGACCTTCCGACGACCCCGGTCCTTTGCCGACATCGCGAAAGCCCTGCGCGCCGAGCTCCGCGGTCTCGAGGCTGTTAGCCAGCAGATCGCGTATCACGTCGTCAGTGAAGAATTCCATGCCGCAGTTGGTGTGATGAATGACAAACCACTCCCGGGTGCCTAGCAGTTTGTAGGAGATCACCAGCGACCGGATAGCGTCGTCGCTGGCGCGTCCACCAGCGTTACGAATGACGTGTGCATCGCCTTCACCGAGTCCGGCGTATTTGGCGGGATCGAGTCGCGCGTCCATGCAGGTGAGAATCGCAAAGCGACGTGCTGGAGGAAGCGCGAGGTTTCCCTTCGATCCGAACGAGCTGACGTACTCAGCGTTCGCGGAGAGAACTTCATCGAGTACTTTCGACATAAAGCTGTCCTTTGGAGAGTGGTAAAAAAAAAAGCCCCGGGCATGAAGAGCCCGGGGCGTGCGCGAGAGCAGATGTCAGTCGCTAGGTCGCGTCACAACACCGGGTTCGACACGGACACGCGCAGGTGGCCGGCGCGCACGCCGCGATGCAGCAGCAGACGACAAAGCGAAAACAAGTCATGGTGTGACGATATGAGCCGGGCCGGCGACCGTCAATAGAAAACGGTTGTAATGGTGTGGTAAATCCCATCTGGTCCCCGCGGTCGCACATCGCATACAATTGTGTAATGCCGCCTCTCATTCGCGTCGCAATGCTGATCCTGGCGCAGGTCGCCACTGACTCCATTCCCCGGTATGACACCCTCTCGCTGAGCTCGGTTATGCTCGGTGAGCTCCGACATATCAACGTTCACGTACCCAAGATTTACGGTGGGTCGCCGTCGACTCGCTTCCCCGTCCTGTACATGCCCGACGGCGGCATCGACGAGGATTTCCCGCACGTCGTCAATACAGTCGATTCACTGATTGCACTCGGCGCGATCCGGCCGGTGATCGTCGTTGGTGTGCCGAATACGGAAAGGCGCCGAGATCTCACCGGACCGACACGCGTACACAGCGACAGCGCGATCGCGCCGCACGTGGGCGGCTCGGCGGAGTTTCGCAGATTTTTTCGTGACGAGCTGATTCCCGAAATCGACAAACGATATCGCACGATGCCGGAGCGATCCATCGTCGGCGAGTCACTCGCGGGATTGTTTATCGTCGAGACTTTTCTGCGAGACCCGACGCTGTTCGATCGCTACGTTGCCTTCGATCCGAGCCTGTGGTGGAATCACGGCGCTCTGGTGGACTCGACGCCGGTGTTGCTGCGTGAATCCTGGAGCGACAATGTGACGCACCGGACTGCGCGACGAATGCCTCGTCGGACGATCTATGTCGCGGCTTCGCGTGATGACATCGATGATCAGACTCAGAGGTTCGCGGCAGCCTTACGGTCTCGAGGCGGATTCGCTTGGACTCACGTCACGCGTCCGGATCTGACGCATGCAACGATCTTTCGCGCATTAGTGCCGAATGCGCTCATCATCGCACTTCAATAACATGACACGACAACTCTTACCGCAGAGCCCCATAAAGGCGGGTCAATGAGGGCGCACATTGTAGAGAGTTGACAGCGACAGCGTGACCGACAAATTGGAATCCCACCCGGAGGATCAATGAGAACCAGCCTCAAGCTGTTCGCGCTTGTCGGCGTCGCAACGTCACCTGCTTTCGGTCAGAGTCTCGAGGGAGTCTGGAAGCCCGTCCAAGTTGTCGTCGATAGCGGGCCGGATCGTGGCCGACACACCAATGATGTGCAGCCCGGCCAGCTGATTTTCACGAAGCATCATTACTCAATGATGTTCGTTCAGGGATTCAAGGCGAGGCCGATGCCGAGGGATAGCGCCAGCAACGAAGATCTCGCCCCACTCTTCATTCCTTTCACGGCGAATGCAGGAACTTATGTGCGGAAAGGTTCTACCCTGACGTTCTCTCCAACGGTCGCGAAAAACCCGCGTGTGATGTCAGGAAGCACCCCTATGACATTTACCATCCGGACAAAGGGCGATACCCTGTGGGGCAGGGCGAGTCGCGGTCCGGCTGCCGGTAGCGAATTCGCCTGGGTTCGCATCGCGCGGCGATAACAAACGTTAATCAAACCATGACAATCTCCAGAATCGCCCTCGTCGCATCGCTCTCGCTCTCTGCTGCCGCGTGCGCCACGCGTACATCAAGCGCGCAAGCCAGTACGACGAGCGCGCAAACCAGTTATAGCAAAGCCGACATCGACTTCATGGCTGGGATGATTCATCATCACGCCCAGGCAATCGTGATGTCACGCTGGGCGCCAACTCATGGAGCCAGTCCGTCAATTCTCACTCTTACCGAGCGGATCATCAACGCACAGCAGGACGAGATCGCATCGATGCAGAGGTGGCTGCGCAGTCACGGGCAGCCGGTGCCCGAACCCGATCCGCACGGGATGATGATGGACATGGGCGGCATGAAGCACGAGATGCTGATGCCGGGAATGCTCACCGAGGCGCAGATGAAACAACTCGATGAGTCGCGCGGCAAGGATTTCGACAGATTCTTCCTCACGTTCATGATCCAGCACCACCAGGGAGCGGTGACAATGGTGAATGATCTGTTTGCTACTCCTGGCGCCGCGCAGGAACAGACAGTCTTTAAAATGGCGTCGGATGTCTTTGCCGATCAGACGACCGAGATCGAGCGCATGCAGAAAATGCTTGCGGCGATGATTTTTCAAACCGGAGCACGCTGAAGACCGTACATTTCGCAATTCCGCACCTTCCCGTCCAGAGGAACCAACAATGAGCGTCAGCGCTTCCACCCGTAATTCCTCGTCCCTGATCAACTCGATTTTTTCGACCGTACTGCTCGCAGCTACCGTTGGATCGCTGGCGTGCGCGCCGTCGACTTACAAGGCGAGCACCTCCCCGAATCCTGTCGGCAACGTCTCGATGTCGGCGCCGAGTCCGGATCCTCGCATCGGCCTGAGTCCGGGTGCGTTCGACGCCGGTGAGGCGGTGTGGAACCTGAACGTGTTGTCGAAAACGAGGCCCTCGGAAAAATTCGTCGAAGGCATCAATTCCGATCTCGCCTTCACCGGCAACTACGTAATCCAGGGAAGCTTCAACGGCTATCAGGTGTGGGATATCAGCAATCCGAGCGCGCCGACTCTCAAGACCGCGTACGTCTGCCCCGCGTCGCAGAGCGACGTGTCGATCTACCGAAATCTGTTGTTCGTGTCGGGCGAAGATCTCAGAGCGCGACTCGATTGTGGCACACAGGGTATCAGGGACACCGTCAGTAAAGAGCGACTGCGCGGCATTCGCATCTTCGACATCTCGGACATCAACAATCCGAAGAGCGTCGGCGCGGTACAAACGTGTCGCGGCTCGCACACTCACAGCCTGCTCGTCGATCCGAAGGATCCCGACAACGTCTACGTTTACATCTCGGGATCAGGCGGCGTGCGCTCGCCCAACGAGCTCGCGGGTTGCGTGAGTCTTTCTCCGGACAAGGATCCGAACTCGGCGCTGTTCCGCATCGAAGTGATCAAGGTTCCACTCGCGCATCCGGAGCAGGCAGCGATTGTAACCTCGCCGCGCATCTTCACCGGACTGACTCGGGCAGCGACCCACGGTGAGACGGCGCTCGACAAAGAGGAGAACGCCAGGGCGGTTGCAGCGGCCAAGGCGCGTGGAGCTTTCGTCGCGGTGGTTTTTGGCGAGGAGGAGGTCCTACCGGATTTCTTCGCCAATGAGCAGTTGAAGGGAGTCGTTGCAGCGCGTGGCGGCACGGGCGCACCGACGGCAGCGGATAGTGCGACCTTGCGACGCGAGCTTCCCGCAATGGTGGCAAAGATGTTCGGCCCGGATCCGTCCGGACAACCTGGTCCACGTCCGGGACCGAGTCAGTGCCACGACATCACGCTGTACCCCGCGATCGGCCGCGCGGGCGGCGCCTGCGGTGGGTACGGTCTACTGCTCGACATCACGGATCCAGCGCATCCAACGCGTATGTACGCGGCGGCAGATTCCAATTTCTCGTACTGGCACTCCGCGACGTTCAACAACGACGGGACAAAGGTTCTCTTCTCGGATGAATGGGGCGGCGGCATGCAGGCGAAGTGTCGCTCGACGGATCCGCGCCAATGGGGCGCTGACGCGATCTTCACCGTCGTTGGCGGGTCGCTGAACTTTCAGAGTTACTACAAGCTCCCGGTGCCGCAGACGCGCAACGAGAATTGCGTCGCGCACAACGGGTCGCTGATTCCGATCCCGGGACGCGACGTGATGGTGCAGGGCTGGTATCAGGGCGGCATTTCCGTTTTCGACTGGACCGACGCCGCGCATCCGCGTGAGATCGCATTCTTCGATCGCGGACCGGCAGACACCACGTTGAAGCTGAGCGGCTCGTGGTCGGCCTATTGGTACAACGGAGTGATCGTCAGCTCCGAGATCACGCGCGGGCTCGACATCTTCTCGCTGAAGCCGAGCGCATTCATCTCGCAGAATGAGATCGACGCGGCGAAGACGGTCCACTTCGACTACTACAATACTCAGGGCCAGCAGAAGTTCGTCTGGCCGCCGAGCTTCGCGCTGGCGCGCGCGTACGTCGATCAACTCGAGCGCTCGAATGGTCTGTCGTCGGGCAGAATCTCCGCGATTAGGCAGGCGCTCGCGTCCGCCGAGAGCTCCGCGGGTCAGCGACAGAGCACATTGACGACGTTGGCGTCCGAGTTGGATCGCGATGTCGGCGGGTCGAGCGACGCGTCGAAGGTACGGTTACTCACCGCAGCGGTGCGAGCTCTCGTGGCTGGCGGTTGAGCGAATGGGACGCGAAAGCGGCTAATACCCGTGACACCGATACGCGCGGAGTCGAAAAGCGGGCGCGCGTTCGTTATTAGAAGGACCATCCCACTCCCGCGGTGAACTCCGCCGCGCTGTTATTGTAGCCGCCGCCCGCGGACTCCCACGTGCGAAGACGCAATTCGCCGCGGTAGATCATTCGAGCAGCCGCGACTCGTAAACCGGCCGCGGCGGAAAGAGTTGGACCCGTACTCGGACGGCTCGCTGCGTTGTTGAAGTAGTGCAGCCAACCGCCTCCGAATCCGAGATACGGTCGAATGCGAGTAGATGGCCACTGCCCCTGCAGCTGGCCTTCCGCGACTCCGATGCGCGTATTCGTGGTACTGAACTGCTCGTCGAGTGAAGCATAGACGAAATTCAGATCGCCGAGGAGCCAGGGGCCTACCAAGGGTGCGGCAACGCGTAACGCAGCGACCGGAGCGGTGCCGGTACCACTCGCATCGAATTGACTAAATCCTGCGGCCATCGACACTTCGCGCATCCTGACCTGGCCCTGAACAGACGTCCAGAAGCCACTCAACGCGCAGCAGGCCAGCATCGTAATTGAGATGGGACGGGATCTCATTCTGTCTCCGGATTGCGGTGGTCTGAGGGCTTGTATTCGCTGCAAGACAGTTGCCCTCAAAAGCCCGGCGTCAGCCGACATGTCGTTTTTCTATCATTGGGTGTCTATTTCATATCACGAGTGTCTTTACCTGATTTCGTTGGAGACTACTACCCAATGGAACTGAACACTTACGTCAGCTTCAACGGCGACTGCGAAGAAGCCTTCAAATGCTACGAGGAGATACTCGGCGCCAAACTCGGGTTGGTTTTCCGCTACGCTGACTCACCGATGGCGGACGTGGTTCCGGAGGGTTGGGCGACGAAAGTCATGCACGGCAGCGTGACGGTTGCCGGACAGCGAATCGAGGGTGCGGACGTTCCTCCCGACCGCTACGAGGCGCCGAAAGGATTCTCGTTGTCTATCAACGTGCCGACCGCTGGCGAGGCGGAGAAACTCTTTGCGCGACTCGCGGCGGAAGGTCGAGTCGTGTACCCGATCGAGAAGACCTTCTGGTCGGAGCGATTTGGAATGGTAATCGATCGCTTCGGCGTGCCGTGGATGATCAACTGCGAAAATGGGGGTTAGCGACGCAGATCAGCACATAGATCTGGGCAAAATTGTCGCCTTACCTCCCTGCGAGCATCACTCTGCTCGCCGACAGGGATCCGTTGGCTGCTTTCCTGGCCTGGACTGAAACCCGATCGCCCGTCGCCAACTGCTTCGACGTCGCCTTGATCCGCCGCGAGGATGCCGTGCGGCGACTGGCAACCGTTCTCGCTTCCAGCGCGTCCAACGAATCAGGCGCGCAGTCTCCGCCTTCCGGTCAACTCTCACGCGCAACGAGAAAATCAATGATTCGTCGCTCCCTGATCTCCGCGCTGTTCCTCACTCTCCCGCTCTCCTCACAGGTCTGCGCTCAGCAGAAGGTCGACTTGACGCGAGAGCAACGGCTGATCGTGATCGACTCGATCACGAGCGCACTGAGTCGCGGCTACGTCTTCCCCGAGGTCGCCACGCGAATGGCTGATGATCTCCATGCGCGATTCGCAAAAGGAGAATTCGACAACACGTCTGATGGTTCGGAGTTCGCGCAGACACTGACGAAGGACCTGCAGGCAATAAGTCACGACAAGCATCTGCGCGTGCGCGTCAGTGCCGACAACCCTTCGAGTGGACCGGCCGGCAGCTTCGGCGTGAACTCGAACATCTTCGGCCGAACCGAGCGCATGCCTGGCGACATCGCTTATATCCAGATACTCAGCTTCATCCAGCCGCCCGACTCCATTCTTCGCGAAGAGACGACGCGCGTCATGAGCGCGGCTGCAGATGCAAAGGCGCTGATCATCGACTTGCGCACGAACGGCGGCGGCTCGCCATTCACTGTTGCATTGGTGAGCAGCTACTTGTTCGGAACGGAGCCGGTCCATTTGAACTCGTTGTACTTCCGTCCAGCGAATCGTACCGATGATTTCTACACTGACCCGACGGTAACCGGTCGCAAGTTTGGTCCGGCCAAACCCATCTACGTTCTCACCAGCTCGCGGACTTTTTCGGGCGCTGAGGAGTTCGCATACAACCTGCAGACGCGCAAGCGCGCGACGATCGTTGGCGAGACGACGGGCGGTGGTGCGAATCCGGGGCGCGGCTTCCCGCTGCCCTACAACCTCACTGTGTTCGTCCCGACAGGGCGCGCGATCAATCCGATCACCAAGACGAATTGGGAAGGCGTCGGAGTAAAGCCTGATATCGCCGTCGATGCTGACCGCGCGCTCGACGTCGCTCTCGGCCTGGCGCGAGGAGGGAGTCGGCCAACAACTCAATAATCATGTTGGCTGATGGTGCCTAGCCGGATTTAGTTGGACTGACGAACTTCTGTTCTCAGTCAAAGAATCAGCCGAATCCGGAATGAATATTTCGCGTCGCGAAGCGCTGCGCGAGCTGAGCGCACTCTTCGCCATACCATTCGTTGGATGGCCGGAGCGTCTCGCCGATCCGCTCGCCGGCACCATCGCCGAGTATCAGGCAGGCCGCGCGCGCGGCGATTGGACCGCTGCGGAAATCACCCAACAGGCACTGGATCGTGCGAACAGCTGGGGCCGCGGACTAAACGCAATCGACATGTTGTCGAAGACGGCGTTGGACGAAGCCAGAGCTTCCGATACACGTCTGCGTCGGCGCGCGTTACGCGGGCCGCTCGACGGAGCTCCCGTTTTCGCGAAAGCGATTTACGACATGAACGGATTGCCGACAACGGGCTCGAACAAGGAATGGGCTCAGCTCTTTCCCGAGATCGTCCATCGCGATTCCATCGAGGTCGCACGAATGCGCGCTGCCGGAGCCGTCGTACTGGGCAAGACCGCGGCTGACGATTTCGCTTACCACGGCAACGGCACCAGCTCGCTCACCGGACAGGTGCTCAATCCCTACGATCGTACGCGCACGAAGACACCGGGCGGATCGAGCGCCGGCTCGGCGGTGTCAGTCGCAACCGGAATCGCATTCGCCGCACTCGGCACGGACGACGGCGGCTCGAACCGCATCCCGGCGCAATTCACCGGGATCGTCGGGATGAAGCCGACCTTTGGCCTGGTGCCGCGCACAGGCGTTATTCCCACCTGGCCGTATCTCGACACCCACGGTCCACTGGCGCGACACGTCGCGGACGCGGCGCTGTTGCTCGACGCGATCGCCGGATCGGACCCATCGGATGGACTCGCGTTGCGTACACCGTGGAAGCGTGCTCGGCTCGCCCAGTTGAGCGATGGCGCGTTGCGCGGCGCGCGACTGGGGCTCGTGGATGTGCACTTTCCCCGCGAGCAGATGTCTGCCGAGTCGGTGTCGGTGTTCGAGCGGGCGCTTGCAGATCTGAAATCGGCGGGCGCAATCGTCGACACGTTCGCAGCACCAGTCACACGCGTCAATTTCAGAACGCTGTTTGCGGACGCGTCGAAGTCGCGCGGCGAGCTCGCGCCGAATCCTTACGCAGCTGCGCCAACCGCCAACGCGCTCTACCGATATTTCCTAACTCACGGTGGAGATGCACGGAGAGATGTCGCGCATGCGCTTGCTCCGTACCAGGCGTTCTACGATGTGCTGCCAAAGGATTGGACCGAGATGGCGAAACTCATCGTCCAGCCGTATGAGGACGATATCGCCGGCCTATCGTTCGCTCGGTCTCGCGCGTCGGTGGTCGCGCAGCTCGCGAATGCGTTCCGTGCGCAGAATATCGACGCGATGGTCTACCCGACGATGCCATACCCTGCCCCGCGCGCTACCGACAAATGGCCGGATATCCGTACGTCACTCGGGTATGGCAATTGGCTCGGTCTGCCGGAAGTGTCGGTGCCAACCGGACTGGGGACCGACGGAATGCCG
>Ga0209027_1000541_pt1 | contig 13536 bp, 13 predicted proteins | sample GraSoi013_1_20cm_3_FD_185821 | JGI IMG/M metagenome (GOLD analysis project Ga0209027, IMG submission 185821) | Grasslands soil microbial communities from the Angelo Coastal Reserve, California, USA - Sample 09_27_2013_1_20cm (SPAdes) (version 2) | ecosystem: Environmental > Terrestrial > Soil >...
CCGAGTCAGAATCTGCTCGAATAAATCCAGGGCCCGCGGATCGCCGGACTGACCAAGCCAGAACATTGCCTTCTTTCTGATCTCGGGATCCTTGTTGTTCTTCGCAATCGCGATCAGCGCGGGAATCCCTTCGTCACGCGGGCGCTGCGATAGCGCGAACACCGCCTGCTCCCGCACCTCCCGATCGACGCCGTTGTCGACAACGATGTCTGACAGTCCGCGCGTCGCCGCCTCACCCGCAGCCTGGCCGACCCAAAACACCGACTGCGTGCGCGTCGATTTTGGAAGGTTCTCATTGCGGGCCATTCTGATCAGCGATGGCCAGACATCTGCGCTATCGACGAGCGTCGCCGGGAAGACTGCTTTTTCGCCCATGCTGCCTCGCTCGGACTGAGCCACCGACAGCAGATAATCCGCCGCCTCGCGCGCCGGTACCATGCCGAGATCGATGACATCAGAACCCGCCGGGCGCCACCGACCGCCAACGTAAAACCTCACGTCACTGATCTCGCCGCGACGACGATCCACCACCAGGCGACCAGGACCTTGAGTGCAATCGTCCTCCCACTCGACATCCCGCGAGATCTGCCAGTTGTTGCCCCACGTCGTTCGACCTCTCCCGCCAACGTGACGAATCGAATTGCCATTGCCACAGATATCCGGGCGCAAGGCGAAGGACATACGTACCGTTCCGTCTGAGACGCGGGCAACTCGACCGCCAACACTCTGTGCTTCCGCCGTTTCTCCCGCCGCGAGGATAACGAGGCAGAACACCGCCATCGGTACCCATGCAATCCTGTGCGCGCTCATTTGTTGATCAGGTCGAGCAGGAACTGTTGCACCCGCGGATCACGCGACTGGCCGAGCCAGAAGATTGCTTTCTTCCGCAGCTCTGAGTCCTTCTCATTCTTCGCAATATCGAACAGCTTGTCGATTGCCGCGCTTTCGCGCGGACGCTGTGACAGAGCGAAGATGATCTGGTCCTTCATCTCCGTGTCGTTCATCCGATCGTAGAGCTGTGACAGCTGCGAGATCGCAATACCGCCCTGACCTGCCCAGAAGAGTGCTTTCTTGCGCAACTCGATGTCTTCCTTCGGATTGAGCGCAATGGTCATCAGCCACTGATCGTTGCCCGCTCCCTTCTGCTGCGACAACGAGAACAGAATCTTCTCCTTGAGATCCTGGTCAGTCAGACGCGAATACAGGTTGCGCAGAAAATCCGTGTTCTCGGGCGAATGGCGTTGACCGAGCCAGAAGATCGCCTTCTCGCGCAAATCCGACGATTCGCTCTCTCTCATAGCGAAGTCGCGCAGAATCTGCTGCGCCCTGGGCTCATTCTGTTGCGACAGCGAGAACAAAGCTTTCTCCTTGATGTTCTCGTCGCCGTTACCCTGCAGAATCTGCTCGAGCAATCCGGTCGAGCCTGGCACCTGCGATAGCCAGAACACTGCCTGCTCGCGTACTTCCTGATCCGGATCGCTGCGCGCGACGTTCATGAGAATGTTCGCCGTCTCGTCGGTACGTTTCTGGGAGACGAGGAACACCGCCTTGCGGCGCAGCGCGACCGAGCACGTGTCGCGGCGCTCGAGGACTTTCTTGAGGATCGGCATCGCCTGACCCGCATCCATTTGCAGCAAAGCGTTCAGCGCGGCGATACGATCGTCGTCCTCGTCGTCGTCCGACGGACAGCTGCGTCCCTGCTGAGGGGTTGTGGCGACGGACCCCGGATCCGCCTTCTCGGTGATGGTCCTGGCGCAAGATTCGTCGCCGCGCTTCGCCAGCTCACCACAGACGCGAGTGAACAGAGTCGTCCCGTCTGAGGACTTGGCGATGCCTGGATAGCGATTCTTCAATTCGTTGAGACGATCACGCGCGTCGCTCAGATCGTCGTCGCCACCGCTGCGATACAGCGAGTAAGCCTCGTAATACATCGCCTGCCCGGCGTACGCCGACTGCGGGTAACGCTCGGGAATGCGGTGGAAGATCTCCGCGGCGCGTTTCCAGTCGCTGCGCGCCATCGCTTCGCGCGCCAATCTGTACAAAGAATCAGCTGGATCTGCTTTCGCCCACGGCTCGGGCAGAAGCGGATTGACCTGCTCATCGAGCGACGCGAACTGGTCACTCAGCTGCGTGTTCGTCGCGGCGAATCCCATCCGCGCGAAGCTTGAGTTGTCTGTGGAGCGGCTGATCGGAGCTTTCTGCACTCCAATCGCCGAAGAAATTATTGCTGCTGCCGTGAGTAGGGTTCTCATAGTCATTTGAAGGGTCCTCAACTACCACGCTGCGCGCCCGCGGGGATTGCGGTGCGCAGCCTCGTCATTACGTGATCGTGCTGAAGCGTTTTCTCAATCAGCTCGCGATCCTGCGGCGTGCTGCCGGGCGATAGCTGCTGGACGACCTGGACAAGCACCAGCTCCAGGTCCTGCAGCAACGGCCGACGCTGTGGATCGTCGCCGACTGGTGAGTCGAGCAACAGACGCGTGTTGGTGAGCAGCTGGCGGGCCCATGTTCCCAACTGCGCATCCATCTGTTGATCTGCACTCGAACGACTTCTGAATGAAGTCAGCAGTGCTTCTGTCTCACTCAAGTACTGTACTGCGGTAAGCTGATACGCCGAGCTCGGCGAGTTCGCCTGCCGCGGTGTTACGACTGCGACGCGGCTTTGACCACCGCGGACATCACCAACGACAGTGCTGCTAGTCTGACCGCGTTTGGGCGCGCTAGCGCTGACCGTGGGACGCGAGATCTGAGCGCCCGCCGTAGCAACCTGTGTTGGCGAGATCGTACCAGCGCTGGTCTGATCAGGAGTCACGGTTACGGGCGGCACTGGAAGCGAAGGATTAGCTGCAACTGGCGCCGCCGCCTTGGACGCTGTCCAACGGCCGATCCCGACGCCCGTCGCAACCAACAACATCGCCGCCGCTGCTGCACCGAGCCACACCCTTGTGCCAAATCGTCTCTCATGAGTTACTCTGGCACTTGCCCCGCCACCGTAGACCACGCGTGGTCCGGCTCCGCGCTTCGCCTGAATCGCAGCCCACATCTCGTCGCGCGGGACTCGAACTGGCGGCGTGTTATAGCTCTGTGCCGTCTTCTTGACAAACTTCTCGAAATTGTCTTCGGTCATGACACCCACTCCGGTGCAAAGTCCGCCAGCATGACGCGCAGTTTGCTTCTCGCCTGAAACAGGTGCGATTTCGACGTCCCAATCGGGATGCTCATCGCCTCACTGATTTCTTCGTGTGTGTAGCCTTCCACGTCGTGCATCACGAACACTGTTCTGTATTTCTCCGCCAGCGAATCGATTGCTCTCGCCAGTCGTTCCTTTAGATCCGGTTCCGCTTCAGGTCTCGCGAAACCAACCGTTATTCCTTCTTCAATCGGCGCTTCCCGGTTACGCTGCCGCTTCGTTTTTCTCAAACCATTCAACGTCACCGAGAGGCCGATCGAGTGAAGCCACGTCGACAACGACGACTCGCCACGAAAACTGCCGATCTTCTCGAACGCGCGGATGAACGTCGCCTGCGTGAAATCACGCGCCAGCTCGTCGTCACCCGCCAGCCGAAACGTCAGCCGGTAAATTCGATCGACATATGTCTCGTATAGCTCGCGCTCGGCGGCCGCATCGCCAGCAACCACACGCGTGATGAGTTGGGTATCGTTCACCGAGCTCCGAGACTCGTAGGCTACCAGTTGCATTGTCGTAGTTCTGACAACACTTGGACAGAAAGGGTTGAGCTCATAGTGTCGCGGTGCTGCGGCGTAGGGGCCGGGGCTCGTAGCAACCAATCACAATACAGAAGCGACGAGCTCCAAGCTTAGCGAGCGGCTTAGCCAAGAGCGGCCTACCACGCTTAAACATCAGCAGTGAGCTCGGCGCCTAGCCGACCGCTCACGGCTCACACTCTACGACATCTAGTGCGCTCTCAGCTGACAAGCTCACTAAACTTGAAGCTCGCAGCTTCTGTTTTGTGATTGGTTGCTACGAGCCAAAGCCTCTATGCCGAGATGGAGAGAGGCCTATTTCCTACCAAGAAGCCTGTCCCATGCGCCGCCCGCCAGCCCCAGCGCGTACTCCGCCCACCACTTTCCGGCAGCAGGGCCGCCCCCGCAAGCACCATCTGATTCGCCGGGGGCTTTGATCCAGAGAAAGGCATCGACCAGGGGATTTCCGGTGCGCGTCGTGGGCGTTTGACCCAGGCGCTGACCGGTTGGATTGCACCAGTTTCCGGCGTCCGCCGCGTTCTGGCCGTTGCGGCTCGTATCGACGATGAAATGCTTTCCGCCGACTCGCTTCGATATTTCCATTCCATAGGCGACGTTGACCGAAGTACCGAGAAAATTCGAGATGTTGAGACTGAACCCATCGGCGTCAGCGATGCCGGCACGATTCAGTCGGCTTGCCATGTCGGCGGGATTTACCCACTTCGCGTGCCCGGCATCGATGTACACGGCGGCACCCTTCGCCTTCAGCACGCGCACCGCGTCGTGGATCAGATCCATCCGCTCCTGCTGCCGCGCCGCATTAAGGCAGCTCATGCCAGCCAGAGCATCGGGCTCGAGGATAACTACCGCCCTGCGGTTACCGATGCCGGTGGCGAATGCACGGATCCAACGCTTGTAGGCATCGGCGCCGCCCGCGCCACCCGCCGAATACTGTCCGCAGTCGCGATTCGGGATGTTGTAGGCGACGAAGATGGGCAGTGCGTTAGCGCCGGTAATCCGCGACACTGCATTCGCGACATCGCTACCGATGTCCACGTTCCATCCACCCATCCATTGAGTTAGCGGCTGCGCGGCAATCCTGTCCATCAGCGCAGCATCGGCAGGCCGCGTCCTGCGCCAGGCGTCGGCTTGACGTTTTGCCGACGATGCCGGGTCGACAAAAAGCTTCGCGCCCGAGAAGAGATTGATGAACGCGCGGCTCACTGTCTGCGCTCGCGCAGGCGCAGCAGTAGCCGACGAGCACACTGCGACTAACAGCGCCAGACGTGTAGCGCCGCGGATCTTCTCATTATGGAATGCGCGCAGTGAGCAGCGCGCAGTAGCAGTACGCGTCATGGCTGGCACAAACGCTGGCGATTGACGTGGACTAGAAGTCACGCCCGTCGGTTGGCAGATAGAATCCTTTCGAGTACCGACGTGACCTCCATCGGCTACCTATTGGTACACCCTCATCACTTCGCGTTCCTCTTTGCAGTCAGTCGAAATGCGCTGAGCTGTTCGACTCTGCCGGAGTGATCGCCCGATTTTTTCGTTCGAGGCACGCCCTCTGCCCTTTTGTTTGCCTCATTCCCGCACCGCTGCAGCACAACATGCCCTGCAGTCAGTAACGAAGCGAGGCAAAATATGGGCACAGAGATTTACCGCGATGCCGAGTTGGGTGACGTGCCCAACCCGGAGCGGACGAGAGAGTCGCAACGCACACCGAAAGGCGTCAGGGTAAAAGCGGCTCCAGTGCACTACCCGGAAACCCGGAAGACCGAGAAAGACCCGATAACGCAGGCGCTCGGATGGTTCAGCATCGCGCTCGGCGCGGCCGAGGTGTTTGCTCCCGGCGCGGTCGCACGTTTGATCGGCATCGACGAAGATGATCACCGGGGAGTCTTGCGTGCCTACGGAATTCGCGAGCTCGCCGCCGGATTCGGGATCGTCAGCCGTCCGAAGCCGACGTACTGGATGTGGAACCGAGTGCTCGGTGACGTCGTGGACCTCGCCTCGCTTGCCAAAGCGATGCGCTCGGCAGACACCAACCGCACCAGGCTAGCCGGTGCCACGCTGGCCGTTCTTGGCGTTTCCGCGCTCGACGTCCTCTGCAGCATCCAGCTCACTCGCGATTCGGCGCCAACGACAGGTCACGACGACGGAAGCTTCATGCTCCCCGAGACTGTCGACGGTACGCAGGTGCTCAGTGCAGTGATCACCGTCAACAAGCCCGTTAGCGAGGTCTACGCCTTTTGGAAGGATCCGGCCAACTATCCGCGTTTCATGAGCTCACTGGAGTCGGTGCAAATCACCGGTGATGGTCGCTCGCACTGGAAAGTGAAGGCACCCGTGGGACTGTCTGTCGAGTGGGACGCGAGGGTAGCGAAGGATATTGCTAATGAGATGATTGCCTGGGAATCGGTCGACGGTGACGTACAAAACACTGGCAGCGTTCGCCTGCGTCCCGCGGGCGGCAATCGCGGAACGGAGGTCGAGCTCGAGACACAAGTCAAACCGAAAGCCGGACCGGTTGGAGCGAAGATCGCGAAACTGTTCGAGGCGATTCCGAAAACGCAGATGATGAACGATCTTCGCCGCTTCAAGCAGCTAATGGAGATCGGTGAGATCGTTAAGTCCGACGCCACCGCCGTGCCGCGCATGCACCCCGCTCGGCCGCCCAAATACAGCGAATTGGAGACTTGAGAGATGAGAGCAAACTGCTGGGAGGGCGCGAAACACGTCAAAGTCGAAGACGTGCCGGACCCAAAGATTCTCAACGACCGTGACGCCATCGTACGTGTCACGTCGACGGCAATCTGTGGATCCGATCTTCATCTGTTCAACGGATTCATGCCAACGATGGAGCGCGGTGACATTCTCGGCCACGAGTTCATGGGCGAAGTGGTCGAAGTCGGTAAGAAAGTAAAAAAGATCAAAGTCGGGGATCGTGTGGTTGTGCCGTTTCCGATTGCGTGCGGCCAATGCTGGAGCTGTCAGCACGACATGTGGTCGCTGTGCGAGAACAGCAACCCTAACGCCTGGATTGCCGAGAAAATGCTTGGCCATTCGCCGGCAGGCGTCTTCGGTTATTCACACATGCTTGGCGGTTTCGCCGGTGGGCAGGCAGAGTACGCGCGCGTTCCATTCGCTGATGTCGGACCGCTCAAGGTTCCGGAGGATCTCTCTGACGAGAAAGTGCTGTTTCTTTCCGACATTTTCCCGACCGGTTACATGGGCGCGGAAATGTGCGGCATTGAGCCTGGAGATACGATTGCGGTGTGGGGATGCGGTCCGGTTGGACAATTCGCTATCGCCAGTGCGCGACTACTTGGTGCGGAGTGCGTGATCGCCATCGACCGTTTTCCCTATCGGTTGAAGAGAGCGCGCGAGGGCGCCGCCGCTGACGTGACGATCAACTACGAAGAGACCAACGTGCTCGAAGCGCTCAAAGAACTGACCGGCGGCCGCGGACCCGATGCGTGCATCGATGCAGTTGGTCTCGAGGGTCATGCGCCAGGTCTGCCGGGACTTTACGACAAGGCGAAGCAGTCAATGCGGCTGGAGAGTGATCGAATTCCGTCGCTTCGTCAGGCGATTCTTGCCTGTCGGAATGGAGGAACGATTTCAATCGTAGGCGTCTATAGCGGATTCGACGACAAATTCCCGCTTGGCGCAGTGATGAATCGTTCGCTTACCATCAGGACTGGACAATGCCACGTGCATCGGTACATGAAGCCATTGCTCGAGCACATCCAGAACGGCAACATCGATCCAAGCTTCGTGATCTCGCACAAGATGTCCCTGGAAGACGCGCCGGTAGGCTACGACATCTTCAATCGGAAAGAAGACGACTGTTTGAAGGTGGTGCTGCAGGCGTAGGGGTCTGGAACATGCGCGAGCGTAGGTGACAAACTACGTTCGCGCATGAATGCTCCTGATCCAACTTCCGAGCGGCTTGCGGACGATTCACCGCCTCCGCATCCCGATATCTCACGGCAATCTCCGTGGAGACTGCTCGGACGCGCGTTCTTACTGCGGTGCCCCAACTGTGGCGCCAGGCACATCTTCACCGGTTTTTTCGATCTCAAGCAACGCTGCCCGAATTGCGGGATGCTGCTCGAGCGCGGGGAGTCTGACTATTTCCTCGGCGCTTACACTGTCAATTTGATTGCAGTCGAAGTTCTGCTCGCGCTGGGGTTTTTGATCGTTCTGATCGCAACGTGGCCAAAGCCGCCGTGGGATGCGATCGAATATGGAGGCGTCGTTCTTTCGATTCTCGGTGCGGTCTTTTGCTACCCATTCGCCAAGACGACGTGGCTGGCGGTCGATCTGATATTCAGGCCGCAGCGGCGAGAGGATTTTATTACGCGAATGAAGTAATTACTCGCCCTGAAATTCAGAGGGCGAGGGCAGCACCGCGACGTTGACGTCGATCGGTAGTTTCACGCCGTTGTGCGTCTCGACGACATCCAACAAGCCCTGCCATACCTGCGCGAAGGAGTGTCCGACGTCGGTGGGATCCTTGTCCGGCGCAAACCCGCGCGAGCTGGCGATCCAGAACGGCGGATCCTTCGAGATGCCTGCAGCAATGAAGGCCTGCTTCACATCCCGGTAGATGACATCAGCGTTGAAGCTGTGCGCGTAATATCCGGGCGTGAACTCACCATCGGCCAACACTTCTTTCGTCCACGCCTGGTAGTACTGGCGCATCGCCGTGGGAACGAAGTCCATTCGTTCAAGGTCGAGAAAGATGATGCTGCCCTTGGCGAAGCCTTGGGCTGCCGTCTTCGTGATCGCGTCGTTCGCATCGGCGGTTCCGCGCGCAGCGCTGAGGAACTGACTGGAGCACGATGCGCCGGGCGACGCGCGCGGGGCCACCAACACCCTCACAGGAACACGCTTCCTCACGTGACGTGCGACTCGGCGACCGCTTTTGAGTTTGAAAGTGGTACGCACCGTCTTGGCCACGTATCGAGTAACGGCGACCTTCTGTCCGGGAGTTCTGCCCCATGTCTGCTGGCCAACGTAGATGACTGCCATGCCCCAACCCATCTTGGCGAGAGTGTCACGCTTCCCTTCCCATGAGTCGTCGGCGTGACACGGCGCAGTCAGATAGTAGCCAACCCACCTATACGGTTTGTCCGCAGTCAGCCACGCCTGCATAGCGTCGTCCCCCGGGTAAGCGAAGGTGTCGAAACCCAGATGCGGCCCCGCATCGCCGAAGTCTTCAGCGATGTTCTCGGCCGCAGTGGCGACTGCACCTGAAATCGATGGGGTTTTGAGCTGAGTGCCGGTGCTCAAAACCAGACCGGCCGTGAGTAAAGCCAGGATCGATCGCCAGTCAGTTTTTGGCATTCCGCTCTCCGGACTTTGGGGCAGCGATCAGAAACCGACCGGTCATACCCGCTCAACTCGGATCGTTCCGCTGACCTATTCCCTTGTCCAAGGCAGGTGACAGATGAGCGCCGTCTGCAGCGCTGCACGACTATAAACTACTGCTAGTCAACCACTTACGGTTTTGGCACAACTGGTCCCTCTAATGCCAGATAAGGCACCAACCTCTTCAGTGGAGTCGCTTATGCACCACCTGCGACGCTTGATGATAGGTCTCTCTGGAGTCCTATCGTACTTGGCGTTACCCGTCGCCCTGCACGCCCAGGTAGCTGGCGGAGTCGAGCTCTTTGGCGCTCTGGACAACTCCGATCCCGTCACGCGGACCTTGGGCGGCCTGTCGCTCAGTCTGGGAACTCCCTATGTCGGAATTCGTGGCAGCGGCGCGATAGGACAATCCAGCCTGACACCTCAGGGCGGCAGCATCAATCAGGGCCCCTCCGACGTAGTTTGGTCCTCTAACGCCGACTTGTTGCTCGGCCCGATGAACGCCGGACTCGGCGAAGGCTTCATGCCCTACACCTTCATCGGACTCGGACTCGAGAGCGCGGCGCAGCCCACGACCTTCACCGATGCAATTCGCACCTGGAGTTACGGTGGCGGAATTCAGCTCGGTCTCGGAGGCCTTGTGTCGGTAAACGGTGAGGCGCGGTTCAAGAGACTCGCCGCACCTGCCGCCTACGCGGATTCACAGTTCGTGAGGGGCATCGAGTATCGCGTTGGGATCGGATTCCATTTTGGTGGTGGTCGGTCGCGATCGGCAGTCTTTTCGCGTCGGACCACGGTCGATCGACCTCCGAGTGCTTCGAGACCGCCCCGTGCGCCGAGACGCACGAGCTGGCCAGTCAGCACTACCTCTGCGAGCGGAGCGGCTCGCAGGGTTGTGCCGACCGCGGAACAGTACATCGGCGTGCCTTACCGTTACGGTGGAACCTCGCCACGCAGCGGCTTCGATTGCTCGGGTTTTGTTCAGTATGTGTACGGCCAGAACGGTGTCGACCTGCCGCGCACGTCCCGACAGATGGCGGGAACCGGCGTTGCGGTTTCGACCCGTGCCCTCGCGGTCGGCGACTTGTTGCTCTTTCAACAGGGTGGCCAGATCAGTCACGTCGCGATATACGCGGGTAGCGGCCGTTTCATCCATTCTTCCTCGAGCGGACACGGCGTTCGCTACGACAATTTTGACACTAATCGCGGGCACTGGTTCGCGGACCATTTGGTTGCCGCTAGACGAGTTGCGGGCGACGGACGCATATTTGGTAACACGTTCGGTAATGCATTTGGCAATGCACTCGCGGGTGGCGCGGTAATCGCCTTCGATCATTTCGATCCGCCCGACAGCGCACCTCCACCGTCAAAATGAGCGATAACAAGTTCGACTCCCAAGGTTTCAGCGACCTGGAAAAGCCACGTCCGGTTGTTGCCGACTCGATCGGTAACGAACTGGCGTCAGAGCCAGTGGGGATGCGGCTGGGTGATTTATGGAGCGACTTCATTCGCGTGGCTGACGAGGCGCGCGACCCGAACGCTCCACGGAAAGCCACATCTGTCGTTCCCCTTCTGGATGATATGAGGGGGATTCTACAGTGGGACTAGCTCCGCTCACGCCGGCGGCGTCGCCGCCGGCGTGATCCATTCGGCCCCGGCGGGTGGCCAGGGTCGTCCTCCAGCGACTCATCGTCACCCGCGTGGAGCCACTCCAGCACACTCGCAATAGCAGCTTCATCGGTGAGCCGCGTGCGCACACGCGCAGGCGTTTCTCCGAATACGCTCACCCAGTGCTGCGAGAAAATGCGCGCGGTCTTGTAACCAAGCTTGATCGAGACGTCGAGAACCGAGTAGCCGGGATCGCGCAGATAGCCGAAGCCACGCAGCACTTTCGCGGCGATTAAAAGTCTCTTCGGCGATCCCAGTCGCGCTGCGTCGAGATTGCGGTAGACGCTGACGATAGCGACACCGGCTTCCATGGCCAGGTCGAACGCGCTGGTGTAGCGGTGCGGCTGCTCGAAAAGATTCTCGATCGTCACGCTGAGCTGTCGCGGGATCTGCGAGAGTCTTCCACGAAGCGCCTCGATCACGTCGTGCGTAAGGGCGTTCCCCTCCAGCCTTTCGACGCGCTCCTTGAATCCCTCCGGCTCATCGTCGAAGCGATGGAGCACGACTTCCTTCAAACCCAGACGTCCCAGCTGAGCTACGGCGCTGAATTGCGGCGCGTGAAGCGTGACGTAGGCAATAAGCGGGAGCGAAGGATAACGCTTAAGCAGGCCCGCGACCGCGCCCACGTTCATGATCCCGTCGGCCGCAGGGTCGAGAATCACTACGGTGACTGGTTTCCGCCGAATGAACGACTCGAGTTCCTGCCACGAGTCGGCGATCAAAAGCTCCGGCTCCTCGGCGAAAACGTGTTTGACGTGGGCGAGGAGTCTGGCCGGCAGAAACGCCGCAACGCTCACAAGGCGATTGGGCGCATGATCCTAGGAAACTGGCGAGTAGACCTCTGCAGCGGGAGGGGATGTGATAAGAAAAGTACTGTTTGTGATAGGAAACAGGCATTTTCTGATAAGAAAATGCCATTTCGGCATCTCCGCGGGCTCGTACGTTGAGCGTTGGTCAGTATGGCAACCAACCATTCCCACTTTCAGGAGATGTCCCCATGATCCGCCGCAGACTACTCATCGCCGCCACCGTCGTCGCGTCCGTCGTCCTCGCCGCTTGCTCCGACATGACTGCTCCGAAGAACGACGTTTGTCCGATCACAAGCGGTTCGTCCACCTGCAAGTAACAGGTTGACGAGAACGACGTACTAAGCAGTAGCCGCAGCCTTGCGCAGCTCCGAGATATCGTGAGCTGCCGCAAGGACGTCGTTGGGAATAGTCCTAAAAGAGGGGAGGACGCTCGCTGCAGTCGCTTTGCGGCTCTTCGAGCGGACTGTCCGCAGATCTTCTTCTGCCCTGAACGAGACTGAAAAGACCTGATTCTGGTCGGCGAGGTCCTGCGCCTCCGTAAGCATTTGCTCCGCGGCCTCGGAGCGATCGAAGCGTTCGAGTCCTTCACCGAGCAAGAGCAGGAAATGCGACTTGAGCCAGGGTCCGAGCGATTCACGTCTCAGCTCATTAGCGTAATCGTCAAACGCCGTTTCCATCCCATCGATGGAGGCAAGCTCCATCAAGTTGATGGTTGCCTGCCAACGCGCCCACTTCGTCTGTGCGGTAGCAACGATGAGGAGATAAGAATCGCGAGCGGCGTCGCGCATGCCAAGCTCAGAAAACAACGCAGCTAGATCGCCGAGAATCCGCTCGCGTTCGGCCGGTCGCTTCTCTAGTCGCAGCGCTTCGTGGGCGAGTTTGACGCCCTCCGCGTGTTCGCCCCTTCGCTGTGCAAGCGCCGCTCGGCTATGCAAAGCAATCGCCTGCACGCCGCACAGCTCGAGATCGCCCGCCTGCATAATCACGTCGTCGAGAATGGTCTGCGCCTGCGGCAGATTGCCCTTCGCCATGTAGGTGTTGGCGATACCGACCTGCACTGTGAGGATCCCATTGCGGTCGCCCATCGTGTCGGCGATGTACGCCGCTTGAGAGTAAGCTCGGGCTGAAACCTCCCAGTCGCCGTTGCGGCGCGCAGCACCGCCGATGGCAATGTAGGCTTCGACGGCGAGCATCGCGTTTCTCTCCGGACGTGCAACTTTCGCAACCGTCTGGAAAACATCAGTGGCGAGCGACCAGCTAGCTTCATAGTCGAGCGCCAGACCGTACGCGAGGAGAGATCGGCACACGACCTCGTCAATCGTGCCCCGCGCGATCGTCTCCTCGAGTACGGAATTCAGGACGCCGCGAATGGGATCGCCAGCGCTTACGTCTTCGACCGCGCTGCGCACGCTGTGCAGCTGCGCCCAGTTAGCGGGATCAACGGAAGCGGAATTATCGGTATAGGCATCCACCAATCGGAGGACTGAAAGTCCGGCAAAAGCGGCGCGCCAGGAGGGTGTATCCTCCTTCAGCGAACCAAGAGTATCGAAGTAGACTTGATGCCGGATCATGGTAGGGACGGGTTTTTAGTGCCTCAAAAATGTCACTTTGCACCCCATTTTGAAATGCCTGTTTCGTATCACCATAGGGGCGTTTTCGTGTCATTTAAGGCGCATTAGCTCGGCTTAACCCCTCATTTTGAGGGCGGTATACGGTCACGCATAATTCGCTGGTTTGAGGGGATGAACCAGTCGGCGAGGCTGAACCACCAAGCGTCCGGCCGCATCACGTTTGTGTGGATACGACGGTGGATGGCGATTATTTTGCGTGCCTCATAAAGCCAAACCGCAGGCGCGTCCTCGTTGATGATCGTATACGCTCGAGTGAAGGCATCGCGGGCTCGGGCGGAGTCGGAGTTGAGCGCACTGTCGAGAGCGGCGTCGAAGGCAGGGTTAGCGTAATGTCCATAATTGAC
>Ga0209027_1000542_pt1 | contig 13535 bp, 12 predicted proteins | sample GraSoi013_1_20cm_3_FD_185821 | JGI IMG/M metagenome (GOLD analysis project Ga0209027, IMG submission 185821) | Grasslands soil microbial communities from the Angelo Coastal Reserve, California, USA - Sample 09_27_2013_1_20cm (SPAdes) (version 2) | ecosystem: Environmental > Terrestrial > Soil >...
AATCGTCGACTTCCTCAAGGACCCGGGCAAGTTCCAGAAGCTCGGCGGCAAGATCCCGAAGGGCGTGCTGATGGTGGGCTCGCCGGGAACCGGCAAGACGCTGCTGGCGCGCGCCATTGCCGGCGAGGCCAAGGTGCCTTTCTTCACCATCTCCGGCTCGGACTTCGTCGAGATGTTCGTGGGCGTCGGCGCCTCGCGCGTGCGCGACATGTTCGAGCAGGCGAAGAAGCACGCCCCCTGCATCATCTTCATCGACGAGATCGACGCCGTCGGCCGGCACCGCGGCGCGGGCCTCGGCGGCGGTCACGACGAGCGCGAGCAGACCCTCAATCAACTGCTGGTGGAAATGGACGGCTTCGAGGGCAACGAGGGCATCATCGTCATCGCGGCGACCAACCGTCCCGACGTGCTGGACCCGGCGCTGCTGCGCCCGGGTCGCTTCGACCGCCAGGTCGTGGTGCCGCTGCCCGACGTGCGCGGCCGCGAGCAGATTCTGCGCGTGCACATGCGCCGCGTGCCGCTCGCCGACGACGTGAAGCCGGCGCTGATCGCGCGCGGCACGCCCGGCTTTTCCGGCGCGGACCTCGCCAATCTCGTCAACGAGGCGGCGCTGTTCGCGGCGCGCGCCAACAAGCGCATCGTCGGCATGGACGAGTTCGAGCGCGCCAAGGACAAGATCCTGATGGGCACCGAGCGGCGCTCCATGGTCATGAGCGAGGCCGAGAAGCGCATGACGGCCTATCACGAGGCTGGACACGCAATCGTCGGCATGACGGTCCCGGAGCACGACCCGGTGTACAAGGTCACGATCATTCCGCGCGGCCGGGCGCTCGGGGTCACGCAGTTCCTGCCCGAGCAGGATCGCTACAGCTTCTCCAAGCGCCGGCTCGAGAGCGCGATCACCACACTCTTCGGCGGGCGCATCGCCGAGGAACTGATCTTCGGACCCGAGTCGGTGACCACCGGCGCGGCGAACGACATCGAGCGCGCCACCGAGCTGGCGCGCAACATGGTCACCAAGTGGGGCCTGTCGGACCGGCTCGGGCCGCTCACCTACACCGAGGAGACCGGTGAGGTGTTCCTCGGTCGCAGCGTCACGCAGCACAAGCAGGTCTCGGACGTGACTGCGCACGCCATCGACGAGGAGATACGCCGGGTCATCGAGGGCAACTACCAGCGCGCGCGCCAGATCCTTACCAGCTCCCTCGACAAGCTGCACACGATGGCCGATGCGCTCATGAAGTACGAGACCATCGACGAGGAGCAGCTGAAGGACCTCATGGCGGGCAAGGTACCCAAGCCGCCTGCGGGCTGGGACGAGGCGCTGTCCAACAAGCCGCCGCAGGCGCCGGCGGAAGGGCCGGCGGCCGGTGGCGGACCGATACCGGCGGGCCAGCACTGATTTCGCTCCCCGTGGCTGCACGGCTGCGGGTGAAAGGGGATTTCCGGGGACGCCGTAAATCCGTCCATGGAGGCTCCGGGAAAGACGTCCCTGTCTTTCACGGCCCCGAAAATCCCCTTTCACCCGCATCCACACGCCCCACTTCGCCGCGTCCCATGCCGTCCCCGCCGGTAGTACTGCGCTGCGCCGACAAGACGCTGGACCTGAGCCGCCCGGTGGTCATGGGCGTGCTGAACGTCACGCCCGACTCCTTCTCCGACGGCGGCCGCTTCGTCTCGGTGGAGGCGGCGGTGGAGCAGGGCGTGCGCATGGCCGCCGAAGGCGCCGCGCTCATCGACGTGGGCGGGGAGTCAACCCGTCCGGGCGCCGAGCCGGTCAGCGAGGATGAGGAGTTGCGGCGGGTCATTCCCGTGATCGAGCGGCTGCGTGCGGCCACGGCTGCGATCATCTGCGTCGATACCAGCAAGGCCGAGGTCATGCGGGCCGCGAGCGCCGCGGGCGCCGGGCTCATCAACGATGTGCGCGCGTTGCGCGAGCCGGGGGCACTCGCCGCGGCCGCGGCGAGCGGCTGCGCGGTGTGCCTCATGCACATGCAGGGTGAGCCACGCACCATGCAGCTTGCGCCCAGCTATGCGGACGTGGTGGCCGAGGTGCGGGAGTTTCTGGCCGCCCGCGTGGCGGGCTGCGTCGCCGCGGGGCTGGCCGCCGCGCGCCTGGCGGTCGACCCGGGATTCGGCTTTGGCAAGACTCTGGAGCACAATCTCACGCTGCTGCGCCGCCTCGGCGAGCTTGCCGCGGACGGACCGCCGGTGTTGGTCGGCTTGTCGCGCAAATCGATGCTGGGCACACTCACGGGTCGCACGGCCGGGGAGCGTGTGTACGGGAGCGTCGCCCTCGCGGTGATCGCGGTGCTCGCAGGGGCCCGCATCGTTCGCGCCCATGACGTGGCGGCGACGGTGGAGGCACTGAAGGTGGCCGCGGCCGTTCAAGGGGGAGGGCAAGCCGCGTAGCCCGCAAGCGAGCGCCCATGGATGGACGGGCGGGAACGAGGCTCCGGAGGCGGTTGCAGGGGAGTCAGATGGCTCGACGATATTTCGGCACGGATGGCGTGCGCGGTCGGGTGGGCGAGCATCCGATGACCGCGAACTTCGCCCTGCAGCTCGCCAGCGCTGCCGCGCGCGTGCTCGCGCCGGCGGGCGGCACGGTACTCATCGGCAAGGACACCCGCCTGTCGGGCTACATGTTCGAATCCGCGCTCGAAGCCGGGTTCGTGGCCGCGGGCGTGGACGTCATGCTCATCGGGCCGCTGCCGACCCCCGGCATCGCCTACATGACGCGTCGCTTCAATTGCGACATCGGCGTCGTGATCAGCGCCTCGCACAATCTCTATGACGACAACGGCATCAAGTTCTTCGATGCATCGGGGGGCAAGCTCTCCGACGAGCTCGAGGAGCGCATCGAAGCCGAGCTGGAGCAGCCGCCGCTGACGCGTACCTCCCGCGATCTCGGTCGCGCCACCCGTGCCGACCGCATGCGCACGCACTACCAGGAGTTCTGCGCCTCCACGCTGCCGCCGGGTCTCGATCTGTCGGGATTGAAAATCGTGATCGACTGCGCCAACGGCGCCGCCTACAAGGTCGGCCCGCGAATCCTCGCCGATCTCGGCGCGGAGATCGTGCCGATCGGCTGCTCTCCCAACGGCAGGAACATCAATGACGGCTGCGGCTCCATGGCGCCCGATCTGCTGCAACTCACGGTCCCCGGAGTGCGCGCCAACGTGGGTCTCGCCCTGGACGGCGATGGCGATCGCCTGGTCATGGTCGATAATCTCGGGCGCATCGTCGACGGCGACCAGCTGCTGTACGTGATCGCGCGCGCGCTGCAGCAGGCGGGCAGCCTGCGTGGACCGGTCATCGGCACGGTGATGAGCAATCTGGGGCTGGAGATTGCGCTGCGCGCCGCCGGCATCGAGTTCCGCCGCGCCGCGGTCGGTGACCGTTACGTGCTGTCGATGCTACGCGAGACGCGCGGCATCCTCGGGGGCGAGACGTCCGGACACATCCTGTGCCTCGAGAAGACGACCACCGGGGACGGACTGGTGAGCGCGCTGCAGGTGCTGGCGGTCATGAAGCAGACCGGCCGGCCACTCGCGGAGCTCGCCTCCGGGATGCAGAAGTTCCCCCAGGTGCTGCTCAACGTGAGGGTGGCCGAGCGCTTCGACCCCAGCGGCGTGCCCGCGGTACAGCAGGCGGTGGCGCGCATCGAGAAGCGCATGGCCGGCGACGGCCGCGTCGTGCTGCGCCCCTCGGGCACCGAGCCGGTGATCCGCGTGATGGTCGAGGGGCGCGACGAGGACGCGACGCGCGCCGCCGCCGACGAGCTCGCCGCAGTGGTCAAGAGCGCCGCCGGCTGAGGGCGGCGTTGCGTCACCCCCCCTGCATCGCTATCATCCCGCGCCCTTTGAGGAGCAAGCAGGCGGCCCGGGAGCCGCGCGAGGTCGTCCATGCGCCGCCCGATCGTTGCCGGGAACTGGAAGATGCACGGGTCGCGCGTCGAGAACGCGCGACTCATCGAGGAGCTGCTGGCTCACTGCCCGGCGCAGCCGGCCGCGACGTGCGTGGTATGCCCGCCGTTCGTGTACCTGCAGGAGACCGGGCGGATGTTGCGCGGCTCGGTGCTCAGTCTCGGCGGCCAGGATGTATGCGCGGACGCGCAGGGCGCGTTCACCGGTGAGGTCTCGGCCGCCATGCTCAAGGATGTGGGCTGCGAGTACGTGATCGTCGGTCACTCCGAGCGGCGCTTGTTGTATCGCGAGAGCGATCAGCTGGTGGCGCGCAAGTTTGGCGCGGCGCACGCCAAGGGCCTGGTACCGATCCTGTGCGTGGGCGAGCAGCTGGCGGATCGCGACGCCGGGCGCACGCACGAGGTGGTCGCCCGCCAGCTCGATGTGGTGCTGGAGCTGTGCGGTGCCGGCGCGCTCGAGCTGGGCGTGGTGGCCTACGAACCGGTGTGGGCGATCGGCACCGGTCGCAACGCCACACCCGAGCAGGCGCAGGATGCGCACGAGTTCATCCGCGCCCGTATCGGGGCGCGGGATGCTAGAATTGCCGCCGCGACGCGCATTCTTTATGGCGGCAGCGTCAAGGCCGGCAATGCGGCCGAGCTGTTCGCGATGCCGGATGTCGACGGCGGTCTGATCGGTGGCGCTTCGCTGAAGGCGGACGAGTTCCTGACAATCCTGGCCGCCGCCGGACCGGGATGAGTGAGTTTTGCCGATGTGGCGTCTGATCTTGACCTTTGTACAGTTGTTCTCGGCCATAGCCATCGTGCTGCTCGTGCTGCTGCAGCGTGGCAAGGGGGCGGAGGCCGGCGCCGGTTTCGGTTCGGGCGCTTCGGGCACCGTGTTCGGCGCACGCGGCGCGACCACGGCGCTGTCGCGCGCCACCGCCATCCTGGCCGCGATCTTCATGATCAACAGTCTGGCGCTGGCGTACATGGGCACGCGCGCCACCGAGGCGCCGAAGACCATCCTCGACGAGGCCGCCAGCGGCAAGCCGGCGCCGGGCGTGGGCAAGCCCGCGCCGCCGCCAGCCTCCGCACCGGCTGGCGCGCCGGCTCCCGCGCCGGCCTCCGCACCGGTTGGCACGCCGGCTCGCGCTCCCGCGCCGAAGTGAGGCGGGGCGCGTCCCCGCGCAGTCTGCGATGTTGCCCACGTGGTGGAATTGGTAGACACACTAGCTTGAGGGGCTAGCGCCGCAAGGTGTGTCGGTTCGAATCCGACCGTGGGCACCAAAACGACTGACTGCGCTGCTACAATGCCGACCCTCTATCGGGGGCAGGTCGCGGTTCGATCTGCCTTTTTTACGCACCGCGAACAATGCTGTCGAACTACCTGCCCATCCTGATTTTCCTGATCATTGCCGCCGGCTTAAGCCTGGTGCTGCTCGTGCTGGGCACCGGCATCGGGCGCTACTTCGCCCGCTTTCACGGTGATCGCGCCAAGCTCTCGCCTTACGAGTGCGGCTTCGAGGCCTTCGAGGACACCCGTACGAAATTCGACGTGCGCTACTACCTGGTCGCGATCCTGTTCATCGTGTTCGACCTGGAGATCGCGTTCCTGTTTCCGTGGGCGGTCGCCCTCGGCAGGATCGGGCTCGCGGGCCTCGGCGCCATGAGCGTCTTCCTCGCGATTCTCGTGGTCGGGTTCATCTACGAGTGGAAGAAGGGAGCGCTCGAGTGGGACTAGCGATGGAGGACCCCGAGGGCTTCGCACAGCGCGGCTTCTTCACGACGCAGCTGGACACCCTGGTCAACTGGGCACGCACCGGGTCACTGTGGCCGATGACTTTCGGGCTCGCCTGTTGCGCGGTGGAAATGATGCACGCCGGGGCCTCACGCTACGACCTGGATCGCTTCGGCGTGGTGTTCCGTCCCAGCCCGCGCCAATCGGACGTCATGATCGTCGCCGGGACGCTGGTCAACAAGATGGCTCCGGCGCTGCGCAAGGTGTATGACCAGATGGCCGAGCCTCGCTGGGTCATTTCCATGGGCTCGTGTGCGAACGGCGGCGGCTACTATCATTATTCGTACGCCGTGGTGCGCGGCTGTGACCGCATCGTGCCGGTCGATGTGTACGTTCCCGGCTGTCCGCCGACCGCGGAAGCCCTCGTGTACGGCATCGTGCAGCTGCAGAAGAAGATTGCCCGCACCAGCACGATCGCCCGGTAGGCGCGCATGGAAGGGACAACGCTTGAGCGAGCTTGACGAAGCTCTCGCCCTGAAGGTCGACGCGCACCTTGCCGGCAGCGTGCGCCGCCGGCCCTCGCTCGCGCACGAGCTGGCCTACGAAACCGATGCCGGCGCGCTGCTCGCCGTGTGCCGCACGCTGCGCGATGCGGCGGATCTGCGCTTCGAGATGCTGATGGACCTGGCGGGCGTCGACTACCTCGACTACGGTCGCGATGAGTGGCAGACCGCGAGCGCCACCCGCTCGGGTTTCAGCCGCGGCCGCGTGGCGCGCAACGAGCGCCCCGACCCGAACGGCGCGGGCCGCTTTGCCGTGGTCTACAACCTGCTGTCGATCAGCCACAACCAGCGGCTGCGGCTGACGGTGAAGTGTCCGGATTCCGCCGAGCCGGTAATCGACTCGGTGGTGGATCTGTGGGCGAGCGCCAGCTGGTTCGAGCGCGAGGCGTTCGACCTGTTCGGCATTCTGTTCCGCGGCCATCCCGACCTGCGCCGCATCCTCACCGACTACGGCTTCATCGGGCATCCGTTCCGCAAGGACTTTCCGCTCATCGGCAACGTCGAAGTGCAATACGACCCCGACAAGCAACGCGTCGTATACCGGCCGGTGAGCATCGCACCGCGCGTGCTGGTGCCGAAGGTCATCCGCCATGACCACCGCTACGAGCCCGCACTCAAGGATCCGCAGGTGCCGCGCTGATGGCCGCCACACCGTTATCCGAGATCCGCAACTACACCATGAACTTCGGGCCGCAGCACCCGGCGGCCCACGGCGTGCTGCGGCTGGTGCTGGAGATGGACGGCGAGGTGATCCAGAAGGCCGATCCACACATCGGTCTGCTGCATCGCGGCACCGAGAAGCTGGCGGAGTCGAAGCCCTTCAACCAGTCGATCGGCTACATGGACCGGCTCGACTACGTGTCCATGATGTGCAACGAGCACGCCTATGTACTCGCGATCGAGCGCCTGCTCGGCATCGAGCCGCCGGAACGCGCGCAGTACATCCGCGTCATGTTCGATGAGATCACGCGCATCCTGAATCACCTCATGTGGCTCGGCGCTCACGGGCTCGACATCGGCGCCATGACGGTGTTCCTGCTGTGCTTCAAGCAGCGCGAGGAGCTGATGGACGTCTACGAGGCGGTGTCCGGCACGCGCATGCATGCCACCTACTACCGCCCGGGCGGCGTGCACCGCGACCTGCCGGCGGCGATGCCCAAGTACCAGGCCTCCAGGTGGCGCTCGCAGAAGGAGGCCGCGCGCATGAACGAGGCGCGCGCCGGCACCATGCTGGACTTCATCCAGGCGTTCACCGAGGGCTTGCCGGCCGCCATCGACGACTACGAGACGCTGCTCACCGACAACCGTATCTGGAAGCAGCGCACGGTCAACATCGGAGTGGTCTCGCCCGAGCGCGCCCTGCAGCTGGGCTTCTCCGGCCCGATGCTGCGCGGCTCGGGCGTCGCCTGGGACCTGCGCAAGAAGCAGCCTTATGAGGTGTACGAGCGCATGGATTTCGATGTGCCGGTGGGCGTGAACGGCGACTGCTATGACCGCTATCTGGTGCGCGTCGAAGAGATGCGCCAGGCGAACCGCATCGTGCGCCAGTGCGTGGAGTGGCTGCGCGCGCATCCCGGAGCGGTGATGATCGACGACCGCAAGGTGTGCCCGCCCACGCGCGAGCGCATGAAGGATGACATGGAGTCCCTCATCCATCACTTTAAGTTCTTCACGGAAGGCTATGAAGTACCTGAAGGAGAGACCTACGCGGCCGTGGAGGCCCCCAAGGGCGAGTTCGGCGTCTACCTGGTATCCGACGGCGCCAACAAGCCGTATCGGCTCAAGTGCCGGGCGCCGGGGTTCGCGCATCTGGCGGCGCTGGAGGAGATGTGCCGCGGCCACATGCTCGCCGACGTGGTGGCGGTGATCGGCTCGCAGGACATCGTGTTCGGGGAAATCGACCGTTGAGCAACGAGCCTGACAACGGCGCGGCGCGCGCCGACGGTCCCGACAGCAGGCCGCAGCTGTTGTCGGAGCACAGCCGCGCGCAAATCGATCGGTGGGTCGCGAAGTTTCCGCCCGGGCGAGCGCGCTCGGCGTGCATCGCCGCGCTGCGTGCGGCGCAGGAACAGAACCACGGCTTTCTCACCACGGCGCTCATGGATGCGGTGGCCGAGTACCTGCGACTGCCGCCGATCCAGGTGTACGAGGTCGCGGCCTTCTATTCGATGTTCGAGACCCACCCCTGCGGGCGCCATCACGTCAGCATCTGCACCAACATCTCCTGCATGCTGAACGGCGCCGAGGAGCTGGTGGCGCACGCGGAAGGCCGGCTCGGCATCAAGTTGAACCAGAGTACCCCCGATGGGCGCATCTTTCTGAAGCGCGAGGAGGAATGTCTCGCGGCCTGTACCGGCGCGCCGATGATGATGGTGGATCACGTGTTCCATGAGCACCTCACGCCGGCGGCGCTCGATGCCATTCTGGATGCGCTGAAATGAGCGCGGCCGCAGGCACCTGGGCCGAGCGGATGAACCTGACGGTGTTCGAGCCGCTGCACCTGGAGCGCTCGTGGACGCTCGCCACCTACCGCACCATCGGCGGCTATGAGGTGTGGGAGCGGCTGCTGCGCGAGAAGCCGCCGCGCGAGCAGATCATCGATGCGGTGAAGGCTTCCGGGCTGCGCGGCCGCGGCGGCGCCGGCTTTCCCACCGGCACCAAGTGGAGCTTCATGCCGCGCAACTCGCCGGTGCAGAAGTACCTGGTGTGCAATTCGGACGAGAGCGAGCCCGGCACCTGTCACGACCGCGACATCCTGCGCTACAACCCGCACGCCCTGATCGAGGGCCTGGCGATCGCCGGCTACGCCACCAACTCGACGGTGGCCTACAACTACATTCGCGGCGAGTTTCTCGGCGAGCCGGTGCCGCGCTTCGAGGCGGCGCTCGCGGAAGCCTATGCGGCGGGACTGCTCGGCAAGAACGTGCTGGGGAGCGGCGTCGACTTCGACCTGCACACCTTCATCGGCGCCGGCGCGTACATCTGCGGCGAGGAAACCGCGCTGCTCGACTCGCTCGAGGGCAAGCCCGGCAAGCCGCGCTTCAAGCCGCCGTTCCCGGCGAATTTCGGCCTGTACGGCGCGCCCACCACCATCAACAACACGCTGAGCTTCGCCTGCGTGCCGACCATTCTGCGCAAGGGTCCGGCCTGGTTTGCTTCCCTTGGGCCGCCCAACTCCGGCGGCACGGTGATCTATTCGATCTCGGGACACGTCGAGAAACCGCGCAACATCGAGTTGCCGCTCGGGGTGCCGTTTGCGGATCTGCTCGAGCTGTGCGGCGGTGTGCGGGGGGGGCGCAAGCTCAAGGCCGTGATTCCCGGCGGCGTCTCGGTGCCGGTGGTGCCCGGGGACATCATGCTCAAGACCAGGATGGACTACGACTCGGTGAAAGCGGCCGGCTCGGCGCTCGGCACCGGCGCGGCCATCGTCATGGACGAGACCACCTGCATGGTGCGGGTACTGGAGCGCATCGCGCGCTTCTACATGGCGGAGTCCTGCGGGCAGTGCACGCCGTGCCGCGAGGGCACGGGCTGGATGAACCGCCTGCTGAAGCGGGTGCTCGCGGGCGAGGCGCGGCGCGAGGAGCTCACGCTGCTGCTGGACGTCGCGAACCGCATCGAGGGGCACACCATCTGCGCATTCGGTGACGCCTCGGCCTGGCCGGTGCAGAGCTTCCTCAAGCACTACCGGCACGAGTTCGAATACATGATCGATCACGGTGGCCGCAGCATGGTGAGCGACTCTCTGGGGGCGCAGGTGGCGGCGTGAGCCGCGCGCCCGGACATGCGCATGGCCGATGAGCTGGTCACTATCGAGATCGACGGCGTGCCGGTGAAGGCGCGCAAGGGCGAGATGCTCATACGCGTCACCGATGCGCACGGCGCCTACGTGCCGCGCTTCTGTTACCACGAGAAGCTCTCGATCGCGGCCAACTGCCGCATGTGCCTGGTGGAGGTGGAGAAGGCGCCCAAGCCCCTGCCGGCCTGCGCCACCCCGGTGATGGAGGGCATGAAGGTCTTCACGAAGTCGCCGCGTGCCATCGGCGCGCAACGCGCCACCATGGAATTCCTGCTCATCAATCACCCGCTCGACTGCCCGATCTGTGACCAGGGCGGGGAGTGCGAGCTGCAGGATCTGGCGGTCGGCTTCGGGCGCGACCTATCCCGCTACCACGAGGGCAAGCGCTCGGTGCCGGACGAGAACCTGGGTCCCCTCATCGCCACCGACATGACGCGCTGCATCCACTGCACGCGCTGCATCCGCTTCACCGAGGAGATCGCCGGCATCCAGGAACTCGGCATGATCGGCCGCGGCGAGCACATGAAGGTGCGCACCTACATGGAGAGCACGGTGAATCACGAGCTCTCCGGCAACGTCATCGACCTGTGCCCGGTGGGCGCGCTGGTCTCCAAGCCCTACCGCTTCAGCGCGCGCGCCTGGGAGATGAGCTCCACGCCGCTGATCTCCCCGCACGATCCGGTGGGCACGAATCTCTTCGGCCATGTGCTGCGCGGCAAGCTGATGCGGGTCGTGCCGCGCGAGAACGAGGCGATCAACGAGACCTGGATCGCCGACCGTGACCGCTTCAGCTACGAGGGCGTATACAGCCCCGATCGCCTGGCGCAGCCGCTGCTGCGCCGCGCGGACACCTGGGTCGAGACCGACTGGGAGAGCGCGCTCAGGCAGGTCGCGCAGGGGCTGCGCGCACGCGCCCCGGACCTCGGTGTGCTGGCGAGCAGCTCGAGCACGCTCGAGGAGCTGTACCTGGCGGGGCGCATCGCGCGCGGACTGAACAGCCACAATGTCGATCACCGCCTGCGGCAGCGCGATTTCCGCGACCAGCAGGCGGATCCGGTGTTTCCGGGACTGGGCATGCACATCGCCGAGGTCGATTCGCTGGATGCGCTGCTGGTGATCGGGGCGAACCTGCGCCGCGAGGTGCCGATTCTCGCCCATCGGGTGCGCAAGGCGGCCCTGCGCGGCGCGCAGGTGGCGATGCTGAACCCCGCGCGGTTCCCGTATCCGTTCCCGGTGAAGGCGTACCTGACCTGCGCGCCGGCCGATCTCGTGGCGGATGTCGCGGCGGTCGTGGCCGCGGCGGCGGCGGCGGCGGGCAAGCCCGTGCCCCGGCAGCTCGGCGGCGCGGTGGGCGCGGCGCGCGTGAGCGAGGCGCATCGTGCGGCCGCGCAGGTGCTGCTCGGCGGGGGCAAGCGCGCCGTATGGCTCGGCGCTCTGGCGGCGCGTCACGCGGCGTTCGCGGACCTGCGCGCGCTCGCTGCGGCGCTGGCGCAGATCACCGGCGCGACCCTGGGCCGGCTCGCCGAAGGCGGCAACGCCGCGGGCGCCTATCTCGCCGGGGCGATCCCGCATCGCGAGGCGGGCGGCAAGGCGGTGGCGCAGGCGGGCCTCAATGCGCGCGACATGCTGGAGAGCCCGCTGCGGGCCTACCTGCTGCTCGGCGGTCTGGAACCCTCGATCGATGCGCTCGCTCCCCAGAGCCTGCGCACCCTCGCCAGGGCCGAGTTCGTGGTCGCGGCGACCCCGTTCGCGAGCGAGGAGGTGAAGCGCGTCGCGCACCTGTTGCTGCCGATGGGCACGTTCGCCGAGACCTCCGGCACGTACGTGAACTGCGAGGGGTTGTGGCAGAGCCAGAGCGGGGCGGCGGTGCCGGTGGGGGAGGCGCGTCCGGGCTGGAAGGTGCTGCGGGTACTGGGCAACCTGCTCGGGCTCGAGGGCTTCGACTACCAGTCCTCCGAGGATGTTCTGCGTGAGGTGCGTGAGGCGTGCGCCGCGCTCAAGCCCGCGGGCTACCAGGGCACTCACGCGGTGAGGGAGGCGGATGAGGCCGGCGCGGCGGAGGACGCGGCGCTGGTGGATGTGCCGATGTACCAGACCGATGCGCTGCTGCGCCGCGCGCCGTCGCTGCAGAGAACGCGTGAAGGCCGCACGCCGGCCGTGACGTACTGAAACGCCAAGGCGGACCGCGCACGTGCTCGAGACCCTCGCAACGACCTGGATGTCACTGCCGGACTACGCGCGCTCCACGGCGTGGATACTGGTGATCACGGTGGTGCTGATCATCTGCGTGGCGCTGCTGACCTTGTGGGAGCGCAAGGTCATCGGCTGGATGCAGCTGCGCCGCGGACCGAACCGGGTGCGCATCTTTGGTCTGCTGCCCGGAGTGGGCCAACCGTTCGCCGACGTGATCAAGCTCCTGGTGAAGGAAGTCATCATCCCGGCGAATTCGAACAAGTTCCTGTTCCGGCTCGCGCCCATCATCGCACTCGTGCCGGCGCTCGCGGCCTGGGCGGTGATTCCCCTGTCGCCAACGGTGGTGGTGTCCAAGGCCGACGCGGGCCTGCTGTACCTGCTGTCGCTCACCTCGATGGGTGTGTACGGTGTCATCGTCGCCGGCTGGGCGGCGAACTCCAAATACGCGTTCCTGGGCGCCATGCGCTCCGCGGCGCAGATGGTGGCCTATGAGATCGCCATGGGCTTCGCGCTGGTCGGCGTGCTCATGGCCACCGGCAGCATGAATCTCGGCACCATCGTGCGCACCCAGGAGGGCGGGCTGCTGTCCTGGAACTGGTTCTGGCTGTTTCCACTGTTGATGGTGTATTTCATCTCCGGCGTCGCGGAAACCAACCGCGCGCCCTTCGACGTGGCCGAGGGCGAATCCGAGATCGTCGCCGGCTTCCATGTCGAGTACTCCGGCATCGCGTTCGCGCTGTTCTTCCTCGCCGAATACGCCAACATGATCCTGATCTCGACGCTCACCGCGGTGTTCTTCTTCGGCGGCTGGGAGGGGCCGTTGCAGGGCTATTCATGGCTCGGGCTGGGTGACACCTTCCTCGGGCAGCCGAGTTTCCTGTGGCTGTTCCTCAAGGTGTTCTGCCTGGTGTTCCTGTTCCTGTGGTTCCGGGCGACCTTCCCGCGCTACCGCTACGACCAGATCATGCGCCTGGGGTGGAAGGCGCTGATCCCGGTGACCCTGGTGTGGATCGGCGTGGAGATGCTGCTGGCCGTGTACCGCATCGGGCCGTGGTCGCGCGCCTGGTACCCCTGAGCGGATGCATCGATGGGTGTGAATCCGCTCAAGACCTTCCTGCTGCCCGAGCTCCTCAAGGGGCTCATGGTCACGGCCCGCACTCTGTTCAGCCGCAAGTACACCCTCAACTATCCGGAAGAGAAGACTCCCCAGTCACCGCGCTTTCGCGGCCTGCACGCGCTGCGCCGCTACCCGAACGGCCAGGAGCGCTGCATCGCCTGCAAGCTGTGCGAGGCGGTGTGCCCGGCGGTGTGCATCACCATCGACTCGGAGGTGGC
>Ga0209027_1000543_pt1 | contig 13535 bp, 10 predicted proteins | sample GraSoi013_1_20cm_3_FD_185821 | JGI IMG/M metagenome (GOLD analysis project Ga0209027, IMG submission 185821) | Grasslands soil microbial communities from the Angelo Coastal Reserve, California, USA - Sample 09_27_2013_1_20cm (SPAdes) (version 2) | ecosystem: Environmental > Terrestrial > Soil >...
GCCTTCCGGCGACGGCCCAACGGCTGGCCAGCAACCCGAAAGACTTCGATGCGTTCATCGAGGGCGTGACCCTGTATCACATCGTCATCGAGGCGACGATCGCGCTCACCGGCCAGCGTTTCGAGCTCGAGGCCATGCGCGAACAGGGGCTGACCGACCGTGGTTTCTATCGCGGCTTCACTGCCATCGCGCGAGACGAGTCACGACACGTGAACTTCGGGATCAAGGTTCTGCAGGAAGCGGTGCGCGAAGACCCTCAGCGCTTCGCGCCGTTGATTCAGAAAACGCTTGTCGAATCGCTGCCCCTGATCACCGGCACGCTCGACCCGCCCGACCCGCGGTACATCACCGAATATGGCCACACGGAGAGCGAGATCCTGACCTACGCCTTCGAGTCGCTGAACAAGCGGCTGCGCGCGATCGGCATCAACCTCGCCGCGTAGCGGTCCCGACCCCCTTCTCGGACAGTCCGGACAAACCGCGCCCACCTATCTCGAAAACTTCGGATAGTCGGGACTATCCGAAACTGACTACCCCTCGAGCAGGAACTCCAGCACGATCCGGTTGAACTCTTCAGGGTGCTCGAGGTTGGGCAGGTGCGCCGCGTCGTGGATGACGACCTTGCGCGCGTGCGGCACCTTATCCATCAGCGCATCCACGGCATCGAAGATGGGTGGCGCGTCCGCGTCGCCGTACACCACCAGCGTCGGCGCAGTGATCTCGTGCAAGCGCCCGATCGCAAGCGGCTCGATTTTCTCCATCGGCGCGCTGTCCCAGTCGTTCTTCAGGTTGATCGCATTCATATCCAGGAAGAGAGACCGGAGTGGCTCCTTCACGTAGCCCCGCGGGCGTCGCGGGCCGTCGAGCCAGATCCGCATCTCGGCCGCATTGACTGCTTCCATGTCGCCGGCCTTGTCAGCTTCTTCGACCTCGGTCCACAGGTCCGGATACTTCGGACCGAACTCCGCCCCTCCGATCCCGGGTCCGACCAGCACCAGCTTCGAGATGCGCTCGCCGTGCTGCAGGGCGAAATCGATGGCGATCTGGGCGCCCATCGAGCAGCCGACCAGGTGGGCCGGCTTCTCATGCAGGGTGCCCATCAGGGCGAGCAGGTCGTCCACCGGCGACCAGCGCACCGCCGGCAGCTCGGACTGGCCGAATCCGCGGAGGTCCGGACGGACGACATCGAAATGTTTCGCGAAGGGCGCGACCTGCGGCTGCCACATGCGGTGGTCGGCGACTCCCGCGTGCAAGAGGAACAGCGGCAGACCGTCGCCGGTCCGCTCGTAGTGGATGCGCGCCCCGTTGACGGTCGCCTGCATCAGATGAGGGCCGTCAGCAGTGCCTTGAACTTCAGCTCTGTCTCCTCCAGCTCGCGCGCCGCGTCGGAGTCGGGCATGACGCCCACTCCTGCGAACAGCCGCGCGCCATCCTCCCACAGCAGCCCGCAGCGCAGCGCGACCGCCAGCTCGCCATCGCCGCGTCCGTCGATCCAGCCCACCGCACCCGCGTACCACCCTCGGTCCATGCCTTCGAGCTCGTCGATGAGGACGTCTGCGGCTTCACGCGGCCACCCTCCGACGGCGGGTGTGGGATGGAGTGCGGCCGCCAACGTCAGCGCGTCCGCGGCCGGCTGGCTGAGGTCGGCCTCGATGCTGGTCGCGAGGTGCTGGATGTTGGTGAATCGCACGACCTCGGGACCGCGCGCGACGACCTTGGAGGAGAAAGGCCTCATCGCATCGGCCACGAACCGCGCGGCGACGCGGTGCTCGTTGACGTCCTTGGCGCTTTCGACGAGGTCACGCGCGAGTCGCTCGTCATCGGCGTCGGTCGAGCCGCGCGCCACGGAGCCGGCCATCGGCTGAGCCAGCGCGTGGCCGGCCGTGCGGCGAACGAGAAGCTCCGGCGATGCTCCTGCGAACGCGGTGCCGTCGGCGCCCGCGACCAGGTACGTGAAACACGACGGATAAGCGGCGCGAAGGCCGCGCACCACTGCGCCGGCCGAGATGACACCGTCGCCCCGCGCGAGCACCTCGCGCGCGAGCACGACCTTCTCCGCCTCGCCCGCGCGCAGCCGCGCCGCCGCGGTGTCCACCGCCGCCGTCCAGGCGACGGGATTGCGCACAGGCGTGACTTCCAGGTGACGAGCCGACGGCGCGCGCACCGCCGGCGAGGTGAGCTCGAGCAGATCTTCGGCGCCGGCCTCGGCCGCGACCACGAACGTCCGCCCGCGCTTGCGGACCACGGCCAGCGCGGGGACACGAAACAGGAGAGCAGGGAAACCGGACCAGACGCCCGCCGGCTCGCGGTCGGTGCGATACGCGAAGCCGCCGACGGCGATCGCGTCGGTCGACAGGCCCATGCGTCGCCACAGGCGCGAGGCGGCCCGGATGCGGTTGCCATCCGTGCTGGGCTCGAAGTCCAGCCGCTCTCCTTGCGCGTTTTCGAGCGCGACACCGCCGGGATCGGACACGATGTCGAAGACCCGCCCGAGCGCGGCGACGCTGACCGCGTCGGGCATCGGCCGCTCGACCAGCATCACCTCGTGTCCGGCGTCTCGAGCGGCGCTCACCACATCCACCAGGTCTGGGTTCCGGTCGAGCTCGCGCGCCTGGACCTGCGTGGAGGTCTTCATCCGCGCTTTTCGATGTGCTCTCGCGCCGCGCGGAGCAACGTGCGCTCGAAATGGTGCCGGACCAGCGTCCCGCTGGCCTCGAGCAGCTCGTTGAAGGTCTGGAGCAGCTTGCGCTCGGCGGCCTCGGTCTCGCCGCCCTCCGCCTGGATGCGCTCGCGCACGTAGCGGTCGAAGAGGTCGACTGCCTGCCGGGCGGTGCGATCGACTGCCGCGGCATGGTCCTTGCCCAGCTCCATCAGCGCGCCCAACGGAACCCCGGCCGAGATGAGCTTCATGCCGGCCTCGATCGCCTGCAGGTCATCGGCGGGGTAGACGGGCTCTTCGCCGCCCTCGATCGGGACGAGCAAGCCGGCCTGCTGGAGCGTCATGAGCAGCGGCTCGGCCACGCCGCTCCGCTCCGACAGCTCGCCCAGCGTCAGAGATTGCGGCACGGCGGGCCTGGTGACCGCCGCCACCAGCGCCTCGTCCGAGGCTTCCAGCTCACCGGCCAGGAACCGCTGGATCACGGTGAGCGTGAACCCCTGCTGCTGCAGCTCCTTGATGCGCTTCAGGCGCTCGACATGGGAGTCGCCGTACCACGTGACGCGGCCCTGGCGCCGGGGCGCCCCGAGCAGGCCCTTGCCCTGGTAGAAGCGGATCGTGTCCACTGCCACGCCGGCGGTCCTGGCCAACTGTTCGATCCGGTACTCCATGAGTACTTACTCTAACGATGGTCTGGTGTCGGTCGCCGCTCTAGCCGGACGTGTCCCAGTAGTACATCCGGTCGAGCCATCCCGGGTCGGTTCTGTAGGCGCGCGCGAACAGTTCCACCGAGTCGACATAGTCGAAGCTGTTGTTGTAGTGCCAGATGGCGTTGCGCATGTTGTACGGCGCTCCGTTGTGGACCAGGAGTCGCGCCGCGGCGAGGATAGAGTCGTGCGGATCCATGATGTTGCCGCCCTGCCCGTATTCCTGCCAAGTGCCGGTCAAGAACTGCATCGGGCCGTAGGCGTTGGCTGACGACGGTCCATTGACACGGCCGAACTTGCTCTCGATGAAGTTGATCGAAGCCAGGTAGCTGGCGTTCACGCCATACCGCTGCTGGGCCTCGAGGTAGAAGGACCGCAGCGAGCTGAGCGGAGCGGCGTCGGAGTAGGGGAGGGTGTAGTGCGGGTTCACCAGGTAGTACTGGTCGATGCCGCCAAGGATGTACAGCGAATGCAGTGCGGCGATCGAGTCTTCGAGCGGCGATTGCATGTCGGCGGGCAGCAGCTTCACCACGGCCGACTCCACGCTGGCGTAACCGGCGAGGTCGTAGACCTGACGCTGCTGCTGGCGCGCGGCCACACGGAAGTCATAGCCGGCGCGGGCGACATCGAGCTCGTGCCTCATGGTTTCGGCGAGTCCCAGCGGATTTTCGGCGGCCAGCGCCGCCAGGCGGCTCGTCGCGTCCCGCATGGCGAGCTCCGCCGCGATGATGCGCGCCGCCTCGTGGTGAGCGTTGGGCCCGATGTCCGGGTCCTGGGCCGCGACGGTGCTCGGCAACGCCGCCAGCACAAGCGCAACCAGGACGGCGGCCGACCGTCGGATCAGGCGGTGCCCTGGATCGCGGTCAGGTCGATCCTCTGCTCCATCGGGACCGACGGCATGTCCTCGGGATAAGGATCTGCCTCGTTGGGAAGGCGCAGGCCCACAGATTCCAGGAGTCCGCTGATTTCGTCGCCCATCAGCTCGCCGCCCTGGTGAATCAAAGCTTCCGCCGCCTGGTCGATCGCCTCCTTGTTGACGTACATGAGCCGCCAGTCATCGATGTAGGCCGAACCAAGGACCTGCGCAACCACCCGTCTCGCTCGAGGGTTGTGCAGCACCGCCCCTTCCCAGGTGGACTCCTCGTGAATCCCTTGCGTGATCTCAGACACTGAGATCAGCTGCTCACCGATGTTGGCGGCCTTTGTCGACATCTTCGCGTCGAGGTCGTCGGCGCCCATGCCGATGGTGCCGACCATGCGGCACGCCATGGCGGTGGCCATGCGCAGATCGCCAAACACGCCTGCAGAGTTCTCGCCATAAAAGACTCGCTCGCAAGCGATCGAACCAAGCCCGTGCCGGATGTCCGCCGCGAGCTGCGAGCGGAAAACCGACCCTCCGTACTGCTCTTCTGTCGGCAGGGACAGGTGGTAACCGCCGATCTCGCCCTGCGCACTTGCGCGACGGCGAATCGAAAGGCGCACGTGCGCGTGACCGGGCTGGAAGAAGTGGGATGCGACCGCGTGACCCAGCTCGTGTCGGGCGACCGCGATCTTGTCCTTCTCGTTGTACTCGACCGGAATCGCAAGTCCGGCCTCGACGTTGCCCATCGCTTCGCGCAAATCGTTCCAGTCGAACGCTTCCCGGCTGTTCTCGAATGCATACAGAAGTGCGAGCGAGAGAACTTGTTCGATGTCAGCCGGCGAGTAGTGATCTGTGATGCGGGCGAACTCCTCCCGCTTGCTCGGCGTGTCGAGCGCGGCGTCGTGGCTCTTCTTGTCGAAGTAAAGGGCGGCAATGTCTTTGCGCGCCTCCCGGTCTGGCAAACGAAAGACGATCTGACGCCCGAAGCGCCCCGGCCTGGTCAGCGCTTCATCGAGAACGGCAGGCCGGTTTGTCGCGCCAATGAAGAGGATGTTGTAGTTGGGCGCCTTGAGAGCGGGAATGCGGAGCTTCAGCTTCGTGCCATTCGCCCCGATCACGCGAGGGATGAACAATCCATCGAGCGTCAGGTTCACGAAGCCGCGCAGCTGCCGAATCATGAACCCCGGATTGTCGATGCCGTCCATCAGCACCAGCAGCATGTTCAGCCCGAGCATGCCGCCGCCCATCATGCCCATGCCACCCATCATTCCGCCGCCCTGTTGACCCGACCGCCGCATGCCGAGGGCGTCGATCTCATCGATGAAGACGATGCAGCCGCCCCACACCTTGGCCCGCTTCCGAGCCGCCCGGACCATCAGGTACACGCTGAGCGCATCGATGCCGAGGAACATGCCGGCGAATGAGCCACCGTTGGCGATATAGATCGGTACGTGAAGCGATGAAGCGATGGCTTTGGCCAGCATCGTCTTGCCGGTTCCAGGTGGGCCGACCATCAGAACGCCGCGTTCGCGTTTGCCTCCGGCCTTGGTGAACAGCCGCCCGTGCTCGATGAGCTTGAGGATCCGGCTCATCTCGCCGACGGCCGCCTTCTGGCCGCGTACGTCCTCGATGCTGACGCCGAAGTTCGCGTCGTCCGGGTTGATCATGGTCTTGCCGATGCGCGTGTAGAGGTAGAAGGGACCAAGGAAGAGCAAGAAGTTGGCACCCAGCAAGAACAGCAGATATATGAGCTGAGTCAGGGCCAGTGACAAGAAGCTCGGCAGCGCTACGAGCGCCTCATCCGGCGTCAGGCCGAAGACGAAATACGAAACCGCGAAATAGGCTATGGGCACAAGAGCCACGAACATGGCTCGCTTCCAGAAGACTGCCCGATTTGTCTCCACCGTGCGCTGCATGACATCGGCTTCTGGCGCCATCCGCTCCCGGAGGATGAGCGAGCGCCGGATGATGCTCAGGACGCCGCGGGCGAGAAGCATGGCGACCACCGCGTAGACAAGCGACCATCCAATGCCCAGCTGCAGCGCGATCTCGGCAAAGGTGAATGCCGAGGCGCCGACGAAGATCGTAAGGATCCAGAAGATGATCACGGCGGGGTCAAATCACTATACGTATTCGGGTTTCGGTGTGCTATTCCGCGGCGAGCCGGGCTGCCGCTCCCGCCAGCACCTTCACTCCGACCGGCAGCGCGGCCTCGTCGATGCGAAATCCCGGCGAGTGATGCGCCGGCGGTACGTCGCCCTCCGGCCGCGCGCCGAGCATGAAATAGCAACCCGGTATGCGGGTCAGGAACTCGGCGAAGTCGTCGCTCACAGTGAGCGGCCGCCCCAGCCGGCTGGCCCGGTCGCCGATGAGCTCGTTGCCGACGTCGAGCACGGTCTGCGTGACGTTCGGCTCGTTCATAAGGGGCACGGTGCCGTGCACCAGGTCGACCTTGGAGCGCACCTCGAACGTGCTCTCGGTCTCGCGCAGCAGGTCGCGCAGCCGGTCGAGCGCCTGCTCGCGCAGGTCGTCGGTGAACGTGCGCACGCTGCCCTGCACCAGCACGCCGCGCGGCACGATGTTCCACGCGCCGTCGCTGCTGATGTTGCCGACCGTGGTGTGGCACTGCACGCCCTCGTGCTCCAGGCCCTCGACCACCGTGTGCAGCCGCTCGACGAAGAAAGCCTGCGCCGCGAGCACGTTGCCGCGCCTGCCCATCATCCCGCCGTGACCGCCGGGTCCGGAGAACGCGATGTCGAAGGCGTCGGAGCCGGCCCACAGCAATCCCGGCCGGGTCGTCACCGTGCCCGACTCCATGAAGCTCACGATGTGCAGCCCGATCACTGAATCCGGGCGGTGGTCGTCGAGTAGGCCACGCGCGATCATCGCCTTGGCGCCCTCGACGATCTCTTCTGCCGGCTGAAAGACGAAGAGGTACTTGCCGCCGACTTCCCAGATGCGGTCGATCAGGGTGCGCGCGACGCCGATCATGATCGCCATGTGCGCGTCGTGCCCACACGCGTGCATGCGCCCGTCGATGCGCGAATGAAATTCGACGCCGGACTCCTCCAGGATCGGCAGGGCATCGATATCGGCGCGCAGCATCACAGTCTTGCCCGGCCGGCCCGTGTCGAGCAGCGCGACGACCCCGGTCTCGGTGGGGGAGGGCGAGAGGTCGAGGCCCATCTCTCGCAAGCGCTCAGACAGGTATCGCGTCGTCTCGTGCTCGCTGAAGCTGACCTCGGGATGCTTGTGGAAGTAGCGGCGCAGGTCGACCACGTCGTCGAGCACCGACTTGCTCGGCAGCGGCGTTTTCGACTCGCCCTCACTCATGCACAGCCACCAGGCTGTATCCGCGCGCCGAGGCGCGGACGAATGTCGCGCCCATACCCGGCTCGAGCTCGTCCAGGCGGCGCCGCAGCGTGAGCAGGGCGGAGTGGACCGTGGAATGCGCCGCGTTGTGGCGAAACAGGCCCGCCTCGATCAGGTCGCGCGCCGTGGCCGGCTTCGAGCCCTGGGCGAGGAACAGGATGACCGCAGCCTGCTGCTGGGTCAGCCGCACGTCGCGCTCCCCGAGCTTGGCCGAGCGTCGCGTCGGATCGAACTCCAGCCGGCCGAATCGGTAGGTGCCCGGCCTGCCTGTGCCGCGCTCGACCAGGCGGGCGGCGAGGTCGGAGTAGATGTGGGCCATGGGGACGTTGCCTTTCACAAAGTAGGAGCTGGCGCCCAGCTCGTACGCCCGGCGTATCGAGGCGGAGTTGACCTGGGCGGCCGAAAGCACGATCACCGGCAGCCCCGGGTGGTGCTGGCGGATCCAGGTCAGAAGCTCGAAGCCGGAGTCCTCGTGCTCGTCCAGGACCAGGTCCAGCAACACCGCGGCGACGCGCTCGTTCTCCAGCACGTTGTGGGCCTCGAGCACGGTGGCGGCTACAGAAGGTCGGTAGCCGAGGTCGTGGAGGTCGATCCTCAACTGCTGGAGCATCGCCGCCTCGTCCTCCACGACCAATACTGAAGAACCGAGGACGTCCGCCGGCCGATAGACCTCGAGGCCCGGAGGCAGTGGCGGCAGCCGCACATCGCGACGCGGCTGATTCCTGTTTTCACGACCCGAGCTTTGGTTTTCCAAGCTCAGCCCTGCATCATTATTAACAAAGATTGATTATGCTTGAACAATCAAACTCACCGGGGCCACGTCATACTTTGTGTCGGACCTGGCGTAATTGGAAAAACAAAGGGGTAAATTGGGGATGACGTGGCACAGGAAGGTCCAGGGGTTTGCAGTCGGGATCCTCGTCTTTGCGGTGTTCCTGCTTCCAGGCACCGACTGGATAGAGGGCTTCCTCGGGTTCAGCTTCTAAAGACCTAGGAATTCGAGTCCCGGCGCTCACGGGAGCGCCGGATGGCCGGCGGAAGTAGGGCATACAGGTCCGCCCGGTCGACAGCTTTGCTCATGTAGCCGACGACGTCCGGGTCGTCGGTGCCTGAGGGAAAGACCGGGTAGGCCGTGTAGAAGATGACCGGCACCTTCTGGCCTCGAGCCCGCAGCTCGGTCAGCAGACCCCAGCCGTCCATCGGCTCGGGCAGCATCAGGTCGATGATGGCGACCTCGGGCCTGTCGGACTGTGCGCGCATCAGCGCCTGGTCGGCGTCTTCCGCCATCGACACCTTGTAGCCAAGCATCTTCAGGTCGGTTTCGAGGATCACCCGCCACGCGCGCTCGTCGTCGACCACCAAAACGGTGGATCCCCGTAAATCCTCAGGGGTGGGCGCGATCGGCTTCGGCGGGGTAAACGGCATCTTGGGGAAATCTCGGGCAGTATATCGGTGGCAATGGCCACTTCAGCCTCTCGCGCGGCTCAACGGCACTCGCCGAAGCGACCGGTCGTCCAGCGAACGCCAGTGGCCAAGCCCCGGCGACCGCCCACCACGATCGTTCCGGCGGCGACTCCCGCCCAGCTCCTGCACGAGCTCGCGAGCTGCCTGACCGAAGCCGACATCCTGCAGGTCCTCTACCGCAACCTGCAGCCCAGGTTCGGCTACGACGTCATCCTCCTGACCGTCCTGGAGAGGGACGGATGGTATCGAGTGCTGCCCATCGACTCGGGCGTGCTGCAGGACAGCCGCCGCCGGCCGGTCAGCGGCTCGGCATTCGCTCGCCAGTACGCCAACCCGCAGCTGACGGTGCTGCCCGCCGGGTCGAAGACGCAGCAGGCGGGTCGCGGTCCCGGCACCGGCCAGCGCATCAGGTTCGTCATCTGGGCGCCGGTCGAACACCAGGGCCAGCTCATCGGGGCCGTCGTCTATCAGTCGCACCGCTCGCGCCGCGTCCCGCCCGCGGAAATCAGCTTCCTCGAGGAGGTCCATCGCCGCTTCGGCGTCCTGCTCGCGAACGCTGCCCTCAACGAGCTGACCCGCAACCAGGCCCGCCGGCTCGAGGCGCTGAACAGCGTCGCGCGTGCGATGGCTTCGACGCTCGACGAGAGCAGCGTGCTCAAAGCTCTCCACAGCACCCTCAGCGAGCTTCTGCCGGTGGAGACCGTTGAGATGGCCACGCTCGAAGACCGTGAGTCCGACACGATCCGCCTGCTGCGCATCGAATCGGACGCCAGGCCGAAGGCCCGCGAGGTGAAGCTGCGCGCCCCCGCCGCGGCCAACGCGCGGAAGGTGCTCAGCGAGGGCCGGCCGGTGCTGGTGCACCATCCAGCCTCATCGCTATGGGTGCCGATCAAGGAAGCCGGCGTCGTGCGCGGCGCGCTTGGCATCAGCTGCTCACGGCCCTATGCATACGAGGACTCGACCGCCGCCTTTCTCGCCCCGGTTGCCGACGAGGTGACGCTGGCCTTGCGCAACGCACGCAGCTATGCGGCGATCGAGACCCAGCGGAAGCGTCTCGAGGTGGTCAACGCGATCGGCCGCCGCCTCGCCTCGAGCCTTGACCGCTGGTCGATCATGCGCACGCTGCGCGAAGAGCTGGGCGCGTTCCTCAACTTCGACGGTTTCATCCTCGCCACGATCAGCCAGACGCCGGAAGGCCCGGTCGCTGAGGGCTACCAGTACGTCGCCGGGGTGGAAGAGGTCGTGCCTCCAGTCGCGCTGGCAGTCGCCGGCCCTTCGCGCGAGGCCTACGAGACAGGTGTGCCGGTCCTCGTCCGCAACAACCCCTGGCGCCGGGCCTTTGAGGAGAAAGAGATCAAGCGGGAGGTCTGGACCGTCGGCCAGGGCGCCGCCGTGTTCGTCTCCGCTCCGCCTACGGACCCGCGGCGCATCTCGCGCTCGTTTGTGTGGGTGCCGGTGCTGAGTGGCGATCGCATCACCGCCATGCTTTCCCTGCAGTCATATAAGGAAGCGGCGTTCGAGGAGTCTGACGTCAGGCTGCTGCAGGACATCGCGGCGCACGTCAGCCTCGCGCTCGCCAATGCCGACCACTTCATGCAGGCGCAGACGGAGAGGTCGCGGCTCGAGGCGCTGCACGTCCTGGAGATGGGCGTGGCCAGCGCGCCAGACGAGCGCCAGCTGTCGGACGCCGTGTTCGCCGTCCTGGGCGACTATCTCGGCGCGACCCACATGGTCCTCGCCTATGTCGACGTGGCGGGGCTCGTCTCCGGGTTCGCCGCCGAGCAGGGCCAGGCCGCCACCCCGATCGGGCCAGTCAGCATCGACAGCGCCCCCTTCTTTCGCCGCATGCTCGAAGCCGGCACGGGCGTCGCCGACGTGACGGCCAACGAGGCGGACCTGGGCGGCCCGATCGGCAGCTACGTGTTCAATCGCTCGCCCAGCCACGTCGTGTGGTCTCCCATCACGCAGGACGACCGCGTCATCGCCGGCATGGTGGTGATGCGCAACGACGGCGCCCGCTTTCCCGCCACTTACCAGAAGCTCCTCGAGGCGGCGATGCCCGTCATCGGCATCGCGTTGCGCACGATGCGCCTGCACCACGCCAACGAGCTGGCGCTGGCTCAGTCCGTGCGCATCCAGGAGCTCGCCGCACTTGCCGGCCACGAGCTGATGAGCGTCGTCGCCAACATCGCCGACCAGGCGCGGACCATGCTCGAATCATCGGGCACCGTCTGCTGGGCGTTCGAAACCGAAGGCCGCATCACCGCGACCCGGGGCAGCGGCGACGCCATCGCAGAAGAGGTGCTGGCCTGGGCCGGGCTGAGCTCAGAAGACCGCACCGCGCCCGCGGGGATCGTCAGCGGCGTCGCCCATGACACAGCCTGGAACCTCATCCCCCTGTGGTACGGCGACCGGCTCGTCGGGGCGATCGGCGCGGTGCACGCGTCGCGCCTGGTGGCCGAGCCCAGCTCGGCCGCCCTCGATTTCGCCCGCCACGCGGCGGTCGCGATCGAGAACTCTCGGCTCGTGGCCGAGACTCGCGGCCGCATCCGGACCCTGGAAGCGGTCGCGGCATTCACCGAGCTCACGCCCACCGAGCCGGACCGCGCGCGCTCCGAGATGGTGCGCCTGGTCAACCGCGCGCTCGCGGGGTCGGCGGGCGAGCTCTGGCTGCTCGAGGACGGCGAGCTCGTGCGGCGCTCGGACAACGGAGAGGCTTCCCCGCGTGTCCCGGTCAGCGACAGCGCGCAGCTGCTGCGGGCGTTGATGGCCACCGCCGGGGGTCGCCGCTTGCGCGCTCTGCTCGACCTGCTCGGCGCGCCGCAGGATGCGTTTGCCATCCCGATCCAGGTCGACGGTAGGTTGGCCGGCTTGCTGGTGGCGCGCATGACTGCAGGCGGGGCGGAGACGCGCCGGCTCGCCGCGGTGCTCGCCGGCCAGGCCTCGGTGCTCCTCGGCCAGCTCGAGCTGGTCGACGCGCTCGACCGCGAGCGCCGGATGATGAACGCGATCCTCCGCCATTCGCCTGTGGGCGTGATGCTGGAGGACGCCGCGGGCCGCATCGTCTACGCCAATCCCGAGATCGAGGTCATCTACAGCTTGCAGGCGGCCGAGATGCCCGGCCGCAAGCCCGACGAGATCTACGCCGCCGCAGGCGCCACCCCCGCCGAGGACGGCGAGACGGACGGCACCCTGGAGCTGCGCATGAAAGAACCCGACCGCACGGTGCACGTCCGCCGCGTCGTCATCCCTGGCCTGGAGGGTGAGCCCGCCGGCGTGCTCACCCTGCACGAGGATGTGACGGTGCAGCGGCAGGCGCTCGAGGCCAAAGACCTCATGCTGCGCGCGATCGGCCACGAGGTGCGCAGCCCGGCGGCCGCCATGAAGAACACGCTCGCCGGCATCATGCAGTGGGATCAGACGATCGACGCGACCGGCCGCCGCGCGCTCCTGCAGGAGGCGTACGAATCGTCCGATCGCCTTCTCAGCCTGGTCGAGAGCCAGCTGATCATCGCCAAGCTCGAAACGCGGCACTTCGAGCCGACCCCGGAAGCGGTTGACCTCGCGTCGGCCATGGGCGGGGTGCTCGCGGTGCTCAACCACCGATACGCGGAGCGGACCGCGGCCGTCAAGGTCCAGCTGCCTGAGAACCTGCCGCCCGCTTTCTGCGAGTCCGCCCACCTGGGCCAGGTGCTGAGCAACCTGATCGGCAACGCCCTCGAGTACACCTCAGGCCCGGTCGAGGTCGAAGCCCGTCAGCTCCAGCGCGCGTGGCTCGAGGTGACGGTCTCCGACCACGGCCAGGGCCTGTCCGCAGGCCACCTCGAAACCGTCTTCGACAAGACCGGGCCGGCCGGCCGCAGCCGGTCGCAGGGCGGCCTGGGCCTGGGCTTGTATCTGTGCCACCTCGTCGTGGAGCGGTCGTTCGGCGGGCGGATCTGGGTCGCCTCGAGCGACCGGCGCGGCACGACGTTTAAATTCACGGTGCCGGCACGGATTCGGACCTGAGCCAGCGTTAGACCCCGGTATGAGCCCCGCTCCGCCCATGTGGGTTCGCGTGGGCGGTGGCATGGAGCATGTGCCCGATCACCGGCGGCACGGCCCGGCCGACCGCGACTTCGCGCCGCCCGGCGGGCCGTGGGAACCGCTCGTCCTGAACGGCCGGCTGGTGGGCTGGGCGGAGCGGGCGGGGCTGCGCCCGGCCCGGCAGGCCCTCGAGATCGGCCAGAGGCTGGTCGACGAGCAGCGCGAGCACCTGCTCGCCAGGCTGGGTCACAAGCTCCGCTCGGCAGTGTTGGCCCTTCAGGAGTCTGCGCGGCAGGCGGCATTCGGCCGGCCCGAATTGCTCGAGGGCGTGTTCGAGCAGGCGCAAGAGGTGGCGAGGCGTGCTGCCGCGCTCGAGGCTGCGGCCATCGTGCCGAAGGACATCGCTCGCGGCGTCGTCCTGGGCGCGGTCCTCAACCTGGCGCTGCCG
>Ga0209027_1000545_pt1 | contig 13513 bp, 9 predicted proteins | sample GraSoi013_1_20cm_3_FD_185821 | JGI IMG/M metagenome (GOLD analysis project Ga0209027, IMG submission 185821) | Grasslands soil microbial communities from the Angelo Coastal Reserve, California, USA - Sample 09_27_2013_1_20cm (SPAdes) (version 2) | ecosystem: Environmental > Terrestrial > Soil >...
TGTCGTGTGGGAGCATGTTGAGTGCCTTCCGAAAGGAATCCACCTGCCAATCCGCAGGACAGCCGAACGACAGGTCCACCTTGAGTTGCCAGGGGTCTTCGCGCTCTCCCTGCGCGTGGAAGGTTTCCATCGCGAGTGTGGCTATGCATTCGTCCACCCATGGCCAGCCAAGATGTGCCAGGTGGCCGTGGAAGTCAGGGATCAGGTGCACACCTTCGTATGAAGCAGGCCGGCAATACTCGCTTGACCGTTCATCCAAGAAGATGCCACAGTGGAAGGCCACGTACTTGCCCAGGGTGGCCAACTCGCTCAGGAACGGCTGGATGCGCGGATCGTTCACGCGCCATCGATCCGGCACTAACTTGACGCCCCGTATACCGAGCTCTCCGTAGCAGCGGCGGGCCTCGTCGATCATGAGTTGCACCGCGCGCTCTTGATCCCCGTTCGCGATACAAGGGTTGGGATTCAGTACAGCGAATGCAAGCAAGCGCTCGGGAGCATGGGAGCAAAAATGTGAGATGTAGTCGTTGTGTCTGCGAATGTCGTCGTAGTGCTCAACGCGAAGTTGAAGGCCATGGACGTCGAGCAACGGCGCAAACACGAAGGCCATCTCGACGCCGCACTGATCCATGCAGCGAACAACCTCACCAGGTGGTCCGTCGGCGTCCGGGCCAGAGGTATGAGTATGCGCATCGATGATGGGTAGGTCGTAGAGCGTTGAGGCTGTCGCCATCTCTCTCCTCCTTTTGAATGGGCGGGCCGACTACTCGACCATCGAGCTACATGGACCGTCAGGCTTCAGGCTTGGGATAGGAACTTATGTGTTCTTTACTGGTGATGACAAGCGGATCAATTCGCTTCGGCGACCGAGCATTTCAATCCCGCGAGCGTGAGAAGAGTCATTTAGACTACTACCCCAATGATACAGGAACAGAAGCCAAAAAAGCAAGGTTTCGATTGCCTCATCAATAATCGGCTCTCTATCGCTTTTGATGAATAACCGTTCGCTTGCTTTTGAGTATCTGGTCCGTGCATGATATACTGGCGGCGTGAGTTGGCTGGCGCTGGACTGATGGAGGAGCAGATGCATGGCATTATACTTCTCAATTGAATAAATAGAGGGAGTCCTGACCATGAGCGTTCATGGAAACTATCTTACACTCGTACCTGTTGATATCGAGTCAGCGGTAAAGGGAGCGTGCAAAGACCTGGAACAATAAGGCTAGAGGTTCATGAAAGTAGGTTTCTGGTGATTCCAACCCTCCACATTCATCTGCTGGGCAACTTCCTGCTGGTATCGGGTGATACACCAGTGACAACGGTGACTGTTCCCCGTTTACAATCCCTGCTTGCCTATCTTCTACTGCATCGAGATGCGCCCCAGGATCGCTCTCACCTGGCCTTTCTCCTGTGGCCCGATTCGACGGAAGCGCAAGCTCATACGAACCTGCGCAAATTGCTGTATCAATTACGGCAATCCCTCCCGGACGCCGACCATTTCATCCACGCCGACAATCACAGCCTGCAGTGGCTGCCAGCATTACCTGCCTCCCAGGAAGGATGCACGGATGCCTCCTGGACCCTTGATATTCTGGAGGTTGAACAGGCACTGGCCCGGGCAGAGCAAGCGGAACGGGTCCAGGATACGACCGCAATGCGGCGGGCACTGGAGCAGGTGATGCACCTGTATAGCGGTGAACTGTTGCCCAATTGCTACGATGAGTGGATTCTGCCGGAACGAGATCGCTGGCGCCAGGCGTTTCTCCAGGCGGCGGAACGTTTGATCGCGCTCCTGGAAGAGGAGCGTGACTATGACGCCGCGATCACGGCGGCGCAACAACTCCTACGCCAGGACTCCTTGCACGAGGCGACCTACCGACAGCTCATGCGCTTGTACGGCCTGCGTGGCGACCGAGCCGCAGCCCTGCGCGTCTACCACACCTGCGTCACAGTCCTGGAGCGCGAACTGGGGACGGAGCCGAGCGAGGTCACGCGAGCGGTCTACGAATCGCTTTTGCAGTCGGATACCTCCCCCAAGACGCAGACCGGTCCGCTCGCGTTACGCGGGACAGAAGCACCACTGCTAGGACGGAAAGCAGAGTGGCGGCACCTCCAGGAGGCCTGGCGCAAGGCCGCAGGCGGGCGCCCACACGTCGTAATTCTCTCAGGGGAGGCAGGTATCGGCAAGACGCGGCTGGCAGAGGAAATAGAGGCATGGGTCAGCCGACAAGGCATGACGACCGCGAGCGCGCGTTGTTATGCAGCTCTTGGACACCTGGCCTATGCTCCTGTCACCGCCTGGCTGCGCACAGATGCGCTCCATACAGGTCTATCAGCCCTCGATCCTGCATGGCTCACGGAGATTGCCCGGCTCGTACCCGAGGTACTTGCCACACGACCAAAACTGCCTCGTCCCGCTGCCATGACGGAGGGGTGGCAACGCCAGCACTTCTTCGAGGCGCTGGCACGCGCGGTCTTGAACGCCCGTCAACCGCTGCTGCTCCTGCTTGATGACCTGCAATGGTGCGACAACGAGACACTGGAATGGGTGCATTACCTGTTGCGTTTTGAGCCGGGGATACGCCTGTTGCTCATTGGGACAGTGCGGGCCGAGGAGACCCTTCCCGGGCATCCCCTGGTCACATTCCTGGGAGCCCTGCAACGGGATGGCCTGGTGACAGAACTTCCGCTCGGACCGCTCACGACGACTGAGACAACCTCCGTGGCCGAGCATATCATGGGCCAGCAGCTCGATCCAGCTATGAGCAACAAGCTCTATCACGAGACAGAAGGCAATCCGTTGTTCGTGGTAGAGATGGCGCGAGCTGGCACGTTGGGACAACACGAAGAAGCAGACCCTACTGCCAGAAGCCCGCTCCCGCTGCTCACACGCCCTGCCTCAGCCCTTCCGGCCGTGGTGCAGACCGTGCTCGCGACACGGCTCGCGCAACTTTCCCCACTGGCACATGAAGTGGCAAACGTGGCTGCCGTGATCGGACGCGAGTTTACGTTCCCGGTGCTCGCGCGAGCCAGCGGGCAGAGCGAAGACGCCGTGGTACAGGGACTGGATGAACTGTGGCAGCGGCGCATAGTGCGAGAACAGGGCGCGGGAACGGCTGAGGCCTATGACTTTAGCCACGACAAGCTCCGAGAGCTGGCCTGTGCTTCCTTGAGTCCTGCGCACCAACGCCTCCTCCATCGGCGTATCGCAGAGGCGTTCGAGGAGGTGTATGCAGGAGACCTGGATGCCGCCAGCGGACAGATTGCCGCACATTATGAGCACGCGGGCCTTCCAGGGCGAGCCATTCCCTATTATCGACGTGCTGGCGAGGCTGCGATACGGGTCTATGCGAATGCTGATGCCATTACAGCTTTTCAACGAGCAGCGGCACTGCTTGAGGCTGGCGGGCCGGGACACGCGCAGCAGGAGCAACGGTGGGAGGAGGCAGTTGCGATCTATGCAGCGTTGGGGGATATCTTCGCAATAACGGGGCGGCAGCAGGAAGCGAGACAGGTCTATCAGAACGGCCTGGCCTCTATCCCCCCGCAGGAGTCGCCTCCTATTCCGACTGACAACGCCACTGGCGTGGCTAACCTCCGGCTCAGTCAGTCGGATCGGAAGTCCATCTTGCAGGCGCGCCTGCTGCGAAAGATGGCCAGCACCTGGAATCTGGCCTCTGATAATCCCCTGGATACCTTTCATGTCAACGCCCAACAGACATTTCAGGAAGCTGAACGCGTCTTAGAGCAGGCGGAGGTCAAGTCGAGTACAGAGTGGTTGCAAGAGTGGATCGATCTTCAGATCGACCAGTTGCTTCCATTGCGTGGTTCTTTGGACGAAATGACGGTTATCATCGAGAAGGCTCAATCTATCGTGGAGCACTATGGTACAGCAGAGCAACGTGGCCAATTCTTTCAGGCGGTAGTAGCACGAGACAGCCAGCGCGATCGTTATGTAGTATCGGAAGAGACGGTTTCATACTGTCGCAGTTCGCTGGCAGCTCTCCTGCAAACAGGCAACACGAGCTTGATAGGATTTGCTCACTTTGTCCTGGGAAATCGCCTCCTGTGGTCAGGTCACCCTGATGAGGCGGAAGAAGAGATGCGTGCAGCTATGAACGCAGCAGAACAGGTGGGGAATACCAGGCTACTAGCCCGCTGCCTGATGTTTTTGCCTTTTATATTCAGGCAACGTGGTATGGTCGAAGATGTTCGAGGTGTCGTCACGCGTGCGCTGGCTATGCCAGAAGCGAGAAATATTGCTATTATCAAAGGGCATCGAGCATGGATAGCCTGGCGTGACGGCAACCTGGTCGAGGCTGAGACCTATGGTCGAGCATCATTAGAGGGAAGGCAACGCCAGCAGCGTGCCAATGCGTTTCTTTGGGCAGGCTTATGGCCTTTAATTGGCGCAGCGCTTGCTCAGGAGAAGATCGTTGATGCTATGAATAATGCGCGCATGCTGCTTGATTCTACGCAGCAACCCCCTCCCGAACAGTTGCGTGTTCTGCTTGTAGCGGCGCTACAAGCATGGGATGCCGGACAGCAGGAGGCGGCTCTTATGCGGATTCGACAAGCTGTGCCTATTGCGGAGGAGATGGGCTATCTCTAACTTCGCAAAAGTCTCGCTGTTTGGCACAAAACTCCACCCCAGAGGAAAAAGTTGCTGTTCTTTAGGGATGGGTAGGTGTATGGCCTCCCATTGGGGTTGCGCTCGCCTCCTCCATAGGGGATGAAGAGGCCCTTTGCACTACCACCATCGTTATGTCATCCTCTTGTTCCCAATCGTCACCGGTAAAGGTTGCCAGTTCGCTCAATAGGAAATTGATGAGTGTGTTCCCGCCAGGGCGTTCTCCGATCATGGTCATCAGTCTTGGAAAACCGAACATTTCACGCTTCGCGTTATGGGCCTCCACCAGACCATCGCTGTAGAAGAGGAGGTTCTCTCCTGGTGCTACAGTGACTTCAAACTCCTCGTAGTATGAACCAGGCATCATACCAAGAGGCATGCCTGTCGCCCGAAGTTCCGAGACGTTCTCAGCATGCTGTCGATATGGCAGGTCTTGCCCCGCATTGGCGTAGCGCAGCCGCCCACTTCCCGGGTCGAGAATGGCATAGAAACAGGTCACAAACATCATAGGTGGGATTTCTGCATAGAGGAGATCGTTGACCTTTGCCAATGCTTCTCCTGGAGAAATTGTTTCCTGAGCAACGGCGCGGAGCATGGTGTGGGTCGTCGCCATCACCAAAGCAGCTGGCACTCCTTTATCGGTGACATCGCCGATGACAATCCCTACGCGGCCATCTTCAAACGGAAGGAAATCGTAGAAGTCGCCGCCGACCTCTCTCGCTGGCCGGTAATACGGTGCTATCTGCCAGCCTGGAAGAAGCGGAACATCTTTAGGCAGGAGTGAGCGCTGAATGTCCTGAGCGGTCCGTAATTCCTGCTCGATGCGTTCGCGCTCACGGACCTCTGACTTTTGTTCTTGCACCATTTGCGCAACACGCAGCGCCGGTGAGACCTGGGGTGCGAGGGTGTCGAGCAGAGTACGTTCCTCGCGGGTATATGCTTCACCTCCCAGACGCGGTCCCAGGATGAGCAGGCCAATCAATTCTCCTTGACTGGCCAGGGGCAAGATAATTTCTGCTGCATGGAGCCTCAGATCTTGCAAGACTGGCGAGTCCAGTTGCAGCCGGTCAATCTCTAGAGCGCCTGGATGACTCAGAACGTAGGCGATGAGAGGATCATCGCCGGAAACCATGATTTCTTCCACTGCGCTGGATTGCTCCTGCTGTTCATGGGAGATACGTACCCATAATGAGACGGAATACGGCTGCATGGTTTGCTGGACGACGGTGAGGAAACGCTCGCGCAATTGATCGAGATCAATCTCCTCGCGTAGCGTCGAGGTGAAGGCTTCGATAGTTTTGACCGCCTCCCGATTACGAAGGTTGAAACGCCGCTCAATGAGCGACTGGAAATATACACGCACAGGATCGAGTATGATCGCCCAGGCAAGCGTGGTAGTGACAAGGATGATACGAGAAACGGTGGGGCTCTGGTGTATGAATAGTACCACGCCGGTGATGACGCTGTAGTAGATTAACGCCAAACTGAACGTGAGCAAGAGATAGACAGGAGTACTCTTGAGAAATATATTGAGCACGAACGAGGGAAGCTTAAGGTTGTAGCGCTGGAACTGCGTAGCGGCGAGGTACACGAACACGGGAAGCAGGACGAATTTAATTTCAGATTGTATGAAGATTTCCAACAGGGCGAATAAGCCGCCAGCGGCGCTCACGGCAAGAACGAAGCGGATGACGGCAGACCATTCCTGGCGTAAGCGCCGGGGCTTTTTCTTCGGTGGGGCGGCCTGTTGCACACTTCTCGACGACACCTGGAATACAGGCATGACTCTCTTCCTTTGCGACACAATCTTAACACATCTTCATGATTATCTTATCTTGACATCCTCCCGCCCCGTAAACGGAGGCGGGATTCCCACCCTCACGGGTGTGGGTTCCTTGTTCACTGAGCGGAGCCGGAGCGAGCTTTCGCCCGTCCCGGTCTTACCCGCTCTCCGAAGGCAGCCACCGCAAGCCCTGCGGCCAACACGTTGCGTGCCGCGTTGATGTCCCGGTCATGGGACATCTGGCACTCGGGACACTCCCAGTGCCGAATATCCAACGAAAGGAGGTCAAGAATATGTCCACAGTGATGACACCGTTTGGAAGATGGGTAGTATTTGTCAATCTTGACAAGCGTTCTGTCATACCACTGTGCTTTGTACTCCAGTTGGCGCACAAACTCGCTCCAGCCGACATCACTGATCGCTTTGGCGAGATGGTGGTTCTGCACCATATTCTTGACCTGCAAACTCTCGACACACACGACTTGGTTCTCGCGTATGATGGCCGTCGAAAGCTTCTGCTGGTAGTCCCGGCGTCTATCAGCGATGCGCGTGTGGAGCTTGGCGAGCTTGCGTCGCGCCTTCTCCTGATTCTTGGAGCCTTTGCGTTTCTTAGCATGCCGGCGCTGAGCACGTGCCAGCTTCTTCTCATCCTTGGCAAAGAATTTCAGGTTGCCGTAGGTCTGCCCATCCGAGGTGATCACCATCGACTTCAAGCCGAGGTCGAGCCCGACCTGCTTGTTTACCGGGGCCACGGCGCCATCTCTTCTTCCAGCAGAATGGAGACGAAGTAGCGCTCCGCGCAATCCTTGGTGACCGTGATCGTCGAGGGCTTGGCTCCCTCGGGCAACGGACGCGACCAGTGAATGTCGAGCGGCTCGGTCATCTTGGCAAGCGTGAGGTGCGAGCCATTCCACGTGAACGCACTGCTCGCAAAGGTCGCCGCTTGTGGGCCGTGCTTTTTTTTGACCGTCGGATACTTGGCTCGGCCTTCAAAGAAGTTGAGAAAGGCGCGGTCCAGGTGGCGCAAGGTTTGTTGCAAGGGAACAGAAGAGACCTCAGTGAGCCAGGTGTACGCCTCCTGCTTCTTGAGGGTGGTCAAACGAGCAGAGAGATCATCGTAGGAGAGCCGCTCACCGCGTTGAGAGTAGGCATCGCTCCGCTCACGCAGACCCCAGTTGTAGACGACACGGCAGCACCCGAAGGTGCGTGCCAGCATCACCGCTTGTTCGGGCGTGGGGTAGAATCGGTACTTGTAGGCTTTCTTCTGTGTCTTGCTCATGGCTTCCAGTCTAGCAGAAAAAGTGGAAGCAGTCAAAAGGAACGGCCCTGTCATCCCGCCCCCTCGAACGGGGCGGGTCTTCCCAGGCCGGATCGATAATCATCTTAAGGCAAGGTTCAGCCCTGTCATCCTGAGCGCCGCGAAGGATCTCGCTGCCGATCGCGATAGACCCTTCGCTTCGCGGAGGCGTGACACGGGGTGACTGTTCAAACTGTCACCTACGATTCGTCCAAATTGAACCATGCCTTCACAAAATAATTCGGATAGCGGGACATCCAGCCAGGGCCGATCATGAGTTTTCACAAAATCATTGGAGAGCGGAACATCCAACTAGGGCCGATAAATCGGCGATGTGCACGATAAATCGGCACCTACTGTATGACCCACATCGTCAGACGGTGTAGGTCAGCACATCGCCATGCAAGCGTGCGGCGAAACGAGCGTGCTCCCTCTGCCTGCCTGGTCCACGATGTCCTGACCCACTGACGATGTGGGTCATCTATACACCTACTGGTGGCTGGATTCATTTGTCAATCTGCATTATCGGCACCTATTGGATGGCCGGATGATTTTGTTCATTTGCATAATCGGCGGTGAGCGCCAGGGGCTTTTTCTGGTATGCGTCCCTGGCGCGCACTGGTACTATTGAACAATGATCGTCAGGTTCATTCCTTGATGGACCTCACAATAGATGTGATAGGTGCCTGCGGCGCTAAATGGTCCGATCTCCGTGCTACCGCCATTGACTTGCACGTTGTTGACGCGAGGGGCGCCTGGCTCACTGGTGGTTTTGGGGACGCCATTCTGCCAGGAGCCATTGGCCAGGATGTGCAGAGCCGCGACATCATCTACAAGCGCGAGCTTCGAACCTTTGGGTATGGTGACAGAAGACTGGAGAAAACCGCCAGCACTCATGTGCACGGTTGGCACGCCGTTGGTGTAGGTCGTGCCTGTAGCCAGCGATTCCTGCGCGATGGCGCCGATGAAAATGGCGCCGATGACCATGCCTGCAACCAGGCTTAAGGCTGATGGAAGCCAGCGCGGAGTCTGCCGGCTTCCCTGGCGATAGTTCTGTACCGCTGCTCCGATACTAGCTCCAAACGCTATAATCGCGACCGCTGTGATGATCACCACCATCACAAAGTGACCAAACCCTCCCTGTGGGTCCGTCTTTGGATGGACCAGGCTTTCGATGACATAGGGCTCCGTGAAGACCAGGTAGAGGTTATATGCCCCAAGCAGGGTGGTCACCAGCGGTGCCCAGCGGAATCTGGTGGCGAGGATAGCTGCGCTCGCCAGCCCAACTACTGTCGTGATGACGATGTCCCGACTGGGGGAGCCGCTAACAATCGTGAGCGCTATTGCACCAGCAAGGCCTCCAAGCCCCCCTACAAGGAATGCCCAGAAGGCGATCCTTCCAAGGACTGTGGGTGGGGTTTGACGGGAAAACAGGTGTGTTTGTGTTGCTTCTACATCCATTGCTGGTTTTTTTTCCTCTTTTGTTTCCATACTCATGGCTGATTCTTTTCACTTCTTGCTGTGCAAGTATATTATTGGACGATGACTGTTAAGTTCATATTCACGTGGACGCTGCAGTAGAGATGGAAGGTGCCTGCTGTGCTAAATGGGCCAATGGTCTGACTCTGACCAGCGGTAGTGAATTGTAAGTTACTGACTGTTGGCGCCCCAGGTTCTTTCGCTGGTTTGGCAGTTCCATTGACCCAGGAGCCATTACTAATGATGTGTGTGACTGCAACATCATCAACCAGGGTGAGACTGCTTCCTTTGCTGATGGTGATGGATGGCTGCGTGAAGTTTGTATTGCCCAGGTGGACAGTAGGGCTTCCACCTCCCGAACTTCCACCACATGCAACGAGCATTGTGACGGCGGCACTGCAAAGGAGCAGCGTTACAATAATTTTCTTGATCAAGATGATGCCTCCTTTTCACTCTTCATCTTACCGTTTTCGATGAACCACTGATTTGCCTACAATAGAGCGCATAAAGCTTTTATTCGTTCGACTCAGACATATTATCCAACTCTGAGAGCATAGTGACAAGGAGGGGAACGAGGGCTGCCCATTCGCGAAAGTAGCGCACGTCTCCACTGGTGTGCAATTGTACTTTGCCCCGCCACTCGGTCTGATCAGTCCCTATCTCTTCTTGCCACACACGAACCGTAAATAAATGAGAACGTGAACTGTGGGAAGCTTTCTCCATGCTCATACACTCCCTCTTGCATCTTTCCTAAATAGAACAACCCCGCGTTCTGCAAGAATGTTGATGTTGTTGTTCATCTTATGGAGAGTGTATGACATGTGGCGTTGCTTAACCGTTGCTTCCAGGCGTTGCTTGAGGCATGGCTGTGAGAGAAGAGCGTTGCCTGTCTCGCCCAGCAGCCTGATCAACCTGGGTACCGCCGTTAACAGAGCGGCTGCAATGGGAGCAAACGAGATTAGCAATAGCTATGGTGGAAACGACTCCAGCAGCGACTCCAGCTACGACTCGACGTATTTCAACCACCCGGGCATCGCCATCACTGTCAGTTCAGGTGATAATGGCTACGGGGTCCAGTATCCAGCAGCATCCCAGTATGTAACTGCCGTGGGTGGGACCACGCTGAACAGGGCGAGCAACGCGCGTGGTTGGAGTGAGACGGCCTGGAGTGGTGCGGGCAGCGGCTGCAGCGCCTACTTCATTGTGGGTACACGATTGTGGCTTTGGGGAAGTTTCACTATTTAACGCTTTGATTTGTTAAAAGGAGGTTTGAGATGGTTCTTTTATGGAGGCAGAGCCTGGAGCGGAAGCAATTCCTCCCACGCTCCAGGTACCCTGCCCACCCGAGGCTGCGTTGCAACGACCGGTCTGGTCGATGCTACAGTACTGGCCGCCCATGCTGCCGCCTGGCTGTACGGTCCCATAGAACATAAGCGGAGCGTGGCCACTGTATCCCTGGACGGTAAACTGAATATAGTTATTTCGCTGGACAAAGCCACTGATGATAGGGCCGCTTCCCTGCAAAGGAGGGTTAATGGTCACGGAGCCACCGAGGTTTCCCTGGTTCTGGCTGAACGAGACGGACATACTCGCGTCGACATTTGCATTCGTGTTGTGAACGGTACCATTGTGCGACCCGGCAACATTCGGAAAAGCAGCCGGGACAGGTGTAGGATTTGTAGGTGGTACCGATGTTGGCGCCGGTGCTGGTGGATTCGTCGGTGTTGGCTGTAGCACTGGTGCTGGCTTTGGCGTCGGCGTTGGCTTTGGTGTCGGTTTTAGCGTCGGCGTGGCTGCTGGTGTAACTTTATGCTGAACAACCGGGGTAGGTGTAGCAGGCTGAGTTCCCTTATGTCCGGTAATAGAGGGCCAGAAAGCAGCGGCAAGGCCCGAAATGAGCGCGAGCGCAATAAGGGCCAAAAGCAACAATGGCAATATACCGCGCCTCCTGATGCGCTCAGTGATCTCCTGCGGCTGCGTGGTAAGGTAAGTTAGCGCTTTATTCGCGGCACCAGGTACTTCGGGCGCTGGCGTGATGAGCTCGTGTTCATCGGGCGCAACGGGTGCATTGTTGGCAGCAGGCAGCGGCGTAACCATAGGAGGAACTGGAGTCATAGGCTGTGCTGGTTGGGCATTCAATGCCTGCCAGAATTGGTCAGCGGAAGGAAAGCGATCTTCGATATTAATGGCCATGGCGCGTTGAATGGCATCAGATACATGCACAGGGATATCTGGATTAAGCTGATGTGCCGGCTCAAGTGGATCGCCATTGCCGCTCCCCAAGTTTGTCATACGGTAGAAGGCATCGTCGGGCACGACACCTGTTAACAGCGCATAGAAGGTAGCCCCCAGTCCATAAATATCTGTACGGTTGTTGGTACCACGATTATATTGTTCAGGCGCGCCATAGCCTGGGGAACAGCGTCGAACAGCGGTGGTGGTTGAATCAGGATCGAACTCTTTCGCGATGCCAAAGTCAACCAGCACAGTCTGATCACCTGTGGAAGGCACGATAATATTGGCCGGTTTGATATCTCGATGGATGATTGGCGGACGCTGTTTATGGAGGTACGAGATGGCCTGGACAATGGGAGCCATCATGCTCATCACTTGAGAGAGGGGGAAGCGCTTCTGCGGTTGCTTTTGCCTCAGCGTCTCCAGGTTTGGACCTTCGATGAAATCCATGAGCATATACGAACGATTATTCGTTTCATTCTCGAAGGAACGGTAGACACGAGGCAGAGCAGGGTGATCCAACCGCGTGAGGAGTTCGCTCTCGAAGGAAAAACGAGCGCGCTCTTGTCTGCTCGTGTCGATCATCTCTTTGAGGGCAAAAAGGTTACCCCTGACACGCTGGTCTCTCACGAGATAGACAGCGCCGAATCCGCCTTTACCAAGCAGTCCTACTACATTATAACGGTCACCTATAACAGTCCCTATTGGGAGCGCCGAATGGACATCTTGCACATTACACCTCAAACAGGAATAAAAACACGATTTTCATTATATGAAATAACATTTTCTATTGGCAAACTCATTCATAAAAGTTGGGGTTCTCTTAGTTGAACGAATCAGGAATGAGGTTAGATACACTCCACTGTGCAATAGACATTTGGAGAGAATGCCTGTCATCCCTTCGCTTCTCTCAGAGCCTGCCCTGAGAGAAGCGAAGGGATGACAGGCAGGACACCTCTGTAACTCGCGGTTCCGCTACAGATTGACGGTTGTATCTTGCTTTGTTAATGTTGCAAGCGGGCAATGAGAGCGGGGAGAGCTCAAAAGCGGGGTCCAATGTTGAAGTAACCCGTATTGGCGTTGCACTGATTTGTACTACTACTACAGAAATTGCCTTGAAGATAGATACCGCTCTGGACCGTTCCATGGAAATAGAGCGGAGGTTGATTGGTAGTAGTTTGAACGGTAAAGGAGAAATTTCCATGAGTATCGACGGATCCGTTGAGTGGGTATGAGCCCTGATAAGGAGATTTAAAGGTAAATGTTCCACTGATAGTGGCACTGCCCTTCGTTTGCTGTATCATAACATTAACCTGCTTATTCTGGCCGATGGTTGAATCAAACATACTGCCATTATAGTTTCCCGCGATATACTCTCCATTCTGCCGAGGAGTTGAGGTCTGGGTCCGCGAGGCTGTGGGGGAGGAGCTTAAGCGCGGAGTAGAAGTTTGAGTCACATGGGTCGTGGCGATCTGCAACCTGGATGTCACACCTGATCCCGACTGGTTCGCATAGTGGATACCGAAGGCGGTCGCAACACTTCCCCCGATAAGCAAAATCAGCACAATAAAGATTGTAACGACACTCCATTTCCTGGTACGCGAAAGAGATGACCACGCTCTTGCAGGCTGAGAAGCAGCCGTTTGCCTCTGCGGAGGTAGGGCAGGAGGCTGTGTTGTAGGCAGTTTCTGTTCGGCTACAATCGTGACATCTTCAGCGTCTGGCACACCATTATTGGAATCAGTTGAAGAAGCTGCAACCAGTGGCTCGGATGCAGGCGATTCCTGCTGCTCTTTCTGTTCAGATTCGATGGACGAGGGAGTCGCGGTCGCTGACAAGGTAAGCACCGTGCGTGAGATCTCTTGCTCCTCTGGTTCCCCTGCATGAACACTTAAAGCCTGCCAGAACTCCTCGACCGAGGCGAAACGGTCATGATAATTAATAGACATGGAGCGATAGATAGCGTCAGCAACTGACGTTGGAAGATCCAGCACCAGGTCGGTCAGCGGCTCAAGCGTATCGGATTCTTTACTACCCAGCCGGATCATACGATTGAAAGCATCGGCGGGAACGATGCCGCTGAGAAGCA
>Ga0209027_1000547_pt1 | contig 13485 bp, 16 predicted proteins | sample GraSoi013_1_20cm_3_FD_185821 | JGI IMG/M metagenome (GOLD analysis project Ga0209027, IMG submission 185821) | Grasslands soil microbial communities from the Angelo Coastal Reserve, California, USA - Sample 09_27_2013_1_20cm (SPAdes) (version 2) | ecosystem: Environmental > Terrestrial > Soil >...
TCCTGCGGTAAGGAGGAGCTCTCAATCACGAGCGAATGATAGCGCATGACGGTCAGCGGGTTCCGCACGCCCGCGAATATCCCCTTCCCGTCATGCGTGACACGCGAAGTCTTGCCGTGCATCAGCGCGCGCGCGCGGACAACCTTGCCCCCGTACGCTTCTCCGATCGCCTGATGACCGAGACACACCCCAAGGATCGGAATGCTTTTGCCCCACTTCCGAATCGTTGCGACGCTGATCCCAGCCTCAGCGGGGGTGCACGGGCCTGGCGATATCACTATGCGGTCGACGTCCATTTTTCCGATGTCGTCGACGGAGATCTCGTCGTTCCGCTTTACGACCGGATTCTCTCCAAGCTCGCCGAGGTACTGAACGAGGTTGTAGGTGAAGGAGTCGTAATTATCGATGACGAGAAGCATCGCTAATTCTACCGATGCTAGGGCCGCGGGTGAAACTGCTTGTGGACGCTACGCAGGTACTCGCGGTCCACGTGAGTGTAGATCTGCGTTGTGGAAATATCGACGTGGCCGAGCATTTCCTGAACGGCTCTCAAGTCGGCGCCCCCCTCGAGAAGATGGGTCGCAAAGGAATGACGGAGGGTGTGCGGAGACACAGGTTTCGTTATCCCAGCCTGATCGACGTACTTCCGTAGAATCTTCCACGCGCCCATTCTCGACATCGGCTCGCCCCGGGCATTAAGAAAGAGCACACCCTTGCCCTCACCGCGCTCGAGTTTGGGCCGCAGCTCTCGTAAATAGATCGCGATCGCGCCAATCGCGCGGCGACCGATGGGCACCAGCCGCTCCTTGCCTCCTTTGCCGAATACACGAACGAGGTGATCCTGCAGCATCACGTCGCGGACGCCGAGCGAGATCCATTCAGATACGCGTAGTCCCGCACCGTAGGCGAGCTCCAGCATCGCACGGTCCCGAAAAGCAAACGGCTCGTCGAGTGACGGTGCCGCGAGAAGCTTCTCGATCTCATCGACGCCCAACACCTCGGGGAGCGTACGCCATTTTCGCGGCGTCTCCAATCTTTCGCTCGGGTCGCGTACGACGTGGCCTTCGCCGAGCAGGAATTTGAAGTACGTGCGTACGGCTGACACGTTGCGACGGATCGAGGCGGGTGAGAGACCAAGGTCCTTTAAATGGTAGACATACTCACGCAGCGTGCGCGCACCGATGTCCGCGGCCGATTTCGCGCCCTTGACGTGCGCATAGGTGACGAAGCGCGCGATGTCCAGCTTGTAGGCCTTGCTGGTTTCTACGGACGCGCCCTGCTCCAGCGCAAGGAAATCGTCGAAGCGCTCAACATAAAACGCGCGTGCTACTGCATCGTCGATCGTTGCGCTACTCATCCTTGGCTCGACGTCGTCTCCACAGCCAGAAAGCTAGCGCGAGCACGACCAGTCCAACTGCAATGGCGCCGGCGACCTTCCCCGATCGAACGAGGTATTTCTCGACCAGGTCCCAGTTATCGCCGGCGCGGAATGCCAGAAACGTAATCAGGGCGAACCAAACGGCCGACGCAGACCCGATCGACAGCATCACCCTGAAGGCGGGCAACCGCATCGCCCCGGCGAACGGAGGCACTATCGCTCGCACACCTGGAAGGAAACGGCTGACGAAAAGCCCGACAAAGCCGTGCTTCTTGTGGAGCTTCTTGATCCGCGATTCAGCGTCGGGTCCGGCAAACCTCTCGATGCGCCGCAAGACCACCTTGGCGCCGAACTTTCGACCGAGCGTGTACGTAATGCCGGCGCCCGCCACGTTGCCCGCCCAACCCAACAGGAAGACTGTAAATGGTGCGCCATGAGCGCGGTCCGCGAGAAAGCTACCGAATGCGATTACGGCGTCTGAGGGAAACGGGGGAAAGAAATTCTCGAATGCCGACAGCGCGGCGATCGCGAAATAAAGCGAGCCGAGTGGCAGATCTCCCAGCCAGCTCGTAATCGAATGCAGCATTCGTCAGGAAGTTTTTGTCAGAGTTGCGATGGCAATGCAGGCGATTCCCTCCTTGCGCCCGATCCAACCCATGCCCTCGTTTGACTTCCCTTTGACGCTTACGCTCGCTGAATCGATACCGAGCGCACCAGCGAGCCTGGCGCGGATTCTCTCGCGATGCGGCCCGAGACGCGGCGCCTCCGCGATTACCGCGACGTCCACCTGATTCACCGCGAAACCGGCGTCCCTGATTCGTTTTACCGCTGCCTTCAGCATGTCGATCGAATCGCGATCGCGATTGGCTTCATCGGTGTCGGGAAACATCTCGCCGATGTCGCCAAGTCCGGCGGCGCCAAGTATGGCGTCGGTCAATGCGTGACAAACGGCGTCAGCATCGGAATGCCCGACAAGTCCTACATCAGATTGAATTGAAACGCCGCCGAGCTTCAGCGCTCGTCCAGCCGAGAAACGGTGGGAGTCGTAACCTACGCCGACACGGAAACTCGCGCCGGTCTCACGCGGCATCCGCTTGGACGGCGGCTGCTGCGACTACGGCGCTTGATCCTAGTCCTGTTGACGCACTGACGGGGACGGAGGCCGGGGCTGTTTCCAGCAGCGAGTAATCCTGTTTTCTGCGCGCGGGGGTGAAACCCGCATCGCGAATCAACCTCTCCATCTCGGCGACGGAGGTGCGATAAGTCGTGTTAGCTGCGGAGACCACATTCTCCTCGAGCATTAGCGAACCGAAATCGTTGCAGCCGAAGCGGAGAGCAACCTGGCCGATCTTCATTCCCATCGTCACCCAGCTCGATTGCAGGTTGGGAACGTTGTCGAGGACGACGCGCGAGAAAGCAACGGTGCGCAGATACTCGACCGCGCCTGTCTTGGGCTGGTGCGACATCGTCGGCGTGTTCTCCGGCTGCAGCGGCCAGCATATGAACGCGGTGAATCCCCCGGTGCGGGCCTGCACTTCCTTTACGCGCAGCAAGTGCTCGAGGCGTTCGGCGAGCGTTTCACCCAGCCCGTACATCATCGTCACCGACGTCTTCATGCCCTCGCCGTGCGCGAGCTCCATGATCTCGAGCCACCGATCAGCCCCGGCTTTTTTCGGCGCCACAATGTCACGCACGCGCTGGACCAGAATCTCGCCACCGCCACCGGGTATCGAATCCAATCCGGCTTTGCGCAGCTCGCGGATGACATCGATCGCCTCCATCCTGAAAACCTTGGAGAAGAAATCGATCTCACTTGGGCTGAAGCCGTGGATGTGGATTGGATGATTGCGCTTGATGTAGCGCATGAGATCCAGGTACCAATCGAACGGGATGTACGGATTGTGGCCGCCCTGAATCAGGATCTGAACCCCGCCGAGTGCTTTGACCTCGTCGATCTTGGCACCGATCTGCTCGAACGAAAGTGTGTAGCCTTCGCCGTGCTTCGGACGCCGCGCAAAAGCGCAGAAACCGCAATCAGCAACACAGACGTTCGTGTAGTTGATGTTGCGGTCGATAATGTACGTCACGATATCGCCAGGATGCTTCTCCTGACGCACGCGATCCGCCGCCATCCCCAGGTCCAGCAATGGCGCGTTCGTATAGAAGTCGAGAAGCTCGCTTGCCTCGCTCATGCAGCCGGAAGAAAAGTCAGGGTTCCGTTAGGGATGCGACCACGCTCGACAAGCCGGCGATAGAACTCAGTTAGTCCCGCAAGATGCGGATACGACAAACCGTAGTCGAGACCGGAAAGATAGTCGTCGCAAATGAGCCGGCTGACACCGGTCGCCCGATGAGCCTGTTCGGCGAGGTCAGGAAGATGCGAGAGGCCCCAATTCCGCGAAGCGATCAGACCAGCGTGCGCGTTCAATGCTTGACGCACGTCGGTCGACCGCTGAGCCACCCAGACCGCGAACACAAAAGGTTGATCGGTCCACTGCTTCCAGACCTCACCAAGATCATAGACATACGGATACCGATCGCGTTGCGTAGAGCCCAGAACGAGCGCTGCGTCGCCAATGACGAGCCGCGCATCGGTTGCATCATCCGTCGATTCAACGACATCGCGAACTTCGGCGTCGCCGGGCACGAAGCGAGGGCTCGTATGCCACACATTCTCAAACAACAGCTCGAGGAGAGCCACGCTCGTCATCGAGCTACGACTCACGAGGACATTCCGTCCGCCGAGCTCGCTCGCGGGGCGACGCGAGAACAACATGACAGAGCGCACTGGACCGTCGCACGAAATTGCCAGGTCGGGCAGCAGTAGATATCGCGCTGAATCGCGGGCGTATTCGACGGCGGAAACGACGGATATATCGAGTTCGCCCGTTGCCATGCGGCGATTGAGATCGCTCGGTACTCCGTCGACCAACTGCGCATCGAGATGGATCACACCACGGTCGATCGCCCCATAGACCGGGTAGCAATTGATGTATGGAATGCGGCCGATCTTCATCAGGCTGCCACCGCACTCTGGCCGCTGTCGCGGGCACCCGGATCACGGTCGAACACGCGCAGGATGTTGTAAAACGAGTCGCGCTCGGCCGGAGTTTTTCCAGCTGAGCGAATGAGATTCAGAATCTCATCGAGACTCAGGCCCTGCGCGGTGTGCGCGCCAGCCTCGTGATAGATCTTCTCCCTAACGACGGTGCCTTCGAGATCGTTCACGCCGAACGATAGTGACGCCTGCGAGAGGAACGGCGTGACCATGATCCAGTGCGTCTTGATGTGGTCGAAGTTGTCCAGGAAAAGTCTGCCGACGGCAAGATTCCGAAGATCGTCAAAGCCGGTAGTTGCAGTTCCCTCCCGTCCCAGCTCGATTCCGAGCTCGTTGTTATCGGGATGGTAGGCGAGCGGAATGTAGGCAAGGAATCCGTGCGACTCGTCCTGCAGATCGCGCAGCATAGAGAGATGCTCGACACGATCGGCGATGGATTCGACGTGTCCGTAGAGCATGGTGCAGTTCGAGCGAATACCAAGTCGATGCGCCGTGCGATGGACGTTGATCCAATCCTCGCCAGCAAGCTTCTTGTCGGCGATGGTCATGCGCACGCCTTTTCCGAACACTTCCGCACCACCGCCGGGCAACGTGTCGAGGCCGGCCTCATGTAACGCGATCAGCACATCCTCAACCGACATTTTGTCGATGCGGGCGATGTGCGCAATCTCCACCGCGGTCAGCGCCTTGATATGAACGTGCGGGTAGCGCGCCTTTAGTCCACGGAACATCTCGCCGTAGTATTCGAGTCCCGCCTTCATATCGAGTCCACCAACGATGTGGAACTCCCTGGTCAGCCCGCTGGCCGCGTTCTCGGCTTCGGCGAAGACCTGGTCGAGGCTGTAGTGATACGCCCCTTCCTCCTTTGGCAGCCGGGCAAAGGAGCAAAAGACACAGGTCTTTCTCAGGTAGCAGACGTTGGTCGGATTTATGTGCTGATTGGCAGCGAAAGTGACGACGTCACCATGCTTGCCTTTGTTCGCGAAGTCGGCGAGCATGCCGACGCCAAGTAGATCCGGCGTCGTGAAAAGCAGCGATGCGTCCTGATGCGAGAGCCGCGTTCCCGACCCGACCTTCTCACCGATTTTGCGTAGCGCGGGATCCGTGACCCTTCCGAGGTCCAGCGCGGGCCCGGAGCTCATCGCTCAGTTGTTGTTGAAGCGTCTGATGGCGAGGGTGGTGTTGTGTCCACCGAAGCCAAAGCTGTTACTCAGAACGGCGTCGACGTCGCGCTTAACGGCCTTGTTGGGCGTGTAGTTAAGACAGAGCTCAGGATCCGGATTCTCGTAATTGATCGTCGGCGGAATCGTGCCCTCGAGCACGACCATCGCGCTGATGACTGCTTCGACCGCGCCAGCCGCACCGAGCATGTGGCCGGTCATCGACTTGGTGGAGCTGACGTTGACCTCGTTTGCTTCATCGCCAAAAACGGCCTGGATCGCTCGCGTTTCGTTGAGATCGTTGGCCGGTGTCGACGTGCCATGAGCGTTGATGTACTGGATGTCCTTCGGTGTAAGCCCGGCATCCTTTAGCGCGCGCTTCATCGCTCGCTGCGCGCCTTCGCCGTCCGGCGCGGGGGCCGTGAGGTGATAGGCGTCGCCAGTCGCGCCATAGCCAACGACCTCGGCGTGGATGGTAGCGCCGCGTTTGAGAGCGTGCTCCAGCTCCTCGAGGATCAGAATGCCGGCTCCTTCGCCCATCACGAAGCCGTCCCGAGTTGCGTCGAAAGGACGCGAAGCTGTCGCCGGAGAATCGTTGCGTTCCGACAGCGCCTTCATGTTCGCGAATCCACCGATCGCCATCGGCGTCACTGTTGCCTCGGCGCCGCCGGTTATCATGATGTCCGCGTCGCCGTACTGGATCGTTCTGAACGCGTCACCTATTGCATGAGCACTAGTGGCGCAAGCTGATACGGTGGCATAGTTTGGCCCCTTGGCGTTGAAGCGCATGGAGACAATGCCGGCGGCGATGTCGGCGATGAACATCGGAATGAAGAAGGGCGAGATTTTTCCGACTCCACGCTCCCGATAAACGTCGTGCTGTTCCTCGAAGCTTTTCAGCCCGCCGATGCCGCTGCCAATGATGACGCCGATTCGGTCAGGATCAATTCCGTTGCTGCCGTTTCCCAGTCCGGCGTTATCCATCGCCTGACGGGCGGCCGCGACCGCGTATTGGGTGTACTGGTCTGCTCGCTTTGCTTCCTTGCGATCCATGTAACTGAGTGGATCGAAACCTTTCACTTCGGCCGCAAAGCGAACCGGAAAGTTCGATGCGTCGAACTTCGTAATTGGGGCGGTACCCGACTTCCCTTCGACCAGGGACCGCCAGGTCGTCGCCACATCATTGCCGACAGGGGTAATCACGCCCATGCCGGTGACGACGACTCTTCGCTTCATTACGCTCCGACCTTCTGGTTCAGATACCCGAGCGCATCGCCGACGGTGCGCAGCTTCTCGGCATCTTCATCAGGAATATCGATGTTGAATTCCTTCTCGAACTCCATCACGAGCTCGACGATGTCCAAGCTGTCCGCGCCGAGATCTTCGATGAAGCTCGCTTCGTTGGTCAGCTTCTCCCGCTCCACACCGAGCTCTTTCTCGATGATGTCTTTGACCTTGTCGGAATTGTCGGCCATTGGATGGATTTCCTCTCGTTTATGGGATTCTCGGAAATATACCTAAGCTACTGTACTGTACAAAGTTAGAACTGAGGACTGAGGGGTTAGGACCAAGTGCATTGCTGATTGCTGATTAAGTGAGGAGTGAGAACTAAGGGCAACCCGCAGGATTGCTGACAAAATAGGACCGTCGTGTCTCGATCCGTCTCCGATGTTTGTCCTCGGTCCTCTGTTAATCAGCAATCAGCAATGCCTTTGGTCCTAACCCCTCAGTCCTCTCCTACATGACCAAGCCACCATCCACCACGAAAACCTGTCCCGTGATGTACGAGGCCAGATCAGAAGCAAGAAACGTCACCATTGCGGCGACATCGTTGACGGTGCCAAGTCGTTCAAGTGCAATCTGTTTGCCGAGCGCATCGCGGGCTTCAGGAGTCATCGCGGCAGTCATTTCGGTCTCAATGAAGCCGGGGGCGACGGCGTTGACGAGGATGTTTCTCGATCCGAGCTCCTTGGCTACGGTCTTGGTCAGTGCGATGAGTCCGGCTTTGCTGGCAGCGTAATTAGCCTGCCCCTTGTTGCCGATCAGGCCGACGATGCTCGCCACGTTTATGATGCGACCATTTCGCTTCTTCAGCATGCCACGCGAGACGGCGCGAATTGCGGCGAACGCGCCACGCAGGTTGGCGTTCTGAACGATGTCCCACTCTTCATCCTTCAAACGCATCACGAGGTTGTCGCGCGTAATGCCGGCATTGTTGACGAGGATATCGATCGACCCAAACGCTTTTTCGACATCCTCAATGAGTTTTGCGACAGTTGCAGTCTCGGTGACATCGGCGCTAAACCCCCTGGCACCGTTTCCAATCGCGGCTGCCGCTTCATGAGCGCGCTGCTGGTCGCGGCCAACCACGGCGACACGCGCGCCACTCCCGGCGAATGCATCGGCAATCGCGCGACCTATTCCCCGCGTGCTGCCGGTGACGAGTGCGTTCTTGCCACTCAGATCGATGTTCATCAGGCAACCATCTGTAAGAGCTTTTCCACCTCAGGGACCGTTCCGCATGCAAAGGTCTTCGCGCCTTTAACCAATCTTCCGATCAAACCGGTCAAGACATTTCCTGGGCCCATTTCGACATACAGCGCGTCCGGGAAATGCGACGCAATGTTCCGCATTTCAGTCGACCAGCGCACGGGCGAGGTTAGCTGGCGGAGCAGCAGATCTTTTGCGTCGACGGCACGCGTAGCAGCATCGGCGGTGACATTTGAGAACACGGCGAAGACCGGATCCATGAACGCCGATGTCGCAATTGCATCGGTCAGCCCAACGACGGCGGGCTCCATCAGCGGTGAGTGGAAGGCGCCGCTCACTGGCAACTTGATCGCGCGCTTGGCGCCCGACTCCTTTGCCAACTCCATCGCACGCTCGACTCCGGTTATCTCGCCGGAGATTACCACTTGCTCGTCGGTATTGAAGTTAGCCGGGACCACCAGCCCCGCCTCCTTGCTCGCGCGTTGACAAATGTCTTCGATCGGCACGGTGGTGGTGCCAAGGATCGCCGCCATCGTTCCTGGGCGCGTTGTACCGGTATCGTACATCAGCTCACCACGCCGTCTGACCAGTCGGGCCGCTCCTGGCAGGCTGATCGCGTCGGCTGCGTGATATGCCGTGAATTCGCCAAGTGAGTGACCCGCAGCGGCGCGAACGTGCGGAAAAACCGACTCGCGCACCAATGCCCACACTGCTGCGCCATGTGCGAACAAAGCCGGCTGCGCGTTGCGGGTCGCAATCAGCTCCTCGGCAGGACCTTCGAAACACAGACGGCTCAGATCAGCGCCAAGCGCCGCATCCACTTCACCAAAGACGGCTTTCGCGATCGGAAACGCCTGGGCGAGATCCTTTCCCATTCCCGGCTTCTGCGAGCCCTGGCCGGGAAAGAGTAAAACGATATCCACCGCTTAGAAGCGGATGACCATCGACGCCCAGGTGAATCCGGCGCCGAATGCGACCATCATCACGGTTGTTCCGTCCTTGATGCGGCCAGCCTGGATGGCCTCGTCGAGCGCAATTGGAATCGACGCCGATGACGTGTTGCCGTATTTGTCGACGTTCACGTACACCTTGTCCATCGAGATGTCCGCGTGCTTCGCGGTTGCCTCGATGATGCGAACGTTGGCCTGATGCGGAATGAGCAGATCGATGTCAGCGCCGGTTAACTTCGCGCCGTCGAGCGCTCTGTCTGCCGCATCAGCCATCGAGCGCACTGCGTGCTTGAACACTTCGCGACCGGCCATCTTCACGAGGTGCGACCGCTTCTCGAGAACTTCGGCAGACATTGGGGTAGTGGCGCCGCCCTCTGGCCGATAGAGCAAGTCAGCGAGCTTGCCATCGCTGCGCATGTATGACGACAGAATTCCCTTCCCGTGGTGTCTGCTGCGTTTGAGTATTGCTGCACCGGCGCCGTCGCCGAAGAGCACGCACGTCGCTCGATCTTTCCAGTCGACGATCGCACTCATTTTCTCGGAGCCAACAACGAGCGCGGTCTCCGCAGTCCCAGACATGATCAGTCCTTCGGCGGTGCTCATCGCATACAGCCAGCCGGCACACGCGGCACCAACGTCGAATGCGGCGGCTCGCGTCGCACCCAGCTCCGCCTGGATGTCGACCGCAGTCGACGGAAGCAGTCGGTCGGGTGTGGCTGTGCTGAGGACGATTACATCGATCTCACCTGGATGGACACCGGCTTTCTCCATCGCGGCGCGGGAAGCATCCGCCGCCATCGAGCAGGTTGTCTCGCCATTGCGCGCGAGGCGACGCTCGACGATCCCACTCCGCTCGACGATCCATTCGTGCGAGGTCTCGATTCCAATCGCGGCGAAGTCGTGATTGGTCATCACGTGCTGCGGCAGACCGCGACCAGTTCCCACTACTGCCGCTATAGGTCTCTTCATGCTGATTCCGCCACGGCATTGATCAACGGTTCGGCGGCCTCGAGTTTCCGCCCGATCTGATCGTTCATATTGGTCTCGACAGCACGGACGGCGACTTTGATTGCGTTCTTGATGGCGCGTGGTGGTGAGTTACCGTGGCAAATAATGCTGACGCCGCGGCAGCCAAGCAGTGGCGCGCCGCCGTAGGCAGTCGAGTCGAATCCCCTGAGCGCCAATTTGATGTCTTCGGGGTTCAACTTCGGGTTCTCGCTCAGCACGCGAATCATCAGCGGAGCTACTGCCTCATAGAATTTGAGTACCACATTGCCGACGAACCCGTCGCAGATGACGACGTCGAACGGACCCCGGTCACTCGCGCCAGCGGGAAGGTCGCGGCCCTCGAGGTTGCCGTGGAAGTTGAATCCCGATTTCTGAAAGAGTGCGTGTGCTTCCTTGACCACGGCATTGCCCTTTTCCGGCTCCTCGCCAATCGAAAGCAGGCCAATCGATGGATTCCCGCGTCCAAGCACACACTCCGCGTAAACCGCGCCAAGCCATGCGAACTGCAGTAGCTCTTTGCTCGAGCAATCGACGTTCGCACCGGAGTCGAGCACGATCACCGGTCTTCGCGCGGTTGGGAAAACCGTCGCGATTGCCGGTCGGGTCAGACCAGGCTGCAGCTTGAGCAGCATTGCCGAGGATGCCATCTGGGCGCCGGTGTTACCGGCCGAGACGAAAGCGTCGGAGTCGCCGTCGACCTGCAGTTTGAGTCCGACGATCATCGAGCTGTTTGGCTTTTTGCGCAGCCCGGCGGTCGGCTTCTCATTCATCTCGATGACGTCCGGTGCTTCGACGATATCGAGGCGCGGCCGCGACGAAGCCGCGGCCGGAAGCTCCTCGGCAAGAAGTCTGTCGAGCTGCGCTTGGATTACCTGGGTGCGGCCAACAAGCTGGACACGGTGATCACCATCCAGCTCCTGCAGGGCGAGTAATGCGCCGGCGATTGTTGCTTTGGGAGCGAAGTCTCCGCCCATCGCGTCCAACGCAATTCGCGCCAACCTAGGCTTCCTTTGGCTCTACTCGCTGTTCGCCTGCGTAGTACCCGCACTCCTCGCAGACGTGATGCGGGCGCTTCATCGCCTGGCAGCGGGGGCATTTCTGAATGACGATAGCGGGCGCGATCTTGTGAGTGTTGCGTGCGCGCTTTTTCCGCTTGGAGGTGCGTCGCTTTGGGACGGCCATCTTTTCTTATTCCTTTGTTTGTTTGACGAGCTAGTGCGTTTTGCTTTGATGCTTGCGTAACGCGTCCCAGCGCGGATCAATCTCGGTTGTCGAGCAGTTGCACGTGCTCTCGTTCAAATTGGTACCACAGTTCGGGCATAACCCTTTGCAGTCTTCGCTGCATTGGACGTATTGCGGAGCTGACAATAACCACGTTTCTCTTACGGCGGGACGCAAATCAATCGAGATCCCATTAGGGTCGTAAAGAAACACCTCGGGATCGTCTGCTTCTTCGGCGCCGATTCCGGCGAGGAGAAAGTGTATTTCCTCATCGACCTCGACGTCGACTTCTTCCAGGCACAGGCGGCAAGGCAGCTGGATGCGACCTTCCATCCGTCCGCTAAAGTAGAACCTTCCCTCGCTCGCCGAGGAGAGCCGACCGGTGACGTGGATCGGCACGGCCGGGCGCGTATCTCCCTTCTCCCAGATGGGGTCGTCCGGCGAGAGTGAGCCGTCAACGTGCACGGCTTTCGTCTCCAGCGAGCGTATGTCAAACGACAGCATAAGCCCTTAAAAATAGCGGGCTTATAGGCTCGATTCCAGTGATCAACTACAAAAGAAAAATGCGCTGGCGGCTAGCTGCTTTCGGCCAACGGCTGGCGGCTGATTCGGACTGAGGAAGAGCCGCCGGCGCCAGGCTGATGGCCGCCAGCCGCCAGCGCGGTTCAGTTAACCAACTCTGCTTCCGGAAAGAAGAACCGGGATTCCCTCTCCGCATTCTCATCCGAATCAGAAGCATGGATCGCATTCCGCTCCTTCGACTCGGCATAGAGCTTCCTCACCGTCCCGGGCTCTGCTTCGGCTGGATCCGTAGCTCCGATCGTCTTGCGCAACGCTGCTACGGCATCGGCGCGCTCCAGCACCATCGGCATGCACTGGCCTGAAGTCATGAAGCGCACGAGCGGAGTGAAGAAGGGGCGCTCGCGGTGGACGGCGTAAAAGGCCTGGGCCTGCGATTCAGACAACTTCATCACGCGAGACGCGATGATCTTGAAGCCCGCCTTCTCGAGGAGGGCGATGATGAGGCCGGCTTTGCCGGAGTTGAACGCGTCGGGCTTGATGATCGTGAGAGTTCTATCGCCTGCCATTCCATTCCTAGCGCAATGCGCTCTTGAGTAGATCGACAACGTCGCGCGGACGCTTGGCGACGCCGATGCCGTTGTCTTCGAATGCCTGCATTTTCTCCGCGGCGGTACCTGCGGAGCCGGAGATGATTGCGCCGGCGTGCCCCATCCGCCGACCGGGCGGCGCGGTTTGTCCGGCGATGAACCCGACAACGGGCTTGGTCATTTTGTCTTTGACAAAACGCGCCGCCTCCTGCTCGTCCGTGCCGCCGATCTCACCGATCACTACGACAGCGCGGGTGTCAGGATCCTTCTCGAACGCCGCCAGACAATCGATGAAGTTGGTGCCATTGATCGGATCGCCACCAATACCCACACAAGTCGTCTGACCGATCTTTGCTCTCGTCATCTGGTAGACGACTTCGTAAGTCAGAGTCCCCGAGCGGCTGACCAATCCAACGTCGCCTGCCAGGCAGATGCGGCCCGGAATGATTCCTACGTTGGCCTTGCCCGGCGAGATCAAACCCGGACAATTGGGCCCCAGCAGGCGGAGGCCTTTCTCCTTGATGAAGGGATAGACACGAGTCATGTCGAGAACAGGTACGCCTTCGGTAATCGCGACAATCAGGGAAACGCCGGCGTCCGCAGCTTCCATCATTGCGTCGGCAGCAAACAGGGGGGGCACGTAAATGACCGATGTGTTGGCGCTGGTCTTCTTAACTGCCTCGGCGACGGTGTTGAAAATCGGCACCTTGCCCTCGAACTGCTGGCCACCCTTCCCTGGCGTCACTCCGGCAACGACCTGGGTGCCGTACTCCATCATCTGCCTGGCGTGAAACGATCCGTCGCGGCCGGTGATGCCCTGAACCAGCAGGCGCGTGTTTTTATCAATGAAGATGCTCACGCCGCCTTACCTCCGGTCGCGAGAGCCACGGCTCTCCTTACGGCTTCATCCATGTCGGTCATTGCCGACATGCCGTGCTCCTCGAGGATCTTCAACGCGATCGCTTCATTGGTGCCCGTAAGGCGAATGACGAGCGGAACCTTGAGCGGATTGTTCCGCGTCGCGGTCACGATGCCATTGGCGACATCGTCGGTGCGCGTAATGCCGCCGAAAATGTTGAACAGAATCGCCTTCACGTTCGGATCGCCGGTG
>Ga0209027_1000548_pt1 | contig 13479 bp, 10 predicted proteins | sample GraSoi013_1_20cm_3_FD_185821 | JGI IMG/M metagenome (GOLD analysis project Ga0209027, IMG submission 185821) | Grasslands soil microbial communities from the Angelo Coastal Reserve, California, USA - Sample 09_27_2013_1_20cm (SPAdes) (version 2) | ecosystem: Environmental > Terrestrial > Soil >...
AGTTGGCGGTGGTGAGTTCTCGTTTGGTGATATACTCCAGCGCTTCCTTTGGAAGGCTCTGGCGTGGGCCAAAGGTTTCATTGGCTATGACCAGAACCTTATCGCCCTGGGCCAACTCAGCGATGGGCACCCACTGATACTTTTTGCCGCGTACAACTTTAAGCTTGTGATCGGCAGTACCTTCTAGATAGCCACCGTCGGAAAATTCCACACGATAGATGCGCTGAAGACCATTGTTATACATCTTTTCGATGGGCTTTAGCCCGGCTGGCGTGCGAACTTTCATGCCTATCTGCAAGTCGCGTGCGTACGTATATCCATGCTCAGTAGAAACAAGAGTATCACCCGTAACGCATGGATTCACACATCTAATATTTTCGTAATACCATGTATTCGACTCTTTGTTATAGCGATCCATGAAGACCATGCCGGGTTCTGCTGACTCCCATGCTGACTTGCAAATGAGGTCCCATAGATGGCGGGCACGAACCGTTTTCTTAACCTCGTTCTGCCAGACCAGATCCCAGTCTGCATCCTCTTTCACCGCTTCCATGAACTTATCGGAGATACAGACCGAAAGATTGGCATGTTCAATCTTCCCCGCAGTGCGCTTCACGGTGATGAACTCTTCTATATCAGGATGGTTATCATCCAGCATGATCATTAACGCGCCCCTCCGGCTTCCGCCCTGCTGGATCACATCACCCGTGGCTACTGAGTACAGTTGTGCCCAGGAACATGGGCCCGACGCTGTACCGTTTACCGTCTTGATATAAGAGCCGCGCGGGCGCAGCGTTGAAAGGTTGATGCCGACACCTCCACCACGCGCCATAATTTCAGTCATCACCTTCAGGTTGTCCAGGATGCCCTGGCGACTGTCTTCAGGGCTAGATATAACATAGCAGTTATAAAATGTTACCTGGTGGCCCGACCCGGCGCCCGCCAGGATACGTCCCCCTGGCACAAACTGAAAGTCAGCGAGCGCCTCGAAAAACCGCTTCTCCCAGTATGCCTGTTTCTCCTCTGTCGTTTCTACCGAGGCAATGCCCCGCGCGACCCTTGCCCACAGTTGCTCTGGATAAAACTCCAATGACTGCCCAGAAGGATCCTTCAGGGAATATCTATCCATGAAAACTTTCTGGCGAATCCCTTCTAACTGGGTATACTTCCCCGCGCCTGCATTTCCCTGAGAAGCCTGCTTTTGCTGTTCCAACACGTGTTGTCACTCCTTCTTTCTTTTCAAAATATTGGTGTTATGGATATGCCCCCGCCTCACTTATTCATCTATCCACTTTAAGAGATCGAGTCACGAACATTCTTTCTTTTAGCCTACCAACACAGTATACTCAGAAAAAACGCCAATTGCAAGGCTTTTGGCACAACATATTGATTTTCTAATGCTTCTAACACAATATATTGATGTACGTTGTTATGGTATGATATGATGATAAATATCCTGCGCTTGCAAGATGTGTAGTACACGGCCCTTAAAGGGAATAGCCACTACCCTCACTACATCTCGCTTCGCTTTTTGTTTGTTATCATATTTCTTTAACGGAGGTATCATGCGCGCTGAAATTCTTTCTTGTGGTACTGAACTGCTCTTAGGTCATATTACCGATACTAATGCTACCTATCTTGCACAAAGCCTTTCGGCGTTGGGTATAGATCTCTATTTTGTCTCGCAGGTGGGGGATAACCAGGGACGTATTGTCGAAACACTACAGCGCGCCTGGGAACGTTCTGACCTCATTATCATGACGGGAGGGCTGGGACCGACCGAGGATGATCTCGCTCGTGAATCGATTAGCGCGCTGCTAGGTGAGAAGATGCAGGTTGATCCCATCCTGGAAAATGAGTTGCGCAATTACTTTTCAAATCGCCGTATCAGGATGCCAGAGCGTAACGTCAAACAGGCTACACTGATTCCTTCGGCAAAGGTTCTTCCCAACCCGGTAGGAACTGCCCCCGGCTGGTGGGTTGAAAAAGATGGTCACATTATTGTTGCTATGCCTGGAGTACCACGAGAAATGTACCGAATGTGGGAGCAGGAGGTTATTCCAAGGTTGAAGCCTTATACAGGAGGCTTAATCTTTACCCGCATTCTACGCGTGTCTGGCCTGGGCGAATCTGCAGTTGAAGAGCGGCTGGTTTCGCTGCTTCACAGCAATAACCCGACCATTGCTACCTACGCCAAAGCTGATGCTATAGATGTGCGTATTACCGCCAAAGCTGATTCCAGTGAAGAGGCTGAGCGCCAGGTGTCCGAGATGGAGGCCCAGGTGCGCCAGATACTCGGCCATTATGTCTTCGGCATAAATAAGGAAACACTGCAAAGTGTTGTGGGTAGCTTGCTCCAGGCACGCAATCAAACGCTTGCTGTAATGGAGTCTGTTACAGGTGGGCTCCTGTCCAGTACCATTACAGATGTTCCGATTAGTTCTAAACACTTCATTGGTGGAGTGGCGGCGTATAGTATCAAAGTCAAAGAGCAGATGGGTGTCCCGCACGAAATCATTGAACAGTATGGTACGGTCAGTGAAGAAGCTGCCCGTGCTATGGCGCATGCTATACGTGAGCGCTTTGGTGCGGACTTTGGTCTCGGTATTACTGGAGTTGCCGGGCCTGACGAACAAGAAGGGAAAGCCCCCGGAACCATTCATATAGCCATTGAAGGGCCAGAAGGTGTTGTAACAGGGATGGGTCCAGGATGGCGTGGTGGCCGGGCGGACAACAAGCGCTTCGCCATCATGACGGCCCTCAATCTGCTGCGGTTGCATCTTGAGGGAGTAAAGAAGGGGGAATAGTATTTTCCCATTAAGTACAGAAATCTTGCTCCATAAAGTGAAGAGTGGTATCATCAGCTACGAAGAACAAAACGTACATTGGGAAGGGCAGATTGAGAACAGGCTATAGTCTCCTCTATTCTGCGAGTGTGCCTCATGCATACGCCAGACCAGAAAGCACAAAAACTCAAGACTACTGACCGCACTGACCGAAAAAAACAAGCGCGGTCACGTTTTCGTCTCAGTCGATCTTCACCTCTACTTATGCTATTTACTGTACTGGGTCCTGGATTGATTGCCGCCAATGCAGGGAACGATGCTGGTGGCATTGCCACGTTCGCTTCAGCGGGCGCAAATTATGGATATAACCTTTTGTGGGCATTAGCAATTGCTGGTTTTTGTCTGGCGATTGTGCAAGAAATGTGCGCTCGTATGGGAGCTATTACTGGCAAAGGTTTGGCTGATCTCATTCGTGAACAATTCGGCGTCCGCTGGACCGCGCTTGCTATGCTTGCACTACTCATTGCGAATACTGGTGTGACTGTTTCTGAATTCCTTGGCATCGCTGCCAGTGTCCAGGTACTGGCAAATGATCCTCATACTCTCTGGGTATACGTCATCGTTCCAGTTGCTGGCCTGGCTCTCTGGTGGCTTGTCATCAAGGGTTCCTACCGGCGAGTTGAAAAAATCTTTCTCATTATGTCTCTGGGTTTCCTTGCATATATACCGGCCGCTTTTGCTGCTCACCCTTCATGGAGCGAGGTTGGACGAGAGCTTATTTTTCCCCATATCGATACAAGCAGCGGTTATTTACTCACGGCCGTTGCTCTTGTAGGGACGACTATCAGTCCTTATATGCAGTTTTTTGTCCAGTCTTCTGTAGCTGACAAGGGTATTCAATCTAGCGAGTATGCTTACGAGCAACTGGATGTGTATAGTGGAACTATCTTTGCAGTAGCTATTGCCTGTTTTGTTATTATTGCTTCGGCTGCTGCGCTTTACAAGGGACATCCTCTGCCTATGCCCATCACAGCAATTGATGCAGCACAGGCCCTGCGCTCCTTTGCTGGCCAATATGCGGGGCTGCTCTTTGGCATAGGGTTATTCGGCGCCTCTTTACTAGCAGCGGCTGTCCTGCCACTTTCTACTTCATATGCTATCTGCGAGGCTTTTGGTTTTGAGCGCGGAGTTTCGCACAGTTTCAAGGAAGCGCCTGTCTTTCAAAGTATTTTCACTGGCCTCATCATACTGGGAGTGCTTATAACCCTCATTCCCGGACTGCCAATCTTTCAGGTGCTAGTCATTTTGCAAGATTTGAATGCTGCGATGTTACCCATCCTGTTGGTATTCATTATCTTACTGGTTAATAACCGCCGTTTAATGGGCCGTCACGTCAATAATCTTGTCTTTAATATTATCGCCTGGGGAACTGTGGTGCTGATTACGGCATTGATTCTGTTGTTTCTGCTCAATCAAATCTTTGGTATACAGCTTTGATCGAAGCGTGTATGCACGCGTTCCCAGGGAATAACGCAACTGCTGTATACTGTTTACGTAATGTATAATATGTTTATATACAATGATACAAGAGCATAGCCAGAATTGAGGGCAATGATGCACTGGAATCCTGATGACTTTTCTGAATATAGCAAATCTCCACAAGAGACTGATTATGCTGACCCGTCTTATTACCAGCATGATGCGTCAAAGGCACCTCGCTCTGCTCAACCTGTACAACAGTTGAAATCATATTCTGATTATGCGCATGGTCCTACAGTGGTCAATAGTTATGATCCCGCGCTGATGGCGGAGTATCAAGAGGTTACCGGGGCTTCGAGCGCGGATGATTATGCTACTGGCGCCGGGCAGGACGAGCCAGCGGCCAGTGGAAAGTCCGAGGCCGGTAGCAATAAACGTAAGGGTCTTGCTGGCCTTGGCGGTATTGGTGCAGCGCTTGCTGCGCTCCTCCTGAAATTCCCTATGCTCGGCATTTTCCTGAAGTTTGGTTGGGCTGGTATTTCCGCCGTTATCTCTATCGTGGTCTACTCATACATTTTTGGTTGGCAGTTTGCTGTAGGGTTGGTGGCGTTACTCTTTATCCACGAAATGGGGCATGCGCTTGTGATGAAGTTGAAAGGGATACCCGTTGGGGGGATGATCTTCATTCCTTTGCTTGGTGCCGCTGTATTCATGCGCCGGATGCCCAAAAATGCCAAAGATGAGGCAGAGGTGGGAATTGCAGGCCCTATTGCCGGTGCGATTGCCGCTTCGGTTTGTCTATTCCTGGCGCTCCAGTCACCTGTAAGAAGCGTATGGGCTCCTCTTGCCTACTTTGGCTTTTTCATGAACCTGTTTAACCTCATTCCGGTTGTGCCTTTTGATGGTGGGCGTGTCCTGGCAGCGATTGACCGGCGCCTTTGGATCCTGGGTTTCCTTGGTCTTGTTGCTTTCCAGATCTGGTCATGGATAAATGGTAACTTCTCTCCGTGGCTGCTCTTCTTTGTGATAATAGCAGGTACCCAGTTCTGGGCGCGTCGCTCCCAGCCCAATAGTCCAGACACTCGTGCATACTATACTGTCCCGGTGGGGGAACGCATTGTTCTCAGTCTGCTCTACTTTGGGCTGGCTGCTGTGCTTGTATTCGGAATGACGATTTCACATAACTTGATTATGTCATTTGTGCAGTAGTCGTACAGAACACTAGCCTCTTACTTCTACGCCTGCTATCTGTTCCAGGACTTTGAGTAATGAAGTGTAATCTTCGCGGCCAAAGCCTTCCGCACGCGCCATCTCGTACATTTGACGTGACAGTGCCGTTAAAGCCAGGGGAGTCTGGTTCTCGGCGGCTAAATCCAGTGCTAACCCCAGGTCTTTATGCAGGAGATCGGTCATGAAGCCTGGCTTAAAACTCCCATTGAAGGCACGGGCGGGAAACTGGTTGGCAAGCTGCCAGCTGGCGCCGGCGCTCACGCCAATAATCTCTGCCATCGTCTTTACATCGGCACCCGCTTTGACTCCCAGAACGAAAGACTCAGCAATGCCAGCAGCAATAACGCCACAGAGGATATTGTTGACGATCTTTACAACCTCTCCTGACCCGTGCGGCCCGACGTAGAAAATATTCTCTTGCTTGCCCATTGCCTCCAATACCGGTCGCGCCTGCTCAAATATCTCGCGTTCGCCGCCAACCATGATGGTCAAGGCGCCATTTTCTGCTCCTTGTGAGCCGCCACTCACGGGAGCATCGAGAAAATGCACACTGCGTTCGGCTGCTATGCTTGCCAGTTTGCGGCTCGTGCTCGGGGCAATAGTGCTCATGTCAATGATGATCAGCCCTTTTCGAGCGCCTACGAGGATGCCTTGTGGGCCGCACACCACTTCTTCGACCTGTGCGGAGTTTGGTACCATGGTGATCACCATATCAGAAGCAATTGCAACAGCGCGAGGTGAAGGTGCTAATTTGGCTCCAGCGTTTAACACCTCCTGGACTTCTGCTTTCTCTGGATGACGCGCGAAAATGGTGACATGATGGCCAGCTTTTAAGAGGTGAAGGGACATTGGACGTCCCATGACACCAATACCAATAAATCCTATTTGCATAGTATGATCCTTTCTTATTCCATTTCAACGATGGTCGCTCCACCATTGACGACCGCGCCTTCTCGGTAAAAAACATGCCGTACTTTGCCGGCATAGGGAGCAATGATGGTATGCTCCATCTTCATGGCACTGAGGATTACCAGCACCTGGCGTTGTTCCACTGCATCACCATCGCGTGCCCGAATCTTGACAATGGTACCAGCCATAGGTGCCGTGAGCATTTTCTGAGTATGGGCGATATTACTGCTTTTCGCGGCAGTGTCTACGTCAGGGGGCTGACGCCGCGCCAGCTGATAAAGACGCCCTTGGAGTATGACATCTACCCGTTCTTCGAAGCGCTGTACATAGGCTCGCGTCTGGCTTGCTTTCCACCGGAGTAGAACAAGGCCATTATTCGCAAATGTGCAGGTGAGGTTTTCTGCTGTTTGCGTATCAACCTGAATACTCCATTCACCATCCCCTGCTTTTCTTATAGCAACGGTATGCTCTACACCAGACCATGTGTAATTGACGCGATAGGCTTCCCCAATCATACGCCATGGACCCAGGGTATTCCAGATGTTACCAGGTGCTAGATGCGTGCCCTGGATATTGCCGTCGTTAGCAGCATTTGTTATACCTGCGCTGGAAATGTCATACAGTGCAGCCGCGATCAGCGCCTCATTTGGGATAGGCATATGCTCTTGAGTAGCACGATCCTCTGCAAGGTGATGTTCTTGCAGGAAGCTGGTATACGTCAGACCTTCCTGAAATGCAGGGTGAGTGACAATTGTCTGAAGTAGCGATGTATTCGTCTTGACGCCGAATACCGCGCATTGTGCTAACGCCTTTTGCGAACGCGCTATGGCCGCTGGGCGATCTTCCCCGTAAACAATGATTTTAGCGACCATTGGATCATAAAACTGCGTAATCTCGTCGCCGCTCTCGATGCCGTTGTCAGTGCGAATACCGGGTCCTTCAGGTTTGATAAAGCGCGTAACCGTACCTGTTGAGGGGAGGAAGCCCTGCTCGGGGTCTTCGGCGTACAGGCGCATTTCGATTGCATGACCGCGAGGGCTAATCTCTTCCTGGCTGAGGAGGAGTTGCTCGCCGGCTGCTATCAGGAGCTGGTGGCGCACGAGATCTATACCAATAACACTTTCGGTAACCGGGTGCTCTACCTGTAGACGTGTGTTCATCTCAAGAAAATAGAAACGTTTATCTGCATCGAGCATGAATTCTATCGTACCCGCATTAACGTAGCCGGCTGCTCTGGCAATGCGTACTGCTATAGCTCCCATGTCAGCGCGGAGAGCGGGAGTCAGCGCAACGGAAGGGCTCTCCTCCAGGATTTTTTGGTGGCGGCGCTGGATGGAGCATTCGCGCTCGCCAAGGTGTATGAGATTGCCAAAGGTATCACCCAGCACCTGTATTTCGATATGACGGGGGTGCTGGAGTAAGCGTTCGAGAAAAACAGTATCATCTCCGAACGCGCTCAGCGCCTCCCTTCGTGCTCCCGCGAGTTGCTCCATAAAGGCATCAGGAGCGTGTACTTCGCGCATGCCCTTGCCGCCGCCACCGGCTGAAGCTTTGATGAGCAGAGGAAATCCAATGCGCTCTGCCTCTTTCAGCAAGACAGCATCGTCTTGACTATCGCCGTTGTAACCGGGGATAACCGGCGCGCCAACCGATTGCGCCAGTTGTTTCGCGGCAATCTTTGATCCCATCAAGCGCATTGCGGAGGCAGGCGGCCCAATGAAGACAATACCTGCCTGCGAACAGGCTTCGACAAAGGCAGTGTTTTCAGCAAGGAAGCCGTAGCCGGGATGTATTGCCTGAGCATTGCACAGTTTCGCTGTGTTGATAATAGCCTCGATATTTAGATAGCTTTGTGCCGCGGGGGCGGGACCGATAAGATAGGCCTCGTCAGCCTCTCGCACATGTAGCGCGTTGCGGTCGGCTTCGGAGTAGACCGCAACAGTGCGGATGCCCATCTCCCGGCAGGTTGCCATGATACGTACAGCAATTTCGCCCCGGTTGGCGATCAGTATTTTTGTAAACATGTTATAACACCCAGCTGGGCTTGCGCTTCTCTAGAAATGCGCGTAACCCTTCCTGACCTTCAGCACTTACGCGCAATGCAGCGATCGTTTCGGCAGTATACCTGCGAGCTGTCTCATGCTGCATGCTGCCGACATTCAGCGCCAGCGCTTTGCAGGCGCGTAGTGCCTGCGGCCCACTACTCAGCAACTCGTTAAGCGTCTTTTCTAACGCGGCGTCAAGCTCTGGCAAGGGGACGACCGTGTGTACAAGGCCTATCTCGCGGCCACGAGTTGCGCTGAAGCGTTCCCCTGTTACAAATAAGACGCGAGCATGGGTCTCACCAATTTTACGTATCACGTAGGGTGAAATGACTGCCGGTGCGATGCCCAGTTTCACTTCGCTGAAAGCCAGGCGTGCGCTCTCGGCTGCAATGACGATATCACAAACAGCGATTAAACCGACTCCACCACCTATCGCTGTACCATTAACACGCGCTACTACCGGGCAAGGGAAACTATTGATGGTATCGAAGAGGTCTGCAAGGCGAAGCGAATCGGTCAAGTTTTGTTCCTGCGTGAACGTTGCTGACGCTTTCATCATATTGAGGTCAGCTCCAGCGCTAAATGATGGCCCATCACCGGTCAGAACGACGGCATGGAGTTTCTCTTCAGAAGATAAATCGTTAAAAGCTGCCTGCAGGTCCTGGATGAGCCGGGTATTAAAGGCGTTGTGCACTTCTGCTCGCCGCATAGTGACGGTAGCAACCTTGTCTTGAAAACTGCGTTCGACGGTTATGTGTGTATATGTCATTGTTCGCACCGTTTCCTCATGTGTCTACTTAACTATGCTACATCCTGAATACGCCAAACGGGGTGTCGGGCATTGGTGCATTGAGCGATGCTGCAATTCCCAGCGCAAGCACGGTGCGTGTATCGCGAGGATCAATAATGCCATCATCCCAGAGACGGGCGGTGCTATAGTAGGGATTGCCCTCGGCCTCGTACTTGTCGAGAATGGGCTGTTTGAAAGCGGCCTCTTCCTCCTCGCTCATACCTTTGCCACGGGCGGCCAGCCCTTCCTGGCGCACTGTTGCCAGTACACTGGCAGCCTGTTCGCCGCCCATGACCGAGATATGGGCGTTGGGCCACATCCATAGTTGTCGAGGCGCGTAGGCGCGTCCGCACATGGCATAGTTACCGGCGCCGAATGAGCCCCCTATAATCACAGTGAAGCGCGGTACAGGGGCATTGGCAACCGCCATGACCATTTTCGCTCCGTCTTTGGCTATGCCGCCCTGTTCGTACTGGCGACCTACCATGAAGCCGGTAATATTCTGCAAGAAGATCAACGGCGTCTGCCGCTGCGCACAGAGCTCGATGAAATGTGTAGCTTTCAAGGCACTTTCTGAGAAGAGGATACCGTTATTAGCGATGATACCTACCGGATACCCCATTAAGCGGGCGAAACCACAAATGAGAGTCGTGCCGTATAGTGCCTTAAATTCGTGGAATTTACTCCCATCGACGAGACGGGCTATCACCTCTCGAACGTCATAACTTTTACGTGCATCTAGCGGGATGATGCCATACAGTTCGTCGGGATCGTAGCGCGGCGGTTCCGGGGCGGTGATATCCCATGGGATGTACTTGCGGCGGTTGAGATTGGAAACAATGCTGCGACATATTGCCAGCGCGTGTTCATCATTCAGGGCGTAGTGATCCGTCACGCCAGAGATGCGGCTGTGTACATCGGCGCCGCCCAGTTCTTCTGCGCTAACCTCTTCGCCGGTTGCCGCTTTTACCAGTGGGGGCCCTCCTAAGAAAATAGTGCCATTGCCACGTACGATCACCGATTCATCACTCATGGCCGGTACGTATGCACCTCCCGCGGTGCTGGAACCCATTACCGCGGCTATTTGTGGAATGCGCTGGCTCGACATGCGCGCCTGATTGTAGAAGATGCGCCCGAAATGATCACGGTCGGGGAACACGTCGGCCTGCAAGGGAAGAAAGGCGCCGCCCGAATCGACCAGGTAGATACAAGGCAAATGGTTTTGTTCGGCGATCTCTTGAGCACGTAAGTGTTTCTTTACGGTCATTGGATGGTAGGTGCCACCTTTGACGGTCGCATCGTTGGCGACAATCATACACTCTTGCCCTTCGACGAGTCCTATGCCAGTGACGATGCCTGCCGACGGAGCCTCATTGTTGTACATATCCCAGGCGGCCAGCGGGCTCAGTTCAAGGAAAGGCGTATCGGGGTCGCACAGCAACTGGATGCGCTCACGCGCCAGCAACTTGTTGCGTTTGCGATGCTTAGCGATGGCATCTTCGCCTCCTCCTTGCTGCACGAGTTGTATACGTTCTCTGAGTAGAGCTAGCTGTTGCTGTAAATAGTGCGCATTCTCTTGAAATTCGGGGCTGTTACGGTCTACGCGGGTTTCGATAATGGCCATACCTGTGTCCTCTCGACATCGTTGTCAATATGTTAAGAGGGCACCGTGCGGGTAGCGTAGCCCTCTGATTGTTTGCAGCATAGCACCGCGTGCGAATGAGCGTCAAGATGTATTTCGAGGGAAATGTGTCCGATTTTGCGACACATTTTTTTTGGATGTCGATGGCGGTGCATATACGTTCAAAATTCGATAGTTGCATGCTAAGAGGACCATTATGAGCTTGTCGATACAGATAATAGCCTTCTTTTGTGTTGGATGGCAACAAAAGACAATCACTGCGTTCAAGTTCATTCTTTTTGCTTGCCGAAAAGGTGGAAGCTATAAGAGAGCTGCATGAACTTGTTGGAGTAGGTCAGCATAATCAAAACTGTGAGGAGTGGTGGTGTCGATTTCAACGACCTGACCACCAAGAGCAAGAGGAGTAAGATGTCCTTGTAAGATCCGCTCTTTGTTTTGTTCAATCCATTCCAGATCAGGATGACCGACGTGTCGTTCTCCAGTCCCCGCACGTGCAAGGAAGCGCTCCAAGAGGACTCTCCCATCTGTCTTGCACAGAATTTGAAATGGCTCAAAATCGTAAGCGTGTTGCAGGTGGAGAAACTGGGCACTTCTTAATTCGGAGCGACCAAAAAATCCCTCAACTATCAACGGTTGGCCTGCTGCTAACAATGAGCTTGCGACGTAGTAGAGGAGGGTAAAAGTTGCAGGGCCTAACAAAGGGGGGATTCCATTGCTTTGACATTCAAGCGCATCGTAAAGGGTCTCATACATGCCATCTCTAGGGAAGACTGGTAGTTGTACATCTGCTGCGAGCCGTTTTGCCAGGGTTGTCTTTCCAGTGCCGGGCAGGCCGTTGACAATAATCAATAATGGTTTTCCCATTATGTTCCGCTCACCTTCCTCTTGAAAAGAGTGATCTTCAAGGCCAAGATCACACCGTTTCATCTTTCCTTCATGAACAGTATATTACTTGATCTCTGCATTGCCAAGATAGGTGTCTGGCAATGGAATCTTGGTCTTTAGACAAGTGGACATATACAAAGCACAGAAAGCATCAGGACATGGGACAAATGACACTTCCTTTCTTATCTAGTATCGCCTATACTCTGGGAAGGACAATGTCTCTGCAACACGGTCCTCATAAGCAGACAAGGAGGTCATATGTATGGCCACTCATTCGTCGCCCAACTTTCTCAGCTTTAGGGAAAAGTCGTCTGCACGGAGAGCGCGAAGGATTGTCGCAGCGTTTCTCATCTTCTCTGCTGTGCTGACGTCCGCCTATACGGCTCTGTCCCTCTATATCGCCACGCAACTCGTTTATGCTCCCCAGCAACCTCTCTACGCTACACCTGCTTTCTTTGGGATGCAGTTCCACAGGATCACTTTTCCCAGTCGAGAGGATCACGTGCAATTGCGCGGCTGGTTCATTCCCGGTGTGCTGCCAGGTGGCCATCTCACTGCTCAACGCACGATTATTATGGTGCATGGCGATCGCACCAATCGCGCGGATCAAGGGGCAGGGTTGCTCAAGCTCAGCGTGGCTTTTGCCCAGCATGGTTTCGCCGTGCTTGCCTTCGATATGCGAGGGGCAGGTGAATCGCCTCCCGCCCCACTCTCGCTGGGCTATTTTGAACAACGCGATGTGCTCGGGGCGGCGGACTTCCTGCGGTCAGGCCAGCTGCCCTATCCAGAACTTGGTCGCCCTCGCGTTATTGCTGGCTGGGGAGTCTCGTTGGGGGCAGTCACCCTTTTACTCGCGGCGGCAAAAGAGCCAGCTATCCGAGCTCTCGTTTCCGATAGTGGCTACCCCGATTTCGCATCCATTCTGGAGCGCGAGGTACCGAAAAGGGGTCATCTTCCACCTCTGTTCACCCCCGGGGCGTTGCTCGCGGCGCAGGCACTGTATGGGATCAACTTCTATGATGTGCGTCCCGTAGACACTGTCGCAAGAATCGCCCCGCGACCAATTTTTTTCATTCATGGGGACAAAGATAGCTTTAACCCTTCCACCAATATGTTTGTGCTGGCCACGGCCGCCCGCTCTGCTCCCGACGCGCATGTGCAGACCTGGCTTGTGCCAGGTGCTGATCATGCCCAGTCGTTCAATACTGCGGGACAGCAATATGTTACTCGCGTGACGGACTTCTACAATCTGGCCCTCGGCCCTGATACCGGAAAGGTATCCGGCAGCTAGCAAGGAGAAAAACTTGTCTACATCCTCTATCGATCCGACGGGATCGCAGCAACGCATTTCAGTCGCGCCGCACGAAGCACTGCACGGTGCACTTGTCGGGCTCATTCCACTGGGGCTCCTCCTCTTCGTTGTCGTGGTAGTGCTGCTTCTTGCTGCGCTCGGTCGCCAAGCGGTGAGCGCTGTGGGATTTTTCGCGCAGCAGCAGGTGGCGGTAAGTATCCTGATCGCTGGTTTTATTGCAACCATCATCCTTTACGCTCTCGCTGCCAATCGGACGTTAAGGCAAGTCGCATTATGGCAGCGGAGTAGTTTGCACGTACGTTCACGTTTTGCGCTGTGGGCGCTGGGCTTCACTGCCCTGGTCGTTATGCTACCAGTGCTGCTGGCGCTCTTGCTACCACAGCACCCGACTCCGTGATTTT
>Ga0209027_1000550_pt1 | contig 13461 bp, 12 predicted proteins | sample GraSoi013_1_20cm_3_FD_185821 | JGI IMG/M metagenome (GOLD analysis project Ga0209027, IMG submission 185821) | Grasslands soil microbial communities from the Angelo Coastal Reserve, California, USA - Sample 09_27_2013_1_20cm (SPAdes) (version 2) | ecosystem: Environmental > Terrestrial > Soil >...
CTCAGTCGTCGGCTTAACAAAAGTTTTGGGACGATAGCGGTATCGTCTGCCCCAATTACGAAAGACGCCACCACTTACTCGTCCTTCGAGCCATAGATAGCGTCCGAGCGTCAAAGCATAAATTATTATATTGAGCGTGGTCGCAAGCGCGACATAGAAGTAGCCTCGACGCTTCATAGCTCTCTCCTTTCTGCCAGCAGATCAGAATTTAAAGATTAGATATACGAAAAATATCTACAATCTTCGGCTGAAGTTTTTCTCCGTCCGTGCTCGGCTCATCCATCCCAATCACATATCCCGTAAGACCTTTAGGAGTCAGGCGGAAACGAATGAACTCTTTGAACCCTTCTATTCTTGCCGCTCCGCCAGCCTCGTTGTTATGGCCGTTGAAAGCCAGAGCGACGGCTAGGTACCAGCCGAATAGCACGCAACTCATGAACGCGCCGATTGCCCCTGCATAGAAACAGAGTAGAAACTGAGTCAGATGGTTATCCCCCACATTTATCAACCCATCATTAAAGATATGAGGAATGATTCCGGGGATATTAGGAGGGGTTGTAACGTCCATGACGAAAGGAGTGACGAGCAACAATGCGCTGAAAACTATCCATGCTATTGCAAGCGGCCAACCGTTCTCGCTTTTAGCCAGCGCTCTCCCTATATACTTAAATATAAGTACGAGAATGAGCGCGGCCAGCGGAGCCAATAGCAGATTGCCTTTCCTGACGAGTAGAAAAGGAACAAATAGTTGGACGAGAGCGTGTGAGGCTCCCAGTAGAAGGAAAGCAAATTTACCCGCTCCTTTTTTGAGATTCCCGCCCGTAGAATATGCGAAGAAGACCAGACCGCCGCCGACTAGCAAAAGAACTATTACCAAACCAATGTCCGAGATGAGAAAGGATGACTCCTGTCTTCCAAAGAACCAGAGAGAGGAGCCAAAACCAAGCAGGGACATAATATTCAAAACCCAGACAGGCCAGTAATGCCAAGGCTTCAGGTTTCCATAATAGACCTCTTCAAAGAGCCATTCTGAATACCATACGCTTTCTATAACTGCTAAGACAGACCATGCAAGCGCGGCAAATATAATAAGGCTATGACCGAAGCGCGTAAGAACTTCCTCGCTTTGGGGTGCGTGAAAGCCAAGAATGCCGAAGGCAAGACTCAGGAAAGAGAGGAACACAATCGTCCAGAGAATAATGCGTTGTCCCTCTGTCACCTCCCTCTTTTTATGCTTCCAAGTTGGGTCATACTCTTTCTTGAAGAGTCTTGATGAATAATAGAGCGCCGCGCCGAGAAGTATTAGCGACAGGACAATCGAAAACATTGCCATCCAGTAACCCGTTGGAGCAGGCTGCGAATTAGTCCACCAGGGGTTTCTAGGCATCTGCTTAACTGTGGGCGGAAGCGGCGATTGTGGGGAAAGGCCTGACGAAATTCCCAACTTGATAAAGAGCGGGAAGCTATCAATTGCATCCCGGCTGCTCTGCGGAAAGGACGCGGCGAAGAATAGAGAGAAGGCTATTATAAAACCTGCTAGCCAGACATAACCGCCCTTAAAGATATTTCTTATCTTGAAGAGTTGGTCTGCGACCTCTCTGCGCGAATCCTTCGGCAGAGGATAGATGACCTCCGGCTTTAGTTCTTTAATGGTAGTGTGAGAGGGATGAAAAAAAGCTCCGCCGCCGCCGGACATGACGGAAGCATAATTGCTCGCTCCGTCTGCTCCTGCCGGAAGACCCCAATGTCTGGCATAGTGGTGAACGTCACCTGACAAATCCAGACGACACTTCCCTTCGCCCATAGGCTCAGGATTCTTCAGGAAGGGGCGTTCCAGCCCAAGCGCTGCAAACGTTTTCGATTGGCTCTCATCTTCTCCGGCATATTTTCCGAAAACCGTTGTAGGCTCAGGCGTGGCGACGATCAGCCGCGTTGGAACATATTCCGCCTGAATGTATCTGAAAAACTCCTCCTGGCGGTAATCAATTTCGCCCTCTTCTGTGTCCATTCCCCAGAACCACCAATCGAAGGGCAGACGCAAGGCCAGATAACTGGCTTCCTGAATGCGCCTGAATGTGGGAAGCGCAAGCTGCGGTTGCCGCCAGCCTTCCGGCATTCCCTCTCCTGCCGAAGGGCGACGAAACTGGCGGTTGAATCCATCCAGCGCATCGTAATAGTCATGGTTGCCCGGAATGCCTAAGAGCAGACGGTAACGGCTGCTCATCACGCTCTCCGCATTTTTCTTGAAGAGGTCACGTGCAGCCCAGCAGAATGGGTTCTGAAGACGGTCGGCCAGATTGGCGTAGTCCGCTATGTGATAGCTTGTGTCGCCTCCTACAAATAGAAACGCTCCGCGCGGCAGAAGCATCGTCACTGCTTCCAGCTTCGCGCCGTCAGGTCGTAAGATGAATTCAACCTTCTCGCCAAGCTGCGGCTCTTTCTTCACAGCCAGATCGCTCATACACAGGTAAGCTATGCTGTAGACAGCCCTCTGCCCATCGCCACTATCGGCTATATAATCGAACCAGAACTCCTCTTCTGATTCATGTAGGCCATTTCCCTCAGCCCTGCTATCTTCATGCGACCCACGCCAGAATTCTTCAATCTCGTTTGAAGAGCGAGCATGGGGAATAATGTTGGCCTTCATCCAATCACGCGCGTCCAGCTTGCCCTTGAATGCTGTGTAGAGCAGTATCCACTTGAGATTGGCGATTAATTGACGACCGAAGAGCCAGGCGACTGGCGGCTCGAAGTCTTTCGGGTCAGGTTTTGGCGGAATACCTTCCGGCATCCCGGCTGGAGCGTTCGAGGATAAATCTTCTGACATTGCCTGATCTCCCTTCACAATCTTAGAGCGTTAGAGGAATGTGCCAATCAACAATCCATTGGCGCACGTGATAACGGGCAGCAAGTTTTATGAAAATAGCTCTACATAAAATGGTCTGGCTTGCCTTGGGACTCTGAAAAATTTTCTTTCAAGGTATAGAGGATTGAATCGCCTTCCTATCCAGCCACTTCATGCGCTGCTGTGAGAGTCCCTTCTTATTTCAACAAGAGTGCAACTCGGTGTATATAACCCTTGGTCGAAGATTATTTCGGAATGTGCCGATTATGCGAAGCTGCTCTTGGTCACGCCATAGTAGGTTAAAGAGTGAAGAGAGCCTGTGGAAAAAGCTCTGAATAAATTAGCGTTAAAGCAGGGAAAGATTATAGTCAATGCGGTTGCTTGTCAATAAAAATTGGTGCATGCACATAAAGCGTCTGCCTCGCTCTTTTATTTGAGTGCGCCTTACTTCAAAAACTTAGAGCGCGTTTCAAAATACCTTAGCGAGCTTAAGTCTTTAACTTTGCGCCTTTGCGAGAACATGCAACTCTCTTGAAGCTCAAGCTAGAGATAGTTGCAGTTTCACGCAAAGGCGCAAAGGAAAATGCTTAAGCTCGCTAAGCGTTGATAGTGCTTCAGGTGTTTAAATAGCTTCTATCTATTGACAACGCCTTCGCACGCGAATATCTTGCTTTCGCTCTCGCAGGCCCGCTCAACGGAGCATCTTCCGCGAGCCTCAACTAACCCGGTATTGAATCGCACTTGTCCGTCCCCGTTATTAACGATTCGTCTCATTGAAAGGAGCAAAGCAATGGCATCCGACATTCTTTTTGAACCTCTTAAATTTCGCAATCTGGTTGTTAAGAATCGTATCCTGCGTTCCAGCATTTCCGGCAGGTTCGATAACTATGATGGTTCCGGCACGCAGACGCGAATTAATTGGGAAGAGAAATTCGCGCGCGGCGGCGCGGGCGCTATCATCTCATCGTTCGTAGCCGTATCGGTCGCAGGCCGCCATGTCCCCAATTACGCCACCATACACAGAGACGAGCAGATTCCATTCTGGCGCGCGGTCGGCGAGAAGGTTCATGAATACGATTGCAAGTACATCTTGCAACTAAATCACGCAGGTCGCCAGATGGATTTTAAGGGCGTTGATAATCTTGAGATGCCTACGTTGAGTTCAACCGGCACGACAGAACCGTTCAGCGGATTTCTGTGCCGAGCCATGACGGCTGCTGAGATTCAATCAGTAATTGGTCAACTTGCAGAGGCAGCAAGGCGCGTACGCGAGGCTGGCCTTGACGGAATCGAGCTTCACGGCGCAAACGGTTATCTAATTACGCAATTCCTTAGCTCAGGAATCAATAACCGTAAGGATGAATACGGCGGGTCAGTAGCAAACCGCGCGCGATTTCTGCTTGAAATTATACGCGCCATACGCAAAGAGGTGGGAACGGATTTTCATTTACAGGTGAAACTCAACGGGATTGATTACAACAATGCCGTCTTCTTTTGGAAGAAGAAAGGCAACACCATAGAAGATAGTATTCAAATCTGCAAGCTTCTTGAAGCCGAGGGCGTTGATGCCATACACGTCTCAAGCGGTAGCAGTTTCCCACATCCGCGCAACCCAAGAGGCGGTCTCCCGCTCGATGTTATTAAAAGAGTCTATCCGATTATAGATAGCGGGAAGAAAACATTTCCCAACTATGTGATGGCACGCTACAGTCTCCTGCGGCCAATCATCCGACTGCTTTGGACCAGAGATCAGGGAGAGGCCATAGAGGGCAACAATCTTCAGGCCGCTAAGGCGATCAAGCAAAATGTGAGCGTGCCTGTGTTATGTACTGGCGGCTTTCAAACTGCTCAAGTCATACGAGATGCTATTGAGAGCGGGATGTGCGATGCTGTGGCTATTGCGCGTGGACTTATCGCCAACAATAATTTGCCCGAACTCTTCGCGCAGGGCAAACCTACAGACAAACCTTGCACTCACTGCAACAGGTGTCTTTATCATGTGCTGGAAGACCCGCTCGGTTGCTACGATTTGTCGCGTTACGCTAACAATGAAAAGATGCTTGAAGCAGTCATGTCGGTTTATCAGTCTGGAATGCCAACCAACTAAGATGAAGCGTTAGTTTCGCTCAAACGTCTATGCGCACCTTTTCCGCTTCACTAATCGGGTTTTGTGAATCACAAGGGGCGATCGTCTTTTCGCATACATGGTCGGAATCTTAGAGCGCATTTTCAAATCCCTTTATAAATAGCTCAACCCGTTTGCGAGCTTAAGTATTTATCTTTGCGCCTTTGCGAGAACCATCAATTCTAATGAAGCTCAAGCTAGAGAGGATTGAAGGTTCACGCAAAGGCGCAAGGATAAGAGATAAGCTCGCAAAGGAGGTTTTGAAATGACCTCTTAGTATAGGGTTACTTGTGGCGCGCGGAAGATGATGAGGACTTTTCTATGTCACTCGATAAGAAGAAGATTGAATTCGATGCGGACGTGGCGGCGGCACGCAAGAACTTTGAAGAGGGAAGAACAAATGACGCCGTTGATCGTGAGGAGCGGTCAGAGCCAGAGCACTACAGAAGGCCACCAACGCAACTCCAACTCATCGCGCAATTCGCAGAAGTTGTAAATCTCGCCATTGAAAGTTATCCGGTAGCGCCCTCCGCGTAAGACATAGGCTGAATTTGGCGACGATGAAGCCAAGACTGATGGCTGATGAGACCGTTTGCTTCCCCGCTATGCTGCCGACGTTGTGTCCTCAATCTCTGGCAGCGTCTCAAAGCGCAATAGCGTTTTCACACCGTCTTTGTCTTCGATTCCCAGACCGTCTTCAAGACCTTTGATGCCGACAATCGGCACTATTCGTTGCGCGTTTCTGATCGTATGAGTCAACTCTCTTGAATCGGCTGCCGTTTCACCTCCAAGCATAATCTCTACGCTTCCAGCTTCTTCGCCTTTGGTCTCGAAGCTCGCGCCAATGAAGGGAAGGAATTTCTCCTCCTCCTGCGCGCCTATGTCTCCTCCTATTATTTCAAGGCTAGTGGGGCGCAGTTGATTGCGTTTGCTGAATTCCTCAAGAAAAGTCTTCCACTGGTTGCGTTCAATTTCACCCTGCATAATTTCTCCTCCTCGGTTCGTTTCAAGTAAGCTTCTCTACTGCGATCAACTAAATCAGCAGGCGCAGGCAGAGAGCCGCATGAAGCATCTGTATCTCATGCGCAATTCTGTAGACCGCGCGCCTGCTCATCATTCCGATTCGCCACTACAATCTGTTGGACGCGCTCTTCAATCGTTATCATATCTTAACCCTAAGATTTAGTAACGCAGAAGCGCAACCGATGCTTCCCACTTCTTGAGAAAGGGGTAAAAGGGGAAGGGGGGAAGAGGGAAAGAGGGGAAATGGGTAAGAGAGGAAAGGGAATGATTAACAGCCTTCTCCTTTTTCCCTTTTACCCTCTTCCCCTTTTACCCCTTTCCCTTTTACCCCTTTCTTGAAGACCGTCTCAAGTCCCAACGAACGAAGATTAAATAAGCAACGATTGCCGCATTGACGATGAGCACTACAGCTTTCACGAGTGACGGATGGCGTACGAGTTCGTATATCTCTACCGGAAGATACAGTCCACCTGACACTATAGCGAACCATTCTGCCCACGAGCGCACGAGCCACAATCCGTAAGCCTCAACAAAACGTATTACAGAGTAAGCAACCGCACCCAGGGCAAACCAACGCAGACGCGAATCATTAATATGAGTGCATGCGTCAATCAATACACGAGGGTAATGGTGTGCAGGATTAAGATGAAAGTGATGCACTACCTCTTCAGCAAGAGCCTGCACATTCTTATGCACAAGAGAGAGCAGTCCAAGTCCTACGAATAGCACCAGCAGTCCCTTACCTGCCTCGAACAGAGCAATGGCGCGCAGTCCTTTAACCGATCTTGGCGAGTCTGCAGGATAATGAGTAAGGGGTTGAGCGGAGACATCATCGGGCATGGATTGAGTTCCAACTTTGATGAATTAATGGCGCTAGCGCACAGCATACTGATGGTGACTCACTAAGTACAGCGCATCAGAGATATGTACTCCAAGCTCTATTCATTCCCAGTCATAAGCGTGGATTTATTCACCGTAGAAAAAATAGTCCACGCGCACCACACGAAACTACACGAAGAAGAGACTGCTGATTCGTGTTGCTTCGTGTGATGCGCGTGGATCATCTTTTCTTCTCTGACAATGAATAGACCCTGGATATGTACTCTGAGGCACAAGCCGCACCGGCAATTAAACTATGTAGATGCGGCAAGACCAATAGGGCGAGATTTAATTGCAGTTAAATGTGTGGGTCGCTAGAGCGTCTCTGCTCATGTGCGAATCTAGGCACCAACCCCGTCCTTCTCTCTATCCCGTACACACGCACCTCGCCCTTCTGAAGCGTCCAAATCTTCCGTAGGTCCAGCAATTCTCCTATGGTGAAGCCAAGCCCCTCTTCATTTATTTTTGTCAGCTTGCGAAGTTCGTCCCAAGTGCGTATCCCGCCTTGCAACTGATCTAGAATTTTCCGCTGGCGTAATGTGATAACCGTCGTTTGCTCAGCTTTAGACATTGACACTCCTCTCAATATGCGGACTATTGTGTGCGCTGAGATTCTGAATCTTTCACTGATTTGGATGGATTTGAATCAGGTGTTATATAGCTCGATTTAAGATTGGATGATCCTCATCAAGCTCTAGCAGATCCCATAGATTTCCATACAAGTCTTCAAAGACAGCCACCATACCGTAACTCTCTTTCTTAGGCTCTCTCACAAACTTTATTCCCTTAGAAATCATCTCATTGTAGTCCCTCCAAAAGTCATCTGTGTTGAGAAATAGAAATACTCGCCCGCCAGACTGATTGCCAACGAAAGATTCCTGTTCCGGTTTTGAAGCTCTAGCCAGCAATAATGTAGTTCCAACCGATCCTGTAGGAGAAACCACTACCCAGCGCTTATCTTGCTCCGGCTGATAAGTATTTTCAACTAATGTGAAATGGAGTTTCTTCGTATAAAACTCTATTGCTTCATCATAATCTCTAACAACCAGTGCTATATGTACAATTGATTGTTTCATTTTATTACTTCTTCGCCATGAAATTTATGCCCTATAACGATTAAATTAACCGGGCGCGGAGACACCGCCAATAGATTCAAGTCTCGCGCATAAAAGCGATGCTATTCGCGCTCCGGTTGAGTGAGTTATTAGATTGCGGGTTACAGTAGAAGTGCGCGAATTGGTTATATTCCGTCTGAATTTGTCCTACTCTTCAGAATGTCCATTACGACCTTCAGCGAAATAACGGTCAACTACAGCAATTAGATTTCTGAGATTTTCATCCGTCTTTTTCACATTCTCTTCTGTGCGTATCTGTGAGTCAACAAGTGCTGAAATTCTCTCATCCACATCATCAATCCGCTTATCTGTGGCTTCAAATCGGTCAAGCGCAGCATTCGCCAAACGAGCAACAATGTCTTCAAGTTGCCCCATTTTAGAGGCAAATTGCGCTTGCTGCTCAATAATGAATTCCATTTGCTTTTCTATATTTTCATTAGCCATATCTATAAACCTTTCACAGAAGTCTTCAAGTGCAGTTTAACGAAATCATCAGTTGTAGCCAAGCATGAGCAATCTAACGCTTGAATTAATCCGCGCCGAGCATGGAGCATTCAACCAACATTTGTAAAGATAAGCATGAAAGCCACGCTATCGAACGGTCGGGTTAAATGATACCGGATTGCAGAATAAAATAAGGTACAGCAAAAGACTATCCACGCGCATCACACGCGCACGACACGAAACCTAACTCCTGACTTCGTGTCGTGCGCGTGTGTCTTCGTGGGCGGTCTTTTGACCTTATTGTATTCTGCAATCCGGTATGAGTTGCCGGATTGGGCGGCAGCGTACTTAGCCGTAGACTCTCTCAAAGGAATCTTTCAGGTGACTTGGCGCAAGAATCCGAACTCCATCGCAATCGGCAACCAGACCACCAATTCAGCAAGCACAGAAGCTGTTTCTTTTCCGCTTTCACGGGCAGCATGCTGCACGGCTGAATAAAGGGAGGTTGGATGCTCGCAAGCCTTCATGAAAGCAAGTTGCCAGAGCGCGACTTCCTCCATGTGTATGCGATAATTCGACCGACCTATCGCGGCAAACGAGATTCGTGGCGTAGGAGGCTCAGGCCGCTCGCCCTGGTCTGATCTTCTGAGAAAATCAACCAGAGGAAATTTTAGCTCAAGCAGCCGCAAGCATGGCGTAGCCTGAAGCGTAATATCTTCATTAAAAATTGCGAATGGCGCAAAGGGTTCCGCTCTCACCGTATCGTTTTCAGTGCCGTGCGCGCGCATAACTTCTGCACGCGCACACTCAAGTCTGGCTAACTCTGAGGGTAAATCCAGCATGCTACTCAGTTGCGCATCAAGCGGACTTTTCTGGGGTTTTGTCTCCTCCAGGAATTGCGGAAAGTCTGCGCTCAGATCATACAAACTGGGAGAGCGCGGCGGCCTGTTGATGATATAGGCTTTGGCAAACGCATCGAAAACAGAATCGCCTACAAAATTACGCAGTGCCGGAAAATCTGCCCTCATACAGTCAAGCAACCGAAGCACGTAACCGCTCGTGTAAATGCTGAGACGTGTCTGGGCCGAAAGGCCACGCTTTTCGGCCACAACGTCCTCTATACTCAAACCATGCTGCTCGGAGGACGACTGCAATTTCTCACTGAGACTGCCGCGCTCGGTAACTACAGTCTTCATCCAATGCTGCAAGAGGCTCAAGGGTTGATCGGTCATCGTTTAAGAGACAACTGGAAATCTACCGGATTGGAAACAACATCGGCTTCCCCGGACTTATGAATCGCTGCATCAGGAAATATTCCTTTTAGCGCGTCCTCGGCCTTTCGGAGTTCCGCAACCAGATCAGGGAAATCCGGGATGTTTGCATCCCACTCTAAAAGAGTTGCTACGCCGCCCGTTAGTTCCTGAGCAAGTTTATAAAGATGCCAGACGCGAGTCGGCACGGGTTGATCGTGAGTGTCTACCATGTACCCTCCGCAATCGGTCGGCCCTGCCAGATGGATTTGCACTATGCTTGAGGACGGAAGGTTTCTGATGTAATGCTCCGGGTCGTAGCCGTGATTGTAGCTGGACACATAGACGTTGTTCACGTCTAGAAGAAGCCCGCAGCCTGTCTCCCTCACTAGCTCCGACAGAAAATCCCATTCGGTGATAGTTGACTCCTTGAACTCAAGATAGGTCGAAGGGTTTTCCAAAATCAAAGGTCGCTGCAAGAAGTCTTGAACCTCACAGACGCGGCCAATCACATGTCTTAGACTTTCTTCAGTCAGGGGCATGGGCAAAAGGTCATGCGTGTTCACGTGTGCAACGCCCGTCCAGCATAAATGATCTGAAATCCATACGGGCTGAACAAATTCTGCAAGCGCTTTCAGTCTTTTCAAGTAGTGCCAGTCCAGAGGGTCTGTGCTCCCTATGGACATCGAAACCCCGTGCATAACGATTGGGCGGATTGCAGCTATGCGCTCCAGTACATGGCGCGCATAGCCAAAATTATCCATGAAATTCTCACTGATGATTTCAAACCAATCCACCTGCGCTTCGTGTCGCATCAGATAAGAGAAATGCTGGTTTCGCAGACCAACGCCCAGGCCGAGTAAGGGAAGTCCCAGGCGTTTGTGTTGGATATTCTGCACTTCGAAAGGTCAATCCTGAATCAAGTTGATGGCGGAAATGCAAGGCGCAGGTCGCTATCCACCGTTGGCTTTTCAGGCAGAGGATTCACATTGCGGGATTTCAGCACCTCAATATAAGCGTTCCATGCAATGTCATACACCTTGTCGCCCATAGAGTATTCTATGTTTCCCAGTTTTACGGGCGTGGGAGGTACTAAATCGAAGACTTCCATCGTTCCTGCATTATTAGGATTGGAAGAGTCTGGCGCTGGATACAACTGAGAGGCCGAAATCGGGATGGCGCAGCCGCCAAAACCTGTGCAGGTGTTGTCTGAAGGGGCACTATAAAGTTTGAGAATGCCCTGCAAGGGAGGGACGGGCTTCAGATTTTCCTTCAAGACCTTCATGCCGCACAAGACTTTGGTTTCACCCACTAACTGAACAAAGCCGCAGCCTCCTTCTGCCTTGCAATCGTTCGAGCCGCGACAGGAGTGAAAGACCGCAACGGGCGCGCAACTGTTATCCGGGCTGTCAATGTCCAACGCCTGACAAGCGTGGTATAGAGTGCCCGGCGTCTTATCTACTATTCCTTTCGTGATGTCAGGATATTGTCCGAAGATAGCCCAACAGATCGAGACGCGATCGCCCGACCCATACATAGAAGGATTGGGAAATGAAGTCGTCTCACTCGCCCAGAAGTCGGACAGCACGCGTGTGATTCCCGCAATAGAACCTGCGGCTACCTGACTGAAGGTTTCGTAATTGTTGGCGTCCGCCTTCATCTTATTTAGCGCGGCTGCTACATCCTCTGCGGACGGCAATGGCCATTTGTTCAAATCGTAGCCGGTAGTCTTGAGCATATCAGCCGTCCACTGGTTTCCGCTCGCGTGCCACTGATCCCATGTGACAACCTTCCCAGTCTCCAGCAGAGCATTGATAGCTAGGAAGCGATCGTGATGGTCAAGCCCGCCGTTTTCGCTTCGCGCGACTGTATCTCCCGAAGGATTATCCTCTATTCCTGTGTCTGTGTAGTTTGGATAGTCGAAATTTAAGGCGGCCTCGCTCGGTTGAAACTGCTCTTGGACTGGCGCGTATTCGACTTGCCCTCGCATCATCCTGATCCAGTGGGCTACGCCTGAGCCTTCGCCCTGATCCGTGATGGCGTTAATCATCTTAAGGATATTCTCCATAGCGCTCGGTACAATGATTTGGCCGGACGCCATTGTAGGCATCAACGGATACTCAGGCTTGTGATAACTGCTGTGGGCATTAAAGAGGTCTCTTTCCAGAGTGCCACGGTTAAAGACGTATTCAAACAGACTGGTTTTGTCCGTGTACACTATCTCCATGTACTGCCACAGGCATTTGTACATCCAGCCGATGGTGCCGAACATAGGGAGGTTTGCCTCTGTATCGCCCGTGCTCCAGTTTTCAAACGGGACGGAAGGAAAATAGTTGCCTATTTTTGACGGGTCTATAATGCTTTTCGCATCCTCATCATTCTCTTCAATAGCCAGAAAGAGCCGGTTCTGCTCCAGCGTCAACGCGTCCAGTTTCACCTTGATGTCGTTGTATCCGGCGATGGTGTCCTGAAAATCCAGGATGTGCGGAAGAACTGTTGTATTGTCGTAACAAGTCCAGCCGTAATTTTTATCCTGCAACGCGTCGCTGGTATAGGACGGCATTACGCCCAGAGCCTTGGCGATGTTAGAGGCCAGTTGCAGGTGCAGCATCTCGTCTATAAAGACGCTGAAGAAATGGTTGAACGCAAGAGCATTGGTAGGGTTGACAGGATCGTTCTCAGGATCAGGCGACGGAGATGCGCCCGGCCACAGCCTGCCTTGATAAAAATTATTTCCCCCACTGGTGATCTGGTGCATCCCTTGAATCGAGAACAGAGAGACCATGTATAGGGGAATGGTAAATAGTTCCACGTTGATGGCTGCCTGTGCTATGGCCTGCAATGCGGCTGCGTCCAGGTCTTTGTTTTCGGGTGCGCGCTCTTTTAGCTCTGGCCGTTGAAAAGTTTCCATGGCTTTCATTAATCTCCTGTTAGTGTGAGAACAAGGTAAGTTAAACCGTCGTTGGAATAGAAGACTCCAACATGACTCTAGCCCATAGATGAATAACGCGTGTCGAGGTTGATAATACTATCGCAACTTTCTAAAAGGCAAGAACTTAGTCTCTAATGCAAGAAATGGGCAAGACGCCGATATTGTTAGTCGGACTCGTGCTACGCTTCTACTCGCTGATAATCAGATGAAGCGAAGAAGAGTACGAGCAGGAGGAGAATTTTGCTTTTGTCATGATTGTCCGCGCATTCTATCAGAGTAGCGAGACAAGTGATGACTCCTGAGCCAATAGTCTATGGCATCTTGATACATGCCTATTTTAGAATTCCGCTATCAGACATGGCATGATACCTTACCTGGTTAAATGAAGAAGGGCATCAGTGAGATAGTTGGTCATACCATCGAAGGTAATGAGCCTGTCTACCGCGCTCTTAGGACACTACTCTGTGCGGCGTGTGGTGATGAGATTCCTGAAGGGGGTCTCTTCACCCGTCACATGCTCGGCCAGATGCGCCTATTACCGCATTGTCAGAAATGCAAGCCGTTCTCCTTAGAGGCCAATAAGAATAGCTCCTCCCTGTTGAAAGCGCTCCTATCTACGCAGGCGGAAACCGCCCGTTCAAGAAAGCCTCGGCTGACAGATGATCATGCTGATGAGATACGTGAGGCTGTGGAGGCAAGACTCGGCCCAGCTCTAAAGCAGGCGCATCATCAAAGTAAGACTAAATGGCGCAGTAAGAGATAATTGATCTACAGGGAAAGACCGAGCGCGGGCGTTTAAAGCAAAACTTCTCGAAGACCTATCTACCGGAAGCTTTCCACTAGACTTT
>Ga0209027_1000551_pt1 | contig 13440 bp, 18 predicted proteins | sample GraSoi013_1_20cm_3_FD_185821 | JGI IMG/M metagenome (GOLD analysis project Ga0209027, IMG submission 185821) | Grasslands soil microbial communities from the Angelo Coastal Reserve, California, USA - Sample 09_27_2013_1_20cm (SPAdes) (version 2) | ecosystem: Environmental > Terrestrial > Soil >...
CGGTCCGGGCGCGGCCCCCGGCTCGCCCGCGGCGCCGAAAAGGATGACTTTCGTCACCCTGCGCACTGGCGACGCCTACGGCCTGGGCGTGAAGACCGACCTGGGCATTCTCGACGTGACCAAGACTGCGAAATTCCTCCGCAGCCCCGCGCCGACCACGATCGAGGATCTCATCCGCCGCGGCGACAGGGGACTCACCGAGCTCGTCAAGGTGGCTCTCGCGCGCAGGACCCCGGGGTTTTTCGTCGCCGAGGACCGCACCGAGTTCGGGCCGTGCGTGACCAACCCGGAGAAGATCCTCTGCGTCGGCGTGAACTACGCGAGGCACGCGCGCGAGATGGGCGCGACGCCGCCCAAGGAGCCGGTGTTCTTCAACAAGTTCAACAATGCGCTCAACGCCCATCAGGGCACGGTGCGCGTGTCGGCAGTGCCCGCCGAGCGCTTCGACTACGAGTCCGAGCTCGTCATCGTCATGGGGAAAAAAACCCGCAACGTCAGCCAGGCCGAGGCGCTTTCCTACGTGTTCGGCTACTGCATCGGGCACGACTTCACCGCGCGCGACCTGCAGTCGCGCTCGAGCCAGTGGATGATCGGCAAGACCTGCGACGGCTTCGGGCTGCTCGGACCCTACCTCGTGACCGCGGACCAGATTCCCGATCCGAACAACCTCAAGATAGAAGGCACGGTGAACGGAGAAGTGCGCCAGTCCTCGAACACGAGCGACATGGTGCACAACTGCGCGACGATCATCAGTTACGCCTCGACGCTGATGACGCTCCTGCCCGGCGACGTCATCTACACCGGCACTCCGGAGGGCGTGATCGCGGGCTATCCCAAGGAGAAACAGCTGTGGCTCAAGCCCGGTGACAGGCTGACCACGACGATCGAGAAGCTGGGCACACTGCGGTTCGCCCTCGCCTGATTTTTTTTCGACGACCGACAAATGGAGGAAACAAGCATGAAGAAACTGACGATAGCGGCGGCTTTCGCCGCGGCGCTGGGGGCCGGAGTCGGCTTGCTCAATGCGCAGCAGCCCGGCTTCACGCGCACCGTCCTGCAGGACCAGGACCTCACGGCCCAGGGCCGGCACGCGGTCGTGGCCCGCGCGGAATTCGTTCCCGGCGGGCAAGCCGGACGCCACACGCATCCCGGCGAGGAGCTCGGCTACGTCGTGTCAGGCACCCTGCAGCTCCTCGTGGACGGCCAGCCGCCGAAGACGCTCAAGGCGGGCGAGGTGTTCTTCGTCCCTGCCGGCGTGGTCCACGACGGCAAGAACGTCGGCAAGGGCAAGGCGGTCGTGCTCGCGACTTACGTCGTCGAGAAAGGCAAGCCGGTCGCGACAGCGATTAAGTGACCCCCGGGCGCTCAGAGGCGGCGCTCGCCCCCGACCCCGTCGCGTTCCGCGCGCTCGAGCACGCGGGCTGGCAGGGCGCCGCCCGCCACTACGACGACGCCTTCGGAAGCCTCACGCGCCAGGCGGTCGATCCCCTGCTCGACTCGGCGGAAGTGCGTTCGGGCGCGCGCACGCTCGACGTGGCGAGCGGCCCGGGCTACGCGGCGGCGGCCGCCGCGGCCCGCGGGGCGCGCGTCGCGGCCCTGGATTTTTCCTCCGCGATGGTGGAGCTCGCGCGCTCGCAGAATCCGGAAATAGAGTTCCGCGAAGGCGACGCCGAGGCGCTGCCGTTTCCGGAAGGCAGCTTCGACGCGCTGGTGATGAACTTCGGCATGCTGCATCTGGCCCAGCCGGAACGCGCCGTGGCCGAGGCCTTCCGCGTTCTGCGCGCGGGCGGCAGATTCGCCTTCACGGTGTGGGCGAAACCGGAGGAGGCGGTGGGTTTCGGCATCATCCTCGATGCGATCCGCAAGCACGGCAATCCCGATGTGCCGCTGCCGCCGGGGCCGCCGTTCTTCCGCTTCAGCGACGCGAGCGAGTGCGACAAGATCCTGAAGATCGCGGGCTTCAGGAACGTGGACGTGCGAAAGGTCCCGCAGGTCTGGCGCTTCAGCGCGTCGCGGCTGCTGTTCGAGGCGTTCCTCGCGGGCTCGGTCAGGACGCAGGCCTTGCTGCACGCCCAGTCCGCTCCGGCGCTCGCCGCGATCCGCGACGCGGTCGCCAGGGTCGCCGGCGAATACGAGAATCACGGGACCGTGGAGATCCCCATGCCCGCCGTTCTCGCGGCGGCGCTGAAGCCGTGATCCCCGAGCCCGCGCGGAAAATCATGAAGCGTCTGGGCAAATGGCTCGGGCCGCGCAAGGCGATCGAAATCGTCGAGGAGGACGGCGTGCGCGTTCTGCAGATCGGGGGCAACGCGATCCAGAGCGCGATGCGCCTGGATGCGCCGGACCGGATCGAGCTCGATTACGTGCGCGCGATGATGGCCTTCCTGCTCTTTCATCCGAGCCCGCGCGACATGCTCCTCGTGGGGCTGGGCGGGGGCTCGATGGCGCGCTTCATCCACCAGCGCATGCCGCGGACGCGCGTCACGGTGGTCGAGATCGACCCGGGCGTGGTCAACGTGGCGCGGAGATACTTCCATTTTCCCGAAGAGGACGCACGGCTGGGAATCGTGATCGGCGACGGGGCGCAGGTCGTGCCGCAGCGGCCCGCGAGCTGCGACGTGCTCGTCGTGGACGGTTTCGTCAACGGCAGTCCGGCGAGGAGCCTGTGCACGCGATCCTTCTACGACGGCGCCTTCGCCGCGTTGCGCCCGGGCGGTGTGATGGTCGCCAATTTCATGTCCGACGACAAGCGCATCGAAACCCATTGCGGGCGCATAGCGGAGAGCTTCGGCCGCGGCCCGACGCTGCTGCTCGCCGAAGAGGAGGACAACTACGTCGCCTTCGCGCTCCGCGGCGGCCCGCCGCGCATCCGGTGGACGCAGCTGAAGGCGCGCGCGCGCGCCGCGCAGCGGCTCTTGGACCTGCCGCTCGAGGATTGCCTCGCCGATCTGCGCCGGCGCAACTCCCACACGACTCAGTACCTGACTCTCTGATGCCGCTTCCGGGAAAATCCCCGCAGTCTTCCGCCGGCCCGGCGCAGGTCCTGTCGCTCGGCGACGCCACCGCGATCATCGTCGGCCTGATCATCGGCGCGGGCATCTTCGGCACGCCGGCTATCGTCGCGGGCGCGGTGGGGTCGCCCGCGCGCATGGTCGCGGCGTGGATCGCCGGAGGCGTGTTCTCGGTGATCGGCGCGCTATGCTACGCGGAGCTCGCCACCGCCTATCCGTCGGCGGGCGGGGAGTATCACTTCCTCGGCCGCGCCTTCGGACGCCCGCTCGCTTTTCTCTACGGCTGGGCGCGCATGACGGTCATCGTCGCGGGATCGATCGCGGTGTTCGCGTATCTCTTCGGCGACTACATGTCGCGCGTCTACAGTTTCGGCGCCCATTCCTCCGCGATCTGGGCGGGCATGATCGTCGTCGTCCTCACCGCCGTGAACTATGTCGGCATCAAGGAGGGCAAGCTCACACAGAATTTCTTCACTTTCCTCGAGTGCAGCGGGCTGGTGATCATCATCATCGCCGGCCTCGTGCTCGCCTCCGAGTCCGCGCCCGCCGCGGCTGCTTCTGCCTCGAGTTCTGCGGCCGGGCAGCCCTGGTACTTCGGCGCCGGCATCGGCTCGGCGATGGTGTTCGTGCTCTTCACCTACGGCGGCTGGAACGATGCGGCTTATATTTCCGCGGAAGTGCGGGATCCGCGCCGCAACATGGTGCGGGCGCTGCTGTACTCGATCGGCCTCGTCACGCTGCTCTACGTGCTCGTCAACGTTGCCTACATGAAGGGGCTTGGCTACGACGCCATGGCGCGCTCCGACGCTGTCGCAGCGGACCTCCTGAAGCGCGTTTGGGGTCCGGCCGGCGAGAAGCTCATCTCGATCATGATCGCGATCGCCGCGCTCACCTCGGTAAACGGCTCGATGATCGTCGGCGCGCGCTCCAACTATGCGCTCGGCCGCGACTGGCCGACGTTCCGTTTTCTCGCCCGCTGGGACGAGGCGAGCGGCTCGCCGCGCGCGGCGATGCTCGTGCAGGGCGTGATCGCGTTCGTGCTGGTCGTCTTCGGCGCGATCCGGAACTCGGGATTCAAGGGGCTGGTGGAGTATTCGCTGCCGGTGTTCTGGGGATTTTTCCTCTTGGTCGGCGTCGGGCTCTTCGTATTGCGCGCAAGGGAGCCCGATACGCCGCGCCCGTTCCGCGTTCCGGGCTACCCGGTCGTGCCGGCGCTCTTCGTCGCGATGTGCGCCTACCTGCTTTACGCGAGCCTTGTCTATCATCGAGAGCACGCGCTCGTGGGTCTGGGCGTTCTCGCCGTGGGCGCGGCGGTCATGCTCTTCGGAAACCGGGGACAGACCACGGTTTCCGGGGCGAAGCCATAACCAAAACCGTGGTCTGTCCCCGGTTCGTTCTTCTCGCCCTCGCGCTGTTCGTATCGGGCTGCGCCGCCCTCGACCGCCTGGGCGACACCAAGCTCACCGACGGGGTCGCGCCCGTTTTCGATCCCGAGGTACCGTATTTTCCGAGCACGGACGCGGCGGTTTCCGCGATGCTCGAGCTCGCGCGCACGGGTCCGGAGGACGTGGTCTACGACCTGGGCTGCGGCGACGGCCGCATCGTCATCGCCGCGGCGAGGGACTTCGGCGCGCGGGGCGTCGGCGTCGAGATCGACCCTGTGCCGCTGCGAATGGCGGTGTACCGCGCGCACCGCGCCGGGGTCGAGGATCGCGTGCGCTTCGTGCGCGGCGACCTGTTCGAGGCCGATATCGGCGAAGCCACCGTGGTGACTCTGTTCCTCTTCGAAACGCTCAACCGGCGCCTGCTGCCGAAGCTGCTGCGCGAGCTCGCGCCCGGAACGCGCATCGTCGCGCACCGCTACGGATTCGGGGACACCTGGCCGCCGGAGAGGACGGTGCAGGCGGGAGCGAGCACGCTCTATCTCTGGACGGTTCCGAAGCGCTAGTCTCCCGGCTCAGAACATCGGCGCGGTCAGGGCGCGGTTTGAGAGCGCGATTCGTACCAGCGCACGTATCCGTTCGCCCAGTGCAACCCCTCGGAATAGGAGCTTTCGGTTTCCCGCTCGTCACGGTGGACGAGCTCCTTCAGGCGGCGGACGACGGGCAGCCAGGCCAAGACCGCCAGAAGGCGCGAGACGGCCCTTGCGGACGTGAAACGCGGCTTGTCCGAATCCAGGAGGCGCCTCGCGTAACGGTACGCGGGCTCGTGCTCTCCGCGCTCGGCGCAGACGCCTGCTACGATTCTCAATGCGTGGAATTCATTGGGCTCGACTTCGAGGGCCTGCAGCGCGACAGTCAGCGCGTCTTCGCGTCTTTGATTTCGCCAATACGCGTCCGCCAACGCCATCAGAGCCGTGAGATCTCGTTGATCGGCCGCGAGCGCCTCGCTGCAGAGGGTCTCAACATTCTCGATGTCGTTGCGCCCGACGGCGCGGCTCAACGCCAACATCTTTCGCAGTTTCATGACGGCGATGTCTCAAAGGTAGCGCGTTTCGGCGGGGGGGGACTTCCAGTCGTCATTACGGCCGTCGGCGTACTGGATCGGCGCGTGCGCGAGTTCTTCGTCCGTCGCATCGTCCAGGCAGGCGATGTTGACCGCGTGGAATTCGCCGCCAAACGCGGGCAGCGCGCCGCCTCGGGTGAACGGCCTGACGCCGCAGCGGCTGCAAAAGAGGAAATGGAGGAAGGGGGCGGGCTTCGACGGGGGAGTGCGCTGGTAGTCCGACAGGACATCCTCTCCCTCGAGCAGGCGAAATGCATCGCCCTTTGCGAAGGCCATCCAGAAGCGCGCCTTGCGGCAGAATCTGCAATTGCAGCGCGTCGTGCCGGCGGACAGGTCGAGGTCGCACTCGAATCGAACGGCGCCGCAATGGCAACTGCCTTTGTAGGTTCTCATCATTCGAAGTCTCCCGTGAGGCCCGTCATTGCTTGCTTGCCGCCAGCCGCAGGCCGAGAACGATGAAGAGCGCGCCCGACGCCTGCGAGAGGCCGCGAAGCGCACGCGGGCGGCCGGCGAAGAAACTCCGCACGCGCGAGGCGCCGAGTGCCAAAACGAGGCACCAAGCGGTTCCGGTAGTAAGAAAGGTAAGTCCCAGGACCAGGAACGCACCGACCTTCGCGGGGCTTTCCGGCTCGATGAATTGGGGCATCAGCGCAAGAAAAAACAAGGCCACTTTGGGGTTGAGCACGTTGGTGAGCATGCCCTGGCGGAACGCCGTCCAGGTATCGACCGAGTCTGCGATGTCGGTCGCTCCGAAGGCCGCCGTGCGCGTGATCAGCATGCGAACGCCGAGGTAGCCGAGATATACCGCTCCGGCGACTTTCAGGACGAGGAACGCAGAGGCCGACGTCGCGAGGACGGCCGACAATCCGAGCGCCGCGGCGAGCGTGTGGACGACCGAGCCGGCGCTGATGCCCAGCGCCGAGGCGAGGCCGATCCGCCGGCCCTGGGCGATGCTGCGGCCGAGAATGTACAAAGTATCCTGACCGGGCGTGAGATTCAGCAATACGCCGGTCGCGACGAACAGCCAGTAATCGTGGATGCCGAGCATCGTCAATGCCTCACATTACCTTGGCACCGCGCGCAACGAGCAGCGCGCGCAGGACCGACCGATGACAGCGTGATTCGTCGGGGCAATAGCAACCGACCGAGAAGTCGGTCCGATGAGAGAGGGCAGCGAGGAGATCGAGCGTCGCCCTGTTCTCGGGAGTGGCCATCTCGGCACGGTATTTCTTCATGAAGCGGTCCCATTCGCGCCCGCTCCTCGCGCCCTGCGCGAGCTTGACCAGCGCGGCGCTGGGGGCGAGTGTCGGCAGCCAGACGTCGTAGAAGTTCTTGGACGCGTACTCGGTCTTCTTCACGCCGCGAGGAGGCCGCCTCACCGTGCCGATGCGCAGGCCCTCGCCCGGGGATCGATCGGAACCGAGTTGAACGATTCGAAGGGTCATTGTCCATTCCCAGAACGCGTCGTCGTGAAATTCCATCATGGGTGCTCATTGTCACCTTCGTCAAGAGCGACGAGAAAATACGCCGGCAATTGCGTCCGCGTCGAACTGGCTAATGCTCGCGTTCAGCGCGCGCGCCCCGCTCCGGCGCGCGTTCGCTCTCGAACGCGGGGTTGGACCGCTTCAATCCGAGAACCGCTTCGGCGCTGAAAAACCCCGCGGCGGCCGAGGACACGAAGCTGCCGATCCCCACGACGAGCCATATGTAGTAGGTAACGCCGCTCTCGGTCAAAGCGAGGAACATCGCGGAGCCGAGAAGGGCGATCGGCAGGGAGACCAGGGAAGTGGTGACGATCCAGCGCTGCGGAAGAAACGCAGCAAACAACGCGGAGGCGAATGCGAGTGCCAGGACGGCGGAAGCCGCCACAAGCACGGGACTGGCGCCAATCGGTGCCGTTCTTGCGGCCCAGAGCACGAAAAAGGGCGCAAAGATCCCGATAGCCGCGGCTGCGGTATAGATGGCGTAGGCTTTAAGCACGGTCAGTTTTTGTCTTCCGTCTGTCTTTCGGCGATCGTCCACGTCACCACGCCGAGCACCACTCCCACCCCGGCGAGAAAGCCCCAGAACCAGACGAAATCTCCAGCGCCGACCGCCTGCGCCGGGTCGGTGATGTCTGCGAGCGACTTGAGCGCGTCGACTGCAAACCACAGGCATACAGCCGCGAACACGAACGAGAAGAGCGCAGCGAGCTTGACGGAGATCTGCATGGAGAACACGTCGCTACCCTTAGCGGGGTTCAGCGATCCGCCGAAGCGCGCCGCCGGCCCTCCATCCATCGCCGATCGGCGAGCACGACCGACGTCTCGATCTGTCTTTTCGGGATCGACCAGTATGTCCGCAGCAGGCGATCCTTGACGCCGTTCGGGACGACAGCGAATCCGTTCCGACGATAGAACTCGATGGCCCAAGACGCATCCGCCCAGGTCCCGATCAGGATGGGCTTGTCGACGAGGCCTTCCACATGACGCAGGAGCGTTGTTCCTACGCCCATCCGCTGTGTGGTTCGCGCGACATACGCGTGGCGCACCAAGGCGACATCTCCTTTGTCCTGAATCCCCATCACCCCCAGCAGGCGTCCCTCCTGCTCTGCCACCCAGAAAACGACGCCGCCGGCGATCTCCTCCATCAATTCGTGCGTCGGCATGTAGGGTTCCCGCCACCGGTCGGCCGGTATCACTCCACGATAGGCCTGCGCAGCATCGTTGACGATCGCCAGCATCGCGGCCAAGTCCGCTTCCACGCTTTTTCGGATCAGCACGATTCGGTTCGCTGAGTCTGTCGGCGGACCCTTCAGCCCAGCGACGCGAAGCCCGGATTGAAAGCGACTTCCCACAAGTGACCGTCCGGATCCTGGAAGTAGCCTGCGTAGCCGCCATAGAAAGTCGGCTGCGCCGGTTTGACGATTTTCGCGCCCGCCTGCTCTGCCTGACGCATGACGGCGTCCACTTCGTGCTGCGATGACACGTTGTGGCCGATGGAAAACTCGATCGCACTTGATGCCCGCAGGGGCAGACCGCTGTCCGCAGAAAGGCTTTTGCGCGGCCACAGAGCCAGCTTCAGGCCCGACTGCAGATTGAAGAAAGCGACTGCGCCATTCTCGAACTCCGTGCCGATGATGCCCTTCGTGCTGAAGCCGAGACCATCCCGGTAGAAAGCGACGGCGCGTTCGAGATCGTCGACGCCGAGGGTAAGTAGAGTGATATGAGGGTTCATTGAGGGGTGGGGCTCGCGGCCATACGGCCTGTCATTTTCCATCGAGTTTTCCCTTGACCTCGGAGTCGGAGAGCTCATGGCCAAGCCAAACGACAACCTTCGCTGCCCCTGCTTCCACAGCCAATTCACGAAATGCGCGCTCTTCAATTTCGCTAAGACCGCCATCGGTCATTTCCAGGGGCTGTATGACAACTCCCGGCGAAGCCGTGAAGAGACCTTTTCCAATTACTTTCCCCATCGCTTCCTTGAGCGCAGTCTGTGCCCCTCGAAACTGGCCGACAAGGAGGCGAGTCGTAGTGAATCCGGGCGTCGGCGTCACATCAGCTTCCGCGCCCGTGCCAATGTTCTTCAGGCGAAATCGGTTCTTCGATACTCGAACATAAATAGCGTTCGAAAATGCACTCATATCACTCGTGGGTGGCCGTATGACGGACGAAACTAACCGGCTCTGGGTTGAGAAAGAGGTTGGGCTTCACTCCTTATGCGGTGCCGAGGAGAACGTAAAACTCGTGCCACGTTTCCAGCTGATGAGTCCACGCTTCGTTCATGCGGAGGCCTATCGTTGGCTCAGCTGGCGCCACTATGAGTGCCAAGATCATACGCCCGGTCATTGTTGTCGAGTTTTCTCGCTCATGGGTTTTCAGGCTCTCGTAACGGTATGGTCCTCACACCGAACGCTGCTGCTTGTCCTTCTCGTTCTGCGCCTTGATCGCGGCGCGCGCCTTTTCCCAGTCGGCGTCGGTCCAGGCGAAGAGCTCGTTGAACGAGCCGCCGTTGACGAGGCAGGCGGCGCCGTCGACGGCGATGGTCTGGCCGGTGAGGAACTCGCAGCCGTCCGCCATGAGGAAGGCGGCGAGGTTCTGCAGCTCTTCCATTTTCCCCGCGCGCCGCATCGGGTTGACCGCCGCGGCGTCCCTGCCCGCGTCGCGGCCGGGCGCAAGGCGCTTGCCGGCGCCTTCGGTCGGGAAGATTCCCGGGGCGATGGCGTTGAGGCGGATCCCGTAGCGGCCCCATTCGACCGCGAGCGACTGCGTCATGACGTGCACGCCCGCCTTCGACATCGCCGAAGGCACGACGAACGGCGATCCCGTCCACACCCAGGTGACGACGATCGAGATGATCGAGCCCTTGTGACCGCCCGCGATCCAGCGCCTGCCGACCGCGTGCGTGACGTAGAAGGTGCCGTGCAGCACGGTGTTCGCGATGGCGTCGAAGCCGCGCGGGGAGAGGTCCTCGCTGCGCGAGATGAAGTTGCCCGCGGCGTTGTTGAGGAGTCCGGTGAGCGGCCCGCCGTCGTCAAAGATCGCCTGCACCATCGCGTCCACGCCTTCCGCGTCGCGGATGTCCGCGGTGTGGCATTTCACCGCGCCGCCGTGCTTTGCGGTGAGATCGGCGGCGGTCCTTTCCAGCGGTTCCCTGCGCCGCCCGCAGATGTGGAGCTCGGCGCCGAGCTCGAGGTACTTCGCCGCCATCTCGCGGCCGAGCCCGGTGCCGCCGCCGGTGACGAGGATGCGCTTGCCCTTGAGAAGGTCTTTGCGGAACACGGTCTAGACGGTCAATACGATCTTGCCGATGTGAGCGCTCGATTCCATCAGCTCGTGCGCCTTCGCGGCTTCGGCGAGCGGAAAGGTCTTGTAGACGACCGCCTTGATCCTGCCGGCCTCGATCAGCGGCCAGACTTTCTCGCGCAGGTTCCTTGCGATCGCCCCCTTGAACTCGACCGGGCGCGGGCGCAGCGCGGACCCCGTGACCGTCAAGCGCCGGCGCAGGATGTCGCTCAAGTAAAGCGTCGCCTTGCTTCCGCCGAGGAAGGCGATGATGATGATGCGGCCGTCGTCGGCGAGGCATTTCAGCTCGCGGTCGATGTAGTCGCCGCCGACCATGTCGAGGATCACATCGACGCCCTTGCCGGCGGTCGCTTCCTTCACCGCGGCGACGAAATCCTCGGTCTTGTAGTCGATGGCGCGGTCGGCGCCGAGCTTCACGCAGGCCTCGCACTTCTCCGCGCTGCCCGCTGTCGCGAACACCTTGTGGCCGAAAGCTTTCACGATCTGGATCGCGGCGACGCCGATGCCGCTCGATCCCCCCTGCACGAGGAAGGACTCGCCGGGCTTGATGGCGGCGCGATCGAATACGTTGCTCCACACGGTGAAGAAGGTCTCGGGCAGGGACGCGGCTTCGACGGGGGTCATGCCTTTCGGAATCGGCAGGCACTGCGGAGCGGGCGCCGTGCAGTACTCGGCGTAGCCGCCGCCCTGGACGAGTGCGGTCACCCTATCGCCGACGCGCCATCTCGCGACGCTTTCGCCGATCGCGGCGATGCTGCCCGCGAGCTCCAGGCCCGGAATGTCGGACGCGCCGGGTGGCACCGGATAGTTGCCGGCGCGCTGCATGGTATCGGGGCGGTTGACGCCTGCGGCGGCGACCTTGACGAGAAGCTCGCCCTGCTTCGGCCGCGGAACGGGGCGCGTGGCGATTTTCAGCACCTCGGGCCCTCCCGGCTGGGTGATCTCGACCACGCGCATGGTTTCCGGGATCGTCATGTCCGGACCCTGAAAGGAAGAGCGATTATCGCATTTCGCTTCCTACAACACAGGGATCTCGGACTTGACGACTTCTAAGATTCTTTTTTGAAATTACCCTTGGGTCCGGCTCTGCGTTTTTCAAAATCGCCCTTGGGTCCAAGTCTCCGATTGAAGTAAGCCGCCCGGAACCCCATTGAATACTCGTCAATTCCGACAGACGCCTCCTCTGGCAGTTTTCTTCGCCGTCTGCGCCAGGCTTCACCATCGACATAGCCTTCCGCAAACTCAAGTGACCAGCCGTATTGTTCCGCTAGCACCTGGGCCTTTTCCTTGGACAGGATTGGGACGTGCATACAATCCCGGTTTTTTTCGGTCATGGTTCGATACGCCAGGCGAAGGGGACCCCACCGTGTGACACGTTCGCTGGCGCAAAAAAGTTCCATCGGCAGCAGCGCCTGCAAAACCATCGGTTTTCGTGAATATCGCTAGAATGGCGGCGCCGTGCCGCCGTCCCCTGAGACCTCCATCGGGATCGCCCTCGACGAAGTCGACACGCCCGCGCTCGTTCTCGATCTGGATGCCCTCGAGCGCAACCTCCAGCGCATGGCGGACGCGGTGAAGGGCAGCGGCGTGCGCCTGCGCCCGCACGCGAAGAGCCACAAGTGCGCCGAGATCGCCCGGGCGCAGATCGCCGCGGGGGCGGTCGGCGTGTGCTGCCAGAAGGTGAGCGAGGCCGAGGCGCTGGTCGCGGGCGGTGTCGCCGACGTGCTCGTGACGAACGAGATCGTGGGGCGGCGGAAGACGGCGCGCCTCGCGCGCCTTGCGCGCGAAGCGAAAGTGGCCGTGCTCGCCGACGACGCGGGCAATGTCGCCGATCTGGACGCCGCGGCGCGCGCCGAAGGCCTGCGGCTCGACGTGCTGGTCGAAGTGAACGTCGGCGCGGACCGCTGCGGAATCGCGTCGGGCACGCCTGCGCTGGCGCTCGCCCGGAGTATCGCGGCCTGCCGCAGCCTGCGCTTTGCCGGCTTGCACGCCTACCACGGGTCGGCGCAGCACGTTCGCGCCCCCGCGGAGCGCCGCGCGGCGATCGCCGCCGCCGCCGAAAAAGCGAGGCTCACGAAAACGCTGATCGAAAGCGCCGGAATCGCCTGCGAAACGGTCACCGGCGCGGGCACCGGGACTTTCATGCTCGAGAGCGCGAGCCGCGTCTACAACGAGATCCAGCCGGGCTCCTACGTGTTCATGGACGCCGACTACAACCGCAACGTCTGGGAAGAGGGCTGGCCGCGCTTCGAGCAGAGCCTTTTCGTGCTGGCCACGGTGATGAGCGCGCCCGCGCCGGATCGCGCGGTGCTCGATGCCGGGCTCAAGGCTTCGAGCGTGGACTCCGGGCTGCCGCAGGTGCACGAGCGGCCGGGCGTCGAATACGTGAAAGCCTCGGACGAGCACGGCGTGCTGAAAATCGCAGCCGGGGCGAAGGCGCCGAAGCTCGGCGAGAAGCTCCTTCTCGTGCCGGGCCATTGCGACCCGACGGTGAATCTCTACGACCGGTTCGTCTGCGTGCGCAAGCGGAAGGTCGAGGCGTTGTGGCCGGTCACTGCACGCGGCGCGGTGTGGTGAGAGGGCGTTGCGAAATGATTTCCCCTCCTCGTCGAGGAGGGGTGCCGGCGCAGCCGGCGGGGTGGTAGGTGTGCCTGTCAAACCACCCCGGCGCTCCGCGCCACCCCTCCTTATCCAAGGAGGGGAACACAGCTGACCGGCACGTGGGCCGGTCCGCCCGTCACCCCCAAACGCTCTTCGATACTTCCAGCACCAGCCCGAGCTTCCTCCACTGGTCGTCGGCGGTGAGCTTGTTGCCGTGGTGGGTGCTCGAGAACCCGCACTGCGGCGAGAGGCACAGGTTCTCCAGCGGCACGAATTTCGCCGCCGCGTCGATGCGGCGCCTGAGGTCGTCCTTCTTTTCCAGCTCCGGCACCTTGGAGCTGACGAGGCCGAGCACGACGGTCTTGCCCTTGGGAACGTAGCGCAGCGGCTCGAAGCCGCCGGCGCGCTCGGTGTCGTACTCGAGGAAGAAGGCGTCGACATCGAGGCCGGTGAACACCCGCTCGGCGACGAAATCGGCGTATGCGCCGCTCGCGAGCCAGGTGCTCTTGAAGTTGCCGCGGCAGGTGTGGATCGCGACC
>Ga0209027_1000552_pt1 | contig 13436 bp, 13 predicted proteins | sample GraSoi013_1_20cm_3_FD_185821 | JGI IMG/M metagenome (GOLD analysis project Ga0209027, IMG submission 185821) | Grasslands soil microbial communities from the Angelo Coastal Reserve, California, USA - Sample 09_27_2013_1_20cm (SPAdes) (version 2) | ecosystem: Environmental > Terrestrial > Soil >...
CAGTACGATCTGTTCCTCGGGGCGCTGCACAGTGCCAAGGGCTATCACTGGGCGGTGGAAGCCGCGAAGCGGACCGGCCACCGTCTGATTGTCGCGGGCGGCTGGCGGCCCAGCTTCACGGGATCGATCAAGTTCGTGGGTGAGGTGGACGGCACCACCAAAGCGGCGCTGCTCGCGCGTGCCCGGTGCCTGTGGAACCCGGCCGCGTGGGACGAGCCGTTTGGGCTCGTGACCATTGAGGCATTGTTGTCCGGCACACCTGTGCTGGGGACTCGGCGCGGGGCCCTCCCGGAGCTCATCACGCCCGAGGTCGGCGCGCTGTGCGACACCATGGACGAGATGGTGACCGCTGCGGAGCGGATTCACACGCGCGACCCGGGAGCATGCCGGGCGCACGCCGCTCGGTTCTTCACGCATGCAGTGATGGCCGAGGAGTACGTGCGCGTGTACGGTCACCTGCTGGCCACCGGGACGCTGCCGCCGGGAAGACCAACGCCCAACGCCCCGGCCTGACCGCGATGCACGTGGTGGTCGCCTCGCATTATCGCCTACCCGTGAAGGGCTATGGCGGCACGGAGCGTGTGGTGGTCGCCCTGGTTCGCGGACTCGCGGCGCTGGGGCATCGCGTCACGCTGCTCGCGGCACCCGGCACCCACGTCCGTGAAGCGACGGTCGTCGAAGTGCCGCCGAGCCGGATCCGGGACCCGCTCCTGGATCTCGCGACGCTGCTCCCACCGGGTGCGGACATTCTCCACGCCGTGTTCCCGGTGAGGCGCGCGCCGTCGCACCCGTTCGTGCAGACGCTGGAAGGCAACCTGCAACCGGGATCCCCGGTCCCGCCCAGCAACATTTGCGTCTCCCGCAACCATGCGCAGCGGCACGGCGGCAGCGATGTCTTCGTCTACAACGGCCTCGACCCGGCGGACTTCGTCTTCCGACCCACCAAGGCGGACTACGACCTCTTCCTCGGTCGCCTTCACAGCGTCAAGGGATATCGGTGGGCGCTGACGGGGGCGAAGCGCAGCGGACGGCGACTCCTGGTCGGGGGAGGTTGGCGCCCTAGCTTCCGGCGCAACATCCGCTATGTCGGCGAGGTGGACGGGACGAAGAAGGCCGAGCTCCTCGCCGGGGCACGCTGCCTGTGGATGCCCGCCCTGTGGGAGGAGCCCTTCGGTCTCACGCTGATCGAGGCGCTGTTCTCGGGGACGCCGGTGCTCGCCACCCGGCGCGGCGCCCTGCCCGAGGTGATTACGCCGGAGGTGGGCGCCCTGTGCGACACCCTCGACGAGATGATCGCCGCCGCGGAGACGATTCACACGCGCAACCCGCATGCCTGCCGCGCGCGTGCCGAGCGCTACTTCTCCCACCTCGTGATGGCAGAGGAGTACGTTCGGATGTACCGCTCGCTGCTCGACACGGGGAAACTGCCGCCGGGCCGGCCGACGCCCTGAGCGGGCCAACTACCGCAGGGTGACGGTCAGCAACTCCTCCAGACGGTGACGCCACGTGTGCTCCCGCAACGCCCGCTCGCGCGCGGCGACGGCGAGCTGGCGCCGCAGCGTGTCGTCGGCGAGCAAGACGCGAGCGCGATCCACGAGCTCGGCCACGCTCCGATACAACACGATCTCGCGATCCGGCGTGAAGTGGCGCGCGATGTCCACTTTCGCATCCGATAGTTGCGGCGTGCCCACGGCCGCGAGCTCGAATACCCGCATGTTCGCGCCGGTTCCGTAGCGCGCGGGGTCGCCGCGGTCCCCGAACTGCTGGTGGATGTTCACCCCCACGGCCGCGCCCGCCAGGGCCCTCACGAAGTCCTCCCCGTACAACGGCCCTCGCGGCCAGCCGGGGCCCCACGAGACCAACCCGACCGCCGCGAGCTCGCGCAACACGGGCTCGCGCACATCATCACGGGACCCCACGAACACGAGCGGCGCCGCCCAACGCGCGTCCGACGGCCGGGGGGGCGGGGGCGGGGGCGGCCGCAGGAATTCCGGGTCGCAGCCAAACGCGAGATAATGGGCCCGGGCCCCCGCCGCGCGGTGGCGCGCGAGACTCGAGCTGTCGTGGGTGAAGAAGCGGTCGTACGCCGGCGCGAGGCGGGTGGACAGCTCGAGCTGATGGGGGTCGTCTGGGAACCAGTTGACCCAGTGACCGCCGCATCGCTGCCGCAGCTCTGCGACGTCGGCCGGAGCGAGGCTCGCGCCCTTGAAGACGAGCACCACGTCGACGGGCCCTGCACGCAGGCACGCCGCCAGCCGGGCGGGCAGAGAGCGCCCGAACAGGGCGTTCCACCCTCGGCGCCGCTCCTCGCAGCGGCGCACCTCACATCCCAGCCCCTCGAGTGCGGCGCCGAGGGCCAGGCCGCTCCGGTGGTAGCGACGGTTGAACGCCGCGACCAGTACGACACGCAGACCCGTGAAGGCGCGCGCGGTCATACCTCCACGTAGTTGCGGTATTCGAAGAGGCGGGCGCCGGTCAGCCGCTCGAACCAGTCGGACAGATAGAGCCGGAGGTGGGCGAGCTTGAGGCGCCGCGGGCCCACCCCAGGCCCCGCCGCGGTGGCGCGTCGCGCCGCAATCCACGCCTCGACCGCCAGCGGGTGGGAGCCCGTGAACCGGCGCAGCAGCGGCGTCCAGTACAGCGCCTGCTGCTCTGCCGCGCGCGCCGCGATCCGATCCGCCTGCTCGCGAAAGACTTCCTGCGATGCAACGAGCTTGTGACGCATGGACTGGGGTGGGCGCGCCCAGCCGTAGTGGAACATGCGCGCGCCCGTGACCCGCGCGCGCAGGCGTCGCTCCTCGCGACCGACCCGAAAGCCCTGCGCGTCCCGATACGAGCGGATGCCCCGGTCCAACCGGATGACGCGGACCTCCCGTCGGTACCAGTGTCGGTCGGTCGCGATCGTATCGAAGTCGCCGTAGAAATGGTGATAGTCGACGAGCAGACCCTCGACGCGGGCCTCCCCGTTCCAGTCCCGTATCTTCTCGCGCAGGGCCGCGGCGCCCGTTTCGTGCAGCACCTCGTCCGCCTGGATGTAGACGCCCCACTCACCGCGGCAGGCGGCCATCGCGCGGTTGGTCTCGTGCGACAGCGCCCCGCTGCCGCGCGAGAAATCCCAGGCGCTGTCGAGGATGCGGATCCTTGGGTCGCCCAGCGCGGCGACGACGTCGCGCGTGTCGTCGTCCGACTTGCCGACGTTCACCACGACTTCGTCGCACAGCTCGAGAATCGACCGAATGGCCGGAACGATCGGGTAGTCGAGCGTGACCGCGTTCCGGACGATGGTGAATCCGGAGATCACGTCAGGTGCGGAATTGCATGTCGTGCAGCCGGCGATACAGCCCGCCCGCGGCGTACAGGGTCGCGTGGGTTCCCCGCTCCACGATCCGCCCCTCGGCGAGCACCAGGATCAGATCGGCGTGCTGCACGGTGGCGAGCCGGTGCGCGATCACGAACGTCGTGCGACGCGCCATCAGGCGGTCGATCGCCTCTTGCACCAGCCGCTCGCTCTCCATGTCGAGCGCGCTGGTCGCCTCGTCCAGAATCAGGATGGGTGGATCGCGCAACAGCGCACGCGCGATCGCGATCCGCTGGCGCTCGCCGCCCGAGAGCCGGGTACCCCGCTCGCCCAGAAGCGTGCGATAGCCCTCCGGAAGCTGGGAGACGAAGTCGTGGGCGTTGGCGGCGCGTGCGGCGGCTTGCACCTGCTCCAGCGTGAAGTCGCTCCGACCGTAGGAGATGTTCGCGAGCACCGTGTCGTTCAGCAGGATGGTCTCCTGCGACACGATGCCCATGAGCCCGCGCAGACTGGTGCGGGTGAACCGGGTGATGGGAACGCCGTCCATCAGGATGGCGCCGCGCTTCGGCTCGTAGAACCGCGGCAGCAGGTCGACCAGCGTCGTCTTGCCGGCCCCGGACGGCCCCACGACCGCCACCACCTGCCCGCGCCGCACCTCGAAGTCGAGGCCCTCGAGCACGGGCGCCTGGCCGTTGTAGGAGAACGACACGCCCCGATACTCGATCCGCTGCTCGAACCGCGCAGGCACCTCGCCCGGCCGGTCGCCTTCTTCGGAGGCGAGATCGAGCACTTCGAACACCCGATCCGCTGCCGCGAGGGCGCCGGCCATCGTCGTGGGGTAGTTGGCGACGGACTTGACGGGCGACATCAGCCGCAGCGCCACGGCGATGAACGCGATGAGCACCTCGGGCTGCAGCGGCTGCAGCACGGCCGCCTGCCCGAGCGCCAGTCGGGTGCCGACCGCGAAGATCAGGACGATCACCGCGCCCGCGAACACCTCGCTCACCGGACTCGTCAGCAGCGCGTAGCGCTGCGCCCGCAGCACCCCCTTGCGGTAGCGGTTGGCGAGCGCGCGGAAGCGATCGGCCTCGAACGCTTCCGCCACATACGCCCGGACCAGCTTGATCGATCCGACCAGCTCGCTGACCAGGCTGGTGAGCTCGCCGCGCTGGTCGGCCTGCTCGCGCGAGCGCCAGCGCACCCGCCCCACCATCGGGCGGACGATCAGCACCAGCAACGGCGCACACACAAGGGCGACCAGCGTCAGTTGCCAGGACAGGCCCACGAGGATCGCGACGTAGACCACGATGAGGCTGACGTTCTGCACGAGCGAGGCGAGCGCCGCCGTGACCACCGTCTTCACCGCGTCCGTGTCGTTGATGACCCGCGACAGCAGCTGACCCCCGCGGGTCCGCTGGAAGAAGTCGAGCGGCAGCGTCTGCAGGTGCCCGAACAGTCGCACGCGCAGGTCGCGCACGACATTCTCCTGGATGGCCACGCTCGAGACCGACGCCAGGTACGCGAGCACGTTCTTGATCACCATCGCAGCGACCAGCACCAGCACGACGTTGCGCAGGGCGGCACCGGGCGACCCGGCGGCGAACAAGGGGCCGACCACGACCGCCAGCAGCCGCTCCACGGCCGACCCGCCGGCCACGTTCAGCGGATCATGTCCGAACACGGTCCGCAGGAATGGGATCAACAGCACGAACGTGGCGCCGTCCATCACGGAGGCCACGAACGTGGCCACGAGATTGGCGACGAAGAGGAGTGCGTAGGGACGGAGCAGCAGGAAGAGCCGGCCGCTACGGCCCATTCAGCGCGCCCCCCCTTTCGCCACGGGGGCAGTGCCCGCGCGGCGGGGCGTGAGCAGGGCGACGGGCAGGATCACTTCTTCCGGCGTGACGCCGCCGTGCAGGAAGGATCCGCGATAGCGGGCCTGATACTCACGCAGCTTGGTGGGATAGACGAAGAACCGGTCCGCGGTGGCGAGCAGCAGCCGGACCCCGAGGCCCATGCCCGGGAGACCGAACCCCTTCAGGTCCTCGACCAGAATCGCGGCCTCCGGGTCCTCACTCTTCAGATCCTCGCCGAACTTGTAGCGCAGGTTCGCCGTGGCGTCGCGCTTGGCGTACACCGTCGCCGGGGTCTCGCAGTGAATGGAGCCGTGGTCGGTGGTGAGCAGCACGGTCACGCCCCGCCGCTCGGCCTCCTGGAGCGCCGCGAGCACCGGCGAGCGCTCGAACCAGGTGCGGGTGAGGCTGCGCAGCGCCGCCTCGTCCCGCGCCACCTCGTACAGGATGGCGCTCTCCGACCGCCCGTGCGTGAGCTGATCCACGAAATTGAACACCAGCGCCGTGACGCCGTCCTGGGCGAGGTGGGCGGGAAGCCGCCGGACCAGGTCTCCCTCTCCCGAGCTGAACACTTTCTCGTAGCGCACCGCGACAGGCCGGCCCATCAGCTCCTCCAGCTGCTCCGTCAGGAGCTCGCCCTCATGAGCGTTGAGGCTTTCCTCGTCGGACGGCTGACCCCACCACCCGGGATGGCGCGCCGCGATCTCCATGGGGAAGAGCCCCGAAAAGATCGCGTTGCGCGCGAACGGCGTTGCCGTGGGCAGGATGCTGTAGTAGTGGGACTCTTCCACGTCGAACAGCGGGGTCACGAGGTCGCGCAACACCTCCCACTGGTCGAGCCGCAGACAGTCGATCACCACGAACAGCACTCGCCCGGTGGATCGCAGCACGGGGACGAGGAATTCGGCGCCCACGTCCACGGAGAGCGGCGGCCGGTCGCCCTCGGGACTGGCGAGCCAGCGTGGATACTGCCGGGCGACGTATTCGGCGAAATCCTTGCGCAACGAGCGCTGCAGGCTGCGGAGGGCTTCGGAGAGTCCCGGCTCGTTGGCAGCGCCCAGGCGGACCTCCCAGCGCGCCAGCTCCGCGACGAGCTCGATCCACTCGCGCCACGCCAGGGTGGCGCCGCGGCGTCCTTCCAGCTCGCGGAACCGGCTGACGAAATCGCGGGCCAGGTGCTGCTGGCGGATGCGATCGCCCTCGAGCAGTCGCGTGATCACCGAGAGGATCTGGCGCGGCTGGACCGGCTTCACGAGGTAGTCGTCCACCTCGATCCCGATCGCCTCGCGCAGCGTGCCTTCGTCCTCGCTCTGCGTGACCATCACCACGGGCATGGCGGGGTCGAGCGCGCGGATCTCGCCGATCAACTCGAGGCCGCGTCGGCCGGGCATCTGCTCGTCCAACAGCACGATGCTGTAGGCCTGGCGCCGCAGCAGCGCGAGCGCGTCGTCGCCGTGGGCCGCGGCGGCCACCGTGAACCCCTGGTCCTCCAGAAAGCGCCGGTGTGCGGCGAGCCCCTCGACTTCGTCATCCACCCACAGGATGGTTTTCGGCCGCACCATGAGTCAAAGCTAATGGCTATTTTGCGACGTGCTGTGCGTCCTCCTGGTCCGCTTCAGCTCCATCGGCGACATCCTGCTGACCACGCCGCTCGTGCGTGCGCTCGCGGCCCGTCACCCCGAGGCGAAGCTCGTGTACGTGACAAAGCGCGCCATGGCGCCGCTCGTGGCCGACAACCCGCACCTCGCCGAGGTCGTGACGCTCGAGCCCGGCGAGCCGATCCGTCACCTCGCCCGACGGTTGCGCGCGCTCGCACCGACGCACGGCCTCGACCTGCACGGCAGCGTCCGCAGCGCGAGCCTCCGCATGCTGGTGGGCTGCCGCTGGTCGGGGTACTGTAAACGTAAACTGGCCCGGGCACTTCTCATCGCCACCAAGCTGGACGCCTACCGCCGGCGCGCGCCTTCCCCGGTCGCCGAGCGCTACTTCGAGGCGGCGCGCCGCCTCGATACTCGGCCCGACGGCGGGCCGCCCGAGTTCTGCCTCGGTCCCGGCGCCACGGACCGCGCGGCGCAATGGCTCGCGGAGCGGGGACTCGCGGGCGGGCGGCTCGCGGCGCTGGCACCCGGCGCCGCCCATGCCACCAAACGCTGGCCGGTCGCACACTGGAGCGCCCTCGCCGAACGGCTGGGGGCCGCCGGGTACCGGCCGGTCATCGTCGGCGGGCCCGAAGACCGCGGGCTCGCGCAGCAGCTCGTGGCCGAAGGGGGAGGCGCTGTCGCGAGTGCCGCCGGCGAGTTTTCGCTCCAGGAGACGGGCGCGCTGCTCGCCCGGGCGCGGGTCGTGGTGTCGGGCGACACCGGCGTCATGCACATGGCCACGGGCGTCGGGACACCAGTCGTCGCGCTGTTCGGACCCACCGTCGGGCAGTTCGGCTTCTTCCCGTATCGCGCGCGGGCGGCCGTCCTGGAGCGCGCGCTCGACTGCCGTCCCTGCTCCGCGACGGGCACCGCGGCCTGCCCGCTCGGCCACCATCGCTGTCTTGCGGACATCACCCCCGAGGAGGTGGCCGCCGCGGTGGAGCGCCTCGTCGCGTGACCCGCGCGACCACTGCCGCGGAGGCGCGCTTGATCGGGTTGGTCGCGGACGCCGTCCGGGGACCCAAGCGGGAGGGCCTGTTCGCGCTGTGGCTCGTCGTGCGCTCCGCCGAGGCGCTCCTGCCGCCGCGCCCCGTGTCGGGCAAGAACCACCGGCGGCGCCTGCAGGCGCTCGACGCCCGGCTCGCGAGCCTCGCCCTCCCCGGCCCTCTGAAGCGTGCCCTCGCCGCCGCGCGCCAGCACCTCGAGCCCGCCACGCCGACTGCCGCGGCCCTGGTGCTGTCCCAGCTAGTCGCGCCGGCGCGCGAGGTGCTCGGTCCCGAGGCGGGAGACGCCGTGACCGTTGCAGCCCGGTCGGCCCATCTACATCTATAGAGGTATGACCACCCGCCGCTTTCCCAAGCGTCCGTCGCTCGAGACCATGGTCGAGCGCGTGGATCAGCAGCGCCCGGGTGACGTTCCGGGCGACACCGTCCCGACCGGGTTCCCCTCTATCGACCGGATCTTGGGTGGCGGCCTGCGACGTCGCGACCTCGTGGTGCTGGGCGGCGACATCGGGTCGGGCAAGTCCGCGCTCGCACTCGGACTGGCGCTGCGCACGGCGCAGCGGGTGACGGGTGTGGCGCTCTTCTCCGGAGAGATGGACGAGGAGCGCTTGATGGAGCGCGCCCTCGCGATCGAAGGGCGCGCGACCGTGGACGAGCTGCGCAGCGCCAAGCTCAATGATCAGACGCGCGCCGGCATCGGGGGAGCCGCCGTGCGGTTGCGCGACCTCCCCCTCACGATCTTGCCGCTCGCGGCCCCGGACTTCGAGACGGCGGCGGAGCGCCTCGACCCACTGCGGCAGCTCGGGCTGGTGGTAGTCGACTACCTCCAGCTCGTCCCGTCGCCGCGCGGCGTGGCACGCTCGACGCAGGACGAAGATCTGGCCCTCGTGTTGCAGCGCCTCAAGGCGCTGGCGCTCGAGCGGCAGGTGGCGCTCGTCGTCGTGTCGCAGCTGCCGCGGTTCGACGCCAAGCGCCCGAACGCGAGGCCCGCGCTCGACGACTTCGGGCATCTGGGCGCGATCAAGCAGCATGCCGACGTGGTGCTCGGGCTCTACCGGGAGGAGATGTACAACCCGGGGCACGGGGTGGACGGGGCGACCGAGCTGATCGTCCTGAAGAACCGCAACGGGCCGACCGGCTTCGTCGATCTGTACTTCTACCGGCGCTGGATGCGGTTCGAAGACATGCTCGACCCTGATCGGTGAAAGCGGTAGGTTAGAGCCATGGCTGGCCACAGCAAGTGGAAGCAGATCAAGCGGAAGAAAGCCGTCACCGACCAGCGGCGCGGCGCGCTGTTCACCAAGCTGATCCGCGAGATCACGATCGCCGCCAAGCAGGGCGGCGGCGACCCCGCCGGCAACGCCCGGCTCCGCACCGCCATCGACGCCGCCAAAGCCGAGAACATGCCGCTCGACAACATCGAGCGCGCCGTCAAGAAGGGAACGGGCGAGCTCGAGGGCGTGACGTACGAAGAGGTCACCTACGAGGCGTACGGGCCCGGCGGCGCGGCCCTGCTCATCGAAGCCACCACCGACAACGCCAACCGCACCGTCGCCGAGATTCGCAACGCCTTCCAGCGTCACGGCGGCAATCTCGGCGCCACGAATTCCGTGGCGTGGATGTTCGACCGCAAAGCCCAGATCACCGTGGACGCGACCCGCACCGACGAGGATACGGTCATGGAGGCGGCGCTCGATGCCGGAGCGGACGACATGGCGCGCGACGGCGACGTATTTCTGATCACCGGACCCGCGGGCCAGCTGCATCAGATCAGCGAGCGGCTCAAGGCCAAGAAGATCGCGGTCCAGACAGCCGAAATCGCCCTGATCCCCAAGAGCACGGTGAAGGTGGACGGGAAGGACGCGAAGCACCTGCTCGCGCTGATCGAAGCGCTGGAAGAGATGGACGACGTCGCGAAGGTCTCCTCGAACTTCGACATCGACGCCGAGGCGCTGGCGGCGGCGACGGCATAGCGTGAGGGTGCTGGGGGTCGACCCGGGGACGTCGGTCACCGGCTACGGAGTGATCGAAGCGGGGAACGGCAGCTCGGGAATGGGGCGGCTGGTCGAGTGCGGGGTGATTCGGTTGGCCGGCCGGAGTCCCTTGCCGCGGCGCCTGCATGCACTTCACGAGCAGATCGCCGAGCTGATCACGCGCCATCACCCGGGCATCCTCGCCCTGGAGAACGCCTTCTACCATAAGAATGTGCATACCACCCTCGTGCTCGGACACGCCCGCGGGGTCGTCCTCCTCGCGGCCGCACAGGCAGGGCTCACGATTGCCGAGTACGCCCCCGCCACCATCAAGAAGACCGTGGTCGGCGCGGGCGGCGCCCCCAAAGCGCAGGTGGGCCGCATGGTCGCGCGGCTGCTGCGACTCAAGGACGCGCCCAGGCCCGCGGACGCGGCGGACGGCGTGGCCGTGGCGCTCACGCACATCCTCCGGTCGTGATCGCGCGGGTCTCGGGCCGGCTGGCCGCGAAGCAGGCCGATCGCGTGATGATCGAGACCCCGGGCGGCGTGGGCTACGAGGTCGTCGTTCCCTTGGGCGTGATGGAGCGGCTGCCGGCGGTGGGCGAGGCCGTGAGCCTCGCCACCGAGCTCGTGGTGCGAGAGGACGGCTGGTCGCTGTACGGTTTTTACGACGAAGCCGGACGCCGTTTCTTCCAGCGACTGATCGGCGTGAGCGGCGTGGGGCCGAAGATCGCGATCGCCCTGATGTCGGCGCTGGGGGTGGAGCGCGGTGCGCGGGCGGTGAAAGAGCGAAACATCGCGCTGCTCGCATCGGTCTCAGGGATAGGGAAGAAGACGGCCGAGCGGCTGGCGCTTGAACTGGCGGACAAGCTCGGCGACTTTGAGGAGGCCGTCGCGGCGGGCGTCACCCCCGGCGGTGGAGCCGCGGAAGCGGCGCTCCACGCCTTGGAGCGCCTGGGGTACGCGACGGCCGAAGCGGACCGGGCGCTGCGCCAGGCGCTCGCGGCAAACGGCGGCGGTGACGCGGAGATGCTGGTGCGCCAGGCCCTGCAACTTCTCACCCATGGATGACGATGCCCGCGACGGCTGAATGGATCTGTACGAGCTGCGGCTCGACCAACCGCACCCTGGTACCCGAGACGGCGACCCGGGCCACGGACGAGTGTGTCAGCTGCCACACCCGCCACGCGCTCGAGCGGGACGCGCGCCCGGTGCGGTGGCGGGCACGGCCTCTCGGGACGAGAGCAGCATGAGCGATCGCGCGCGCGCGCAAGTCACTACGCCCGAAGCGCTCCCCGACGAGCGGCTGACTGATGCCGCTCTCCGCCCCTCGCGGCTGGACGAATTCGTCGGCCAGGCGAAGGTCAAGGAATCCTTACAGATCGCGATCGACGCCGCGAAGCAGCGGCGCGAGCCGCTGGATCATACGCTGTTCTTCGGGCCGCCCGGGCTTGGCAAGACCACCCTCGCCCTCCTCATGGCGAAGGAGCTGGGCGTCAACATCCGCACCACGTCCGGTCCGGTGCTCGAGCGCCCCGGCGATCTGGTCGGCATGCTCACCTCGCTCGGTGCGGGCGACATCCTGTTCATCGACGAGGTGCACCGGCTACGGCCTGTGCTCGAAGAGTTCCTCTATCCGGCAATGGAGGACTACCGGGTGGACGTCCGGATCGCCGACGGGCCGCACGCGCAAACGATCCCCATGGCGCTGGAGCGGTTCACGCTGATCGGCGCCACGACCCGGTTCGGCCTCTTGACGCCGCCCATGCGCGCACGGTTCGGTCTGGTCGAGCGGCTCGCCTACTATCCGCCCGACGACCTCGCCCAGATCATCGGTCGCTCGGCCGGCATTCTCGACGTGCCGACCGACGCCGCGGGCATCGCCGAGATCGCCCGCCGCAGCCGCGGCACGCCGCGCGTCGCGAACCGGCTCTTGAAGCGCGTGCGCGATTACGCACAGGTGCGCGCCGGCGGCAAGATCACGGCGCCGGTCGCCGCCGAGGCGTTGAAGCGGCTCGACGTGGACGAGTTCGGGCTCGACGACATGGACGGCCGGATCTTGAAGACCATCATCGAGCAGTTCGAGGGTGGACCGGTCGGGCTCACCACCATCGCCGCCGCCGTGGGCGAGGATCCGGGCACGCTCGAGGAAGTGTACGAGCCGTTCCTCATGCAGCAGGGCTTCCTCGCGCGCACGCCACGCGGCCGGTGCGCCACAGGATCCGCGTACCGACACTTCGGATTCACGCCGCCCCGGAGCGCTGAACAGCCGACGATGTTTGACGGCTAGTGTACCGCACCTCCGACTTCGAGTACGACCTCCCTGCCGAGCTGATTGCTCAGGAACCCCTCCCCGACCGCACCGCGAGCCGGCTGTTGGTGTTGGACCGGGCGGGCAGCGGCGTTCGGCACGCACCTTTCCCCGATTTCGTAGACCTCGTGGCGCCGGAGGACGTGCTCGTCCTCAACGTGTCGCGCGTCATACCGGCGAGACTGCACGGGAAGCGAGAAATGGGAAAAATCGCCGAGCTCCTACTCGTCCGCGAGCTACCCGACGGCAGCTGGATCGCGATGGGACATCCGGGCGGCAAGCTCAAGCCGGGACGGCGCGTGACCTTCGGCGACGACAGCGCGGCTGAGATCGTCGGTCGCATGGGTGGGGGGCTCAGGCGCGTGCGTTTCGTGGGAGCGCTCGATGCGCGTGCCACGCTCGCGAAGTACGGGGAAGTGCCGCTCCCCCCCTACATCCGGCGGCCACCGCGCGCCGAGGATCGGGAGCGCTACCAGACCGTTTACGCGGCACACGACGGTAGTGTCGCGGCGCCAACCGCTGGGCTGCACTTCACGTCGGAGCTGCTCGCGTGCATCCGGGCCAAAGGCGTCGCCGTGGCGGAACTCGATCTGCACGTCGGCCCTGGGACGTTCAAGCCCGTGCAGGAAAGCGACATTGCGAACCACCGCATGGACTCCGAAGACTTCGATGTGAGCGAAGCAGCAGCGGCAGCCATCAATGAGAGGCGGCGGGCGGGAGGGCGCGTCTGGGCGGTCGGGACCACGGTCGCACGCACCCTGGAGACGTGCGCCGGCGCGCGCGGCACCATCATCCCGGGAGCCGGGCAAACACACCTGTTCATCCATCCGCCGTTTGCGTTCCAAGCCGTCGATCGCCTGCTCACGAACTTTCACCTGCCACGCTCGACGCTGCTAATGTTGGTGTGCGCGTTTGGGGGCTATGAGCGGGTCATGCGAGCGTACGGGGAAGCCATTGAGCAACGGTATCGGTTTTACAGCTACGGCGATGCGATGGCTATTGTCTGAATGCGACCCATGTTCGACTTCACGCTCGACGCCACGTCCGGCCCCGCCCGCGCCGGCACGCTTACCCTCCCCCACGGCACGGTCGCGACGCCCGTCTTCATGCCGGTCGGAACTCAAGGGACGGTGCGCGCCCTCTCTCCCAACGATCTTCGCGCCGCCGGCGCGACGCTGGTGCTCGCGAATACCTACCACCTGCACGTGCGGCCCGGCGAGCAAGTGGTCGAGAAGTTGGGAGCCCTGCATCGCTTCATGGGTTGGGATCGTCCGCTGCTCACCGATTCGGGTGGCTTCCAGGTGTTCTCGCTCGAGGGATTCCGCCGGGTGGACGACGACGGCGTGGAGTTTCAGAG
>Ga0209027_1000553_pt1 | contig 13436 bp, 11 predicted proteins | sample GraSoi013_1_20cm_3_FD_185821 | JGI IMG/M metagenome (GOLD analysis project Ga0209027, IMG submission 185821) | Grasslands soil microbial communities from the Angelo Coastal Reserve, California, USA - Sample 09_27_2013_1_20cm (SPAdes) (version 2) | ecosystem: Environmental > Terrestrial > Soil >...
GACGGTGTTCTGCCGGTAGACGGTGCCGAACAGCTCCCGGTCGCCGCGCGGGTCGGGGTAGTACTTCACGTAGCCGAGGTAGTGGCTGTCCGGGTGGACGTCGCCGATCACCTTGAAGATGACGCCGTGCCGGTCCAGGAGGTAGTCGCGGTCACGGACGGCTCTGGCCGGCGGCCGCGGTGAACGCGGCGAGGGTGGGGAAGGTGCCTGTGTCGATGGTTCCGGTGGATTCATACTGCTCCAATCCGGTCGTGAACAGGGCTCGGCGGTACTGCCACTTGGCGTGCTTGTCGGGGCGGGCGTCGCTGTCGGCCGGACGCATGAGGGCCAGGAAGAAGAAGCACTTCACCAGCAGAAACTCCCCGAGGTACCCGGAGACCGGGGCAGCGCCGACCTCGATGGCGGCGGCGTCCAGGGCGGCGAGGTATCCGTGGCGCTGGGCCTCGGTGAAGCGGTAGCCCTTCGCGCCGCCCTTGAACGGCACGATCTCCAGCATCGGGGCGACGTCGTATCCGGCCGGGGCGGTGCCGTGGTGCTGCCAGTCGATGACGGCCTCGGGGAAGGCGTTCGGCAGGCCGTAGTCCATGTGGGACCGGGCCGCCGGCAGCTGCTCCAGGCGCTTGAGCGCGTGGTCGACTGCGTCGCGGACGCGCGGGGTGTCCAGGTCCGGGTTCTCGGCAAAGACGTCGCCGGCGAACGCGGCCTTGGTGAAAAACGCTGACATCGCCTCCGGCCCGCCGGGAATCGGGTTGGCCAGCTGCGCAGTGAGCAGCTGCGCGGAGATGTGCGCGGCGGCAGCCAGGAGCTCGGCCGGGAGCAGTCCGTCCGGGCCGGTCTGGGCGACGGCGAGGTCGTGCAGCGAGGCGGTTCCGGCGCTGCGCTCGGTGAAGCTGTGCGTTCCGGTGTCGTCGGATCCGACGTCGACGACGTCCGGCACCGGGTATCCCAGGGCACTGATCTGCTGCAAGAACCGGGCCTCGGCTTCGAGTTCGGCGCCGCCGGTGCGCTTGAACAGGCTCCCGTCGACGGAGCGCCACACCGCGCCGTCGTCGGCGGCGGTCCGGCGCTTGACCAGCTCCCAGCCGTCCAACGACGTCCCCCGATCTCGTAGCCACTTAGTGATCGCTCCGACACGAGCGGTAGCGTTCTGCCATGGTACTTGTCCTGGTGCGGCATGCCGAGTCGATTGAGAACGCCACCAAGTACGACGGCTTCTACCGTGATCCACGCCCGTACGACACCGCGGCCGCGATCGAGATCTCGCGGCACCTGGTCGGGCTGTCGCCGGTGGGGTTCGGTCAGGGACGGTGGCTGGCCGGGCAGCTCGCGCCGCTGGTCGGGCCGGATCTGCGGGTGTTCACCTCGACCTACCGCCGCTCGATCGACACCGCAGTCCTGGCCTTCCCGGGCCTGCGGCCGGATCGGCTGGAGCAGTGCGCGCTGCTGGACGAGCAGGACTACGGCGAGGCCACGTACATGACCAAGCCTGAGCTGTTCCGTACCTTCCCGCACACCGAGGACGACCGCCGGAACTGCAAGCATCTGTGGGTGCCGCCCGGCGGCGGGGAGTCCCTGGCCGGCGGAGTCACCCGCCGCGCCGACGACTTCATCGCGAGGGCCCGGAACCTGGTCGACGCCGGGCGGGACGTCGTGGCGATCACGCACCACACCACGCTGCTGGCGCTACGCGCGGGTCTGGAGGCCCGCCCGGTCACCGAGCTAGTGGCCGAGGCCCGGATCGCCAAGACTTCCAACGCCACGATCCTGCGCTATGAGGCGGCCGCCGGCGGGGCGTTCACCGGGCCGAGCATCGCCGGGCCGGCCGCGTGATATCCGAGGTCGCAGGGGTCGTGTTCGCCAACGGCCCGGTGCAGAACGGCGAGTTCACGCTGGCCGAGCGGCCGGGCAAGGTCGCGGGGATCCGGATCGCCGCGGCGATGAACCAGTTGCTCGGCGCAGAGCCGACGCCGCAGCTGTGGAACACCGTCACCTTGGCCGGAGACCTGCGGCACCGCGCCCTGCAGGAGAACTCCGCCGCCCATAGGCCGCCCATACACGGTGTATGGGCGGCCTATGGGCAGGTCGAGCGCGGCGTCTTCGAGCGGCAGTTGGTCGCCGCGAAGTATCCGGTCGGGGCGGTGCCGCATGTGTGGACCGACGTCGACGAGCCGGTCGTGGCGACCGCGCTGGCCATGGTCGAGCACGGCCTGGCGGTCGGCGACCTGGTCGTCGAGACGATCGAGGTACGCCTCTGCGCCTCCTGCGGCCACCTGGCCGGGCTTGCCGACCGGCCGTGCCGTGCCTGCGGCCACCAGGTCACCCGCAGCGAGCGGGCTCGGCATCTGCTGGCCCGGCGTCGTCCCGGCGCCGAGCTCGTCGACGCCGGCGACTTCCACGCCCACGCCCGCCGGGCCCCGGCCCACCTGCTGTCCCTCGCGGCGAACGCCCCGGAGGTGCTGCTGTTGTCCCGGACCCGCGACCACGGCATCGGCCTGGAGCCGCTCGGACTGCCCGGTTTGGTCCTGGACCCGAGGGCCGGCCTGCACGCCGCCGTCCTGGCCGTCGCCGCCGAGCGCGGCGGGCCGGAGCTGGTGGTCATGACCACCACCGAGAACGCCGCCGCCAACATCGCCGCCTACGGGGCCTGCTTCCGCGCCCACCTGGGCATACGACTGCGCTACGGCCTACACGGCCGCATCCCCTATGAGCAGGTCGGCACGCTGGATCCGCTGTACCGCGCGCTGGACATGGACGCCGCCGCCCGCGAGCGGTTCGAGGACTGGTTCCTGCCGCTGGCCTCCTGGCACCACAAGAACAACATTGACTCGGGCCAGCTGCCCGCACTGCTGCGGCTGTTCCACCGTGCCCGGTCAGCTCCCGGGGCCGTTGCCAGCGACGAGCTGGCCACGCTGCGGGCGCAGATCATCGCCGGGGACACCCGGTGGCTGACCGACAAGCGGCTGCTCGCCGCCGCCGTCCGGGGTTCGGCAGAGTAGTCAGTTCCCTGACCCGAGATGATGAGAGAAGGTTCCGATGGGTGTGCTGCCGTCGACGACGCTGAACGAGATGCGGTCCCGCGAGCGGTTCGTGGCTGAGCCGTGCGCGATCCTGGGCTCGATTGACCACGTGAGTGGGGGACCGCATCAGGTGCCGGTAACGTTCGTCGTGCTGGAGCGGGACGGTGCCGATCACCTGTACGTGCCTCTGGACCACAAGCCGAAGACGTCGCCGAACCTGAAGAGGTTCCGGAACATCCGCGCGCATCCGACGGTGTCGCTGCTGGTCAACCACTACGACCCGGATTGGAATCACCTGTGGTGGGCCAAGGCGGACGGCTCGGCGGTGGTGACCGAGGCCGACGAGCTGCCCGCGGACCTGGCGGAGGCGTTCGCCGCGAAGTACTCACAGTACGTCCAGCTCACGCCCGCTGGCGTCGTCATCGACGTGACGGTGACCCGCTGGTCGGGCTGGTCGTTCACCGAGCTCTGAGCGACAGCTACAGGCCGAGGACCGCGCGCAGGGCCTCCTCGACCTTGGTCATGTCGGCCTCGTCGATGGAGCCGAGGCGCCGGGCGCCGGCGGCCGGGTCGAACCGGGAGGCGCGCATCTGGGCCAGGTTGAGGACGAACGCGGAGGCCGGGACCGGCACTTTGAGCTCGACGGACAGCACGGTGTCCGGGTACTGCCCGGCCGGGTGCAGCACGACGACGATCGCGGCGCCGAGGCTGGCGGTCTCGCTGATGGACACGACCAGGACCCGGGGCCCGTCGCCGGCGGTGTCCCAGACCTCGGCCCGCCTCACGCGGCGTCCCCGATGCCCTCGGGCATCAGGACGTCGTACTCGGCCAGCGTCGTGACGGCGGCGGCGATCTCGTCGCGGCGCACCTGCGCCTCGGCGGCGCGGTTGAGGTAGGCGGTGACGTTCCCGCCGGCGCTGCGCTCTATCCGCGCAGCGAGTTCGGTCGGGAACGTCACCGTGATCCGCTTGTGCGTCTCTTTTGTCGTCATGTTCAGCAGCATAGAACGCGTCAGTTTTGATGCGTAGCCATACGGCAGAATCCGCGCACCACCTTCCCGGTCGGTTCCGTCACCCGGCGGCCCGGTGACGTTTGCTCCTCGGGTCAGGTGCGGGGCTTGCGGTGGCGGCCGCGGTACCGGGCGGCCCGGCACCGGTCCATCCGCGCGGTCAGAGGGTTGCTCAGGAGGTTGCTCACGATGCCGCCCGCGATCCCGGCGGCGAAGGCCATGGCTGTGTTCATGAACCTTGCCGGGGCTTGGCCCTGGTTCGACAGGAGCCGGCTATCTGCCGAGGCTGGGACCTCGGTCCGGTCCGGGCGGCCGGTGCTGGTACGGCGGGTGCTGAAGGCCGGGTCCGGGCGTGGTGTCGCGTCCGGAGCGGGTGCTGCGGGAGCGGGCGGCGGAGGTGCGGGCCTCGCGCGGGTTCTTGGGCTTGGCGGGCTCGGGCCTGGGCTGCCGTTCGGCGGCGGCCTTCTGTCGGGCGGCCTCGGTACGGGCGGCGTCTTCCAGGGCTGCGATCCCGGCCGGGAGCCGGTCGCGCAGGGCCAGCTCGTCGTCGATGGCGCGCAGGCTGGCGGCGGCCTGAGCGCGGATGATGTCGGTGGCCTCCGGGCTGGCGCCGCGCCCGGCGACCAGGTCGCGGAAGGTGGCGAGGTCGGTCCGGGACCGGTCGCCGTGAGCGCGGTCGGTCCACGGGGTGTAGTCGCCGGGCAGGCTGGCGGACTCGGCGGCCAGGGCTTCGCGGGCAGCGATCCGCAGCTCGACCGGGGGGACGTTGAGCCGGTGCAGGGTGCCCTCGATGGCGCGGGCTCCGGCCGGGAGGCTGTCGCGCAGCTCGGTCTCGGCCCGCAGCGCCTCGGCGAGTTCGCCGGCTTCGCGGGCGGCGGCCTGGATCGGGGCGAGCCGCTCGACCATCACCGCGGCTTGTCCGGCGTCGGCGTCGCGAGCGGCGGCCAGGACGCGGTCCCAGTCCTGGGTGTGGGAGCGGCGTTCGGCCTTGATCTGGTACCACTGGTCGGCCCGCGGCGCGGCCGCGCAGGCGCGTTGTGCGGCCTGCTCGGTGGCCTCGGCGTGGGCTTCGGCTTGCCGGATCGGCTCGGCGAGGGCGTCGACGTGGCCCTGGGCCTCGGCTCGGATGTGCCGGTCGCGCCGCCTGGTCGCGCCGTCAACGATGCGCTGCGCCTGGTCGCTTCGGCTCTGGAGCTTCGCCAGGGCGGTCTTGGCCTGCTCGTGTCGCCTGACGGCGAGCTCGGCGGCGGCGACGGCGGCGGCCTGGGCGGCGACGACGGGGACGCCCTTCTGCAGCTCGCGGACGAAGTAGCCGCGGCCTTCCCGGAAGTCGGCGATGAGGGCCAGCGCCGCGTCGAGCCGGGCCTGCTTGGTGTGGGCGGTGTCGACGGCCGTCGCCAAGGCGTCGGCCAGGTCGACGTCGGCCATCGCGCCGAACCTGCGTAGCCACGGCATCGGCCACGTCGGCTCGATCCGGACCGACGCCGGCGTCGGGACGGCGGGCTGCTCCGGGGTGCGCGGGGCGGGCAGGGTGTGGCCGAGCTCGGGGGCGACCATGATGTCGTCGGCGCTGTTCAGGCTGGTGACGTAGGCGTCGACGGCGCGGCGCCGCGCCTCGGCGTCGCTGGCCGGCTCGCCGAGGCGGGCCCGGGTGGCGTCGTCCTCCAGGACGTTGCGGGGCAGGAACAGATCGGTGCGCTCCCGGGCCCTGCTCAGCGCCGGGTAGGCGGTGTTCTTGTCCAGGCCGGCGCCGTAGACCAGCGCCAGATCGCTGGTCAGGCCCTGGGACTTGGCGACGGTGAGGGCGTAGCCGAGGCTCAGGCCGCCCTTGGCGATGTAGGACGCGGACACCTTCTCTTCGCTCAGGCCGTTCGTGGTGCGCCACTGGACGGTGACGCCGGTGGCGTCGACGTCCAGGACGACGCCACGGAAGCCGTTGAGGACGTCGGCGTTCTTGCCCTCGGACTTGTCGAACCGCCAGTCGTTCTTGCGCAGCATGACCAGGTCGCCCACGGAGACGTCCAGGGTGCCGCCGGCGACGAGGCGGAAGCGGTGGCCTTCGGCGCTGATTTCGCCGGCGGCGATCCGGATCGCGCGGGCTCCCTCGTTGAGCTGGTCGACGTCGCGGTTGGTCCCGGCCATCAGCAGCAGGCGGGCGATGCGGTCGTGCGGATCGGCGGGTTGGCCGTCGCGCAGCTGGTCCCAGCGCACGAGCATCGCCGCGAGCGCGGCCGCGGAGTCGTCGACGGCGTGGACACGGCCAGCCTCGGCGAACGCGGTCAGTGAGCCGAGGCGGTCGCCGGTGCGCCAGGCGGCCAGCGCCGAGCGTTCGGCCTCGTCCTTCTGGCGCCTGTTCTCGGTGAGGAACGCGCCGCCGACGATGCGGTGGATCTCCTTGAACGTCCCGCCGACGCCGGGGGATCGGAGCTGGAGCGGGTCGCCGACCATGACGATTTTGGTGCCGGAGACCTCGGCGGCCTCGACGACGGCGGCGACCTGCCGGTCGTCCATCATGGCGGCCTCATCGAGCACCAGGACGTCGACGCCGTCCAGGCCCTCGTCGCGAATCCGGCGGACCCAGTAGGCCATGGTGTGGCTAGTGATGCCGGATTCGGCCGTCAGGTTCGCGCAGGCGACGGCGGCCGTGGAGGCTCCGGCGACGACCAAGCCGGCGGCGGCCCAGCCGGTGCGGGCGGCGCTCAGCAGCGTGGTCTTCCCGGCTCCGGCCACGCCGATGACGGCGTCGACGCCGTGTCCGGCGGTCAGCAGCCGGTCAACGACGGCGCGCTGTTCGCTGCTCAGGGCGAAGCCGCGGCCGGCCTGGAAGACGTCGACGGCCATGGCGGCCGCGTCGGCGCCGATCGCCGCGGTGTTGGTGTCGAAGCGGCGGTCGGCCGAGCCGACGATGGTCAGCTCCGCGCGCTCGATGTCGCGGGTGGTGTAGCGGTCGTGGTTGGACATGTGGGTCGCGCCGAGCTCGGGCAGCAGCGCGGCGTGGTCGACGGCAAGGAGCTCGTCGGTCAGGGCTTCGGCGGTGGCCAGGGCGTCGACGCCGGGCAGCGCGTCCAGGACCGCGGCCAGGGCGTGGGAGCGGCGGAACGCCTTGGTGTGGGCGGTGATCCCGCGCTCGGGGTGGAACACCTCGGCCACCAGCTGCTCGACGCCGGGCATCGTCGGGGCCGGCCCGCCGCCGGGTCCGGAGAACAGCTGGCCGGGCCCGTCGAAGCCGGGGAACGCGGCGGCGAGCATCGCCTCCACGTCCAGCGGCGTCTTCTTCGCCCCGACGCGGACGGCGTCGGCCTGGGTACGCCACGCCGTCCGGAGGTCGCCGCCGGGGGCGGGCTTGGTGCGCTTGGCCTCGCGGGTGAGGTCGGCGGCGTTGGCGATCTGGGCGGTGCTGGCGGTGGCGACGTCCAGGCCGACGCGGGCGAGTTCGTCCAGGATCTGGGTGTGGCGCTTGGACATCTCGGTGCGCAGCTCGGGCGGGACGGCGTCGATCTCCCACGCCCCGGTGCGCTCGTCCCGGGTCCAGGCCACGCCCCAGCGGCGGGTGGTCTCGGCGCGGAAGCGGGCGAAGACCAGTGCGTTGAGGGCGTGGGCGTGGCGGTGGAACTCCTGGCCGCCGGCGCCGGGGACGCGCCACTTCCCGTCGACGCCCTTGGCCATGGCGGCGGTGATGACGTGGGCGTGAAGGTGCGGGTCGGGGGCGGCCGAGCCGACCGGGCGGGCGACTTCATGGGGCATGATCCAGCCGGACAGGCCGGTCGACTCGATCCGGGTCGCGGTCTTGCCGTCGCCGTGGTGACCGGCCATCACGTAGCCGGCCCACTCCTTCTCCAGGGCCGTGAAGCCCTCGGCGACGCAGTCCAGGAACACCTGGTGCAGCTCGCCGGCGAGGTCCGGGCGGGCCAGGGCCCACGCCGTAGAGACGGACTTCGGCAGCGCGACGACCATGTCGTAGCCGCGGTTCCCGACGCGGATGTGCTCGTTCTTGAACTGCTCGGCGGTCGCCATCGTCTCGGCGCCGAATACGTCCTTCAGGTCGACGCCGGCGGCCGCGGCGAGGGTCTTGGCGTCGCGCAGCCGGAGCCGGTGGACCTCGCCGTCCTTGGCCACCGAGCGCTCGGCGCGGGCCAGGATCGTCGCGGCGGTCTTGGACTTCGCGACCAACCCGGCCGGGCTGGTTCCGGTCGCTGCCGCAACCTCGGCAACCGCCTGCAGGAGGGTTGTGGTCGGCAACTTCCCGCGTGGATCCACAACCGTCTTGGGCTTCACGAGGGTCTTGCCGGTGCGCGGGTCGCCGGTGGAAAGGTTGATGGTTCGCGGGTCGACGCCGGACATCAGGGCCCGCGCCCGCGCCTTATCCGCGTCGCCGGCGAGCGGTGTTCCGGGCTCGATCCCGAACTCGCGAAGGCCTTCGCCGATCCACCAGAGCGGCTGGGAATCGGGGAGCCGGTAGCCGATCTGGTCGGCGCCGAGGGTGGTGTGCTGGTGGTCGGCGCCGGCCTCCAGGCCGCATCCGGCCGAGGCCTGGAGCCGGTAGTCCACCTGCCCCATGTCGGGGCCGATCACGGTCACGCTCCCCACCGTGCCGACCCCCTCCCGTGTCCCCGTGGCTCCCACCTGCGGGTTTCCCTGCCCCGTATCGGCGCTAGCCGATACCCAAGTGCATACCTTGATCTTCGGGTTCTGCTTTTCAGGGTAGGCGCGTGCTCTGCCGGTTGTCCATGGTGTTCTCGTATCTACAGGCGCTGTGACCTGGTGTAATTCCTGCACTGCGGTGCGTGCTCGGTATACGGGGGGTCAATGCCGTGCTTTAGCCGGGGTGAAGGTCGTCGCGGCGGTCGGCTCGGTCGGCTCCTGGCCGCCGTCGACGAGGCCGGGGCGATCCGGGTCGCGGCGCGATCTCGTGACAGGCCGTCAGCCGGAATCGCTGGAAGTGCAAGAGGTGTGCCGATTCCGATCATGGTCCGGCAGCCGGGCGGTCCCCGATCCGGCTTGCCGGATTCCTGGCGCGGAGAGGTTGGCCGGCGGGGAGTTGGTTGCGGTCGCCGGGGTTCCGTCACCACGGTTCTGGTTGTGACGTTTGGTTGGGGTGCGGTCGGTCCTCGTCGCTTCGGCGCGACGGGATCAGCCGACCGGCGTGGTTGCGGTCAACCGCGAAGCGGCCCGGCCCGGCCGCCGGGGTTGCGGCCGGGCTTGACGGCGGCCGCGCCGGGCCGGCCCCGTGGCGGCGGCGGAAGCGGCGGGGGGCGGCCGCGGGGTCGGGCCCTCGGAGCCAGGCCCGCCGGAGGCCTGGCTCCTCGTCGCTCACCACCCTCGGCGGTTCGGGTGCGGGTCGGTGATGACAACCGGCTCCTGGCCGTCGCGCAGCTCGGCCAGAGTGACGACGGCGGCCGCCATCCACGGCTCGGTGGTCTTGCCGGTCTCCAGCAGCCGGCGGCGCTGAACGGCGGCAATCAGGTCGGCGCGGCGCTGGTTGAGGCCGGGCGCCTCCAGGCCGTCGAGCACGACCAGAAGCGCGGGGAAGTCCCAGCCGTAGACCTCCAGCCAGTGCTTCTGGCCGTTCTGCCGGTAGTGGCCGTAGGCGCGGAGCTTGTCCACGAGCCGGGACAGCTGCATCGTTCCCCGGTCCATCTCGATGAACTGGACGCGCTCGAACCGCTCGTCGGGCACGCCGTAGTCGCGGGAGCGGGCGGTGACGGTCGTACGCATCACGGCGTCGGCGATGACGCTGCGGCGGCCTTCGTTGGTGCCGGCCTTGCCCCAGCGGTGGGGGACCTCGTTGGACCAGTCCAGCGGGCCGCACTCGTGGCCGGCGGCCAGGGCGGCGGCGCGCAGGATCGTCGCGGCTTCGTTGGTGGCCACGGTGTGGTCCGGGTTGACGCCCTTCTGAAGCTTGTCCGGGGTCATCCGCCAGGTCCGGGGCACGACCAGGTGCGAGGCCTCGGCGGCCGCGGCGCCGGCCCGGGTGGCGAACCACAGCCGTTCGGAGCGGCGGCGGTGGCTCAGGACGTCGATCAGGCCCCGGGTGCGCAGGGCGGCCAGGTTCTTCTGCATCGTGCGGCCGTCGTTGTGCTCGTGGTTCGGGTCGAGCCAGGTGCGCAGCTGGCTGGTGGGCACGATCCGGTGGGTGTAGATCGCCGCGAGCACGGACGCCTGGTAGGTGCTCAGGCCGCCGCTCGTCCTGGGGACGCTCACCGCGCACCGCCCCGGCGCGTGGTGCTGGTCGTGGATCCTTCTGTCTCCCGGCCCGCCCAGAGCGCCACCACCCACCAGCACAGGGGCAGGCCGGGGGACAGAAGGATGTCGGGGTTTCCACGACCCTTGACACACCCACCCTGACCTGCGGCGGGACCGCCTTGGCAACTGAGGACTTGCCGTGCCCAGATCCGTGCCCTGTTCCGCACCCCGGATCCGGCCGGGGCCGGCCCCGGCAACCGCGGGCCCGGCAACCCATGGCAACCCGGTTGCCAAGCCGGGCCTACACCGGTCCTGAGCTGCCGTGTTAAGGGTCCTGGCAACGCTGTGTTGAGGGTGCTGTTAAGGGTTTCGGCGGCGTTCGCCATCAGTCGGTCCTCCCGTGCGCGGAAAAAGTCCCTGCACTAAGAGAAGGCCGGCAAAAACAGGCCGTTGTGACACGCCGGACCAAGATTCTTTGCGACCGGCTCCGGGCCGGACGGCGCTGTCGGCGTGCCCTGATCCGAGCGTATCCGCTCCACCGAGCGGCAGCGGGGCAGACCACGGGCGGAGGGTTCCGTCACGCGGAGGAGCCCGTGACGTTTCGTCACGGGCTCCTCGGTCGTGCGGCGGGGCGGTGGCCTATTCGGCGGTGGCGGTCGCGGCCTCGTCGACGGTGAGCCAGCGGTCGCTGTCGCCGGCGCGGAAGCTGACGGTGAGCTCGGGGTGTCCGGCGGCGGCCGCCAGGCGGTCGGCGAGGTCGGCGGCATCCCACACGTTGGCCTCGTCGAACGGGCGGTCGCGGAGGACTCCGAGGGTGGCCGCGCCGTCGCGGCGGGCGATGCGGATCACGTACGGCGGTGCGGGGATGGCGGTGGTCGTGTTCATGACGGTTCCCTTTCTGCCGGTAGTGCTCGGTGGGGTGGTGCCTACTTGCCGGTCTTGGGCTCGGCGCGCAGCTGCTCCAGCTCCGCGCGCAGCCGGTCGGCCTCGGTTCGCTGGCGGTCGGCGTCGGCCTCGGCGCGTTCGGCGCGGGTGAGGTTGGCCTGCGCGGTGTCGCCGATGGCGCGGATCCGGTCCTCGGCCGCGGCCTGGAGCCGGTCGAGCTCGGCGGCGTGGGCAGCGCGGGCGGTCTCGGCCGCCGCGGTGACCGCAGCGGCGGCGGCTTCGGCGCGGGCGGCCTCGGTCTCGGCCCGCACCTGGGCCGAGCGGGCGGCGGAGACCTTGGCGTCGGCGTCCAGCTCGGCCCGCTCGACGGCGGCCGCCGCCTGCTCCTGGGCCAGCCGGGCCGCCTCCGTCGCTGCGGCAACCTTCGCCGCAGCGGCGTCCTCGGCCGCCTTGACCTGGGCGGCCGCAGCCTCCGTGGAGGCCTTGACGGCGGCCGCGGCCTCGGTGCGGACGGCCTCGATCGCCAGACGGTTCGCCTCGGCGGCCGCGGCGATGTCCTCGATGGCCTTGGCCTTGGCCTGCTCGGCCTCGGCGACCGCGGCGGCGACGGCCTGAGCGGTCTGGGCCCGCAGCGCGGCCATCTCCTCGGCGACGGCGCTGACGGCGGCCTCGGCCTCGGCCCGCACGGCGTCCATGGCCGTGCGGTTCTCCTCGGCGGCCGCCGCGATGTCCTCGGCCGCCTTCGTCTTGGCCTGCTCGGCCTGCTCGACGGCGGCGGCCCGCTCGGCCTGGGCGGTCTCGACAGCGATCCGGGCGGTCTCCAGCTGCTCGGCCTTCTCGGCGTCGAACTCGACGATCGCCGCCTCGGCCTCCTCCTTGTCTGCCTGGGCCAGGGCCAGCTTCTCCTCGGCGCTGATCCGGGCCCGCAGTTCCTTTGCCAGCGCGCCCTCGGCCCTGGCGACCTCCTCGGCGGCAGTGCTACGGACGGTCTCGATGTCGACGGCCGAGGCCTCCGGGTCGGAGATGACCTGAAGCTGCTCCAGCAGGTGCTCCCACTTGGCCAGCCGGGACGCGGCGGCCGTGTGCTCGGCCTTGGCCTCGGCGCGGACCGCGTCCAGGAGCGCGGCGCCGCGCAGGCTGGCCGTCAGGTGGGGCCGAGTCTCGTCGGCCTCGGAGACGAAGGCCGGCGCGGCGGCCGCGGTGCCGCCGGCGGCCTCGGCCTCCAGGCGCTTGCGCTCCCGGAACGCCGAGCCCTTGGTGTGGGCGCGCTTGCCCTCGACCTCCAGGTCGCAGAAGCCGGCCGGGCGGCCGGTGCTCGCCTCGCCGGCCTCGGCCGGGTTGCGGCACCAGGGGAAGCGGCACTGGCCGCGGTGCTTCACCTCGCCCCAGCTCGTGCGCTCGGCGCCCTCGGGCAGCTCGTCGACGCGCTCGGCCTCGTCGACGGCGGCCTCCGCCGCGTTCTCGCTGTTCGCCACGATCAGGCTCCTCCGATACTCGATGATCCCGGTGTCCGTTTTCACCCATCCTAGCCTTTAGTTTGGTTCGTGTCAACCAAACTAAACTAAACCAAACTCAGAGAAGTCACGGCCTGCCGTGTTTTCTCTTCACGCAGGTCAACGGGCGGTTTTTGGCCCCCGGATACGCCGTTTCGGCCTCGCGGGACGGCCCTTCCCGGCTAGCATCGCGGGCATGACGCCCAGCTCCCCCACCGGCGCGGTCAGTGGCCGCGACTACGTCCGGACCAGGCCGAGAGGGTTCGTGCCGTGGACGCCTCGCTCGGCCACGCGCGTGCTGCTCGACCAGGTACACCAGGTCCTGGAGGAGTACCGTCCGGACCTGCCCGTGACCGCCCGGCAGATCTTCTACCGGCTGGTCGGGAAGCATCACTACGACAAGACCGAGCAGGCATACGCGCGGCTGCTGGAGATGCTGACCCGGGCCCGCCGGGCACAGCTGATCCCGATGGCCAGCATCCGCGACGACCGCGCGCAGTCCATGGGCGGCGACGGCGGCTACGCCTCGCCGGAGGAGTTCTGGGAGCTGACGCGGACCTCCGCGCAGTACTACCGCCGGCCGCTGACCGAGGGCCAACCCCTCGCCGTGGAGGTCTGGGTGGAGGCCGCCGGCATGCTGCCCCAGATCTCCGGCGTCACCCGCGACTACGGCGTGACCTGCTACGCGAGCGGCGGATTCGAGTCCCTGGGCGCCAAGCACGACGCGGCGATCCGGATCGCCCGGCGCGAGATGCCCACCACGGTGCTGTCCATCGGCGACCTGGACCCCAGCGGCCTGAGCATCGTCGACGCGGCCACCGAGGACGTCGTGACGTTCACCGAGCAGCT